>ENA-OQCE01000015-OQCE01000015.1-human-gut-metagenome-genome-assembly--contig:-NODE-15-length-66052-cov-13.348730_pt1 | contig 66052 bp, 71 predicted proteins | sample MGYA00242495_ERZ504572 | MGnify/ENA primary metagenome ERZ504572 (study PRJEB26092, sample SAMD00036228) | human gut metagenome | host: Homo sapiens | study: EMG produced TPA metagenomics assembly of... | reverse complement strand
AATTTCTTTTTCCATATGAACAGTATCTTTATATACTATTCATGACTTACTTTCCGGTAAACCCACCTCTCTGAAAAAAGTTTCTTTACAAGTAGTATTTAAAACTATATAATAAGGAGCAGAGGTGATAATGCAATGACAGAAAACGAAAAAGAAATGATGAACAGCATTTTTGCAAAAATTGCTGAGCTTGATTATATAAAACCCGATGAAATCCCAAATATCGATCTTTACATGGATCAGGTCACAACCTTTATGGAAGATAATCTTGCTTCCACCAAGCGCCATGATGATGACAAGATCCTGACCAAGACCATGATCAACAATTACGCAAAGAACAAGCTCCTTCCCCCGCCGGAAAAAAAGCGGTATTCCCGGGAGCATCTGCTGATGCTGATCTTTATCTACTATTTTAAAAATATCCTCTCCATCAGTGATATCCAGACCCTTCTGGGACCGATCACCGAGAAATACTTCAAGTCCGTTACAGAAAAGGACATGACTTACATCTACCAGGAGGTTTTCAGTATGGAGCAGTCACAGATCCGTTACCTGGAAAAGGATCTTATGCGCCGTTTCAAAAGTGCCGGAGAGATTTTTGAGGACGCCGACCCGGAGGATAAGGAATTCCTTCACCAGTTTTCCTTCATCTGTCTTCTTAGCTTCGACGTATACATGAAAAAAATGATCATCGAAAACATGATCGACCACATGAATTCCTCAAAAGATACGGATTCCTCAAAAAAAGACAAATAATATCCGGAGCTTACATCCGGTCATAAACGTGCGTCGCCGGGCGCACCGAAAAAAAGAGACAGTCGCACGATCGCCTGTCTCTTTTTCGTTACAGTATTATCCGTTATCATCACGGTATGGACGTAAGCCTTATTCTGCTTCGCCGCCCTGCTCCCCGTTATCCTTCTTCATACGTGCAAATACCATCTCATAACCATCATTTCCATAGTTCAGGGAACGGTTCACACGGCTGATCGTAGCTGTGGAAGCTCCTGTTTTCTCGGAAATATCAAGGTATGTACGCTTATCGGTAAGCATCTTGGCTACCTCGAAGCGCTGAGATAAAGAAAGCAGCTCATTGATGGTGCACACATCCTCAAAAAATGTATAACACTCTTCCTTGTCCTTCAGGCACAGGATCGCTTCAAAAAGATGATCCACAGCCTCCGTCCTGATTTTTTTGCTCATTGTTACGCTCCTTTAAAATACATAATTTTCGTCTAATACAATACTGATATTTTAACACTCTAAATCGTGATAAGCAAGCCTTTTAGGGAAATTTAATAAACTATTTTGCTATTTTGTCTTTCTATGGCGGACACATGATTTTCCCATTTCCACTACCTCGGAAAACATTTGGGATTTGCTTTTTCTGCTGTGATTGGGTATACTTAAAATAATATCCAAAAGAAAAGGAGACTTATCAAATGAATCGTTTTTTCAACATGGACAACAAATTCTTCGTGTTCATGGGACGCGTAGCAGACCTGCTTCTTCTGAATTTTCTGTGCATCCTCTGCTGTATTCCGGTTGTCACCGCAGGCGCCTCCATAACAGCTCTCTACTATGTCACACTGAAGATGGCAAGAGACGAAGAATCTTATATTGCCCGCAGCTTTTTCCGTTCTTTCAAACAGAACTTCAAACAGGCGACCATCATCAATATCATCATGCTCCTCACCGCTGCTGTTCTGTTTATCGATCTTCGGATCGCCAGAGCCGGAAGCGGAGCTATGTACAAAGGACTTTTCAGTCTGTTCATTGCATTTGCACTGATCTATGCGATGATCCTTCTGTACATTTATCCGATCCTTTCCAAATTTTTTAATTCCGTCAAGAATACCTTTGTAAATGCATTCCTGATGTCCGTCCGCCATCTTCCGCTGACACTTTTGATGCTTGTGATCTCTGCGTCTCCGCTCCTACTGATGTGGCTTTTTGCTTATGTGAGCTACGCACAATTTACATCCATCCTGATTATGCTTTTTATTCTGATGGGATTTTCCACGCTGGCCTACTGGAAATCAAAGATCTTTGTAAAGATCTTCGATAACTATATACCGAAAGATGAAAACGAAGAAAACGGCGAAGAGAAAAACGAACCGAAAGAGGCATAATGAAGCGCTGGAACGACAAGCCTTATCATTCTCTGGACTATATGCTCCGGGAGCGATACGGCGAAAAGGTCTACCGGGTTGCATTAAACGGCGGCATGTCTTGTCCCAACCGTGACGGCACCCTGGGCAAAAAAGGCTGCATCTTCTGCAGCCAGGGCGGAAGCGGAGATTTTGCAGCAAACGCCGCTCTTTCCATTACAGAGCAGATCAACACACAGATCAAAAGTCTCTCTTCCAAACGCCCGATCCATAAATATATCGCCTATTTTCAGGCATATACAAACACATACGCTCCTGTGGAACACCTGCGTAAGATCTTCACAGAAGCCATCTCCCATCCGGATATCGTGGCACTGTCCATTGGTACCAGACCGGACTGTCTGGGAGATGATGTACTGGAGCTTCTTGATTCCCTGAACCAGATCAAACCGGTGTGGGTGGAGCTGGGGCTCCAGACTATCCATGAAGATACCGCCAGATATATACGGCGCGGCTATCCACTGTCCTGTTTTGATACCGCAGTAAAAAATCTCCGCGCAGGCGGCATCGAAGTGATCGTCCACACCATCCTGGGGCTTCCCGGCGAAAGCCGGAAGGATATCCTGGAAACAATGGCTTATCTGAACGCCATGGATATCCAGGGGATCAAGCTGCAGCTTCTTCATGTACTGCGTGGTACAGATCTTGCCGCTGATCATGAAGCCGGTCTTTTCCGCACTTATGAACGGGACGAGTATCTGAACCTTGTCATTGACTGTCTGGAACATCTCAGACCGGATATCGTGATCCACCGGGTCACCGGCGACGGACCGAAGGATCTGCTGATCGCACCTTTATGGGCCAGCCGCAAACGAGAAGTTTTAAACCTTCTTCATCACCGGATGAAAGAAAGAGCAAGTTTTCAGGGAAAAGCTCTCGAAGCCCTTTCCCGCAGCCAGTAAAAAGGAGGATTCTTATGGCATCACCTTTTACAACCTATAAGCTTATTATTTTATATATGCTGCAGAATTCCGATGGGGATCTCACAAATTCCCAGATCACCGATTTTATCCTGGACCGGAAATACACCAATTATTTTCAGCTCCAGCAGGCAGTTTCCGAACTTGTGGAGGCAGATCTGGTGGAAATGTCTTCACAGTCCAACCGCAGTTACTATCGACTGACCTCCGAGGGAAAAAACACTCTGAAATATTTTTCCAAAGAACTTTCCTCTGACATCAAGAAAGAAGTGGAAGAATATCTCAATTCCCTCCACTGCAAGATCGAAGAACATCTCCTGACTCCTGCAGATTACTATCCCACCAAAGAGGGCAGCTACTCGGTACGTCTGCGGATCATCGAAAGCGGCGTCAGCATCGTTGATCTCAGCATCAATGTGCCAAATCTTGCTGCTGCACAGTCTGTATGTGAAAGCTGGCCTTATAAATACCAGAATGTTTATGACAAAATAATGGAGGAGCTTCTCTGAGAGGCTCCTCCGTTTTACTTATATTCATTTATTTCGCTTCTTCGTGGATCTTCTTCATATGCTCTTTCAGTTTCTTTTCATATCCCATATCACTGAGCTCGTAAAAATGTTCTCCTTCGATTTCTGATGGCAGATACTGCTGGTTTACATAATGATTCGGATAATCATGGGCATATTTATATCCGATACCATGACCCAGACTTTCGTGGCCACCATAATGGGCATCCTGCAGATGCACCGGAACGGTTGTCTTCTTCGCCTTCACGCAGCGCATGGCTTCCTGTATGGCATTTACTGCAGAATTGCTCTTGGGTGCACAGGCCATGTATGTAACTGCCTGGGAAAGAATGATCTGGACTCCGGCATTCCCACACGTTCCACTGCCTGTGCTGCTGCCGTTGCCACGCAGAGGGCCTGGGGATCTGCGTTTCCGATATCTTCGGAAGCAAGGATCATGATCCTTCTTGCGATAAATTTCACATCTTCTCCTGCATAGAGCATTTTTGCCAGATAATAGACTGCCGCATCCGGGTCGGAGCCTCGCATGCTCTTGATAAAGGCAGAAATGATATCATAATGATTGTCCCCGTTCTTATCGTAGCGCACCACACGCTTCTGGATACACTCAGAAGCCACCTCAAGGGTCAGATGGATCTTACCGTCTGTATCACGAGGTGTGGTGAGGATTCCCAGTTCTATGGCGTTTAAGGCGCTTCTGGCGTCTCCTCCTGCCATATCTGCCAGAAATTCCAGAGCATCCTCCTCGATCACCGCCCCATAGCTTCCCATTCCACGTTCCGGATCGTTAACCGCACGCAGGATCAGTTCCTTTATCTCCGGTATCTCCAGGGACTTCAATTCAAAGATGATCGATCTTGAAAGAAGCGCTCCGTTTACCTCAAAATATGGATTCTCTGTTGTGGCCCCGATAAGAATGATGGTCCCGTCCTCCACAAAGGGAAGAAGATAATCCTGCTGTCCCTTGTTGAAACGGTGGATCTCATCAATGAACAGAATGGTCTTTTTTCCATACATGCCGAGATCGTCCTGTGCCTGCTTTACAACTGCTTCCATATCTTTCTTCCCTGCTACAGTTGCATTGATCTGGGTAAAGCTGGCGCTTGTGGTATTGGCGATGACTTTTGCCAGGGTGGTCTTTCCGGTTCCCGGAGGGCCGTAAAAAATAACAGATGTCAGCTTATCCGCCTTTATGGCACGATACAGCAATTTATCTTTTCCTACGATGTGCTGCTGTCCCACCACCTCATCCAGTGTTCGCGGACGCAGCCTGGATGCAAGAGGTGACTCCTGATCCAGCGTTTTTGACTTTGCGTATTCAAATAAATCCATGGCTTTCACTCCTGTATTTTCTGTAAAAAGCGGATATTCACGATCCGTATTCTTTTCATAGATTTGTATCCGGCAACGATCGTTTCATTTGTTTCCGGCATACGGACAGATTCCTTATTTTTATAATTTTACCTGTTTGCACATAAAAAAGCAATCGTTTCTGCCTTTTCGGCAAATCACAGTTACATCACCAGCAGCTGATCTGCAGTTACCAGGTCATATCCTTCTTCCGTAAGCATATCCGCGATCTCCAGGGCCGCTTCCACGGATGTAGAAAAGCTGTCATGCATCAGAATAATGGAGCCATCCTTCACTTCCCGCTGAACGATATTTTCCACAGAACGGACATTTTTTGATTTCCAGTCCAGGGTATCCACATCCCAAAATACCGGCAGCATGGTCACACAGAGCTCCAGATCCTTCGGCCAGGCACCGTAGGGCGGGCGAAGATACATGGGATATTCTCCGGTGATCTCGTAGATCTCATTATTCGTCTTTATGATCTGCTGACATGCCTGATCACCGGGAAGCTTATCAAGCTGCACGTGATCATACGTGTGATTACCGATGAGATGACCGTCTCTCTGCATCTGCGTTACGATCTCCTCATTTCCCCGGATATTTTTCCCATAAGAAAAAATGTGGCATGGATCCCACGCTTCCGCAGGCCATCCAGAAGCAGAGGTGTATATGTTGCATGTGGTCCATCATCAAAGGTAAGAGCCACACGTGGACGATCCTCTTTTTCGCTTCTGTCAGAGGCTGTCTCAGCCACCGGTTCTGCTGCTTTTTGTCCGTACTGCGCCGCCACCAGCCGGAGCATCCCCTCACCGGCGATCATTCTGGTCACCCGCATCCGAAATGCACTGTCTGAGATTTTTCCATATCCGCTGAGCAGGATCAATACCATTGCCACTACACAGAAATATTTTTTTCGCTTATCCATATTTCCCGCCGGATCAAATATACTTTTCCACAATATATGAAAAAATCCCCGGGAAAAGACTTTTGGCTTTTCTTTCCCGGGGAATATTCTCTGATATATGTCTTATTTTTTCAGGATCTCAAGTGCACTCTCGATCTCCTCCACGCATTTCTCATAACCAAGGGTACCGTTATCCAGGCACAGATTGTATTTCGTCATGTCTGCCCAGTCAACACCCATGAAACGTTTGCAGAAATCTTCTTTGCGTTTGTCATCCTTCTGCATAAATTTTTCAATATCCTTTGTAGTTCCGCTGAGTTTCTTACTTGCCTCACGGATACGGAAATCCCAGTCTCCGTAAACAAACACACGAAGAACATTGGAATAATCCTTCAGGATCATATTTGCACAACGTCCGATGATCACACAGGACTCTGTTTCTGCCAGCTGCCGGATCACCTTTGCCTGATAATTAAACAGGTTCTCATCGGATGTAAAATCCTTACTCTGAGGCGGGATCAGCTCACCCTTGTAGATTCCGGACTTTGCAAAAAATCTCTGCTTTGTGCTGACATTTTCATCTGCCCTTCCAAAAAGCTGCTCATGAATGCCGCTCTCCTCAGATGCCATGCGGATGATATCCTTGTCATAGTAAGAAATCCCTAATTTCTTTGCAAGCTCCTCTCCGATGGTACGTCCACCGCTTCCATACTGTCTTGCAATGGTAATTACGAAATTATCCATGTCTTTCCCCCTACTCTCCAAGATATGCCTTCTGAACGGCCTCGTCATTCAGAAGATCCTCTGCCTTTCCATCCATAGTAATGCTTCCTGTTTCCAGAACGTACGCTCTGTCCGCAATGGAAAGAGCCTTCTTCGCATTCTGCTCAACCAGAAGCACTGTAGTTCCGCTCTCACTTACCTCGCGGATAATGTCAAAAATCTCATTTACAAAGATCGGTGACAGACCCATAGACGGCTCATCCATCAGAATGATCCTCGGTCTACTCATCAGTGCACGCCCCATGGCAAGCATCTGCTGCTCACCACCGGAAAGTGTTCCTGCACGCTGTCCTTTACGTTCTTCCAGACGCGGAAATCTCTTGTATACACCAGCAAGGCTCTCTGCGATCTCTGCCTTGTCTTTTCTTGTGTAAGCTCCAAGAAGAAGATTCTCATAAACGGACATATCCGCAAATACTCGTCTTCCTTCCGGAACGTGTGCCATTCCCATTTCTACGATCTTATGGCTGGTGTTCTTGTGAGGTCTTTTCCCTCAAACACAATGCTTCCGGACTTCGGAGAAAGAATTCCGGTAAGTGTCTGAAGTGTGGTTGTCTTTCCGGCACCGTTGGCACCGATCAGCGCAATAACCTCTCCCTGATTTACATGAAAAGAAATTCCCTTCAGAGCCTGGATCACACCATAATAGACCTGGAGGTCCTTTACTTCCAACATTGCCATTGTCTCGTTCCTCCTTATTCTCCCAGATATGCAGTGATAACCGTCGGGTCTTTCAGCACTGCAGATGTCTCACCCTGGATCAGTACCTGACCGAAGTTCAGAACTGTAAGTTCCTCACAGATACCGCCCACCAGTTTCATGTCGTGCTCGATCAGAAGAACAGTCATATCAAAATGCTCCCGCACAAAACGGATAGTATCCATCAGCTCCTGTGTCTCATTCGGGTTCATACCAGCCGCCGGCTCATCCAGGAGAAGAAGCTTCGGCTCTGTGGCAAGAGCTCTGGCGATCTCCAGCTTACGCTGTTTACCATAAGGCAGATTTCCTGCCAGAGTGTCTGCTTCCTTATCCAGATCAAACACCCTCAGTATCTCCATGGCACGTTCATTCATCTCTTTTTCTACCTTGTAATATTTCGGCAGTCTTAAGATCCCGGTCAGTGTGGAATATGGATGATGATTGTGAAGTCCTACTTTTACATTATCAAGAACCGGCATATCCTTGAAAAGACGGATATTCTGGAAGGTTCTTGCGATTCCGGCCTTGTTAATCTCGATGGTGCTTTTTCCGGTGATGTCCTGGCCGTCCAGTCTGATGATTCCCTCTGTTGGTTTGTATACACCTGTGAGAAGGTTGAATACCGTTGTCTTACCGGCACCGTTGGGTCCGATCAGTCCATAGAGCTGTCCCTTCTCAATGGTCATATTAAAGCCGTCAACAGCACGAAGACCGCCGAACTGGATAGACAGATTATTTACTTCCAGCATTGCCATGATCAGGCCACCTCCTTTTTCTCTTTTTTGCCTTTGAATTTCTCTACCATACGTGCTCTCCAGTCTCTTGCTGCCGGTGCCCAGTTAAAGAGCATCATGATGATCAGCACGATAGCATAGATCAGCATACGGTAGTTTGCAAATCCGCGGAGAAGCTCAGGCAGTGCATAGAGGATAATGGTTGCAATGATAGATCCTCTGATATTTCCGATTCCTCCAAGTACTACATACACAAGTACCAGAATGGACATATTGTAATCGAATACAGAAACCTTAAGAAGAGAAAGGTTATGTGCATACAACACACCTGCAACTCCTGCAAGGGCTGCAGAAATGGTAAATGCCAGCAGCTTATATCTGGTGATATTGATTCCTACAGACTCCGCTGCAATACGGTTGTCCCTGGTTGACATAATAGCACGTCCGCTTCTGGAGTTTACAAGGTTCTGTACAATAAACAATGTGAGAAGAAGCAGGATCACGCCGATCAGGAAAAAGTAATTCTTGATATCTTTATAAAGAGTTGCTGTTCCCGAAATACCAAGGGCACCTTTGAGAATCTGCTTTCCGCCGGCTTCCAGATGAAGACCGGCTGCACTTGTTGCAACGTGAAGTCCTTTGTCATCCACGCCAATGTAAAGTACATTGATCAGGTTCTTGATGATCTCACCAAAAGCCAGTGTAACAATAGCCAGGTAGTCACCGCGGAGACGAAGTACCGGAATACCGATGATCACACCGAACAGTGCTGCAACTGCCGCACCTACAAGGATTGCAAGGATAAAGCGAGGAACCTGCGGAATGGAGTCTGCAGCAACCTGTGAAAACAGGGCACTGGAAAAAGCTCCCACGCACATGAAGCCCGCATGTCCAAGGCTCAGCTCACCGGAAAAACCGACTACCAGGTTCAGGGAAACTGATGCAATGGTATAAACACAAAGGGGAACAAGAAGTCCCATAAGAAGTCTGGAAAGATTTCCAGTTGAGGAAAGTGCCTGTACGATCACAAAAAGCACAATGACAATTCCATAGTTGATCATGTTATTTTTTGTTGTTTTGTTTTTCATATTCTTCATATCGGCCACCTTACACTTTCTCCTGGATGTTCTTGCCGAACAGTCCGGTAGGTTTTACAAGAAGCACGACGATCAGGACTGCAAATACGATCGCATCTGCAACCTGGGAAGAAATATAAGCTTTTCCGAAAATCTCGATGATTCCCAGAAGGATACCGCCGACCATAGCTCCCGGAATCGAACCGATTCCACCGAATACAGCAGCTACGAAAGCTTTGATACCAGGCATGGCTCCTGTGTACGGAGTCAGTGTCGGATAAGTCTGACAGAGCAGAAGGCCTGCGATCGCTGCAAGTCCGGAACCAATGGCAAATGTGAGGGAAATTGTCGCATTGACGTTAACTCCCATCAGCTGTGCCGCATCTCTGTCCTCGGAAACCGCCTGCATGGCACGGCCAGGTTTTGTCTTTTTTACAAAGAGGGAAAGTCCCACCATGATAATGATACATGCAAGGATGGTTACGATGGTGATTCCCTTGATGGTAAGCTCACCGTCAAACAGTGTGATGGACGGAACTTTGATAACAGCTACGAAACTCTTGGCATCTGCGCCGAAGATCAGAAGTGCCAGGTTCTGAAGCAGATAACTGACACCGATAGCCGTGATAAGAACGGCCAGGTTTGAGGAAGCTTTTCTAAGTGGACTGTAAGCTACCTTCTCAATGACAACACCAAGCAGTGTACAGATCACAACGGAAAGGATCACAGCAAGGATCGGTGACATGCCGCCTCTTGTGATACAGGTAAGGATGATATAAGCTCCCACCATGATAACATCTCCGTGTGCGAAGTTCAGCATCTTGGCAATACCATAAACCATGGTATATCCAAGTGCGATGATCGCATAGATACTGCCAAGACTGATGCCGTCTTTTAAATAAGATATAAAACTCATAACGCACCTCTTTTAATTGTTTATTGATAAGGGAAAAAGGGGACGGTTCCCACTAAAGGTGACCGTCCCCTGACCCCTAACGTTAACAGAAATTACTTATTTCATCTCTACATAAGCACCGTCTTTGATCTCGAATGCTTTCGGCTCTTTATCACACTCGCCATCCTCGGTCCATTTTGCTTTTCCGGTAAGTCCGTCAAGCTCGATGTTTGCCATGGATGCGCTCATTGCTGCACTGATGTCTGCATTTTCCATATCTGGTGTGATCTTTGCATCGTCAGCTGCAAGCTGCATTGCGTAAAGTACATCATATGTATCTGCCGCAAACTGGTTCGGGATCTCACCGTTGTGAGCATCGCCGTATGCTTTTACGAAGTTCTGGCTCTTCTCATCTGTAGCTGTTGCGGAGAATGGTGTCAGAAGCATAACACCCTCTGCAAGGGATTTATCGAAGTTCTCTACATTGAGGATACCATCCATGCCATCTACACCAAAGAATTTAATGTCAAGTCCTGCCTCAGATGCCTGCTGAAGGATCAGCGCATTGTCGGAATAGTAGTTCGGAAGGAAAAGAAGCTCAGCGCCGCTCTTCTTGATCTTTGCAAGCTGTACAGAATAGTCTGTGTTGCTGTCTGTTGTGTAAGCCTCATCTGCAACTACTTCAAGTCCGTCATCAGCAGCTGCTGCAACGAATGCGTCATGTACACCGGAGTTGTAGTCAGCAGCGGAATCATAAAGTACTGCTACTTTCGTTGCAAGTTTGTGCTCGGAAATGTACTGAGCAGATTTGGTTCCCTGTGCCGGGTCTGTAAAGCACATACGGAACTCGTTTGTTCCTGCTGTGATACAGTCAAGTGCTGTTGCGGATGGTGTGAAGAGGAATGTATCCTCAGCTGCCTCAGCTCCTACTGCGATACAGGAACCGGATGTTACAGTTCCACAGAGCATCTGCATTCCTTTATCGATCAGGTCATTGTATGCGTTAACAGCCTTCTCTGGATCTCCCTGGTCATCACCTGCGTCAAGAATCTCTACTTTATATCCGTTGAATCCACCGTTCTCGTTGATCTCATCAGCTGCGATCTTGGCTGCGTTGTATACGTTGGTACCGTACTGTGCGTAATCACCTGTCATCGGTCCGATCACACCGATCTTAAATGTCTCATCTGCTGCAAAAACTGATGTAGGCATCATCATCGCTGCTGTCATCGCTGCTGCTGATGCAACGCCGATTACTTTCTTCCAATTCTTCATAATAATCTCTCCTCCTGCGCTTTGTCGCGTTACTAATGTTTAATGGTAAAATTATAGCATCGCATATTTTTTATTTCAAGGGCAAATTTAGTTATCTGTTGTTTTTCGTCTGATTGCACAACGCGGACACTTGTCCGCTGTACAGCTTGTGTTGTTTTTCGGCAAATTGTCTGAATTTTTTCGCAAAAAAAATCCAGGGAAAATTCCCTGGACTTCTTCGTCTCTTAATACTTTACTTATGCGATTGCTTTCTTAGCGATCTCAGCAAGTGCTGTGAAGCCTGCTGCATCGTTAACTGCCATCTCTGCAAGCATCTTTCTGTTGATGTCGATGTTTGCAACTTTAAGGCCGTGCATCATTTTGCTGTAGGAAAGTCCGTTCATTCTTGCTGCTGCGTTGATACGAGCGATCCAGAGCTGTCTGAACTGACGTTTCTTCTGCTTTCTTCCTGCATAGGAGCTTGTAAGAGCTCTCATTACAGACTGTTTAGCTACTCTATACTGTTTGGAACGGGCTCCTCTGTAGCCTTTTGCCAGTTTTAATGTACGGTTATGTCTTTTCTTTGCGTTTAATCCGCCTTTAATTCTTGCCATTTCTTAATTCTCCTCCTGTTCGTCTTCTCTATCTTATAAATATGGTAATGCTTTCTTCATGCTCTTTACGTTAGTAGAATCAACAACAGTAGATTTTCTCAGATTTCTCTTTCTCTTCTGAGATTTCTTTGTAAGGATATGGCTCTTGTAGGCTTTATTTCTTACTAATTTTCCTGTACCTGTTTTTTTAAAGCGCTTTGCTGCTGCTCTGCAAGTTTTAATTTTTGGCATTATGAATTCCTCCTTGATTTGGTACTTCTAAATTTTATATAGCATCCCGTTCTGCCCGGCTGTTGCCGTGAAGACTGAGATATCTACCGTTTCTCAGTCAGAAACATAGTCATGCTTCTGCCTTCTACCTTCGGAGCCTTCTCTACAGTCGCTATATCGGACAGAAGATCTGCGAAGTCATCAAGCACATGCCTACTGCTGGACATATGTGCCATCTCTCTTCCGCGGAAACGAAGTGTAACCTTAACTCTGTCGCCCTTGCTAAGGAACTTTCTTGCTGCATTTACCTTCGTCTTCAAATCATTCGTATCAATGTTCGGGGAAAGACGCACTTCTTTGACATCGATGGTTTTCTGCTTTTTTCTGGCCTCTTTTTCTTTTCTTGCAAGCTCGTAACGGTATTTACCGTAATCGATGATCTTGCATACCGGCGGTTTCGCCTGTGGGGCAATCTTTACAAGGTCAAGTCCTGCCTCCTGCGCTTTCGCCATCGCTTCTCTGGCGGACACGATTCCAAGCTGAGCTCCGTCCGGACCAATCAAGCGTACCTCTCTGTCTCTGATCTGTTCGTTAATCATTAAACCGCTAATTGTTGTACACCTCCATGAACATGATAGAATTATTTTTTTCTTTCTCATTAATGTAGCTTAAGCCGCACAAAAAAAGCGCAGACAGATGTCCACACTTCAAATAATTACACCTGCGCACTGATGGTTGGTCCGTTCGCAGTACTGTGCAATATTGACCTGAGTCGCTTATCTTCAGCGCTGAGGTGAGAGTGAACTCTGCTTTCTTTTCGCTACGTACTCTAAGAGAATACCATGGTGTCTGCTATTTGTCAACTGTTTTTTATATTATTATGTATTTATTTTTTGAGTATAAATTTTTCTTCTTCCGGACATACTATGCAACATCGGAATCTGTCAAGCCTTACCGCAGTGCTGACGATCAGACAGGATGCGCATTCCGGCAGGCTAACGGTTTCCGGTAAAATCATAATTATCAGGAGGACACTTTTATGACAAGTCTTAAATGCTCCGCACACAACTGCTGCTATAACAAAAATTCTCTCTGCTCCAGGGGATCCATCAGTGTCGAAGGTGCAGATGCTCGTTATGCGGACGACACCGCCTGTGAAAGCTTCCGTGACCAGGAAGAGTGCGCTGTAAAAAATTCCGCAGATCCCTGCTGTGGGTGCGAGACCATTAACATCGACTGCAAAGCACACAACTGCACCTACAATGAGCACTGCAAATGCACCGCAGCTTCCATCAATGTATCCGGTGACAATGCACATCGCTGCTGTGATACAAAATGTGATACTTTCAGCTGCGAATGCTGATATCCTGAACAGAAATCCTGTTTCCATACAGAGCAGACATTCCTGTTTCTTTTGATCAGAAAGTCAAAAAGATCCGGCAGCGTTCCAGATGGAGTCTCTGCCGGATCTTATCCTGTTCATTTATTATCTGTTCTTAAGAAAATCCGGGATCTGGATGTCCTTTTTCTGAACAGTGCTTGTAGGAGCCTTTGTTCCAAACTGTGTGGAATTCATAGTCGGCAGGCTGAAGCTTGGCATGTTAAGGTTCATACCGCCTGGCTGTGACTGGCTTGTTTTTTTGGTGTTTCCGAATACAGAATTGGAAGCTCTGTTTCCAAATGGTGTGTTCTGAAGGTTATTGTCTGTAAGACCTGTAGCAATAACTGTAATTCTCGCATAATCTGCAACAGAATCATCATACATAGCACCAAAGATAATGTTTGCATCCTCACCTGTAAGCTCCTGCACATAGCTTGCAGCATCGTTGGCATCCATAAGAGAAATATCTCCGGAAATGTTGATGATCACATGAGTAGCGCCCTTGATGGTTGTCTCAAGAAGCGGAGAAGATACCGCCTGCTGTACAGCCTCCATAGCCTTGTCATCGCCTCTTGCCTCACCGATACCGATGTGAGCGATTCCCTTGTCTGTCATGACTGTCTGCACATCTGCAAAGTCAAGGTTGATCAGAGCCGGCAGATTGATCAGGTCTGTGATACCCTGTACTGCCTGCTGAAGAACTTCATCAGCCTTACGCAGTGCTTCCGGCATGGTTGTTCTTCTGTCAACGATCTCAAGTAACTTGTCATTGGGGATGACAATCAAAGTGTCAACTGCTTTCTTCAGATTCTCGATTCCCGCAAGTGCATTGTTCATACGGGTCTTTGCTTCAAAACGGAAAGGCTTGGTAACAACACCGACAGTCAGGATACCCATCTCTTTTGCCGCACCGGCAATCACAGGAGCAGCTCCGGTTCCGGTTCCGCCTCCCATACCACAGGTAACGAAAACCATGTCCGCTCCCTCGATGATCTTCTTAACTTCCTCAATGCTCTCCTCAGCTGCCTTCTGTCCAACCTCCGGCTGTGCGCCGGCGCCGAGACCTTTCGTAATTTTCTCACCAATCTGAAGTACAGTCGGAGCTTTACACAGTGTCAGAGCCTGTTTATCGGTATTAACACCTACAAACTCAACTCCGCCAATGGCCTCTTCCACCATTCTGTTTACCGCATTATTACCTGCGCCACCTACTCCAATTACAATAATTTTCGCAGAAGACTCAGCCTCATTCGTCATTATCTCTAACAATGTACTTCCTCCTTTATTTCTACCTGATATCCGATTCAGTGTAATAATCTATTCCAAGCTACATATACACATAGTTATATCATATATTTTTTTCGGTAATTAATCAACCATTAATTTTGTTTTTTTATACTTTTTTCACTAAATTTCGGCACTGTTTCTATTAACCGAAACATTTACAAAACAATCTCTGGCAAAATGCCCAAATACCGGTACTATACATTAAGAAAGCTTTTTTTATCTTTACTCATAATCGTACTCATCACTGTAATCGCTGTACGTATTTTCATCATAATCCTCAGACCCGTCTCCCAGATCACTGCTGTGATCAGCCTCTTTCCCGATGCTGTCCAGGCTGCTGTCTGAAGAATCTTCTTCATTTTCCGGATCTTTGGTATCCGTACTCTGAGCATCTGGATCTTCGGAGTCTGTTCTGTCTCCAGAGCTTTCTGCCGAGGCTGATAATCCTCCAGAGTACCTACGTAATTGCCATCACGGTCATATTCACTGACTCCGTCATAGCCGCCGTCTTCCCGGTAACCGCCCTTCCAGTTTCCTTTTTCTGCCATGGTTTCTTCTGTGGGGCTTCGCCTACATAGGTCATGTTGGCATCGTACTCACCACTGCCTGTGTAATCTCCCTCTTCATCATAACCACCCACCCAGTTTTCCTGCGCATACTCCAGATCCGTCTGCGGTTTCGGTCCTACATAGTTACCATTTTCGTCATATTCGCCTTCTCCGGTATAATTTCCCTCCTCATCATAGCCACCGGTCCAGTTTTCTGCGGAAGTCTGGCTCTCATCCTGTTCCTGCTCCAGGGTAATGTTCTTTGAATTATCATTTACATTTTCTGCATGGAGAATTCCTTTTTTTCCGGAAATCATCGGAAGGATAGCCAGAACTCTGGTCATTTTGTCTTCCAGATATTCATCCTTTCCAAGTTTAACTGTGATATCCCCGTAAACAAGACTGATCTGTCCGTCATCTTCAAATTCAATGTGATCCGGAACCTTATCATTTTTTGCAAAATAGTAGAAAGAGCAACTGCCGTGTTCATCACCGTTTCATCCTTGATGGGGAGTTTCTCGTTCTGGATCACTTTTTTGACTTTGATCCCGTCAAAAAACGGGATTTTTTCGTCACGTTCCGTGGACCCTTCCACAAAAATACCGTTTCTGTCAAAATAAATATAACTGTCCAGATAAGGGATACAACCAACGATATCCTTCTCCTTCACACTGACACAGATGGTGTGCCGGTTCAGCCTTGTTACGGTATAGCCTTCTACAAAAGGAACATCTTTTGTGTTCTGCTTAGTATAAAGAAGCGGTGCAAAAACAGAATTGGATGCCAGCGGTCCCCTGAGTACCATCTTCCTGATCTGTTTTTCAGAATAATGGCTACTGCCCATCACCTGCACTTCATCTACCTGATAATACGTAAAAAAGAAAATAATTCCTGCCAGCAGCAGGACAAGAAGTACGCCAACTGCTTTCAGTGACTTTTTTTTTGATGTTTTCATAAAGTTCCTCTGTCCTTTATCAGCAGACCGCCCAGTGCGGTCAGATCCTCACAGATATGTTCATAGCCTCTTTCTATGAAACAACAGCCCCGGATCCTGGTAATCCCCTGCGCGGCAAGTGCTGCGATCACAAGTGCCGCACCACCGCGAAGCTCCTCTGCTTCCACAGTACAACCGGTCAGGGGCTGCCCTCCGTATATCACAGCAACTCCATCCCGGATCTGGATCTGTGCTCCCATTTTACAGAGCCATGAAGCTGTTTTATATCTGTCTTCAAAAATCTTCTCGCGGATCCTGCTCACTCCCGGGATCGTGGCCAGTACCGCCATCGCAGGAGACTGCAGGTCTGTAGGAAATCCCGGATAAACTTCTGTTTCCAGAAGCTCCAGGGGAAAACCTGTATTTTTTCCGTTGACTATTAGTTTACCACCTACCCTGCGGCATTGTCCACCCATTTTCCGATATACATCCAGGATTCCACCCATTTCCTCCAGAGGCGGATTTTCCAGGATGATCTCTCCTCTGGTTGCCGCCGCTGCCATTAGATAGGTTCCGGCGACAATACGGTCTGGTGGAATGCAGCCATCGCCAGCTTCAAGCTTCTCCACTCCTTCAATACAGATACAGCCTTTTTCATGAATCCGGATCTTTGCCCCCATTCCGGTAAGATAATGGCAAAGCCAATAAATTTCCGGTTCACAGGCACAGCCGTTAAGAACTGTTTTCCCCTCTGCAAGGACCGCTGCCAGAATGCCCTGTTCTGTAGCGCCTACACTTCTTTTTTGAAAAAACATCTCTGCGCCTCGGAGTTTTCCACAGGATGCCCGGATCATCCCGCCGTTTTCCACCACAGCTGCCCCAAGGCGGCGCAAAACCTGGATATGAAGATCCACCGGCCGCTTTCCGATCACACAGCCTCCGGGATATCCTGTCTGTGCCTTTTTGCTCCGCCCCAGCATTGCTCCCATTAAGATCACGGAAGAACGCATTTTTCCGGAATAACACTCCGGTATCATGGTGCCGTCTGCATGGCTGCAGTCCAGATAAAGATCTTGACCTTCCCACCAGGTTTCTGCCCCCAGATATTTCAGGATCTTTTCCATCAAATATACATCACTGATTCTCGGGCATCCCCGCAGTACACTGGTCCCGGTGCTTAAGAGTGCTGCTGCCATAACCGGAAGTGCCGCATTTTTTGACCCCTGGATCCGGACGCTTCCATGCAGCGGCCTGCCTCCGGTCACGATGATCTCATCGATCTCATTCAAGTATTCCACTCCTAAAAGGGCCTCTTACTTGTTATTCTATGTGATCCTTCCATGTCTGTGACTGCTGACACTTAAGGCCAGCCCCATTTCCCCCAGAAGAAAAACAACAGAAGTTCCGCCATAGCTTACAAAGGGCAGAGTGATCCCGGTGTTGGGAATCGTATTCGTTACTACTGCAACATTCAGGACCACCTGGATCGCCATATGTGCCATGATCCCGGCGCACAGCAGCGTTCCCTGCAGATCCCGGCAGTTTAATGCCAGAATACAAAGCCTCCAGATCAGAATGCCAAACAGAAAAAGTGTCAGAAAGGCTCCCAGTATCCCCGTTTCCTCACACACAATAGAAAATATCATATCATTCTGGGCTTCCGGGACAAATCCCAGCTTCTGCAGACTGTTCCCGAACCCCTTGCCAAAGATCCCTCCGCTTCCGATTGCATACAGGCCCTGTATGGTCTGAAATCCTTTTTCATATTTTTCCGGATCCCGCCAGATTGCCAGACGTTCCAGACGATAACTCTCCGCGGCAAGAAAAACCGCAATAAATCCTGTCCCCACACCTCCAAGCGCGAGAAACTGCAGATATCTGGGATTGGCCACAAAGATCAGCAGCACACCGATCCCTAGAATGATCACCGCTGTGCTTAAGTTATTGGAGCCCACCAGACCTGCTACCGGAAGCAAAGTCATCATAGTCCTGCAGATAAACCAGAATCCGGTTGTTTTGCTTTTTGTATTGCTGATCTGCCACACCAGGAACAATATCACTGCCACCTTGGAAAACTCCGACGGCTGAAAGGAAAGCGGCCCCAGGTTCAGCCACCTCTTCGATCCATTGATCTCCTGTCCGAAAAGCAGGACTGCAGCAGACAGAAAAAGTGAAAAAATATAGGCAGCCGGCGCCAGCTTTACAAACAGCCGGTAATCTACCCGTGATGCCAGATACATAACAAGCAGCCCCAGTGCCGTGGCAAAGAGCTGCTTTTTAAAATAATAGGCAGAGTCGTGGAAACGTACTCTGCCATTATATTCACTTGCCGAAAAAAGCACCCCGAGTCCCAATACCACCAGAATCAGAACCAGTACCCAGAGAACGGTATCTGTCTTTCCGGTCTGTTTCTGTCCTGCCTTCATGCATGGCCTCCACAGTGGTCTTTATTTCAGCTTATGTATGTATTTTTCGGATTATTACAGTGCTTTCACATATTCCTTGAACATGTCACCGCGCTGCTCATAATTATCAAACTGTCCCCAGCTCGCACATGCCGGTGAAAGCAGAACTGCATCTCCGGGATTAGCTTTTTCCGCACAGACCCGGACAGCTTCCTTCAGATCCTCGCAGAGGATGATATCTGTAAATCCAAGACGTTCTGCTGCTGCTTTGATCTTCTCTTTCGTCTGACCGATGAGAACAAGATAACGGACTTTTCCGTCGAAGGATTCTATCCACTCATCATAGCTGGATTCCTTGTCATAGCCGCCGCCGATCAGAAGAGTCGGACGGTTCATTGCCTGAATCCCCTTGATGGCCGCATCCGGGTTGGTTCCCTTGGAATCGTTGTAATATGCAACACCGTTTTTCTCTGTCACATACTCGATCCTGTGTGGAACTGCCACAAACTCACAGACACTCTTGCGGATACTCTCCACAGAAACTCCCGCATAATATGCCATGGCTGCTGCTGCCATTACATTCTCGTGATTATGACGTCCCAGGATCTTAAGCTCTCCGGTTTTTACGATCGGGATCTCTTCTTTTTCTGTTTTGAGAATGATCTGGTCTCCGTCCAGATAGATTCCCCTATCCAGTTTGCGAAGACTTGAGAAATATATCACCCTCGGAACGATATTTTCACCGAATTTACGAAGGACTTCATCCTCGTAATTCAGAACACATACATCTTCCGGTCCCTGATTTTTGGTGATCAATTCCTTTACACGGATGTATTCCTCCATGGTATGATGACGGTTCAGATGGTCCTCTGTGATGTTGAGGATCGCACTTACCTTCGGGCGGAACTGGTCAATGGTCTCCAGCTGGAAGCTGCTGATCTCCGCAACAGTTACGGAATCCTCCCTCATCTCCAATGATTTGGATGTATATGCAGTTCCGATATTTCCTACAACAAATACAGATTCACGGGCATCTCCCATGATCTTTCCGAGGAGTGCTGTAGTTGTTGTCTTACCGTTGGTTCCTGTGATCGCAAGAACCTCTCCCTTGCCTGTACGGTAGGCAAGCTCCACCTCGCTCCATACCGGAAGGCCCTTTTCATAGAAGCTCTTTACCAGCGGAAGGTCTGTGGGAACTCCCGGGCTTAGCACTACGAGATCAAGACTGTCCAGCGCTCTCTCCGGAAAATCTCCGGCCCAGATCTCCGGGGTGTATTTTCCGTTTGTTTTATGTAAAACTACCTCTTTATCAAGATCTGCGTTTCCGTCATAGATCACCGGCTGTGCTCCTGCACTTCCAAGCAGATCAGCTGCTCCGATGCCGCTTTTTCCGGCTCCGAAAACGAGAACCTTTTTTCCTTTTAAATCCATTTTTCTGTTCCTCCTTATAATGCCAGGAGAGCGATCAGGCACATAATAGCAGTTACAACAGAGAACACTGCAACAACCCGTGTCTCGGACCACCCACAAAGCTCAAAATGATGGTGGATAGGCGCCATCTTGAAAATTCTTTTTCCGTGTGTTGCCTTGAAATAGGATACCTGGAGCATAACAGACAATACCTCCACAAGGTAGATCAGTCCGACCAGGATGATAAACAGCGGCATCTGCATGGCATAAGCCACACCAGCCACAAAGCCACCCAATGCCAGAGAACCGGTGTCTCCCATAAATACCTTGGCAGGATATACATTAAACAGAAGGAATCCCATCAGACTGCCCACAACTGCACAGGTGATCGGTTCCACACCACTGTTCATTCCAAGGGAAACCACCGTAAAGAATACTGCCACGATCAGGGTAACACTGGAAGCCAGTCCGTCAAGTCCATCCGTAAAATTGACTCCGTTTACTGTACCGATCACCGCAAAGAACAGTACCGGAACTGCAAACCATCCCAGGTTCAGATAATGTCCGCTCCAGAACGGGATCTTCATAGTCAGGGATACGTTGGAATAATTTACAAGATAAAAAGCAAATACAGCTGTCACAACGATCTGCAGTGCCATTTTCTGCCATGGCAGAAGTCCGTCAGAACGCTTCAGAACTACCTTCAGATAATCATCCAGAAATCCGATCAGTCCAAATCCCAGTGTCAGGAAAAGTACCGGGATGATCATCGGATAATCTCTGATATAAAACAGTGATGTTACAGTTGTTGCAATGAGAAAGATCACTCCACCCATAGTAGGGGTACCGTTCTTTTTCAGGTGGGACTGCACACCCAGCTCTCTCTCTGTCTGTCCCATTTTAAGTCTTCTTAAAAAAGGGATAACAATCGGTCCTAATACAAGGCTGATCGCAAATGAGATCAGCACAGGGATCACAACATGAAACTCCATCCTCACACCTCTAATTCTTTCGTTTTTTTATACTTCTTCAACAGTATAAGGCTTTTATCCTCATTAATCAACCCCATCTGCCCGGTTTTCCCCGGATGGAGTTTCCGTAACTGTCCTCTCGATCCCAAGATAGGGAAGTACATTTTCAAAAATACTGCGTACCACCGGTGCGGCAATGATCCCACCATAATACATACCCTGGGGTGCATAGATGATACAAAGAGCCAGGACCTTCGGAGCCTCTGCCGGGGCAAACCCCAGGAATGAAGAAATATATCTGCCGGAGCCTCTGGGCAGTGTCTGAGAGGTAGCTGTTTTTCCCCCAATGGAAACCCCTGGATCCCGGCATTTTTTCCGGAGCCTTCTGAAACTACAGTTTCCAGGATCGTACGTACTGTCCGGGAAGTCTCACCGGACACGATCCCGCTTTCCACCGGATATTCCAGTGTCCGCACCTTTGTTCCGTCCGCACTTTCCACGCTGATCCCAAAATGAGGTGTGATCCGGTTTCCGCCATTGATGATCCCACTGACGGTTGTTGCAAGCTGGATCGGTGTGATCTGAAACGACTGGCCAAAGGATACCGTGGCAAGCTCCACCTCTCCCATATTTTTGGGGTTATGCATGATTGTTCCTGCCTCTCCCGGAAGATCTATTCCTGTTTTTTTCAAAAGTCCGAACTGTTTAAAATATTTGTAATAACGGTCTGCTCCAAGCCGCAGGCCCACCTCAATAAATACCGGGTTACAGGAGTTCTGGGCACCTTCTACAAAACTCTGCGCACCATGTCCTGTTCTCTTTGCACAGTGGATCCGCCGGTCCTCCACCACCTTATAGCCCGGACAGAAAAAACGATCCTCTGTTGACACAACACCTTCTTCCAGTCCCGCTGCCATAGTGATGATCTTAAAAGTCGAACCAGGTTCATAGGTATCATTCAGGCAGGGATTTCTCCACATCCGGTTCAGAAGATCCTGCTTTTTTTCTCCCTCTGCTGCTGTTTCTTCTGTATTCAGAGTAAACGGATCGTTCAGATCAAATTCGGGCACATTGACACAGGCATAGATTTCTCCGTTCTGAGGGTTCATAAGTAGTATGGATACTCTCTCCGCCTGTTTTTCTTCCATGACTTTACCGGCTGCCTGCTGCACATATTCCTGGATATTAACATCCAGACTGGTACGCAGCGTATTTCCTGACACCGGTTCCTTCCTCCGTTCTCCGGTTCCGTCGATCTCCACACCACGTGCATCCGTAACTGTGAGGATCTTCCCGGGCTCTCCTTTCAGGATCTCATCGTATTTTACTTCAAGACCAATGATCCCCTGATTATCACCTCCGGTAAACCCCAGTACTTTTGAAGCGAGAGATCCATAAGGATAATATCTCCGATAATCCTCATCTACCTTCACTCCCTCAAGGTCATATTCCCGGATCCTGTCTCCAATGCTTTTTTCCACATTTGTCTGTATTCTTTCAATAGAAGAAACTTTTTCAACTTTTTTCCGGATTTCCTCTTCTTTCACGGACAATACTCCGGAAAGTACCCGGATCACTTTTTCCGAATCTTTGATCTGGCTGTGTATCACCGATACGGTGCAGACTGTCCGGTTATCTGCCAGAATATTTCCCCTGATGTCCAGGATCTTTCCCCTGGCTGCTTTTATGTCACGTTCTCTCTCATGAAGATTCTCCGCCTTTTTTGAATAATATTCTGCCCGGACGTTCATAAGATACCAGAGTCTTCCCACAAGTCCCAGAAGAAGCATTATGCAGATCAGAAAAACCACCCATATTTTTTTCCTGTGATAAACCATGGTCCGGATCATAAAAAATCCCTCTCAGAGGTAGTCACTGTAATATATGACGTTCCCCTGAGAGGGTATTCTTTTTATCTATTCCAGACCGGCCTCCTCGTTGGTAAGACCTTCGCTCTGCATATCGTTATTATCTTCGGTATCACTGTCCTCCGACTCATCTTCCGGCGGACTTGGTACATTCTCATCGGAAATTGCCTCCTTCTGCCCGTCTGCGCCGGTTCCTGTTGCAGAGTCGCTGATTCCCTTAAAAAGTTCCCACAGCTCTGTAGTCGGAACTTCTCCATCCTCTGCCTCATCCGGCTGTACATTCAGATACGGAAGTGCTTCGGAAAGGATTCCCTGTGCAATGTACTGTGCGTACGTACTGCTTGCCTGATCATCTACCTTCGGCTCATCCACAACTACATAGATCACAAGTGCCGGATCATCTACCGGTGCAAATCCGATAAAAGATACCAGATACTTGCCATTGCCTCGCGGAAGCTTCTCGGCAGTACCGGTTTTACCACCTGAGCTGTAGCCCTGCACCTTGGAGGTACGCTGGTGCCATGGTCTACGCTGGCTGCCATGTAGGAACGGATGTCTGCAGATATCTTCTCGGAAATCGTCTGCTTCATCAGTGTCGGAGAGATCGTTTTTACGATTCCGCCGCTGCTGTCCTTGATCTTCGTCACCAGATGAGGCTGATAGTAGTATCCTCCATTGATAACAGAACACATTGCATTGATCTCCTGGATCATGGTCAGTGTATAGCCCTGTCCGAAAGCAGAGCATGCAAGCTCCGTTTCTCCCATGGTATCGCTGGTATGGATCACACCGCTTCCCTCATTTGGAAGATCGATACCGGTTCTTGTTCCGAAATTGAAAACGCTTTGTGTCTTAAGGAAATTATCTTTTCCCATCTTTGCTGCGATCTGCATCATACCATCGTTGCAGGAATTGGCAATGACATCGGAAAGAGCTTCTGTCCCGTGAGCATCCGGCCATACCGCACATTTGATGAAAGTAGTCGCACCTTCCGCTCCAAAAGACTGTCCGCCGTCACAGACAAAATTATCACTCTCGGAAATCGCTCCCATTTCAAGTGCGGAGCCCATAACGATAGGCTTTACAACCGATCCCGGCTCGTAGGCATCTGTCACGCAGAAATTACTCCACATTCCGTTCAGCGCTTCTACGGTTTCCTCATCGTTCATGGCATCGATCTCACTCTGGGAATACACGTTTGAAAGATCTCTCGGGTTATTCAGATCATAACGGTCACCGCCATCCATTGCCAGGATCTCTCCTGTTTTCGGATCCTCGATGATCACGCCTACATTTTTGGCTCCCATCTTTTCTTCAAAGGTATTTACGTATTTTTCCACGATCTGCTGAAGTCCCAGATCCAGCGAAGTCTCAATGCTTTTGCCATCCGTCGGTTCGATAATCGTCTGTTCTACGTCGGAATTGTTGTTGATGTATCCGTATTGTCTTCCATCCACGCCGGTAAGTGTCGCATTGTAATATCCTTCCAGTCCGGCATCCGCCACATCTCTGGAAAGTGTAAATCCAATGGTATCACAGGCAGTCTCATTAAACGGATAAGATCTGAGATAATCTTCTTCAAACCATACACCTGTGATCCTGGAACGTTCTTTCAGCTGCGTGGCAGTCAGTTCACTGTCGTCTCCCGGATCTTCGTATTTTTCGAAGGCTTTTTTGTCGTCCATGGAGATCTGTTTCTTTACGATCTGATACTGACTTTCCTTTGTACCGCTGTCGGTGAGAAGCTTCCGCATCTCATCTTCATCAAGTCCCAGAACTTCTACAAGCGCCTTGATGGTAGGCTCCACGGAATCCTGATCCTTATTGACCTCCAGACAGTCAAGGATCACATTATAGACCTTGTTGCTGGTTGCCAGGATATTCCCGTTCCGGTCATAGATATCTCCTCTTTTTGCCGGGAGTGTCTGATTTTCATATTTCTGCTGAGCCTGGCTCAGCACCTGCTTTCGATATTTGCTTCCGCTGGTGGCATTGATATAGGTAATTCTTGCCACCAAACCGACTAAAGCCAGCAACACTAAGGAAAATAGTACTGCCAGCTTTTTCTTCATACTGTAATTTATTTTTTTTACCGGCCTGCGCTTCTTGTACTCAATCGATCACCTGCTTAAAAACTGTACTTCTGCTACTTGTGTGTGTCCACATCCTGATACTGTCTCACATAACTGTTTCCTTCAGTGGTATAGGTCTGTATCTGATCCTCCGAAGGATATTTCATTCCAAGCTCGCCGATAGCTTTTTTCTTAATCTCGCTGATATCCACTGTAGAAGTGACCTGACTGTAATATGCATCGTTATCTTCTTTCAGCTGTGCAAGCTCAGATTCCAGATTTGCAACATTTTTCATACTCGCCGTGATTTCGGATTTTACCTGAAGATAATTGATACAGGTAAAAAGTACTGCGATGGAAACTGCCGTAAGAAACAGAACGAACCCCTTGTTCATGGCCATTGCCTTTTCCCGGTTCCGCTGTGCCTGTCTGCTCACCATCTGTTTTGCCGGTGTCACAGGTACTGCGGATTTCTGTTTTCTTTTCTGAGCCAGCCGTCGCCTTTCCTGTATCTCGGGCAGATCAGTCCTCTGAGGAACTTCCTGCAACCGTTTTACCGCATTTCCCTGAACATACATTTCTCTGCTGTTCCTGACGGTATTTCGATTTCTTCTGGCTGTAGTCCCTCTTCCTGTCTTCGCCATTTGCCTACCTTCCATCTCTCAACTACATTTTCCGTTCAAAAATACGAAGCTTCGCACTTTTGGATCTCGGATTCTCTTCCATTTCCTCTTTTCCCGGTAAGATCGGTTTCCTTGTGATCACCTTACCCTTGGATTTCTTTCCGCATACACAGACCGGAAAATCCGGCGGCAGGTACAGGGATTTTCATTCTTTCGGAAAATGGTCTTGACAATCCTGTCTTCCAGAGAATGGAATGTAATGATACAGATCCTTCCTCCGTCATCCAGGAGATCGATCATGCCGTCCAGGGAATCCCTGAGCACGTCAAGCTCCCGGTTGAGCTCAATACGTATTGCCTGAAAAGTCCTCTTGGCCGGATGTCCTCCTGTAGCCTGTATTTTCATGGGGATCGCACCCCGTATGATCTCTGTCAGTTCTCCGGTTGTCCGGATCGGTGCCTGCTCTCTGGCAGCCACAATGTGTTTCGCTATATTTTTGGCAAATTTGTCTTCGCCGTAATCACGGATAATACGATACAGTTCACGTTCCTCATAGCCGTTGACAATATCACCGGCTGTACGGCTCTGTCTTCTGTCCATTCGCATGTCCAGAGGAGAATCGTACCGATAAGAAAAACCTCTCTCTTCATTATCCAGCTGATAAGATGACACTCCTAAATCCAGCAGGATCCCGTCCACCTTCTCAATGCCACGGGATCTCAGCTCATCTGCCATGTAACAATAATTGCTGCGAATGATTGTCACCTGATTAAAGGCTGACAGCCGTTCACTCGCAGCAATTATCGCATCCTGGTCTTGATCTATGCCAATAAATCTCCCCTTGGCAGAAAGTTTCTTACACACCTCTGTGGCGTGTCCCGCTCCTCCTAAAGTGCCATCCACATAGATTCCATCCGGCTTTACCCTTAAGCCGTCAATGGTCTCATTGAGTAATACAGATTTATGCTTAAATTCCATATCCGTCTCCTGTGGGATTTCTACCTGCGTTATGCTCAAATGACGATTCCTATGTTCTGCATGCTTTCCGCAATGCTGTCCATATCATCATAATTGCAGTTCTCGCTCCACTTCTCTTTGCTCCAAACCTCGATCCGGTTCAGATTACCCGTAAGCACCACATCCTTATCCAGACCAGCGAACTGGCGCAGCGTCTGCGGCACCAGGATTCTTCCCTGCTTATCCAGCTGACATGCTGTAGCTCCGGCTACAAAGAAACGTGAAAAGGTTCTTGCGTCTTTATTTGTAAGTGGTAATGCTCGGAGTTTCTCTTCAAAGGCAACCCATTCATCCATCGGATAAATAGAAAGGCAACCATCCAACCCTCTTGTCAGTACGAACTCTTCCCCTAAGAGTTCCCTGAACCTGGAAGGATGATCAGACGCCCCTTCGCGTCGATCGTATGATTATACTCGCCCATGAACATGAAACCCACCTACTCTCGTGAAACACGATTCTCCCCTTCGTGTTTCCAGGGCGCAAATGGTGTATTCTGCCACTCATCCCCATTCGCTACCACTATTCACCACTTTCTACCACTTATGTAATCATTTTAAACTATTTACCATGAAAAAACAAGTGCATATCCAAGTTTTTTTTCATTTCATGAAATATCCACAGGTTTTTTTTCAACCTGTTTATTTTCTGTGCATTATTATGAAACGAAAAAGCTTCCGGACAGTCGCCGGAAGCTTTTTTCTGACTTTATGTTCTGTTATTTTATGACATTTTAAAGACCTTTGAACGCAAAGGAAAATTTCATCTTTCCATTGGTATCCAGGAGGTATTCCGGATGCGTGCGGGCACCCCAGCTGTCATCTCCTCCAACACCCATCTGCGTCTTTGCAGCACGGACAACGGTATAATGGATTGCCGGAAGCTCATAGGGATGCATGGCATTTTCCATTTCATGAGGAGTATATGGAAGTGCTGAGAACATCATCGGGCCGTTTTCTTTATCCATCTCAAAGAGCATTCCTCTACCCTTTCTGTCTGTGATCTTTGCCCAGCGTACTTCCTCTTTGTTTCCGCATTCCTGCGGCACAAGATAGCGTGCCATATTGTCTGTCACGAGATTCTCATAAATGCCGAGTTTTGCGCCATGCTTCCGGTCTGCATAAGTCTCTGCCGGTCCCAGGCCGTACCACTGAACATGATCATAATCCGCATTGAATTTAAAGAGTACTCCGAACTCCGGCATATCGCCCAGCTCTTTTACAGGATCATAGGTCAGCGTTGTCTTTACTCTTCCATCTCCGGTTACCTCATAGGCAAGGCGGCATTCACTGGCAGGCGTAGTTGGCAGGATGTAGGTAAAAGCAACCTCCACGCTGTTTTCGTAAACCGTTGTCTCCGGAGCATTGGCCGGACCATACATGCCTTTTCGGTAATCCTTATGACTTGCGTACATGCTGGCGATCTTCCACTGTGCATAACGCATCTGCATCAGACTTCCGCAATCATTATCTGTAGGTGCTCTCCAGAAGTTGGGCTTCGGGATCGCTTCGATCATTTCTCTTCCTGCATATTTATACGAAACCAGGCCACCATTGAGAACGGAGAACAGCACTTCGAAATTTTCCCCGCGGACACCGATGTTATGAAGGCTTCTCACAAGCTCCACGCCACACGCAGGAGCTTCCGGTATTCCTTCCACCTGATAAACATGCTGGCCGAAAGCAACCTCATGTCCTGCCTCTGCCCAGAGTGTTTTTTCTCTGAGAAGGAAGGCTACGGTTACCGTATATTCGCCCGGGCGCTGCTGTTTTCCAAATGGAAGTCTGTAGGTCTGTTGGCTTAAAGGCTCCACCGCTGTATCCAGTGTCTCTGTGCGGAGGGCATGACCGTTCTTTGCAAGAGTCACTTCACATCGGAATGTGTCCGTATTTACAAAAAGATTTTTGTTGATGATCTTAACAGAATCCTCACTTACCTGCGCAGTGATATTCTGGTAGTTGAATTTTACCTCCTGCATCTTTGGAGAAGCATCTCTGTCACCGCCGTATGCGATACCGTTTCCACTGAAATTATAATCCGTAGGACGTTCACCGAAGTCTCCGCCGTATGCCTGGAATTCTTTTCCGTAACGGTCTTTTTTTGTAAATAGACTGATCAATGTAATCCCAGATAAAGCCACCCTGATATTTCGGTTCTGTATCTGTAAGATCTGTATATTTATGCATTGCGCCGCAGGAATTTCCCATTGCATGGGTATACTCACAACAGATAAACGGCTTGCTGTCATCCTTTGCAAGGAACTCCCGGATCGCTTCTACGGAAGTATACATCTGGCTTTCCATGTCACTGGTGGCATTGTAGCTGCGGTCATGGATAACCCCCTCATAATGTACCAGTCTTGTAGGATCATTCTTGCGGTAAAACTCAGACATCTCAAAGATATCTTTTCCGCCAAAGGATTCATTTCCACAGGACCAGATCAGGATCGCCGGGTGGTTCTTGTCACGCTGATACATGGAATTTACACGGTCCAGCATCATGCCCAGCCATTCCGGTTTGTTGTGCGGAACGATATCCGTGTAATCTCCGGTAAATTCTGCTATATCCCAGGTTCCGTGAGACTCCAGATTGTTTTCTGCGATCATGTAAATACCATATTCATCGCAGAGACGGTAGATCGGAGATGCATCCGGATAATGACAGGTACGGATTGCATTGATGTTGTTCTGTTTCATGATCACGATGTCTTTGAGCAGTTCCTCACGGGACACATGTCTTCCTGTGACGGAGCTGAACTCATGGCGGTTCACACCCTTGAATACGATACGTTTTCCGTTAAGGGTCATGATACCATCCTTCATTTCAAAACGGCGGAAACCGACTTTCTCCGGGATGATCTCCTGGAGCTTTCCGCTTTCATCACTGATCTCCAGCTCCAGATCATAGAGATTCGGCTCTTCTGCACTCCAGAGAAGGGGATCCTGAATCTCCCAGGTACAGGTATCCTCTCCGTTCAGAGATCTTTCCTCCTGCAAAAGAACCTCTCCCTTTCCGGAAAGTGTAAGCTTCATTTTTCCTTTTCCCCAGGTACTGGTCACGATCTCAAGCTCGGCTTTTTTGAGAGTTTCATCCGGAATGGCACGGATCCTGAGATCATATACATGGACATCCGGTACCGTAAACAGATAAACATCTCTGTAAATTCCGGAAAAACGGTAAAAATCCTGATCCTCGCACCAGCTGCTGGCTGTCCATTTGAACACCTGTGCCGCCAGCTTGTTCTCGCCGTCCTTCAAATATTCCGTAAGCTCAAATTCTGACGGAGTAAAAGAATCTTCACTGTATCCCACAAATTTTCCATTGAGCCACAGAGCCAGTCCGCTCTCTGCTCCCTGGAATGAAACAAATACTCTTTTTCCTTTCATGCTCTCCGGCACATGGAAATATTTCACATAGCTTGCCACCGGGTTAAAACGTTCCGGGATCTGTCCCGGATGAAGTTCTTCATGGCCTTCCCACGGATACTGGACATTGGCATACTGCGGTGCATCATATCCTTCCATCTGGATATGTGCCGGCACATAAATATCCTCCCAGTCCTTGCAGGAATATGCTTCTTCCTCAAAACCTGGGATGCAGATGCATAATTCCGTGCATAATGGAACTTCCAGAGACCATTCAGGCTGTGACGGAAAGAAGTTTTTCCATCTTCTCTCTCTTCCTCACAGCGATAATACGTATGATCTGAATGAGCATCCATTCTTCCATCGCTGAAATACCGGGGATCTTTTAACAGAGAATGATCAAATCTTTTCATTTTTTCCTCCTGTCCGGCGGCTTCTGTTTTTCTGCCGGATCCTTCGTTTTTTTATGCTATGATCATTATAGTATAATCCACCGGATTATGGTATAATATGTTTCGCCAAAATATATAACATTTAGAAACAGGTGAATATCATGTCGATCTATTTCAGAAATACTCCGGTCAGTGCTCCCTTCATGTTTGAATCTCTTGGGAACCACTGGAATCAGGTTAATATCTTCCGTCCGGACGGATATCCGTATTATCATTACCTTCAGACTGAAAAGGGTACCGGACGCATTGAAGTCCGTGGAAAATTTTATACTCTCGGAGCCAACGAGGGCATCCTCATCGCTCCCGGTGTCCCTCATTCCTATCACAGAGAGTCTACTTCCTGGACCACAATGTTTGCCACCTTCACAGGAACACTGGCAGGCAGCATCCCTTCCATGACAGACAACCAGGAAGTGATCCTTGTTGAAAAGGAACAGGGGGCCAGTATCCGGAAAATGATTTCTTCTACCTTGCGTAAATATCATCAGCCCACACCGGATATGAAATCTCTTTCTTCCGACTGCTACAACTTTCTTATGAATTTTACAGACTGTGCAGCTTCTCCGAAGATACAGGATAATCCTCTCTACCAGAGATATGTGATCCCGGTAATAAAAGAAATCGAAACCGGTTATCAGCAGGATATCACTGCAGCGCAGCTGAGCCGGAGCGTTTTTGTCTCTCCGCAGTATCTTTCCCGTCTGTTCCGCCGTTTTATGGGCTGCTCGGTTTACGAATACGTTACCATGTACCGCATCAGCCGCGCCCGTGAGCTTCTGCTTTCCAGACCGGATATGAAGATCCAGGATGTTGCCAGCGCTTCCGGATTTTCCGACGCCAGCCACTTTATCGCCATGTTCCGTAAAGTCACAGGCACAACTCCCCTGGATTTCCGAAAGATGTACTGATATATTCCTGCTGCACAGCACAAAAACTGCCCTGCCGGAAACGTCGCAGAAGACGTTTTCCTGCAGGGCAGTGTTCTGCTGCTCTTATCATTCAAATGCCGGTATCTTATCCTATACTCTGATCCATCAGACAAAAGCATCTGTATCTGTTTGATCTCAGTTTCCGTAATATAATTCCAGAATACGGTCAACTTTTTGGCTGGCCTCCAGATTCTTCAGAAGATCGCTCCTGCTCCTGATCTGGCTGTCCAGCTTCTTCCGTTCCTCCTGCAGCTGCTGCAAAAGTGACGCTTTCCGAAGAGCTTCCTCTTTCTGCTGTATCTCGTTCTGGTCCATTTTTTTCTCCCTGTACAGTCTCTGTTTCCAGATTCTCTGCTGCATTTTCCCGTTGCTGTTCAGCTTCTTTCTCTGCCTGCTGATCTTTCTCGATCCTTCTCATCCGTACTTTTGCCCGCTTTCTGGACATCACGCGTTTTACTGCAACTACCACGGTGCAAAAAACAAAAAGTATTACCGAGATCACCAGCGAAACATCCACGCCGGTTCCCGGAAACAGTACTTTATCTGTGCGGAACCACTGGATCACTGCTCTTCCCAGACCATAGCTCGCCAGATATCTCAGAATATCTCTCCCTGGAATACTTTTTTGCGAAGCAGCATCATAAGCACCAAAAGCACAAGCAGACACCAGAGACTTTCATAGAAAAACAGGGGCTGTACCAAAATCCAGGTACCACCGTCCACGGTTTGAAGCTTTTCACGCATAGCCGTGGTGACCTCTCCTGCCCGTACCGCAGTCAACGGCAGCTGCATGGAAAAAATGTTGTCTGCATATTCCCCGAAAGATTCTCTGTTAAAAAAGCTCCCCCACTTTCCTATTATCTGCCCGATCAGAAGTCCCATGCAGGCAAGATCTGCCATCTGCCAGAAGGATTTCTTTCGGATCCTGCAGTAGACCGCACCACCCAGCACACCGCCCAAAAGTCCGCCATAAAACATAAGTCCTCCGGACCGTATATTCAGAAGCTGTCCCGGATCATTTTTATAAAGGCTCCAGGAAAAAGCCGCATAAAGCAGCCTTGCCCCTGCCACACCGGAAAGCAGCGTTATGATGGCAGATCCAGATATGCATCCGGATCTTCATGATTTCTTCTGGCTTCCAGTACCACAAAAAAGATTCCCAGAAGCATTCCTATCGCGATCAGGACGCCATAGATCGTGATCTCAAAGCCAAAAATCTCAAAGGATCTCGGCACATGATCCAAAACCAGATTTAATCCGGGAAACCGAATTGACATATCCATAAAATCACCTGTTATAATTTTTCAGCTTACAGCCGGTATTTCACAGACGTTGGTGATCACACGTTAAATCTGAATAAGATCACATCTCCGTCCTGTACAACGTACTCTTTTCCTTCCATACGTACAAGGCCCTTCTCTCTGGCACCTGCATAGGAACCGCAATCCAGAAGATCCTGATAATTCACAACCTCTGCTTTGATAAATCCACGTTCAAAGTCTGTGTGGATCTTACCTGCTGCCTGCGGTGCCTTGGTTCCGATCTTGATAGTCCATGCTCTTGTCTCATCCTCTCCTGCTGTCAGGAAGCTCATAAGGCCAAGAAGGTGATAGCTTGCGCGCACCAGCTTCTCCAGGCCGGACTCTGTCAGTCCCAGATCCTCAAGGAACATCTTTCTCTCATCCTCATCCAGCTCGGAGATCTCCTCCTCGATCTGCGCACAGATCACAAATACCTCGCTGTTCTGTTTGGCAGCGTATTCACGTACTGCCTGTACATACTGATTGTTCGCCCCATCATCTGCGATATCATCCTCTGCAACGTTAGCCGCATAGATCACCGGTTTTGCAGTAAGAAGATTATAGGTTGCAAGCCATGCATCCTCATCTTCGTTCTCTGTTTCCAGAGTAATGGCAAGCTGTCCCTCTTCCAGATGCGCCTTTACTTTTTCAAGGAATGCAAGCTCTTTGGCAGCTTCCTTATCCATACGTGCAGTCTTGGTAACCTTGGCAATTCTTCTCTCGAGGATCTCAAGATCAGAGAAAACAAGCTCCAGATTAATAGTCTCGATATCGCGGAGCGGATCAATGCTTCCATCTACATGAACAACATTGGAATCCTCAAAGCAGCGTACCACGTGAACGATAGCATCTACCTCACGGATATTTGCAAGGAACTGGTTTCCAAGTCCCTCTCCCTTAGATGCGCCTTTTACAAGACCTGCAATATCGACGAATTCGATCACTGCCGGTGTTACTTTTTTTGATTTATAAAAATCTCCGAGAAGATTCAGTCTCTCATCCGGAACGGTTACAACCCCCACATTGGGGTCGATAGTACAGAACGGATAGTTTGCGGATTCTGCTCCGGCTTTTGTCAGTGAATTGAATAATGTACTTTTTCCTACGTTAGGAAGTCCTACGATACCTAATTTCATCTCTCTATATACATCCTTTCGATATATTTATTTACAGTATTTTTCAGATACTCTTTAAACAGGCCTTTCCGTTTTTCAGGCCATTCCTGTCCCATATTACCATACACAGCCTGAAATCGCAACTGTGAGGCATTTGTTGTTACTGTCAGTCCCTGGACATGATCATCAGAAGCTGCCCGCTTTCATACAGGATCTCTGCGGTTTCTTCCGAAATCTCATTGCTGACGGTCAGGCCACTGTCTTCTACTGTCAGATGATATCCGTTCAGCGGATACTTAAATCCCCTCAGAGTGAGGCCTGTCACATCACCTCCCACAGTAAAGAATGAAACATATTTTCCAAACTGCTCCTCTCTGTGCAGTATAGTTCCGCTTTCTGCAAGTGTGATATAATTCCACTGATCTGCGATCGCAATACGAACGCCCTGTTCCTTACCCATAGAAAGCAGTCCCAGATTCGCCAGCACATGATCCAGCCTTGTGCCGGTAGCTCCCAGGATCAGGATATCCTTTGCACCCTTGCGGATCATCTGGTTTACCGCAGACTGTGTATCCGAATCATCCTTCTCCGGCTTCAGCCTGATGATCTCCGGTCCCTTCAGGCTTTCCATATATTTTTGGCCTTCTTCGGAAAGACTGTCAAAATCCCCAATTGCAAGATCCGGAATAAATTCCCGGTTTTTCATAAACCATTCCATCCCCTTATCTGCAGCAACAAGAGTGATTTTCTCTCCTCGGCTTTCTTCTATTCTTTTTTTTAAAAAATCGAGGGCAAAACCATTCTGGATATTGCCCCCGCTGATTATTATTGTATCGATCATTTTCAGTCCAGCTCTTTTTTGATATTGTGGATTTTTTCTGTAATGTGTCTTACATTGGCTGCCACATCGCCCTTAAATACCCAGGAACCTGCGACCATGAGGTTTGCACCGGCACGCATAACCGTCTCCAGTGTATCATCATTGATACCACCATCTACCTGGATATCAACATCCAGCTCTTCTTCATCAATAAGCTCACGAAGCTCCTGGATCTTCTCCGTGCATTCGTCCATGTATTTCTGTCCGCCAAATCCTGGCTGAACAGTCATTATCAGCACCATATCCACATCTTCAAGAAGATGGCTGATGTCATTTACCGGTGTGGATGGCTTGATCGAAACTGCCGCCTTTACCCCTGCTGCCCTGATCTGCTCCAGTGTACGCTCCAGATCCTCACATGCCTCCGCATGTACAGTAATGGAATCTGCTCCGCATTCTACAAAATCGCGGATATATCTTTCCGGTTCTGTTACCATCAAATGTACGTCGAAAAACATGTTGGATTCTTTCCGGATCGATTTGATCACCGGCATTCCAAAAGAAATGCTGGGAACAAAATCTCCATCCATAACATCAATATGCAGATATTCAACGCCTTCCTTTTCCAGAATTTTGATCTGTTCTCCCAGTCTGTTAAAATCTGCTGATAAGATCGACGGGCACAATCGGTATTCCATGACTCAGTATCTCCTTTTCTCTTTTAATTCCTGGTGCAGCTCCAGATAATCTTCATATCGGAGTCTGCTGATCTCATTGTTCTCAAGGGCTTCCTTAACAGCGCAGCCCGGTTCATGTATGTGACGGCACCCCTGAAAGCGGCACTGTCCTTCATATCTTCGGAACTCCGGAAAGTAATCCTTCAGTTCCTGCTCCTCCATATTTTCAATATATAAGGAGGAAAATCCCGGCGTATCCACAAGGAATGTATCCTGTGCCACCGGTATGATCTGTGCATGGCGCGTAGTATGTTTTCCCCGTTTCAGCTTACGGCTGATCTCACCGGTTTCCATCTCCACTTCTTCCTGAAGGGAATTTGTAAGAGAAGATTTTCCCACGCCGGATGGGCCGGCTACCACAGTTGTCCTGCCCTGAAGCACTTCTTCGATCTCGTCGAGTCCTTCTCCCTTCAGGCACTTGACAGGATCACCTGATAGCCGCAGCTCTGGTATGTTTCATAGAGAAATTCCAGTTCTTCCGTTGTTGCCAGATCTTTTTTGTTAAAACAGATGACTACTGGAACACCTTCCCTCTCCATCATAATGAGGAAACGATCCAGAAGCATGAAGTTCGGCTTCGGATTATCCATGGCAAAGATCACCAGTGCCTGATCTACATTGGCCACAGCCGGACGGATCAGAGAATTCTTACGCTTGTGGATCTCCGTCACACTTCCCTCCAGTTCCTTTTCATCCAGAACTGCAATCTCCACATTGTCACCTACCAGAGGCTTGAATTTATCCTTACGGAAAATTCCCTTGGCTCTGCATTCATATGTATTACCGTCTTCTGCATATACGTAGTAGAATCCGGCAATACCTTTGATTATCTTTCCCTGCATGATCACTCAGCTTTCTTGAATGTAACCGTGTAGGTTCCAAGCTGCTGATAATCCCCGTCTACCTCTTCATAGAGATAGATGGTTCCTGAGGTAACGCCTCAGCACCTGAGATATCAAGCTGATACGGGAAGCTGATATTCTGTCCATCAATGATGGTGGATGCCTTAGGCTCACCGTTTACGTCCTGGATCAGTTCCAGACGGATCGCGCCTCCATTGTAGCCGGACAGGGTATCCAGTGTCTGTGTACATTTCCAGCCTGTGTTTGCATTAACATCTGCTGTAGATGTAGTTGTGGATACTGTGCTGTCTGTAGATGCTGTATTATCTGTAGATGCTGTGCTGTCTGTATATGCTGTATTATCTGTAGATGCTGTGCTGTCTGTGGATGGAGCCTGGTCGCCGGAGCTGATGGTAATGCTGATCGGCTGATCCGGGTCTGCTGCCGCATAGGCTTCCGGATCCTGTGCGATAACTGTACCTGCAGCTTCTGTACTCTGCTGTTCTGTTATCTGGATATCAATAAATTTCCCTAAAGTAGTAAGTGCATCATCTTGGTCATTCCCACAACACTCGGGACCTCAGCATTATCGCCATAATCAACCCCTCGGCTGACTGTCAGTGTCACAGAAGAGCCTGCCTGCACAGAAGTACCTGCTGCCGGCTCGACATTGTAAACATATCCCGGATCTACCAGTGCATATCCGTTGTCATCTGTGTCGCTGTATTCTTTCTGGACATTTACCTGAAGTCCAAGATCTTCCAGAGTCTGCTGTGCATCGATTCCTGTGCGTCCATCCAGATCCGGGATCGTAACCTGTGCTGTTCCGGTGCTTACCCAGTATTTCACAGTTGTATTGGCTTCAACCTGTGTTCCCGCAGCTGTCTCCTGACGGGAGATCCTGCCTTTTTCCTGATCGGATGCCTCCTCACCGGCCATCTGGACACCCAGATGTGCATCATTTGCAAGTGTTTTAGCCTCTTCCTCTGTCTTGCCTACAAGATCAGGAACGGTTGCCAGACCGTCAGCTGCTGATTCCTGCTTCGCTTCTGCCTTGCTGCTGTCTGCAGCTCCACTGCTGCCAGTTCCAAACAGTCCTGCGGCACGTCCAAGCACTACCACAAGAACGATCAGAAGGACTGCACCTCCGATCAGTGCCGCAATCGTCAGGCCTCTTCCGGAACCATGATGCTTCTTTTTCTTTCCGGATCTATGCTCGGATCTCGGTCTGTATTCTTCCTCTGCATCATCGTAATCGTTATCGTCGTATTTTTCTTCCTCAAGTGCGGTGATCTCCGGTTTTGTGATCTGCTTCGGTGTATGTTTGATCTCACCAAGCTCTTCTTCTGAGATCACAACCGTCTTGGCATCGTTGTCAACTGTAGTAAGCTTTACAAAATCACCCTGGGGATCGATCAGAGAATGCTTCAGATCTGCGATCACATCCTCCATACGGCTGTAACGACGATCTACACTTTTCTGTGTACATTTCAGAATGATCTGCTCCAGACTGTACGGAAGGTCCGGTGTATAAACACTTGGCGGAACCATCTCTTCCTGCAGATGCTTGATAGCGATCGCCACAGTGGTATCTCCGTCAAAAGGAACTCTTCCTGTGACCATCTCATACAGTGTGATTCCAAGAGAATAGATATCGCTCTTCTCATCGCTGTATCCGCCTCTCACCTGCTCAGGTGAGCTGTAATGTACAGATCCCATTACATTGGAGCTGATCGTATTGGAAGATGCAGCTCTGGCAATTCCAAAGTCTGTCACCTTTACTTTACCATCTGTGGAGATAATGATATTCTGAGGTTTCACATCTCTGTGAACGATACCATGGCTGTGTGCCGCCTCCAGACCCATAGAAACCTGGATTGCGATACTTGTAGCCTCTTTAATGGAAAGCTTTCCCTTCTTGGAGATGTATTCCTTCAGAGTGATACCCTCGATCAGTTCCATAACAATGTAATAAACACCGCCGTCATCTCCTACGTCAAATACATTGACGATATTCGGATGTGTAAGACCAGCTGCCGCCTGGGCCTCACTTCTGAATTTCTTTATAAACGTGGTGTCTTCCCGAAACTCCGGTTTCAGGACCTTCACGGCAACAAAACGGTTCAGCTTATGGTCCATAGCCTTATAGACATCTGCCATTCCGCCAGTTCCGATTTTTCCTACGATCTCATAGCGCTCGGCTATGATCATTCCCGTCTTCAACATGCTTCCACCTCATTCGTGAATGGCTCTACCAGTACGACTGCAATATTATCCTTACCACCATTCTGATTTGCTTCCCGAAGGAGCGCACTGCCCTTCTGATCAATATCTGCTTCCGGATCGGATATGATCTCCTGGATCTTCTCATCTTCAACCATATTGCTGAGACCGTCTGAACACATCAGGATCGTACATCCTTTTTCAAGTTTCAGATCAAAGAAATCCACATCCACCGTTTTCTCCGCGCCAAGTGCCCTTGTAATGATGTTCTTATCCGGATGATTTCGTGCTTCCGCTTCGCTGATCTCGCCCATTCTCACCATTTCCTGTACCAAGGAATGATCTCTGGTGACCTGGCGGATCCCGTCCTGGATCACATATAAACGGCTGTCACCCACATTGGCTACATAGGCATACTGATCTACAATAGTCGCCACCACCATAGTGGTTCCCATGCCCCGGAGGTTTTCGTCTTCCTGCGCACGGTTTCTGATCTCCGTATTCGCAGCTTCGATCGCATGACGAATAACCTTCACAGGATTGTAATCCGCATCTTCACGGATTTCATCCACAAGGATCCGTACTGCATGTGAGGATGCATAGTCACCGGCGTTATGGCCGCCCATTCCGTCCGCGACTGTGAAAAGATTAGGCAGATTTCCAACCGGACCTTCAGATGCAAACACGTAATCCTGATTCATCTTCCGCTTCTGCCCTACATCAGTAGCTGAGTATATCCTCATGTCACTTCTCGCTTTCTGTTTTTTCCATGTAACTTTTTCTTAGCTGTCCACAGGCACCGTCGATATCGCTGCCCATTTCCCTTCTAATAGTAACATTAATTCCGTATTTTTCAAGTTTTATTTTGAAATTCTCCACAGCCTGTCGAGTAGACCTCACATAGGAGCGTTCCTTGATGGGATTGACCGGAATCAGATTTACATGGCAATTGATGCCTTTTATACGGCCTGCCAGCTGTCTCGCATCTTCTTCACTATCGTTGACGCCGGCTACAAGACTGTACTCAAAGGTGATCCTTCGGCCTGTTTTATCAAAATAATTTCTGCAGGCATCCAGAACCTCATCCATGGAATACTTATTCGCGATCGGCATCAGTTCCTGCCGTTTTTCATCATTTGGAGCATGAAGGGAAAGTGCCAGAGTGATCTGAAGCTTTTCTTCAGCCAGATCATACATCTTCGGCACAATCCCACAGGTAGAAACCGTCACATTTCTCTGACTGATCCCAAGACCGTTTTCATCGGTAAGGATCCGGACAAAACGGACAAGATTGTCATAATTATCCATCGGCTCACCGGTTCCCATCACAACTACATTGGCCACACGTTCACCGGTATCTGCCTGGATACGGTAAATCTGATCCAGCATCTCGGACGGTTTCAGGCATCTGGTCAGTCCTCCGATGGTAGATGCACAGAATCTGCATCCCATACGGCAGCCCACCTGAGAAGAAATGCACACAGAATTTCCGTGGTGATACCGCATGAGAACACTCTCGATCACATTTCCATCTTCCAGCTGAAACAGATATTTTCTGGTTCCGTCAATTTTTGAGATCCTTACATCTGCCTGGGTCAGTGCTGTGATCGGATAAGCCGAAAGCTTTTCCCTAAGGCTTTTGGAAAGATTTGTCATTTCATCCCAGGAGGTAACCAGCTGCTGGTGAAGCCATGCATAGATCTGTTTCGCCCGGAAAGGCTTTTCACCGATCTTTGTCATGAATTCCTTCAATTCCTCCATGGTCATGGATTTTACATCTGTCATTTTCTGTTATTTCCTTCTGAATCTGGCAATAAAGAATCCATCTGTCTTATGTATTCCCGGCAGAAGCTGCAGATAGCCAAGCTTCGTGGATTTACAGTGCAGTTCCTCCGGAATATACGGATCCAGCTTTCCAGCCGGTACGGATAATTCTTTAAAAACCATAATACATTTTCTTCGTTTTCTTCCCGGGCAATGGTACATGTGCTGAAGATCAGCGTTCCATCCGGTTTCACATACTTTGCAGCCTTATCCAGGATCATTCTCTGGAGCATTACGATCTCTTCCTGTTTCTGCGGAGTTGCCCGGTATTTGATTTCCGGTTTCTTGCCGATAACTCCATAACCGGAGCACGGTACATCCGCGATCACAATATCCGCAGCCTGTTCGGAATCCGGATCATATACCGTTGCATCCTGAACTCTGGCTTCCACATTGATCACTCCGGTCCTGTGGATGTTTTCTTTGATAAGATCTGCCTTATACTGACTTACATCTCTGGCATCCACATTTCCGTAATCCCCCATTTTGTCTGCCGCATGGATGCTTTTTCCACCTGGTGCAGCGCACATGTCGATGATATGGTCACCTTTTTTCGGACTTGCAGCTTCCGCTACAAGCATAGAGCTTACATCCTGCACCAGGATCTTTCCCTGAAGGAAGGTTTCAAGTGTCAGAATATGATTGTAATCGGAAATCTTCAGTGCATAGGAAAGATAAGGAGCCTGTTCTACTGTCACTCCCTGAGACTTCAAACTGGTGACGATCTCTCTCAGAGACGCCTTATGAGTACGGCACCGTACTGTGATCGGTCTTTCTGTCAGAAAATCCTCCAGGATCTTCTCCGTAGTCTTCACTCCGTAGGCTGCTTTCCATTTTTCTACCAGATATTCCGGCATGGAATATTTCACAGAAAGATAACGGACTTCGTTTTCTTCCCTGGAAGGAAGCTCCAGATCACCGATCTCTCTTGCGATCGTACGGAGCACCCCGTTGACAAAGGGCTTTAGATTATAAAAGCCTTTTCGCTGTGCCAGCTTTACCGCTTCATTGCATACTGCACTGTCCGGAACACTGTCCATAAATTTCAGCTGATATACCGCACTTCTCAGGATCTCACGGATCTGCGGTTTCATCTTGTTTACAGAAACCTTGGAAAAAGAATCGATGACATAATCAATATAGATCCTGTATTCCAGGGTTCCCTCACATACTCTTGTAATAAAGCTACGTTCCTGTTTCGGAAGAAACTGATATTTGGAAAGCGCATTCCGGATCGCAATATGGCTGTGCTCACCCTCCTCCTCGATCTGTAACAGGATCTCAAGGATCAGTTCTCTGGTATTTACTCCGCTGCTAATCACGATCTCTACCTCCTGCAAGGATAATCAGTCTCAGAAGCTGCAGAATAGATGCCGCCAGAGCTGCTACATAGGTAAGCGCTGCCGCTGTAAGTACTTTTCTTGCACCCTTTTTTTCATCTGCACCTAAGATACCTGTACTTTCCAGCATTTTAAGCGCTCTGGAAGACGCATTGATCTCAACCGGAAGTGTCACCAGCTGAAACAGTACTGCCAGTGAAAACAAAACAATTCCCAGAGTTACCAGCGGATCAATGGAAAAGATCAGTCCTGCAATAAACAGCGGCCATGAAAGCTGGGAACCAATATTTGCGGCAGGTACAATGGCTGAACGGATATTCAGTGGTGCATAATTGATCGCATCCTGGATCGCATGGCCACATTCATGTGCTGCCACCCCCACAGCCGCCAGAGAATTTCTTCCATAAATATCTTCTGAAAGGGAAACCGTTTTCGTTCTCGGATCATAGTGATCCGTAAGACTTCCGCGGATCGGAACCACCTGTACGTCTGTGATCCCAGCCGCTCTCAGGATCCTCTGTGCAGCTTCCGCACCGGTGATACCTGAATGACTCCGGACCTTTTTATAGACTGCAAAGGTACTGCGCAGCTTCGCAGATGCCGCAAGAGAAAGAAGCATTCCGATCACGAGCAAAAGAATCGTGGGGTCCATTCCCCATCCGTAATAACCATATCCGTACATAACTCATCACTCCCTGGAATCTCTGAACATGTCTCCTGGTTTCAACTGATATCCCCGAAGGAACGCATCCGCTTCCATGCGTTTTTTGCCTTCCAGCTGCACTTCATGAAGCACGAGTACCTTCTGGCCGCATGCTACCTGGATTCCTCCTTTGTCAGCGGCTATCACAGTTCCCGGTGCTTCCTGTGCCTGTTTTTCCAGAACAGAGCTCTTCCAGACCTTCAATGTTTTTCCATTGATAAAGGTAAAAGCGCTTGGCCATGGATCAAGGCCTCTTACCAGACGCTCCAGTTCTTCCGCATTTTTGCTGAAATCCAGAAGCCCCATTTTTTTTGAGATCATGGCAGCATATGGTGTTGGACTCTCCTCCGGCTGTTTCTCGCGGGTTGCAGTTCCGTCAAAAATGGACGGTAAAGTCTGTACCAGAAGCTCTGCACCTGCCTGTGCGAGCTTATCAAACAAGCTTCCACCTGTCTCATCTTTGGCAAGCGGAACCACGATCCTGGAAATCATATCACCGGTATCCAGACCGGTTCCCATCTGCATAATAGTAACGCCGGATTCTTTTTCACCGTCGATCACCGCCTGCTGGATCGGTGCAGCTCCACGATATTTAGGAAGCAGAGACGCATGGATATTGATACATCCGAATCTCGGCATATCCAGGATGCTCTTTGGAATGATCTGCCCAAATGCCGCAACAATGATGATGTCCGGTGCAAGATTTTTCAGTTCTTCCACAAATTCAGGATCTCTTACCTTCACCGGCTGCAGTACCGGGATCCCGTGTTTCAGTGCTTCTTCTTTTACAGGAGTAGGCATCATAGTTTTGCCTCTGCCCTTCGGTTTGTCCGGCTGTGTGATCACAGCCTCCACTTCATATCCGTTCTCTGCCAGTGCTACAAGAGGCGCCACCGCAAAGTCCGGAGTTCCCATATAAATAATCTTCATAGTATCCCGCCTTTAGTCTTCTTCATCATAAGTTACCTTGTGAAGTTCTCCCTCCACAAGTTCTGTATACATTTTTCCATCCAGATGGTCGATCTCATGACAGAATGCTCTTGCCAGAAGGCCCTCTCCCTCGTAGATCTGTTCGTTCATATTTACATCAAGTGCTTTTACCTTCACATAGTTCGGACGTGTTACCTGTCCTGCCATTCCCGGAACGCTCAGGCATCCCTCGTCACCGGTCTGCTCGCCGCTTGTCTCAAGGATCTCCGGATTGATCAGCACGATCGGGCCCTCACCTACATCGATGACAACGATACGTTTCAGGATTCCTACCTGTGGTGCAGCGAGGCCAACACCCATTGCATCATACATGGTATCCAGCATATCTGTGATCAGTTCCCCGATCCTCGGTGTCATTTTGTCTACTGTCCGGGATTTTTTTGTCAGTACAGAATCCCCCTGTACACGGATTGTTCTAAGTGCCATTTTTCTTCTCCTTTAATTCATATCAAATTGAATGTATATTTTCCGGAATCCGGAATTTATCTCTATATATTTCTCCAGCTTCTCTCTGACTGCTGTGAGAAAGCAGATATCCCTGTGCTTCAGATGGATCACCTGACGATAAACATCCTTTACCTTACCTACCGATGCAGCTGCAGGTCCGATCATGTGAAGCTCTTCCTTCGGACTTACCCTGCGGATAAAAACTTCTATATAATACATGGCATTTTTCAGAAGTTCTTCATCCTGGCAGGCGCCAAAAACAGTCATCATATGGCTGCCGGCGGATAGTCCAGAAGCATCCGATACCCCATTTCTTCTTTATAAAATTTCTTATAATCCTGAATAGCCGCAGCCTGGATACTGTAATGCTCCGGCTGATATGTCTGGATCACCGCCTGCCCCGGCCGATTCCCTCTGCCGGAACGTCCAACTGCCTGAGTCAGAAGCTGGAATGTACGCTCCCCGCAGTGATAGTCATCCATATTCAGCGAAAGATCTGCTGCGATCACTCCTACCAGAGTCACATTCGGAAAATCATGTCCCTTGACGATCATCTGGGTCCCCACCAGAATATCTGCCTCATGCTTTGCAAAAGAAGCCAGGATCTTCTCATAGCTGTCCTTGGTCCTTGTAGTATCAAAATCCATTCGAAGTACCTGCTTTCGGGAATTCTTTTTCAATGACCTTCTCGATCTGCTGGGTTCCTGCCTTAAATCCACCAATGTGCGGTGAACCACAGGACGGACAGATTTCCGGTTTCACAGTCTCATAGCCGCAATAATGACAGATCAGACGATTGCCATTGTGTTCACTTAGAGATACATCACAGTGAGGACATTTCATAACGTGACCGCAGGCTCTGCAGGAAACAAAGCCCGCATATCCTCTCCGGTTCAGAAACAGCATGGCCTGTTCTCTTCTTTCAAGGACCTGCTCCAGATCCCTCTTCAGCTCCAGACTCAGTACCGAGCGGTTTCCTTTCTTTAATTCTTCCCGAAGATCCACGATTGATACCTGTGGAAGAGGCCTTTCCTCATAACGTGCGTTTAACTTTACCAGAAGATATTCTCCGTCACAGGCATGACTGTAGGCTTCCAATGACGGAGTGGCTGATCCCATGACCACACGGGCATGTTCCATTCGTGCCCTCTCAATGGCAGTCTCACGTGCATGGTACCTTGGCGTATTCTCACTTTTGTAGGTGGGTTCATGCTCTTCGTCGATAACGATCAGTCCCAGATCTGAAAACGGTGTGAACAGTGCGGATCTGGGTCCTACCATCACCTGGATCTCACCACGTTTTGCTCTTTTGAACTGATCATAACGTTCTCCCTGGGAAAGTCTGGAATTCAGAACCGAAACCTTATCTCCGAACATGGCATAAAAACGCCTGACTGTCTGATAAGTAAGCGCGATCTCAGGGATCAGCACGATCGCCTGTTTTCCCTCCTCCAGTACCTTCTGGATCAGGCGCATATAAACCTGGGTCTTTCCGCTTCCGGTCACTCCGAAAAGAAGTGCAGGCCTTGGGTCCGGCTCCTGCCATTCCCGAAAGATCTGCTCTGCCGCCAAAAGCTGTTCCTGGTTCAGACTCAACTCCATGTTCTCCTTCACCAGGCCGAGCCCCTCGGGAATACGATACATTTCCTGACTTTCAATAGTTATCAGACCTTTTTTCTCAAAAAAATCAAGAACGGAAATGCCGGCTCCAAGCTCTTTGGAGGCATAGGTATAATCCAGGCTCCCGGCTCCAGGATTGCCCGAAGGAACCGCTCACGTGCTTTAAAGCGGCTGCCTTCCAGCTTTCCAAGAAGTGCCTGCCCCTCTTCCTTTTTCCCTGTAAAAAGATCAGTCTTTTCTCTTTTGCACGGACCTTGTCTTTTACAGGCAGAACTGTTTTCAGTGCCTGGATCATGGTGGAGCCATAGGTCTCCTTCATCCAGGCCGCAAGTGCGATCAGCCGGGATTCTGTTGTCTCACTGTCTGTGGACACTCCCCGGATCTCCTTGAGCTTTGACGCATCATATTTTGCCGTTCCGGAGATCCCGGTCACATAGCCTTTCCGAAGGGTATTTCCCTTTCCGAAGGGCACTGTGACCACAACTCCGGGTTTTATTGCCTGCACCAGCTCCTCAGGTACACGATACTGAAAATCCCGGTCCAGCTTTTCATGAGAAATGTCAATGATCACATCTGCATAGATCATCCATTTACGCTTTCTGATCTTCTTCCAGGATCTCCCGGATCAGTACACGCTCATCCATGGGATATTTCTTACCCTTGATCTCCTGATAATCCTCATGGCCCTTTCCGGCAAGGACGATGATATCTCCCGGCTCACCATGATGGATCGCGTAGGCGATCGCCTCTTTACGATCCGGGATCTCTACATATTTTCCATCTGTTTTTGCCATTCCGATCTTAATATCATCGATGATGGCCTGTGGATCCTCATCTCGCGGATTATCTGAAGTAATGATGGTCAGATCTGCCATCTTTCCTGAAACCTCACCCATCTCATAACGGCGCAGCTTGGAACGGTTTCCGCCACAGCCAAACAGGCATACCAGTCTGTGCGGATCATATTCCTTCAGTGTTCCAAGAAGGCTCTCCAGCGCCATGGCATTATGTGCGTAATCGATCATCAGTGTGAATTCGTCAGATACCTTGATCATCTCAATACGGCCTTTGACCCTGGCCACCTTCAGAGCTTTGATGATATTCTCCTCGGATACCTTAAAATGACGGCAGATGGCAATGGCAGTCAGAGAATTGTAAATGCTGAACTTACCTGGAATATCGATCTCCACAGGAAAATCCATAAGTCCCTTAACATGATAGGAAATTCCCAGATAGCCCTTTCTTCCAACGAGTCTGGCGCCCTCTGCACGGAGATCTGCTTTTTCGGAAAATCCATAGGTTTCAAGTTTACAGGTGTGGCCTTCGATAATGCGGTCAAAGTGTTCATCGTCACGATTTACGATACCAACCTTACACTGTCTGAGAAGCATGGATTTGCAGTGCAGATAATCATCAAAGTCCTTGTGCTCATTCGGTCCGATATGATCTGGTTCAATATTTGTGAAAATTCCAAAATCAAACACAAATCCCTGGGTTCTGTGAAGCATCAGTCCCTGTGAGGAAACCTCCATAACGACCGCATCGCAGCCTGCTTCTACCATATCATGAAAATATTTCTGTACCATATAGGATTCCGGTGTCGTGTTGGCTGCCGGGATATGCTTCTCCCCGATAACAGCCTCGATGGTTCCGATCAGACCAACCTTATATCCGGCATTCTCAAGGATCGATTTCACCATATAGGTTGTAGTTGTTTTTCCTTTGGTTCCGGTGATACCGATGGTTTTGAGCTTTTCTGCCGGATGTCCGAACCATGCTGCTGAAATAAAGGCCATGGCGTAACGGGTATCCTCTACCTGGATCACTGTCACATCCTCCGGTGCCTCCACCGCTTCTTCCACGATGAGTGTCTTCGCACCCTTTGCCACAACATCAGGTATAAATTTATGTCCATCCACGACCGCACCTCTGATGCAGATAAAAAGGCTCCCTTCTTCTACTTTGCGGGAATCATATACAACAGAAGAAACCTCCTGCTCTGTACTTCCCTGAAGGCATTTGTATTCAAGATGTTCCAATAAGGATAAAAGATTCATTTTTCTCCTCCATCTTCCCTTTTTCCGGTCTGACGGCAGCACACCGGAGGCGGGAAATATACTGTTCTTATTTTCTGTACATACCATATAGAATAGCACACCTCCCCCCTGTTTTCAACGTTTCTTTGAGGTACGGCCGCCTTGTAAAATATCAGCTTGTTACTGTTCACTCCGTTCTCAGTAACATCAGCTTTTTCCATAAATATCCGCATATTTTTTCCGGAGCCAGATGCCGCCCAGCACAGTCACCAAAGCTGTCACTGCCAGAAGCGTCCACAAATCCCTCCTGGTATCATCTCCGGTCTTCGGATGTGTGGACGCAGTTCTTGCCATCTGTATCTGACCGGAAGCCGGACCCTGGTCATCTCCCTGCAAAGGCAGCCCTTCTTCCGGCGTAATAGCACCTCTCCTTTTACCATGACAGAAGCGGAGGCCTCCATCAATCGCTCTCCGGTTTCCTGGCTTGTGACCGTCACCTGGTTAAAAAGCTTCTGATCCGCTGTTTTTCCCGGGATCTTCACCACAGCCTGAAGAGAAACTGCCTCTCCCGGCGGGATCTGTTGGATCATTGCCTTTGTACGGCTGCTGTTGAGCGTTACACCTTCCTGCTCCAGAAACTGTGCATGGATCCCTGCTACCTGAAAGCGCTCCGTTCCCACAACCGAATGAAGCGTTTTTTCACCGGTATTCACGATACAGATCTGATAGGTCACAGTCTCACCCGGTGCAGCGGTTTCTTTGTCTGCAGTTTTCTTTACAGAAAGATCCGCCTTCAGTGCCTCCAGACCATTTATAGTGGAGGCGTTCTTCCGGATCACTTCATCCGCTCTGTCCTTCACCCTGGCCTCTGCTTCCACCTGGTGCTCCAGATCTTTTTCCTGTTCATCCAGAAGCGGCGCCTGTACATAAAAGCTCCTGCTCTCTCCGGCTTTTAATTCTGCAAATTCCGCCACAGCTCCTTCTGTCAGAAGGCCTTCTGCATCTTCCCACAGCTGCCGGATCTTAGGGCATGAAAGGCTGCTGGTCAGACGGATATCTGCAAGATCCAGCTTTCCGGTATTAGCGATCTCCACCTGATAACGGATGGTCTGCCCTGCTTTCATTTTTTTATTCTGTGCAATTACCGACAATTCCATATCAGCCTCAGCAGCCTCCACGTCCAACATAGGCGAGATTCCCTCTGCGATCACCAGCTTTTCCCCATTTTCTTCTGTCATGAGAAAGGTTCCCGCACCGGTACAGTCCTTCTGAAGCGGTTCCTCCTGAGTCACAGGATAACTGCTTTTCTCTGCCGGAAAACGGTATTCCTGCCGCAGGATCAGCGGGATACGGAAAAAGATCTCATCCTGCCCGTTCTGCTCCACGTTCAGCACGCTTTCCAGCTTTGTGATCTCTGTAGCTTCACCGCTCTGGCTCCTTACAGAAATCTGCTGTGCAGCCATATTTTTCGGGACAGAATCCGTTTCCGGAACAAAATACTCCGAAATATACGTGACCAGCGTCAGCTTTTGCGTCTCCTCAGACTCATCTTCCTCTTCATTCCCTACATTTTCCCCTCCGGTCGACGTTCCTTCCGGTGTGAGCGGACCCGTTTTCTCCTGCTCTTCATCCTCCGGCTGTACTGTTTCCCCGGATGCCAGCTGCTCCACGTGCTCATATCCTTCCTCCATTTCTATTCCTATTCCTTCCACAACCTTATCCACCGGCAATTCCTGTTCTGCCTTCTCTTCCTGCTGCAAGTCATCCTTTGGAAGTTCCTGTTCTGTCTTTTCTTCCTGCTGCAAGTCATCCTCCGGCAGCTCCTGCTCCGGCTCTTCTTCCTGCTGCAAGTCATCCTCTGGCAGCTCCGGTTCTATCTCTTCTTCCTGCTCCACCGATGGATCTTCAATCTTCTGAAGTTCATCGTCCCACTTCTCATTTTTCTCCTTATCCTCCGAAAACCTTCTCCCGGACAGCCATTCATTCAGGCCGCGAATCCGGATCCCAAGCTCCGCCTGTCCGGATTTTATGTCTTTCCAGAACACACTCTGATCGATAAACGGTGCCTGTCCCGGCAAAAAATCTGCTCCCAGAGTCAGCTCCGGTTCTATTGTTCCTCCCAGCATGGCTCCTGCCAGCACTGTCACAATTCCGGCTTTCTTCATCTGTTTCCATATTCTGTTTTTCATGGCTCTTCCTCATTTCTGCCTGATCTGGCATTTCTTATACACATGTTTTTTTTACAGAAGCTTACTTTTCCACAGACAAAGGCATCCCTCCCCGGCAAATGGTGCATGATCAATATTTTTTTCGATAAAATAAAATGGATTTCTGCATCGAAACGATGCGTGAACAGATCCCGCAGAATGCAGGATCAAGACTTTTTCAATGTATCACATTTTCAGACCATGCGCAACCGGATATAAAAATTATAAAGTTTGTTTAAACTTTCTTTATAAATTTTCCATTTCTTTTAGATTAACGACATATTTTAAACATATTTTCTCTATATAATAGGTGTTGGATAGATGAAAAACCACTCTCTATCTCCCCCCTCAAAAAATAGTAGGAAGCAAACCGTCTGACTGGATCAGGCGGTTTTTCCTGTCTCGGAAAACACTCGATTTTCTATTGCATTTCCCACATAGGTCTTTTATAATAAAATATAATATTCGTGCATCGTTTTCGATGTACTCGTTACTGAATACAGTAACTGATTTCATTCCAATTTTTAAGAGAAACGAGGTATTTCCTATGAGCGAAAAAACCGTAGTAGTTGCATTAGGCACCGGGCACTTGGCACCACACTTCCAGAGCAAAAAACAGCTACAAAACTCGCAGCGAAGGTAATCGCAGATCTGGTAGAGGAGGGAACCCGCGTAGTGATCTCCCACAGCAACGGTCCGCAGGTAGGGATGATCCACACCGCAATGAATGAATTCGGTAAGGCACATCCTGATTATACATTTGCACCAATGTCCGTATGTTCCGCCATGAGCCAGGGTTATATCGGCTATGACCTTCAGAACGCCATCCGTGCTGAGCTTATCTCCAGAGGGATCTACAAACCAGTCAGCACAGTTCTGACACAGGTTGTCATCGATCCATACGATGAAGCATTTGCAGAGCCGGAGAAGATCATTGGACGTGTTCTTAACGCAGAAGAGGCCGAGGCTGAAGAAGAAAAAGGAAACTTTGTCACAAAGGTGGGCGAGGGCCAGTACAGACGTATCCTTGCAGCACCGAAGCCACAGAAGATCGTAGAGATTGAAACCGTAAAGGTCCTCTCTGCAGCAGAGCAGATCGTCATTGCCGCAGGCGGCGGCGGAATCCCGGTTCTTGAGCAGGGAACTCAGCTGAATGGTGCCAGCGCCATCATCGAGAAAGACCTGGCAGCAGGACTTCTTGCAGAAGAACTGAACGCTGACACTCTGATGATCCTTACAAGCGTCGAGAAAGTAAGCCTTGACCATAATACGGATCACGAATCTTATCTGGATACTATTTCCATAGAAGATGCCAAGAAATATATTGCCGGCAAACAGTTTGCGGCAGGCTCCATGCTTCCTAAGATCGAAGCAGGTGTTTCTTTCGTGGAGAAGGGAACCGGACGCCGTACCATCATCACAGACATGGCCCATGCAAAAGACGGCTACCGTGAGAAGACCGGAACTATCATTAAATAATCATTTTACGGACTCAGAATACAAAGTGAAATGTGAACCTTCACTTTACATGAAAATATCCCGCAGACGGCTGCTGGTCTTACCGGCAGCTCTGCGGGATATTTTTTATACTGTCTGGCTCCACATCCGATCACTGTTCCACAGTTGATCGGACAGTCAGCATTTACATAGATTTTCGCTCAGCGATCTCAGCCATCTTCGCCTCATTCAGGCGGGTATCTCCATGGACACGGCTGTAGGAAAGATATCCGTTCATACGGTCGATCTTGGTCAGGTTTCTGGAACCGCAGACAGGGCATACATCCATCTCCAGCTCCTCATGTCCACAATCGTCACAGTATGCAAGAGAAAGGTTCACTCCCTCATAATATCCCAAATCCATGGCTCTGCGGATCAGTGTACGGATAGCTTCTTTATTGTATCCGATCGGATAACGTACATACTGTATCTTACCGCCATTGCAGAGTTCCCAGAAACGTCCCTCCAGATCCTGTTTCTCGATCGGAGTTACATCCTCTGTTACATGGCAGTGGAAGCTGTTGCTCACATATGGTCTGTCAGAAACGCCCTCAATGATTCCATACATCTTACGGAACTGCTCTACCTGCAGGCCACAAAGACTCTCTGCCGGTGTTCCGTAGATCGCATAAAGATAACCATCTTCCTTCTTGTACTGATTTACCTTGTCATTGATATATTTCAGGACCTCCAGAGCAAACGCCCCATCCTCGGCAATGGATTTGCCATTGTAAAGTTCCTGAAGCTCATTTAACGCTGTGATACCGAAGGAAGCTGTCATAGGCTTCAGGATCTTGCCAATCTTTTCGTTCGGTTTCAGATGTCCGCCGTAGAAACCGCCTTCACAGTATGCAAGCGGGTTGGTGGATGCACGCATCTGTCCCAGATATTCGTAAGTGCGGATATGCAGGTTACGGATCATTTCCAGATAGAAATCCAGAACCTCATAGAAATCTCTGCTCTCTGCTCTGGCCTTGGCAAGGATCATCGGAAGATGAAGACTTACCGCACCAATGTTAAAACGTCCCACAAAAACAGGCGTATCATTCTCATCCGCCGGCTCCATACCGCCACGCTCATACCACGGACTTAAGAAAGCACGGCATCCCATCGGGCTGATGACCTTCTTGTATTTCCTGTACATACTGGAAATGTATCCCGCACCAGACATAGACAGCCAGTCCGGATACATAGTCTTGGAGGAACACTCCACACCAGCCTCAAAAATATCCTCACAGCACTTTCCTGGACCATGGATCTCTTTGTCATAAAGGAATACGATCTTCGGGAAAAGTACCGGTTTCTTGTGTCCGGCCTTACCCTGTCCTCCCTGATGGACCTCAAGAAGGGAAATCGTACACATCTTCTCAAACTGCTCGGTTCCGAGACCAAGTGTCACCGTAACAAACGGATAATCACCTCTGGAAGAACCGACGGTATTCAGCTTGTACTCAATTCCCTGCCAGCCCTGGTCATAATCCTGCGTACCTTATCAAGAGCATACTCAATAGCTCTCTCCTCACGGCCACTCCAGCTCTCGTCCGAGTATTTCATAAATTCGGAAATATATTTATCATAGCTCTTCTTTGCATACGGTGCCAGGATCTTATCAACCTCCGGCACTGTAAAGCCACCATACTGCTGTGCTGCTGTACTGAGAATGATATCCCCCATAACATCAAAGGCTGTATCCAGAGTCTTCGGCTCGTTATACCAGACATTACCCATCTCAAAACCGCCACTTAAAACAGCTGCCACATCGAACAGACAGCAATTCATGGTATCCAGACGTGCAGACTGGTCATGAATATAAATGTAGCCGTCCTTACATGCCTGAAGCTCATTACGGTTCATAAAAAACTTCCGATAGAGTTCCTTGTTCAGCTCATTAAAGATCAGGCTTCGTTTCGTGGCAACAAGGGCGCTGTCTGTATTGGCATTACTTTTATCACCGATATAACGGATTGCCTGACTCTTGGTATAGACATCATCCATCATATGGATAAAATCCAGCTTGTAATTCCGATAATCACGGTAGCTCTTGGCAACTGCCGGATTCACACGCTCCAGAGCCCCCTCCACGATGTTGTGCATCTCCTGGATCTCGATCTCATTCTTTCCAAGGGAATCCGCATGCTCCTGGGCAAAACGGCAGATAAAATCCTTCTCCTCGTCTGAAAAAGTATAAAGAATACGCTCTGCGGATTTGTTCACGGCAGCCACGATCTTCTGCGGATTAAACTCCTCTCTTGTCCCGTCTTTCTTGATCACATATAACATTGCTCATCCCTCCCTGTGCTATATATAAGTCGCTATGCAAAATACTATATATAGTACCTATATCCTCTATATATTGTTTTTCATCTATATGTTGTGCTAGGCATGAGTATAACACAGCTGAGGAGAAAAGAAAAGGGATATTTCTGTATACACGAAAATACAGACACTTAGCACTGCCTGATCTCACTGCAGAAATATTCTCACAAATTCGTTCCGATCCAGTCTGCAATAAAATCCCATAATTTCGGAAGCAGCATGGCCAGTGTCACTATAAACCATATGATCCAGCCTGCCCCGCTGCTTTTCTGATCTTTTTTTTGCTGTTTTTTTCCCTGATCTAAAACTTCTGCACGATTTCTGCCCACCGTTGTTTTATTCCTGGTATTAACTGCCGCTGCAGTCTTACGTCCGGCTGCTGCACCTGTATTCCGGCTTCCGGTTAGATTCCGATTCAAATCGGTATTGCGGCTTGCATTCGTATTCCGGTTTGCGTTCGTATTCCGGTTTACGTTTCCGTTATGTTGTGTTGTTTGATCAGCATCCTGTCCATACTGCCGCATCATATCCCGCACTTTGGCGGAAGCATGTTTATAATGTATCTCCCGGGGCTCATTCAGATGATATAACACCTCATCATTTCTGTAAGGCATCCCACATAATGAACACCTGCCATTTACAACCTTACCCCCACAAACCTGACACCTTTGACCTGCCATAAGCTCCCTCCATTCTATCCGTTAAAACGGATATTTATATTTCCATCGTAAACATAAGCATTCTTTTTTCAGTATATCACACCAGGCATTTAATACCCAGTATTTTTCTACGATACCCCAAAAGACTTCCCCTCTCATTATATTGCCACTCCACCCATTTTCTGTTATAATACCCCACAGAGCAATAAGCCTAAAAATCATCAGGAGGAGCCGATAATGAATACAATCACAATCCCCGCAACCTATCATGCAGACCTGAACCTCCATGACACACAGATTGCGATCAAAACAGTAAAAGATTTCTTCCAGCAGACACTCTCCCAGAAGCTGAACCTTCTTCGAGTATCCGCTCCAACATTTGTAGCACCGGAATCCGCCTTAACGACAACCTTAATGGTGTAGAGCGCCCGGTAAGCTTTGATATCAAAGCTATCGAAGGAAGCAACGCCGAGATCGTACACTCCCTTGCCAAATGGAAACGCTACGCACTGAAAAAATACGGATTTTCTCACGGAGAAGGTCTTTACACAGATATGGTAGCCATCCGCCGAGATGAAGATCTGGACAATATCCACTCTGTTTACGTAGACCAGTGGGACTGGGAAAAGATCATCTCCAAAGAAGAACGTTCCATGGAGACTCTCAAGGAAACCGTACGCACCATTTACAGTGTCCTTCGTAAAACCGAGAAATACATGGCTGTACAGTATGACTACATCGAGGAGATCCTTCCAAAGGATATCTTCTTTATCACAACTCAGGAGCTTCTTGACATGTATCCGGACTGCACACCGAAGGAACGTGAATATCGAATCACCCGTGAAAAGGGTGCTGTCTTCCTTATGAAAGTCGGCAAAACCCTCACCAACGGCGAGCGCCACGACGGACGTGCCCCGGACTATGATGACTGGGAACTGAACGGTGATATCCTCGTATACTATCCGGTACTTGACATTGCCCTTGAGCTTTCCTCAATGGGAATCCGTGTTGACGAGGACGCACTTGACCGCCAGCTCACCGAAGCAGGCTGTGATGACCGAAGAGAGCTTCCATTCCAGAAAGCAATCCTGAACAAAGAGCTTCCGTACACCATCGGTGGTGGTATCGGACAGTCTAGGATCTGTATGTTCTTCCTTCGTAAAGCACACATCGGAGAAGTACATGTCTCTCTCTGGCCGAAGGAGATCACAGATGCTGCAGAGACACACGGACTTCAGCTTCTCTAAAACAGCCTACAGATTTATTTATAATTTTTGCGGAAATGAGGTAATAACGTGAACATTCTGTTTTTTCTGATTCCCAAAAGCGAAGTAGCCTACATCTTTGAGGATGAAACTCTTCGCCAGACCCTCGAAAAAATGGAGCACCGCAAGTACTCCTGCATTCCTATCCTCACCATGGACGGCAAATATCTTGGCACTATCTCAGAGGGAGATCTCCTCTGGGGCATGCGCCGTGCAGATATTCACGACATCAAGGAAACAGAAGGAATCCCGATCATGGCGATCCCACGTCGCGCCACCTATAAACCAGTCCATGCAGATTCCAATATGGAAGATCTCCTGGATCGCGCCATTAATCAGAACTTCGTACCGGTGGTAGATGACCAGGGCTCCTTCATCGGGATCATAACCAGAAAATCTATCATCAAATACTGTTACAACGAAATAAAAGCCGCACAGAAAACTGCCGGTGAAGAAATCCACTGAGCAGCGGAAAGAAAAAAGATTTTTTTGCAACTAGCACTACAAAAAACGGATGCTTTATCTCCTGCAGCATTTCCACAGGAGGATAAAGCATCCGTTTTTAATATTCTTATATTTATAATGTCATTATAATGTCTTTGAAAGAAACTCTCGAAGTCTCTTATTCTTTGGATTTGCAAAAAATTCCTTAGGAGAATTTTCTTCCTGGATCTTTCCTTCATCAATGAAGAGGACTCTGGTTGCCACCTCGCGGGCAAAGCCCATCTCATGAGTTACCACAACCATGGTCATGCCGGATCTTGCAAGCTCCTGCATCAGTTCCAGGACCTCTCCTACCATCTCCGGATCAAGAGCAGATGTAGCTCATCAAACAGCATCACGTCCGGTTCATGGCAAGAGATCTTGCAATGGCGATACGCTGCTTCTGACCGCCGGAAAGCATGTCCGGATAGGAATCTGCCTTATCCGGAAGACCTACTCGCTCCAGAAGCTCCAGTGCCGTTTTTTCAGCCTCTTCCTTACTCATAAGATTCAGAGTCACAGGTGCGAGCATAATGTTCTCTTTTACTGTCTTATGTGGAAAAAGATTAAACTGCTGGAATACCATTCCGATCTTCTGACGATGACGGTTGATATCCACCTTGGAATCTGTGATGTCGGTTCCCTCAAAGAGGATTTTTCCCCCGGTCGGCTCCTCAAGGAGATTCAGGGAACGGAGGAATGTAGATTTACCACAGCCGGATGGTCCGATAATGGCTACTACTTCACCTCTGCGGATCTGTGTGGTGATCCCGTTGAGAACCTGATTGCCGCCATAGGCCTTTTCAAGTCCCTGTACATCCAGAAGCACTTCATTACTTACGCTCATTGGTTCTCAGCCTCCTTTCAAGTCTTCCTACCAGATAGGTAAGAAAACAAACGATCACAAGATAGATCGCAGCTACTACCAGCAGCGGGAACAGTGCACTGTAGGTCTGGCTTCGGATAATGTCTCCGCCACGGGTCAGATCCATAAGTCCGATATAACCACTGATGGATGTCTCCTTCAAAAGTACGATCAGCTCGTTTCCAAGGGCCGGCAGGATGTTCTTGACCGCCTGCGGAAGAATGATCTTGATCATAGTCTGTGTATAGTTAAGACCCAGGCTCCGTCCTGCCTCAAACTGTCCCTGATCAATAGACATGATACCGGAACGGACGATCTCAGCCACGTATGCAGCAGAGTTCATACCAAAGGCGATAATGGCAACAACTATCTTACCCGGATCTATGGTTGCAAAAATAACATAAAATACGATCAGCAGCTGTACCATCGTTGGGGTGCCACGGATCACAGTCAGATAAACACGACAGATCACATTAAGGATCTTAAGCTTACCTGTCTTATCATGTGTAGAACGGACAATAGCAATGACAAATCCCAGAAAAATACCAAGAAGTACAGCAAAAAAAGTAATGATGATGGTATTTTTCAGACCGGACAAAATGAACTGCCAGCGATTGTCGTCCAGAAAGTTAAACTGAAACTGTTCAATAAGACTCAAAATTTCCACCCTTTCCAAAACTACAGGTTCCGAAATCCGGAAAACATACCCGGATATCCGGAACCTGATCATTCGCTACTGAACCCTGCAACGAATATCTGTTTCTCAGCTTATCCGTTCAGAATCCTCTGATTTCTCTGTGCAAAATTATTTCTTTACAATAACAACCTGCTCTGCAGTTGTGTACGGATCAGTGAAATCAACGCTCTTTTTACGATCCTCTGTTACTGTCATTCCTGCAGCACCAAAATCAGCTTTTCCGGATTTAACAGAATTTACGATCGCATCAAACTCCATATCCTCGACCTTCAGCTCATATCCAAGCTTGTCGCAGACAGCCTGAGCGATATCAACATCAATACCTACGATCTTATCTCCGTCATAGTATTCGTATGGCTGGAAGGTTGCGTTTGTTGCCATGGTAAGAGTTCCTTTGGAGTGATCTGCATCCTTAGGAGTCTCATATGGTGTCTTACCTGCATCATCGCCGATATAGTTATCTCTGATGGAATCCAGAGTTCCGTCATCCTTCAGAGCCTTCAGAGCCTCGTTAAACTCTTTGGTAAGGTCTGCATTATCTTTGGAAAGACAGATTGCATACTCCTCTTTATCAAAAATATCCTCAACGATCTCAAGATCATCGTTTTTCTCAACAAATTTCTTGGCAGGCTCGCTGTCGATCACTACGCAGTCAATCTTACCCTGTTTCAGAGCCATAACAGCGTCATTACCTTTGTTGTATCTCTCTACTGTTGCGTCTTTAACCTCTGTAGCGTCTGCATCACCGGTTGTTCCAAGCTGAACACCGATCTTCTTACCCTCCAGATCATCTGCGCTCTTGATCTCATCTGCTGCAAAAACAGCGGATGTCATAGAAACTGTCATAGCTGCTGCAAGTGCAAGTGCCATAAATTTTCTCTTCATTTTTTCTTCCTCCTGAATTCTATGTACTTTACGTTAACTGTCTCTCCTGTTTCTAACAGCCCAATTCGTAATGTACAGCATAATTATACATCTCCATGCATATTACTTTGTTTTATGATACCATGTTTCTGACAAAATGCAAGCATATAAAATCCATAAATGCGAAAATTCACTCCTAATTTACCGGAATTCCACAGGGAAAATTCACTTTTCGATAACAATTATCCAGTATACTATACTATTAAAAGCAACAAATGGAAAAAACCTGCGTATTTTTTCCATGGGGGTCTTGTGCTCCAACAAAAAAAACAAGTATAATATTCAGGAACAAGAGGAGGTTACTATTATGAAATTCACGAAAATGCAAGGCATCGGAAACGATTATGTATATGTAAACTGTTTTGAAGAGACTGTTAAGGATCCGGCCGCAGTGGCAAAATTTGTCAGCGACCGTCATTTTGGCATTGGTTCCGATGGTCTGATCCTGATCCGCCCGTCTGAGATCGCAGACTGCGAGATGGATATGTACAATCTGGACGGCTCTCAGGGTGCCATGTGCGGAAACGGTATCCGCTGCGTTGCCAAATATGTCTATGACCACGGCATTGTGGACAAAGCTTCTTTAAGCATCGCCACAAGAAGCGGTATCAAATATGTGGATCTTACCATCCGCGACGGCAAGGCTCCATGGTAAAAGTCAACATGGGCTCCCCGATCCTCACTGCAAAAGAGATCCCGGTGGTTGCCGAAACCGAGCAGGTGATCGACGCTCCCATCACCGTCGACGGAAAAGAATATCACATGACCGCAGTTCCATGGGTAATCCTCATGCCATCATCTACGTAGACGATGTGGACAGCCTTGACCTGGAAAAGATCGGCCCGTCCTTTGAAAATCACGTATGCTTCCCGGACAGAGTCAACACTGAGTTTGTTCAGGTGATCGACCGCCACACTGTAAAGATGCGTGTATGGGAGCGTGGCTCCGGAGAAACCCTTGCCTGCGGCACAGGTGCCTGCGCAGTTACGGTAGCTTCCATCCTCAATGACAAGGTTGATGGCAGTAAGCCGGTTACTGTACAGCTTCTTGGCGGAGACTTAAACATCTCCTGGGAAAGAGATGAAAACCTTGTATATATGACAGGACCTGCAACTACGGTGTTTGACGGAGAAATCGATCTTGGATTTTTAGGTGAATAGAATAAATGAAAATGGAGGGAGCTTTTCGAAGCTCCCTCCTGCGTATTATATTTCCGCATATCCCCTCTTCAAATAAATACCAGAACCCTCTCCACGATAAACACCGCCGCACATGCCAGCAGGGCTACTGTGATCAGGCTTTTTTCCTTATATGCAGCAATAAGTGCTACCAGGAAACCTGCTGCACCGGAGATGATGCTGTCTGTGGCCTTCAGGATGGCCGGGAAGGTCATGGCTGCCAGACAGGCATATGGCACGTAGTACAGAAAAGACTTGATAAACGGGCTTCTGATCTCATTTTTTGCAAGAGCAAGGGGCAGCATACGGATGAGATAGGTGACTGCTGCCATCACCAGGATATAGAGATATACATTATGACTCATGAACGGCTTCCCCTTTCTCTTCCAGCGGGCAGAAATAAGCCGCCAGGCCTGCTACCAGAAGTGTTGTGATAATGATCATAAATCCGGATGATACCTGTTTTAACACCGGTGTCACCGCAAAAACAGTACTGACTGCCATGGATGCCACAACCACCCCAAGAACCGGTCTGCTCTTTTTGGACGGCGGGATGATGATGGCCAGGAACATTCCGTAAATGGCAACGCTCAACGCACTAAGCATAAAATCCGGCAAAAGGCTTCCGGAGATTCCTCCTGCCAGAGTTCCAAGAGTCCATCCGGGAATTGCCACGCACATGGCTCCGTAATTATAAAATACGCTGACCTTTCCCTCCTGGGCCGCACTGATCCCGAAAATTTCATCGGTGATACCAAAAGCAGCGATGTATTTCAGGATACCGGACTCCTCACGCCGGAATTTCTGGGACAGGGAAAATGACATCAGGCAGTATCTCAGGTTGATGATCAGCTGAGTCATTGCCATCTCCCACATGGAGCCTCCCGCAAAAATAATGTCCAGTCCCGCAAACTGACCGGCCGATGTCAGGTTGGTCAGGGAGATCAGAACTGCCTGCCAGATACTCAAGCCGCCGGCAACAGCCATCATGCCAAAGGTAAAGGATACCGCAAAATATCCAAGAGCGATGGGAACTCCATCCTTCATACCTTTTCTGAAACTTTCTCTTTTCATCGATTTCCTCCATTATATGTACATTCTGTTATAAAACGCAACTATGAAAAGCACCTTTGCAGGCTTCTCCGATCTGTGCAGCGATCACCAGCGTCTCGTCTTACAGCGATCCAATAAATTAGTGCATCGCTATAGTTCGTTGTACATGTAAATAAGAGCGTGCCCGGAAACTTTTCTGCTTCCTGACACGCCCCTTTATTGTAGCATTGCCATATCAAAACTTCAATACTTCACAGCAAACACAGCTGTGCTTTTTCACCGATTTTATGCTTTTTCCACTATTTTATAGTAAGATCTGGCTGTCATGGAGTAGATCAGTCCATAGACCAGCGCAAAGGCCAGAACCGTTCCCGCAGTGCAGCCCACGTACAATTTTGTATTGGCCATTCCGAACAGCAGCAGGAGCCGGCGGATCAGCGGAAATGCCATGGAAATATGCACCATTGCCATCACAAGCGGGATAAAAAATACCAGAAGGATCTGTCTGCGGATAGCTCCTTTCACCTCTCTGCGGCTCATACCTACTTTCTGCATGATCTGGAACCTTCCCTGATCTTCGTAGCCCTCTGAGATCTGTTTGTAGTAAATGATCATCGCCGTTCCCATAAGGAACAGTGCTCCCAAAAAGATTCCAATAAACAGGATCGTTCCATTATCTACATAATACGTTTCGTACTCACTCTGGCGGACACCACCGATCACGATGGTATTCTCTGAAAAGCCACCGCTTCTGCAGTAATCTTTCAGTGCCTGATAAACAGCCTGGCCATACCGGATCTTTTCCTCCCCGCTGCCACGGATATCTACCCCCAAATGAACTGTGAGATCTTTTCCAGCCTCGTAGGCATCAAGACCTTCATACATCTTTGTCCGAAGCCCGTCAATATACTCGAAATCGGAATCCGTCACAACAATTGCCGCCATATTGGATACCAGATTGTTCATGGCACTTAAAGGTGCTTTTTCCAGCCATTTTTTTACTGCAAAATCCCGGTCATCAATTTTTAATATGTCTTTTTCCTTTTCAGACGGATACCAGGCAAAGATCTCGCCGTCGTGAAGATCTGTTTTTTCACCGGTAAGTTTCTCATACTCAGACTGACGGATCGTATACAGATCTACGGATTTTCCATCTTCTGAGTAACTGTAAGCCTGTCCGATCATAATACCGTTTTTTTCCTGCCTGCAGCCGATCTCGAGATAAGTTTCGTCCACTGTTTTTTCTGCCGGCACCTGATCATTTTTGATTGCCTGTGCAAAAACTTTCTGAATCTGTTCACTCTGTTCCTGGCTGATGCCCGAAATCCTGGCATCCGTATCAAAAGGATACCGGTTCACCATGATGTCACCCATTCCAAAATACAGCGACACAGTCATAGAAAGAAGCAGGAGCACTCCTGTACTTAAAATACAGATGCTGGCCAGGCCTGCCGCATTTTGTTTCATACGATAGATCATGCCGGAGACACTGATAAAGTTGCCGGTTTTATAGTAGAACTTTTTGTTCTTTCGCAAAAGTTTCAGGATTACAATGCTTCCTGCGGTAAAAAGAAGATACGTTCCTGCCATAACCAGAATCACTGCCAGAAGAAAAATGAAAATTGCCTGGATTGGGGATTCCGTGGTTACTGCCAGATAATATCCCACTCCAAGAGAAATCATCCCCAGAAGTGCCATGAGCCATTTTGCCCGGGGCTCCTTCTCTCCTGTGTTTCCGCCTCTCAGAAGTTCTATGGGGTTATTCATCCTTACTCTGGTAAGATTCAGTGCCAGAATAACAAGAAAAATCCCTCCAAATCCTGCGATGCAAAACAGGATTCCTGTAATGGAAACATAAAATCCCAGCACTGCCGGAACATGAAGAAAACGGAAAAGCAAAAGCAGGGAGAGCTTGCTTCCAAGGATGCCAATCCCGATCCCTGCCGTCAGAGAAAGCAGCGAAGTCATGATTGTTTCCAGAAACATCACTTTTCCGATATGGCCTTTTTCCAGTCCCAGAATGTTGTAAAGCCCGATTTCTTTCTGTCTGTGTTTCATGAGAAAACTGTTGCTGTAGATCAGAAAGATAACGCAGAAAATTCCAACAACCACTTCACCGGTTCCTACGATCATCCTCACTTCTGCTGCCTGGGGCACTGCTTTCTCCAATGTGGGACAGTCCCGCAGAAATTCCATCATATACATCATGCAATGCAGAAAATGCAGGTAAGCATATAGGGAACATAGGTGCTCCGGTTATTCCGGATGTTCTGCACTGCCAGTTTTCCAAACATTCCTTTACGCATAGGTCTCACCGCCTGTCGTAAGGATCGTCAGGGTATCTGCAATCATCTGGTACATTTCCTGTCTTGTTTTTGTGCCACGGTAGATCTGGTGGAACACTTCGCCATCCTTGATAAAAAGTACTCTGGATGCGTGGCTGGCGGCCTGCGCGCTGTGAGTTACCATGAGAATGGTCTGGCCTTCCCGATTTACCTCATTGAACATGGAAAGAAGATCGGAGGCTGCACGGGAATCCAGGGCTCCGGTCGGTTCGTCCGCAAGGATCAGCTTCGGATCTGTGATCAGTGCCCTTGCAACTGCTGCTCTCTGCTTCTGTCCGCCGGAAACCTCGTAGGGGAATTTTTCCAGAAGCTGGTTGATGTGAAGGGCTTTTGCAATGGGACGGATCTTCTGCTCCATCTCCTGATAATCTTCCCCTGCCAGCACGAGAGGAAGATAAATATTGTCCCGGAGGCTGAAGGTGTCCAGAAGATTGAAATCCTGGAACACAAAGCCTAAGTTCTTCCGACGGAATGCGGAAATTTCTTTTTCTGTCAGGTGAGTAATGCTTTTTCCTTCCAGAAGCACTTCGCCGGATGTGGGGCGGTCCAGGGCTGCCAGAATATTCAGAAGTGTTGTTTTTCCGGAACCGGACTCTCCCATGATCGCCACATATTCTCCTTCTTCCACCGAAAATGTCACATTGAAAAGTGCCTGCACTTTATTTCCGCCGAAGCGGGTGCTGTATATCTTTTTTACATTTGTTACTTCCAGTAATGCCATACGCTAATTCCTTTCTTATCTGTATTTACAGCGATCCAGGGAGTCGTGCATCATGTTCTAAAGCAATCGAACCTGATGTAAGAATTACCCGAAACGCTATGTTATGGTTTCAGTATAAGAAAATTCTCCGGCGGCTGCCATCGAAGTGGCTTACATTTTACGGAGGAAGCTTACATTTGTGTAAGGTTAATACATCTCCAGATCTTTTTTCCACAGGCTCATCCGAACTTCCGTGCCTTTATCCACCTGGGAATCCACAGTGATCTCGTGACCCAGTTTTCTCAGGATCTTCCGGCTTAAATACAGACCGATCCCGGTAGCACGGTTGTCCTCCCGTCCATTGACGCCTGTGTAGCCTTTTTCGAAGATGCGCGGAAGATCCTCCGGCTGGATTCCGATGCCGGAGTCTGCGATGACCAGAGTTGCCGGGGCCGTATTACAAATCCCCGGGGCCGTATTCTGCTTCAAATTTGGATCCTCAGATACCCTGTTTCCACGCTCATCCTCCAGCCAGATTTCAATGCCGCCCGTTCTTGTATATTTCAATGCATTGGAAAGAATCTGTCCAATGACAAAACCAAGCCATTTTTCATCGGTAAGAACGATCGCATCTGTCCCCTCATATGATAACGAAAGCTTTTTTGACACAAAGATCCCTGCGTATTTATGGATCTGCTCCCGGATGATCCGATCCAGCGAGCATCGGGTCAGCTTCAGATCGGCGGACATGTCCTCCGTGCGAAGGTAGCCCAGCACCATCTCCACATACTGTTCAATGCGAAAAAGCTGTGCCAGGGACTCCCGGTTCTCCTCCGGCTCCTCCCGAATCAGCAGGCGTAGAGCAAAGATCGGCGTCTTGATCTGATGTGCCCACATAGTGTAGTAATCGGTCATTTCTTCCAGAGAACGCTGCCGTTCTGTCTCCGCACCCATCCGCATGCCGTCCAGTTTCCGGATGATATCCCTGTAAAGAAGCTCCACCTCATCGGTGGTCTCGCCCAGCCGGCCCAGATTAATCTCCGGAGCTTTTTCCACCAGGATTAAGTTCTGCACCTTCTGTCTGTAACAGGCATAACCGTATAAAAAAACGGCAGCTCCTGCTCCCAGCCACAGAACTGCCAGATAGACCGCCGCCTCCAGGGGAAGCTGGTACAGGCAGATCACTGCTGTCGACACAGCCGCCATAAAAACACAGGCGATGAAAAAAATTTTTGTCTGTTTTAAATATGCTCGAAATGATTCCATAAAAACCTCACACCATATATCCAAGACCTTTTCGCGTGATGATAAAATCCACAAGGCCTGCCGCCTCCAGTTTTTTGCGAAGGCGTGTAATGTTTACGGTCAGGGTGTTGTCATCCACAAAGCTGTCACTTTCCCACAGTTTTGTCATAATGGCATCTCTGGATACCGGTTTCCCTGCCTGGGAAAAAAGCAGTTCCAAGATACGCAGTTCATTTCTGGTCAGTTCTGTCTCCTCCCCGTTCCAGGTCAGTGTCGCTCTGGAAAGATTGAGAACCGCGCCTTTATGTTCCAGGACATTTCCCGGGTTTCCGAAGGAATAGGTTCTGCGGAGGATTGCCTGGATCTTGGCCACCAGTACGTCCATATCAAAAGGCTTGGCAATAAAGTCATCGGCTCCACGGCTCATGGCCATGACCATGTTCATGTTATCCGCTGCGGAGGAGATGAAGATCACCGGCACCTGGGAAACCTTTCGGATTTCCTCACACCAGTGAAAGCCATTATAAAATGGAAGTTTCAGATCCAGAAGAACAAGCTGAGGATCTTTCCCCGCAAATTCCTGCAGTATATTGGAAAAATCCTCAGCCAGAAAAACGTCATATCCCCAGGAACTGAGATGCTTTTTCAGAAGATTCGCGATTGTTTCGTCATCTTCTACAATAAAAATACGATACTTCATTCCTGTTTGTCCCTTTTATGCGATTGATTACGCCTCTGCTTCTCCATCCGGATCTACCAGGCGGTTCAGAACCTGGAATCCATTGTTACGGAGAACACTCTCTGCAACCAGAAGATCCTCACAGTGCATGATCGCTACCGGAACTTTCAGGCCTCTGTGGAAGAAGGTGTAGATGTAATGAAGGTTTACGTTGCTGTCGCCCATGACACTAAGAAGCTTGTCTAACCCACCGATCTCATCCTGAAGGTCTACCAAGATAGCCTGTGTGATACGAGTCATGTATCCATGCTCAGCCATGATCTCATCTGCTCTTTCCGGATTGTCGCATACCATACGGAAGTTTGCAAACTCCGGTGCGTCAAAGCAGCCGAAACCGTAGATATCGATCTGATTCTCTGCAAGAATCTTTGTAACTTTCTGAAGACTGCTGGAGTGTTTTCTACGAAGACGATGTTCTGTTTTACCATAATAATTTTCCTCTTTTCTGTTATTCTTTTTTATTTTCTTTTTTTATTCTTTTT
>ENA-OQCE01000014-OQCE01000014.1-human-gut-metagenome-genome-assembly--contig:-NODE-14-length-66910-cov-3.714778_pt1 | contig 66910 bp, 86 predicted proteins | sample MGYA00242495_ERZ504572 | MGnify/ENA primary metagenome ERZ504572 (study PRJEB26092, sample SAMD00036228) | human gut metagenome | host: Homo sapiens | study: EMG produced TPA metagenomics assembly of... | reverse complement strand
TTCTTAATTTTCAATTTCTGTTTACCACTCCTTATCCGTGCGACGACGCTTGTTGCCTGTTGAGCCTGCGCTTTCTTCACCTTCTCCTGAGTTGTCTTTTTCATCCTGCAGGAAGGCATCCAACATCTGTTGAGCGTTATCCTTGCTCATCTGTTCCTGCTGCTGCGGCTGTTGTTCCTGTGTCTTATCCTGCTTCTTATCATCCTGCTGTTGTTGCTGATCTTGGTTCTGCTGCTGTTGATCCTGTTTATCCTGATCTTCCTTCTTGTCCTCGTTCTGATCCTGATTTTGATCTTCATTCTGCTGATTCTGCTGATCGTGCAACAACTTTTGTGCCAAAGCCAAATTATAACGTGTTTCATCATCTTTCGGATTCAGGCGCAAAGATTGTTTATAAGCTTCGACACTTTTGGCATACTCTTTACTCTGCATGCCAATATTTCCGACATTATGGTAAATCTCAGCCAAGCGAGCTTTACTTCGGGCGTTTCGATCATCTTCTCCCCCTGTCCGGCTAGCAACTGGTACTGCTCAGCAGCTTCAGGGAATTTCTTCTGCTTATACAAAGCGTTCCCCAGGTTATAAGTTCCTTCGGACGAACGCGGGTTCACTTCCAAACTTTTCCGGTAGGCGATTTCCGCTCGGTAAACTTCTCCGTCTCATAAAGTTTATTCCCCTCCCGCACATTCTTACGTTCCGCCTTTTGGGCAAACACAGCCCCGCAGCAGAACATGAATGCCGCCATCCATATAATCGATTTTCGCATACGTTTCATCTTATCCATAGCATTTTAAGAGAATAATTTTACTTTTTTGAATACACGGTTCTTGCGGTCCAGCGTCATGAAATCCACTAAAAGCAGAATTAATGCGATCCAGGCAAACGTCTGGAAACGTTCGTCATATTCCGAATAGACTTTGCTGTCCAGTTCCGATTTATTCATTTTATCGATCTCTTTTTGAAGTGCACGAAGCGCTGAATTGGTGTTGTCGGCACGAACATATGTCCCATGGCCGGCAGCCGCAATTTCCTGACACATCTCTTCATTTAGTTTCGTGATCACCACATTCCCATCCTTATCCTTCATGTAGTTGTTGCTACCGTCCACCGGGATCGGAGAACCTTTCGGATCACCCATGCCGACAATGTTTACATGAATGCCTTTTTCTGCTGCTGCGGCAGCGGCTTTCACGGCATCGTCTTCGTGGTTCTCGCCATCGGTGATCAGGATAATCGCCTTGTCCGATGTCTCGCTCGGTGTAAAGGAACGCATCGCCAGGTTGATAGCTGCGCCGATAGCCGTACCTTGTGTCGACACCATCGACGGTTGATGGATGAAAGGAACATCTTGGCCGAGACATAATCGGAAGTGATAGGAAGCTGCGTGAAAGCATCTCCTGCGAAAACGATCAGTCCGACCTTATCATTAGAAAAGCCGTCAGTCAGCTTGGACAACATCTGCTTGGCCTTGGACAGGCGATCCGGCGAGACATCTTCTGCCAACATCGAATTGGATACGTCCAGACAAACCATGATCTCCACTCCCTGACGCTTCACTGTCTCCAGTTTGGAGCCGAACTGCGGTCCGGCCATAACTATGATAACCATCGTGATGGCTCCGAACAACAGCCAAAACTTCAGATGCTGACGCTTGGGAGAAACCTCCGGCATCAACTCTGCCAACAATTCGGGATTACCATATTTCTTGATTGCCTTCTTTTTCAAGACGATTGCATACACATAGAATGCAACCAGTACGGGAAGCAAGAAGAGCAAGTATAAAAAGTCCGGATGTGCAAAACGAAACATAAGCCTTTTATATTTACGGTATATTTCTTAACAATGTATTTCTCAATAATATCTCGACCAGCAACAGCGAGAACAGCAGGATCGCCCAATTCTTGTACTCTTCCTGCTTTTTACTGTATTCCTGCACGCTGATCTTCGTCTTCTCCATCTTATCGATTTCCGAATAGATCTCCTTCAGGCTGGCATTATCCGTCGCACGGAAATACTGTCCGCCGGTCGTAGCGGCAATCTGCTTCAGGGTCGGCTCGTCGATCTCCACATCGACATCCATATACTGGACACCGAAGGCTGTCTGGAACGGATACGGAGCCTTGCCCTGCGTTCCGACACCAATCGTATAGACACGGACCCGAACGTCTTGGCTATCTCGCAGCCGTCACCGGAGCGATCTCGCCCTGGTTGTTCACACCATCCGTCAACAAGATAATCACTTTCGACTTGGCCTGGCTATCCTTGATACGGCTGACAGCATTCGCCAACCCCAGACCGATCGCCGTCCCATCCTGGATTATACCCGGCTGGACATCCTTGAAGAGGTTCAGCAAGACCGTATGGTCGGTTGTCAACGGGCATTGCGTGAAACTCTCCGCCGCAAACACGACCAAACCGATATTATCGTTCGGACGGCCGTTGATGAAAGCGGACGCCACATCTTTGGATGCTTCCAGACGGTTCGGTTTCAAGTCCTGCGCCATCATACTGGTCGAGATATCCATTGCCAGCACGATGTCGATACCTTCCGTCGAAGAGTTCTGCCAACTGTTGGTCGACTGCGGACGCGCCAATATCACGACGAGGACAGCTACCGCCGCCATACGCAAAATGAAAGGGACATGCCTGAGCCAGACTTTCCAGGAGCTTACTCCCGGAGCATCGAAACCTTCCGTAGACGACACCTGCAAACTCGCCTGATTCTTGCTCAGTTTGTAGACGTACCATCCGATCATCGGGATCAGCAACAATAACAAATACAGATATGTAGGATTTGCAAATATCATCTTATTCTTTACTTATATTTGAATCATTCTTTTCTACAGACTTTACTTCACCTTCAGCCTTTTCACCTTCTCCGGGAACGGGAATCTCTTCCTCCTTCGTCTGGTTAATGAACAGATAAGCGTTCATCAAACTCAAGTCGTTTTCATCGGGTAGCGGATTCATCTTCGCGAACTTCACGAAATCGGCCAGTTGCATGATCTGCTTCAGGCTTTCATAGACAGAAGTCGCCTCCTGCTGCTTACGGATGATATCGAGTATCTCACCGGAAGTCATTTCCATAGCATTGATACCGAAACGATCCACAATATAACGACGCAACGTATCCGTAATCAATGTATAATACTCCTGCTACGCCCCTGTTGCCAGAGCTTCTGCTGCTTGATCTCGTCAAGTTCCTTGATCGCCTGTTCGTGAGGCGGAAGTTTTGGTTCCGGCTTCTTGAACGGTAGGATGGACTGACGGTTACGCATACGTTTGATCACATAGGCAACCACACAGATCAGGAACAGAGTCAGCAACACACCGAATATCCAGGGATAGTAATCGGCCAATACAAAAGGCGGCTTCCAGACGTTTTTAATATCGTAAAACTCCTCCGGTTTGTCGGCATTGACAGGAACCGTCGACACCTTCAAGGCCACTTGGTTGGAGTAAACGGTATCCGCCCCGTCGATCACCATAAACGGGGGCAACAAATATAGAGAAGAGTCGAAAGAGGTCACCAGCAAGTCCTGCTCGATCAGCAGGCGGTCGTTTTCGATCAAGGTGGAGTCCGCTTTCGGAATTTCCAGCACCTCCACTCCTGCCATCAACGTGTCACGTGGAATGACAAGCTGGACGGCCTTATCTTTGTCTGCCGTTACCGTCAAATGTAAAACAGTCTGCTCTCCGATCAGTATGGCGGCAGAGTCGACACGAACGTCAACGAGCGTCTGCTGCGCATATGCTTTCCCGCCGGACAGGAATGTTCCACCGGCAAGTGCAAGTAACAGAATGCTTTTCTTTATTAATTTCATTTGTTTGCTTTAATTACGTTTGTCAAAAAGAGCAATCAATGCTTTCACATAATCATCTTCCGTACGGATGGAGACCGAATCGACACGACATTTCTTGAATGAATCGCTCATAGCAGCCTGCCGGCGGTCCCACCATTCCTTGTAGGCGGCCCGTACACGGGCGGACGAGCTGTCTATCCAGCGTTCCTGTCCGGTCTCCGCATCCTTGATCTTCATCAACCCTACAGCCGGTAGTTCCGTCTCGCGGCGGTCATACACCTGTATGGCCACCACGTCATGCTTGCGGTTGGCGATGGTCAAGGCATCCTTGAAACCGTCCTTGTCGATAAAGTCGGAGATCAGGAAAGCCGTACAGCGCTTCTTGATCGCATTAGTCAGATATTTCAATGCCTGTGCAATGTTGGTCTGTTTTTTATCCGGCTGGAAGTCGATCAGTTCGCGAATGACATACAAGATGTGCTTCTTCCCTTTCTGGGAGGGATGAATTTCTCTATCTTGTCGGAGAAGAACACCACACCGATCTTGTCGTTGTTCTGGATAGCCGAGAAAGCCAGTGTCGCCGCGATCTCCGTAATGACTTCTTTCTTCATTACATTCACGGAACCGAAGTCCCTGCTGCCCGACACGTCGATCAGCAACATCACCGTCAGCTCCCGTTCTTCTTCGAACACCTTCACGTATGGGCGGACGTAACGTGCGGTCACGTTCCAGTCAATATCACGGATATCGTCTCCGTATTGATACTCGCGCACTTCGCTGAACGCCATACCGCGCCCTTTGAACGCCGAATGGTATTGCCCGGCAAAAATATTGCGTGACAAGCCGCGCGTCTTTATCTCAATCCGTCGAACCTTCTTTAATAGTTCACTTGTTTCCATATTATTCAGTTGAAAGTTGAGAGTTGAAAGTTGAGAGTTAATAAGGAGAGCTAAAAACGGGCTGCTTACGCAACTTTCAACTCTCAACTCTCAACTTTCAACTATTTAAGGGACTTCGACTTTGTTCAGGATTTCGCTGATCACCTCTTCGGAGGTCAGGTTATTGGCTTCCGCTTCGTAGCTCAAACCGATACGGTGACGCATCACGTCGTGGCATACGGCACGGATATCTTCGGGGATCACATATCCTCTGCGTTTGATAAAGGCATACGCACGGGCAGCCAGCGCCAAACTGATGGACGCACGCGGAGAGGCTCCGAAGGAGATCATGTTAGCCAGATTTGCCAAACCATGTTCCTGCGGGAAGCGGGTAGCAAACACAATGTCTACGATATAGCGTTCGATCTTTTCGTCCAGATAAACCTCACGGACAACCTTACGGGCTTCGAGGATCTCTTCCTTCGTCAGGATCGGTTTAATGTCCGGCTTCACTCCGGAGATATTCTGACGGATAATCAACTTTTCTTCTTCTTTCTTCGGATAGTTGATGATGACCTTCAGCATGAAACGGTCTACCTGTGCTTCAGGCAGCGGATAGGTTCCTTCCTGCTCGATCGGGTTCTGGGTCGCCATTACCAAGAAAGGAGACGGTAATCTGTATGTATTTTCGCTGATTGTCACCTGGCGTTCCTGCATTGCTTCCAGAAGGGCACTCTGCACCTTTGCCGGAGCACGGTTGATTTCATCCGCCAATACAAAATTAGCGAAGACTGGACTTGTTTGACTTGGAATTCTTCGCTTTTCTGACTATAAATCATCGTACCGATCACGTCAGCCGGCAGTAAGTCCGGCGTGAACTGGATACGGCTATACTTCGCATCGATCAATGATGCCAGTGTCTTAATGGCCAATGTCTTTGCCAATCCCGGCACACCTTCCAGCAGGATATGGCCATCTGAAAGCAGACCGATCAATAATGATTCAACCAAATGTTTCTGTCCAACAATTACCTGGTCCATACCCATCGTAATCATGTTCACAAACGAACTTTTACTTTCAATTCGCTCGTTCAACTCACGAATGTCTACTGTCTGACTCATAGATTTTTTTCAATTATATTGTTACTATTTTTTACTTGCTTTTTTTAAGATGCACAAAATTAGAAATGTTAAATTCGTATTCTGCACTTTCGCAGTTAAATAATACTAACCTGCACAGAACTATTTTTGTTTTATTTTACTTTAAGAGAGAGAGTTTTTATTACAGTTTGCCACTCAGTATCTCAGTCTGGCGGGCAGCGGCTTTTTCAATGGAAGAACGATCACGACGGTCGATGCCGTACATTTCCGGTGCAGGCACCTCGATCACAGTGCCGATAGGCACGTTATTCGGGTCCGTTATGACAGCTCTATTATATTCATACAGATATACCCAAAACAATTTGCTTCCGTAATATTTCAACGAGATCAGCGTCAGGCGGCTTCCCGACTCGATCTTGACACGGGCAATGACTTTAGGCGAAACGGCTTCGGGTTCAACTTCCGGATTTTCCACCGTTGTTTCACCCACAGTCTGGGAGGAATCTTCATTGGCAAAAACGATTGTCGTATCCGGAACGGCTTCGGTCGCAACAGTCTCTCCTTTGGGAAAGACCGTATCAATCCTCAAGGGCTCTTTTTCCTTTTCGAAAAAGTACGTGCGATTCAGGTAAAGCCCGATATTGAATAGCATAAGAAGGAATACAAACATAGAAACAACGGCAATCCGCTTCGTGCGGGGCTTCTTTCTTTCCGCATCCGGACCAGTTTCTACCTCTTCGATCGGACTGTCAGGTCCGGAACTATCTGAACGTTCGTCCACAACCGGTTCAAGGGTATCCATCCTTCATCTTCGGGCTGCCCGGCAGGTTCTTCTTCTGAAAAGACAACCGGGTCTTCTTCCGGAGGAACAGCAGATCCCTCTTCCGAGAAGACAACAGGTTCTTCTTCGGGAAGATGTTTCTCTTCCGGTATCATCTCCTCAATCGATTCGTCTTCCGTCTCTTTTATGTCCGGTTCGTCCAACACGACATCCATATCGGTAAAATCGACATTCTCCCGCAGTTCGGTCGTTTCAAAAAAAGAGAACGGTTTATTAACAAGCTCCCGCAGTTCCTTGTCCGGCAGGAAGGAAAACTTGTAATGTTCCGGGATTACAAAACGTTCACCCGTATTCACATGAATGCTTTCACGCTTCTCCACCGGATGATCTTAAAAGTACCGAGCCCTTTGACCTTTACCAGTTTATCCGTATAGACACCTTCCGACACGACCGCTATGAATTCTCTCAAAAAGCGCTCGGAACTATTCTTGTCCTTACCTGTATATTCGGCCAACAGACCGGCCAGATCCTGTATCGCCAGCCGATTATTCATGGTCGCCTAATTCTTTTAGTTTATTCTTGACGGTCGTTCCGGGTTTGAACACCGGGACAAGTTTTGGGGGGACTAAATACCGTTTTCCGTTTGAAGGATTGACAGAGATCCGTTCCGCTTTTTTTTTCACCTCAAACTGACCGAAGCCCTGCAAATATATGGTGTCGTTATCTACCAGACGCGAACTGACGACGGAACTCAGGACAGAAAGCGTTTCAGTAACTTCCTGCGCAGTCCAACCATACGGGCGGCAAGTTCAGTAACCAGTTCCTTATTTTTCATATCCGCGTCCATTAATAGATTATGCAGCTATATTAGTTATTTTTTCGTAAACCGACAAACATCTTTGCAGTTTTTATGTCAAATTAAAGTACGCTTCCATACAGGTCGAAAGCTTGCGCATCGTCAATCCGCACGTTATAAAACATTCCGGGAATCAACAGCTTCTCTTTAGAAACAAGTATTTCCGGGTCGACCTCCGGCGAGTCGAATTCCGTACGGCCGACATAGAAATCTTCTTCTTCCCGATCGATCATCACCTTGAATACCTTTCCGATCTTGGAACCGTTCACTTCGGCCGAAATGCCTTCCTGTATACGCATCAGATAATCCAAACGGTCTTGTTTGACTTCCGGATCGACATCATCGGTATAATGTTTAAACGAATAGGTCCCTTCCTCATGACTGTAAGCAAAGGCGCCCATACGTTCGAAACGGGCTTCTTTTACGAATTCGACCAGTTCTTCAAAATCCTGCTCGGTTTCCCCTGGATGGCCAACCATCAAGGTCGTACGCAAATGGATGCCGGGTACTTCTTCCCGCATCCGGCGTATCAAGGCATATGTTTCTTCTTTCGTGATGTTACGGCGCATTTTCTTCAACATCGGGTCGCTGATATGCTGAAGGGCAATATCCATGTATTTGCAAACGTTATCGCGTTCGCTCATCACCCTGAGCAGATCATAAGGGAAATGGGACGGATAACCATAATGCAAGCGGATCCATTCCACTCCCGGAATATCGGAGATGCGTTCCACCAGTTCCGGCAACGCATGGCGTTTATACAAATCCAAACCGTAATAAGTCAAATCCTGGGCGATCACCTGAAATTCTTTCACACCCTGTTTCACCAGCAGGCGAACCTCTTTCTCGATCTCTTCCATCGGTATGGACTGGTAACGCCCCGTACTGATCGGAATGGCACAATACGAACAGGTACGGTCACACCCTTCGGCGATCTTCAGGTAGGCGTAATGCCGGGGAGTCGTCAAGACGCGGTCGGCAGCCAATTCCCGGTAGTAGGATTTACCCAAATCGTTCAACAGTTCTTTCCAATTGAACTTTCCATAGAAACGGTCGACTTCCGGCAACTCATTCTCCAAGTCTTTTAAGAACCGTTCGGAAAGACATCCCATGACAAACAATTTACCGATCTTCCCTTTCTTCTTGGCCTCTCCCAGATCGAGTATCATATTAATCGACTCTTCCTGGGCATCTCCGATAAAACCGCAGGTATTCACAACAACGATTTCACCATTAATCTTATGGGGGTCATGTTCGACGGTATACCCGTTCGCCACGAACTGGCGCATAAGCTGCTCCGAATCCACCAGGTTCTTTGAACATCCCAGCGTTATAATATCTACCTTATTTTTCCTCATATATTATGGTACAACTCCCTTTATTCTCCGAAAAGGGAGTTTACAAATTCTTTTCTATTGAAAACCTGGAGATCCTCCATTCCTTCTCCCAAGCCGATGTACTTGACAGGGATACGGAAATGATCCGAAATACCGATCACGACGCCACCTTTGGCCGTTCCGTCCAATTTGGTAACCGCCAAAGCATTCACCTCGGTTGCAGCCGTAAACTGCTTGGCTTGTTCAAATGCGTTTTGTCCGGTAGAACCGTCCAATACCAACAAGATTCGTGCGGTGCATCGGGAACCACTTTCTTCATCACATTCTTGATCTTGGTCAGCTCGTTCATCAGATTGATCTTATTATGCAGACGACCGGCGGTATCGATAATCACCACATCCGCCCCGTTCGCCTTTGCCGAACTCAACGTGTCAAATGCCACCGAAGCAGGGTCGGAACCCATCTTCTGCTTCACGATAGGCACTCCTACCCGTTCGCTCCAAATCACCAATTGCTCTACAGCTGCGGCGCGGAACGTATCGGCTGCTCCCAAATACACATTTTTACCGGCCTTCTTGACTGATAAGCCAGTTTGCCGATCGTGGTCGTCTTGCCTACCCCGTTCACGCCTACGACCATGATGACATACGGCTTCTTGTCTTCCGGAACCGTAAACGACTCCAGGTCTTCCGTATGATTTTCTGTAAGCAGGGAAGCGATCTCTTCACGCAGGATCGCTGTCAGCTCACTGGTCGTCACATATTTGTCTCTGGCTACGCGGTCTTCGATACGGGATATGATTTTCAGTGTAGTATCTACTCCGACATCGGAAGTAATCAGTACTTCTTCCAGATTGTCCAGCACTTCGTCGTCCACCTTGCTTTTACCGGCAATGGCTCTGGTAATCTTAGAAAATACATTTTCTTTTGTCTTAGATAACCCCTTGTCCAGAGTTTCCTTTTTTTCCTTACTGAAAAAGCTAAAAATACCCATACCTTAATTATTGCTTAATTATTTCTTTTCTGAATGAGTGCGCTAAATTACTAAATAATTGACAATTGGCAATTGACAATCGACAATTTTATTTGCACAACCTGATTTACAATCCAGACATTCCTCTTCTTTATTAATTGTCAATTGATTCAGTTCATTCTTCCCTTGTAATCTTCGTAGCCGAACTCTTTGTACATCACAAGCCGGTCCTCCTTGCTCCACAAAGCCAGGGATGGATGCGGGATTCCGTTGAACATGGTCGTTTTGACAACGGTATAATGGATCATATCTTCGAATATCAATTTATCCCCCACTTTCAAGGGTTGCTCGAAAGACCAATCGCCCATATAGTCACCACTCAGACAGCTGTTTCCTCCGATACGATAAACAGGCTTTCCTTCTTCCGGCTCTATAGCCCCGCGAATCACCGGTTTATAGGGCATCTCCAGACAATCCGGCATATGGCAAGTGAAAGAGGCATCTATGATCGCGGTCTTGATACCATGATTCTCCACGATATCCACCACCGTCGTCAACAGAAATCCGGTTTGCCACGCAAATGCGCTTCCCGGCTCCATGATGATTTCGAGGTTCGGATATTTGGCCTTGAACGCCTGCAACAGCCCGATCAGATGTTCCGTATCATAGCCTTTTCGTGTCATCAGATGCCCGCCTCCCATATTCAACCATTTGATATGCGGCAGGAAACGGCCGAAACGCTTTTCCACTTCTCCCAACGTCTTTTCCAGATCATACGAACTCGATTCGCAAAGCGTATGAAAATGCAAGCCCTCGACACCGTCGGGCAACTGACCATCCAAAAGGTCGCTAACCACTCCCATCCGGGAGCCCGGAGCGCAAGGATTATACAAATCCGTTTCGACATCCGAATATTCAGGATTGATGCGCAGACCGCACGATACCCGGTTTCCGTCCGCCTGCACCATCGGATAGAAACGTTCGAATTGCGTAAGCGAATTGAACGTCACATGACTACTGTATCTTAAAATCTCCGGGAAATCCGCTTCCGTATATGCCGGCGAATAGGTATGTGCCCGGCTACCCATCCTCTTCAAAAGCCAGCCTGGCCTCAAACTTCGAACTTGCTGTCGAATACGGAATATATTCACGCACGATCGGAAACGCTTTCCACATCGCAAACGCCTTAAAAGCCAGGATTACATTAACTCCCGCCCTCTCCTTCACGCTCTTGATCAGTGACAAATTACGGCGGAGCAACTCTTCTTCCATCACATAACAGGGAGATGGTATCATATTGAAGTCTATCATCCGGTAAGTATTTTTCTTTGATTCTGTTGGGCAAAGATACACAATAAAAAGCGAAAAACAAGAACAGGCTTATCGCCTCCCTTCTTCTTATCGTACTTTTTCCTAAAGATCCGTTAGTCCAAATCAAAACACACAGGCATGAAAATGAAATCCTCCACAACACCGGAAGCAAAAAGCCCTTTTTTCCTCATTAACAATTATTACCATAAGACACGTATCCTTATCTACTAAAATAAAGTAGATTTGCGAAAAGATAGTAATCTGAAATTCAAAAAAAACAACAAGACAATGGAAAGACTGACTGCACAAGAAGAAAGCGTGATGTTGTATATCTGGAAATTAGGATCATGTTTCATCCGTGACATACTGAACGAAATGCCCGATCCGAAACCGCCCTACACCAGCGTGGCATCGGTGGTCCGGAACCTTGAAAAAAAGAAGTACGTCACCCCGAAGAAATTCGGAACGATCACACTCTTTTCTCCACGTGTGAAAGAAGCGGAATACAAGCGTACTTTCATGTCGAATGTCGTACAAAATTATTTCACCGGTTCTTATAAAGAAATGGTTTCCTTCTTTGTCCGCGATCGTAAATTATCCAAAAGCGATTTGCAGGACTTGATGGATCAGATCGAAAAGGAAGAATAATCAATTATAAAGATATCAATATGATAACTCCGATACTAATCTATTTTCTAAAGGTAAATCTGGCGTTGGCATTTTTATATATCTGTTATCGCCTATTATTCCGTGACGATACGTTCTTCAGGTTACGCAGAGGGGTGTTATTGTCGATTTACCTGATCGCGTTCCTTTACCCTTTACCGGATTTAAGCGGCTGGTTATCCACCCAGACAAGCGTAGCAGGTATAGTCGGCTACTATTCAGGGTTGCTACCTAAAGAAACAGTCCTGACAGCAAGCAATGAAATAGCCGCCTCCGACTGGAAAGAAACCGGGCTCAAGGTTATGCAAGTTATCTGGCTGGCAGGAGCCGGCCTGTTGCTATCCAGATGTCTGGCAGAGCTGTTCACTGTTTGCCGCTTACACCGGAAATGCAGGAAAATTACTTTGAACGGCACTGAAGTCTGTATCCTTCCGGAAGCGGAAGCCTCCTACTCCTTTTTCGGCTGGATTTTCATTTCATCCGATCCGCATCAACGGGAAAGGCTTGATGACATTTTGATCCATGAACAAACACACGTCCGCCAATGGCATTCGATCGACATGATGGCTGGTGAAATCATCTGTATCGCCTGCTGGCTAAACCCGTTTGCCTGGTGGCTAAAGAAAGAGATCGGTATAAATCATGAATTTATCGCAGATGAACAGGTCATGCTTGCCGGATTCGACAAAAAAGAATACCAGTACCATCTGATCGGAGTAAAACATCCCAATACGGCTATTGCAAATTTATATAACAATTTCAGTGTCTTACCACTTAAAAAGAGAATTACTATGTTAAACAAAAAAAGGACGAACAACGCCAGAAAAGTGAAATACCTGGCACTGGTTCCAATGGCCGCAGGCTTGCTATTGCTCAATAATATCGATGCAATGGCACGTGTTTTGAATGAAAAGGTAGCAGAGGTTATCCAACAGCCGACTGCTCTCGCCACCACTACTGTTTCCAAAATGGAAGCAGCTAATCCGCTTCCACCGGAAAAAGACAAGATTTATGACACATGTGATATCATGCCGGAATTTCCGGGTGGGCAAAATGCATTATTGCAGTTTCTTGCTAAAAGCATAAAATATCCGGCAGAAGCCCAGCAACAGGGAAAACAGGGAAAAGTAGTCGTCACATTCGTTATCGAAAAAGACGGAAGTATTACAAACGCCAAAGTGACACAGGCTTTATATCCCTCATTGGACGAAGAATCCTTACGGGTTGTCAAGTCGATGCCCAAATGGACTCCGGGAAAGATGAAAGGTGGGAAAGCCGTCCGCGTACAATACACAGTCCCGTTAACTTACCGATTGCAGTAGCCTGACAGTATTTCCCTTTTTGAGCAGGACACAAAAAAGGCATGCAATCTTCAAAAATGCTGCCAGGCGATAAACGAAGATCACATGCCCCACGCTCCTCTCGAAGAGGGAGATGTTTTTACAAATTACCACGGCTTACCCGCAGAGGAGTAATAGAAAGAATGATACAAAAGTACTATTTTTTTCCTTTAAGGCCTACATGTTTCGCCTGATGACGCCCCGGATCGAAATTCTTGCGGGAGCCATCGGGCCAGATGACTTCGGCAGTCGTTCCTTCGGGAACGGAAAGGGTGGCCTGTATCTTTTTACCTTTGCGTTTCAGCGACACCTCGATCTTGCCGAAATGCGTATCTACTGTAGCAGAGGTTCGGTCAAAGTGCCCATTTGGGGACAAACCTTGAAGGAACGAAAACCTGGAGAGGTAGGTTCTATACCGCACACTTTCTGACTCAGCAACGTAAGAGGGCCACCACTCCATGCATGGTTGATCGTACCGCCTCCGAAACCGTCCGGACCGATTCCCCATCCTTCGAACAAGGTCGTATATTCAGGATAATCCATCATTTTCGCATAGCGTTGCTTCATCCTCTCTAAAGCAAAGGCCGGTTCATTCATTTGGAACAAGGCTTCGAGCACATACTTTTCCATATAGGGACTGGCATGGCATTCCTTCTTCAAGACTTGTACCAGAGCAGGATATTTATCAGCGGAAGCTAAACCGGAAACGACAGCCATCGCCTGTGCACGGTCGTCCGTTTCTCCCTTATAGCCGGGAGAGCGATATGCTGATCCTGTCCAAAACTTTGTGTCGAAGCATTTCCCTATACTGTACATCATACGGCCGATCTCATCGGCATCGGCTGTTTTTCCAAGTTGGATGCAAAAGCTTTCTCTGCTTTCAAGGCCAAATAATACCAGCAATTTACCAACACGCCCATATCGATGTTTTCTCCCCAGTCACCCCAGCTCCAATCGCCGTCACGCTCGATAACCAGGCCGCTCTTATCTACTTGCCATACTTCGTGCAGATAGTGGTGCATTCGGTCATAAATACCGGCGACAAAGCTACTGTCGCCACTATAATAATACTGGGTATAGAAACCGTACCAACCTACCGAAGCCAACATTTGCAATGGCAACTCTTTCCGCCAGTTACCAGCCGGGGCCGGAGCGAAAATCACACCGTCTTCGCGTTGCCAGTTCATCAGTTCGTAGATGCCTTTCAGCGCCAGTTTATGGTAGAGGGAGAAAGGGCATAGAAAGCCTCGCCCAATTCGTTCACCTCGTCACCCCACCATTGCGCCCGTTCGCGGTCCGGACAGTCCATATAACTATCGCGCATCGTTATATATAAGGTGCGGGCCGAACGTTTCCAAAGTTCGTTCATGAACGGATCATTGCAACTGAAAGAACCTGTAAATTCGGTATCGTAACCGGTCTCCCGGAATTTCACATCCAGCACCTTCACGCCTTCCGGCAGGATATATTGCATCTCGTGACCGTTCATCCAGCCTAAACTCTCATATTCCTGCACGCCGTCGCGCGTGACATATTCAGCGCGGACGTTGTATTGAGAACCGCCCTCATAGTTGTCCGTCCGGATATGGATCACCTTGCCGGCAGGAGCTTCCACTTTCAGATAAGGAGTCACTTGGCTGTTATAAGGCAGACGACAATAAAGCGTATCGCCGGCAGACGACCGGCGGACACTGACATACGGTTTCAAGCCATAGTCTTTCCATAGGGGTACCGGACGCTCGACCAATTTACCTAAAGGGGCGACCCCGACAGACGAAATAATTTCGGCATTCGGCATCTTGCCTGTGTAGCCGGGCTGATTCCAGCCGGACATTTCCATCCTGGCATCGAAACGGATATTGCTTTCCGGCAAACGATAATTCGGATAGGGCGCCTCAGTATCCTGATAGGCATCATATACGGTGCATTGCCAGCTCTTGTCGGAAACGATCTCGACACCAGGAGCGACAGCTCAAACAGCAAGGCAGCCAGACCACTGTTCACATGGCTGAATCCGCTTTTACCGAAATGCCAGACCAGCACAGCAATCGTATTCTCGCCATTTTGCAAATAAGGAGCTATCTCTACCGGATCGTAGTAGGTGTCATACGGAGAAGGTCCCCGTTTAAGCCCGCCTTCAAAGACGACCAGGCGACCGTTTATCCACAACCAATATTTGCTATCGGCAGCGATGCGAGCGGTAAGAGTTTGCGGAACCTTGTCTATATGGACGGTTTTACGGAAAGCCAACCAGGTGTTCGTCTCGCTCTGACAACGTTCCGTATTGATCCAATGGGCTTTCCAGCCGGATTCAGCATGGCCGGAAGCGATACATCCGATTAACAGTAACAACAGAAAATAATGTTTCATGGTATTCTCGTTTAATAAGTTTTCACATGTGTACCAGACCCGACTGTTTCCGTCTTATCGCCGACACGGATATCCGCCGTACAGCCGGACGGGATCGTCACGGTAAGAGTAACTTTGCCTCCCTCCCGTTTCCATTCGCTCGAAATCAAGCCCCGTACAGAATGATACTCACCTTTCGCCCAATCCACTCTTTCCACGAAATGAGGCGTAATCAGAATATGGCGGAAACCTGGTTCAACAGCATCGTAGTTGATACCAGCAAGCTGATTCATCATCCAAGCAGAGACATCTCCCATAAAGACATGATTCAGGGAGGCGTCGCGGAACTCAGACTTAACGTCCAGGTTTCAGGCAACGTCGTATATCCCATCGTTTCCACCCAATAGCCCCAAGAGGGAGCTTCCGTCTTCGTAATCATCTTCATGGCATCCTCGACATAGCCGTAGCGGGTCAGCATGGCCGGAACAGACTTGCTTCCGAGCAGGCCGAAATCGAGGAAATGGTTGTTGGCACGCACGACCTCGCAAAGTTTATCGGCGACCAACTGCTCCTTACCTTCCGGTACGATTCCTAAATAGAGGCAATCGCCTGTGCCGTCTGGGTTCCTTCAGCATAGACCCCCGTTTCGGGATTGAAGAACTTACGGTTGACCAAGGCCTTCAACTCGTCGGCTTTCTGCCGATAAGGGGCGGCATCTTTACCCAACAGTCCGGCGAAACGGGCCATCAAGGTGTAATCCAAATAATAATAAGCAGTAGAGGTATAAGTGTTATTGGTCGTAGACTTCCAGTACACCCAATCTCCTAAACCGAAGGTCAGGTAACCACCGTCCTTCTCTTTTGCTTTCAAATAATCCAAATAGCGCAACATCGTAGGATACAGGTTCTCGATACTGCGTGTCTCACCATAATAATTATACAAAGCATTCGGGATGATAAACATGGCAGCATCCATACCGGGCCGGGCCATTCACCATATCCCCAGCCGCTGGAGGGGATAATACCGGAGATCTCACCGGCTTCGCGCTGGTTATCAATGAAGTCGTTCATCCATTTCTCATACAAGGTGATGGCGTCGAAACCTAACAGGCCGAGGTCGATTGCTACATGTGCATCGGCCGTCCAGCCGTTCTTTTCACGCTGCGGGCAATCGGTCGGAATACTGTGCAGGTTGCTACGATAGGCTTCCATTGTCGCCTTCCATATCTTGTTCAACAACGGATCGGAGCAGGAGAAGGAGCCTACGGCTCTACCGCTGTGTGCATGAACAGTCCGGTCAGACTCTCTTTTGTCAGGACTACGGGAGCCGAACTTTCAACTTCCACATGCTGGAAACCATGATAGGCGAATGAAGGCATAAAGATTTCCTCTTCACCTGTTCCTTTCAGTGTGAACACATCCATCTGGAAAACCTCTCCCGGTTTCACAGGATGATAATAGACATCTATATTTCCCTGTTCCAGACGACCGTCTGTTTTCAGCAACTCTCCATGCTTCAAAGTGATCCGCGTACCGGGAGCACCTTTCACCTTTAATCGGGACAGACCGGCAAAATTCTTTTCGAATGAAAATACATAAAGTTTATCGCTGAACTTCTTCATCGAGACAGGCTGCAATTCTTCCGTAATCCGGATACCCGGCATCTGCTGGGCGGCCAATAAGGGAGCCGGAGCTTCCGTAACTTGTACCGGATCCCACTTGCTGTCATCGAACCCTTCCGCGTTCCAACCATTTTCTTCTAACGTAGCATCGTATTTGTCACCGCTGTAGATGTTGTTATAGGTATAGGGACCGGTCGCGGTACGCCAACTTTCATCGGTGGCGATGACTTCAGTCGTACCATCGGTATAGCGTAGGCGCAATTCACAGAGCATCCGGGGACGGTTACGCCAACGGGCAGTCTCGAAATTCCAGACAGCTTTGGATTGTACATTATGCCAGCCGTTACCCAAAACGGTAGCGATAGCGTTGCCACCCGGTTTTAAAAGAGAGGTTACATCATGTGTCACATATAGGATACGTTTGTCGAAATGCGTATAGCCCGGATCAAGATAGTTCTCTCCTACCCGCTTACCGTTGATAAACAAATCGTAATAACCAGCGGCAGCCACATACACGCGGGCTTCTTCAATCTCTTTTCCCAATGTAAAAGCTTTGCGGAACATGGGGGCCGGCTCGAACTCCTTATCGTGACTGTCGGTTATCCATTTTCCCGACCAGTCGGACGACTTGAATTTGGCCGTCTCGAAAGTAGCCGTTTCCGAAGTCTCGCAAATGTCTCCATCCTGATCCCATACCGTCACATTCCAATAGTAACGGGTATGCGGTTCCAATGTCATATTATCGGTATACGGTTGCAGGTTATCCGGCGAGGTCCCGATACGGATTTCCGAACGGGAAGCCAAAAAGTTCTTCTCACTTCCTTTGTATTCCCAAGTGAAACGGGGACTTTTCGTATCCAAACCGATCGGTTCGCGCAGGTATTCTGTTCGCAGGTTCACCGGAACCGTAAGCTCGTTTTTACCTTTGCAACCCATCAGCGAGAAGAAGGCAAGTGAGCAGATCAACAGCGTGTTTTTTTTTACCATATCTTTATCTGATTTGATTATCGTACAACTTTTACTTCGGATGGAGCATCGATCCGACTCCGTACTTTCCCGTCAGCGCCTTTTTCGTGACGGATAGTGATCACACCGTAAGGAGTCGGGAACGTTCCTTCCACCCACTCCAAGTCACCTAAATGCGGTGTGATCCGGACAACGCGGCAACCCGGCTCCACAACCTGGACACCCAACACATATTCACTCAGCCAGGAAGTCGGACCAGAAGCCCAACCGTGACAAAGGCTATGGCGGAAACCTTTATAACAATAAGCCCCGTAATCGCCATGAATATCTTTCTTGCCTACCGGAACCAATTCATCGATGCGAGAAGCGCCGGGCAACCAGTCTAAGTTGAAATCTTCCCAAAAAGTAGTTGCACCCAAATCGAGCATCGCACCCCAGAATTGGCGTATCACGTCGATCGCCCCTTGATAATTGCCGGCAGCAGCCATCGCTCGAAGCATATAATAACCATAAAAAGTAGAGAATCCATGCCCTCCATTAACTGCGAGATATCTCCGATCGGCCTCTTCCGGCTTCATCAGTCCGGCCAACGCCAACAGGGAAGCTGCCTGTTTCGATCCAGGAGCATCCGGAGCAACACCTGACTTCAGGAAAGGTTTTATCACCTTCGAAGCAGCCTTGGTCATCCTGTTTCCTACAGCCTCGCATTCTGCCGCCAACGCATCTTCGCCCAACACCTTACAAAGTTCGTTTCCGGCTTTCATCGCCTGTAGCATCAAGGCTTGCAAGCCGGCATCGATGGCAACCGGATTTTCACTGGACGGCCAATCGAGGAAACGTCCTCCTCCGTCGAGCTTCTCGACGCCGTCGTCACCGACTTTGGAGATCAAAAGACGGAGCAAACCGGTCAAATAGTCTTTCTGTTCCTTCAAGTAAGCCAAGTCCCCCTGATAGTAATACCAGTCGCGCTGGATCAGCAACCACCAGATGGAGTAACTGCACATCCCGTTCATCCAGCCAGGCAACGGCGTTGCATCGCGGATAAAATCAAGGCTTTTCGGTATCACCTCGTTATATCCGAAAACAGTGTTGACCGTCATCACTTCCGGATGCAAATCACCAATCCAGACCAAACGGTCACGTTTGATGCCGTCCCAAATATACTCCTGCATATTCAAATGTACCGTATAAGCACCAGTCTGCCAAATCCGGTTCAGCCGTTCGTCGTTGCAACGAAATGAGCCTTTATATGGGATGTCCCGAAAAACGGAAATGGCACGTATTTCTTTAATATGCAATTCGACGGAATCGTCCAAAAGATCAATCCGGGCAAACCGAAACCCGGAATTACCCACTTCCATAACCCCAACCAGTAGGCGAATAGTAAAATCGCGCATGGCATGATCGTTGGAAGCACCGTTCACCCCATCTATATCACACATGGCTTCACTTACCGACTCACCCAAACGGATCCGGACGGCGACTGGTTCGTGCGAAGCCGGCATGCCGGTTACTATTTGCAAGCCGCCTTGCAGTTCTTTTCCAAAATCAAGAAGGATGGCAGGATGCTGCCGGTCGGTGCTCGAAAGCTTACAGATGTTATGATTCACAAGATTGGATTGTCCGTTTCCAGAAAGAAGCAAATGGTTTGCACCCTGTATCAACTGGCTTTCCTGTTGCCAGACAATGCGTGCGGGAGGTAGATATTCGCGTACACGACTATCGCGCTGCCGGGCGGACAATGATACGGCAAAGAATAGAGATATAAGAATAAATAATGTTTTCATGGTATATGGTATTTATATGAATGATGATTTACCGGTGTAGTGACAAACAAAGCTATACCTCGTTGCTATAAACACACCTATAAATCATCATTTACGATCGTAACCTATCACAAACCGAGGCCGGAACCAAATCATCCAACTGCTTATCAGTCATGCCGGCAGGTTCGTATCCTGCCATGCGTGCGCTGAAATAGATTTGGGCGGACTTGCTTAGCGTGTCGATTGCGTCAAAACATTCGATCAGTCTTCACCGACTGCCAAAATACCATGTTTTTCCCAGAATACGACATCGTGCTTTTCCAATTGTTTAATGGTTGCACGTGCTAAATCCAGTGTCCCAGGTATTTCATAGGGAACAATACCGACTCCTTTCGGGACAATGATACGACATTCGGGAATCATGCTCCACAACGTACGGGTGATGACATCCGAATCCAAGAACGGTTTACAATGCGTCATGCCGATCAGGTCGGTCGGGTGCGTATGCAAAACGACTCTGTTATCACGGCCCAGGCCACGCAGATAATTATGCATCATCAAGTGCGAAGGCAACTCGGAAGTAGGCAAAATCAATTGTTCAGCAATAATATCATAACTTTTTCCATCCCCGGCGATACGGATCAGGGAACCGTTGGCCAACGGTTCCTGTGCTACATAACGCATCCGCTTTCCTGTACCGGTGACATAGAAAATATGTCCGGCAAGAGCGGTCATCGCTTCTTGTAAAGGAATAGCCGGTCCCAGTGCGGGAAGTGCTTTTTCGACATCGTTCATCAAGTCGGTCAGGTTTACGGAAATGTTACCACCGTTACGTTCCGCCCATCCTTTTGTCCAAAGATAGCCGGCCACTTCAGCGATACGGCCAATCTCGGCCATCAATTTTTCATTGTTTCTGATTGTTTTCATTTTACTTATATATCTTTTTTATGAGGGACACGCCCCCAGCTCAAAATTGTTCTTCACCCGGCAAAAAACAGACAAGCACGGGAGCTTAATTTCATACCTATGGAAATTAAGTTCCATACCTATCGAACTAACGTCCCATGCCTATCCATTTCCAATCCGATCATTATCTTAAATCAAATTAGGCAGCAAAAGTGAGAATATCAGGAGACACATGCCGCAAACCAAAACGACGATCGTCTGCCGGCTCACCCCTTTCCACTCTTTCAAGATAATGCCCCACACATTGCTGAAGATCACATTCAGCGACATCAAGATGCTCCATGAAAAGGCCAGCATCACCGGAGATTCGGCAAAATAGCTCTTTCCCATTCCCAACCCGAAGAATTGCGAATACCACAAAACACCTGCCAGCGCACAAAATAAGACATTATTCAGCAAAGTACCGCCTGATACGGAGAAATAATCTCTCCCCGTCTCGTTCCTTACATTCTGGAAAAGGCAATAAGAGGCGTTCGTGATAAAACCCCCGATCGTCACCAACAGGATGACCGGATTCAGTGCGAACAATTCGCTTGCGCCGGACTGTTTCGCTTTCTCAAGGATCGGAGCGCCGGATTCCAGGCCCAGATTGAAGCAGGCACTCATCACACCGGCCAAAAGAGCGACAAGCAAACCTTTCGTCAACGCGAAATCCTTTACAGCCGCTTTCTTTTCCTCCTCGGTCATATTATGGGCGCGAAGACTTCCAGCATACCCGATCACGGCGATACCGGCAAGCGTGATACACACACCGATCAGCAAGACCAGGCCATCGCCATGGAACAAATCCGTTCCGCCAAAAACTGCCGGGAAAAGCGTCCCGAAACCGGCACACGTTCCAAGCGCGATACTCTGGCCGAGCGCAACCCCCAAATAACGCATGCTCAACCCGAAGGTCAACCCGCCGATCCCCCACAGGATTCCGTAGATAACGGCCCCCGCAGCTCCGCCGGCACTCCACAGTTCCAAGAGGCTGCTCCCATTGGGAATGGCAAGCTGCGCTCCTAAGAATGGGAAGACGAGCCAGGCAAAAATGCCTTGCACCAACCAAAAACTTTCCCAACTCCAATCCTTGACTTTGTTGATCGGAACGTAGGAACTGCTCTGCCCGAAACTACCGATTGCGATTATGATCAATCCGATGATTATTCCATATATGTTATTTTTAGAGGGCGAACCTGTGTGTTCGCCCCTAAGGTTAACGTTTACTTGTTACTTCCGCTTCGTATTTTTCTATCTCGCGATATAATCCTCACCTACCGGGACGTCGTTTTGCAGGCAGAACATATCCCAAACGGCTGTCCACGGAAGGCTCTTCATTTCCTCCTGCAGAGCTAAACGCTGGAAATATTTACCTTCGGCTTCGTACTGCTGCAAAGTTGCCGACGGTTCGAGAAGGGCTTGCATAAAGGCCTTCTGCGTTGCACGGCAACCGATCACGTACGCCCCGATACGGTTGATCGTTGCATCGAAGTAGTCCAAGCCGATATGCACACGGTCCAATGCCTTGCAACGGATGATTTCGCGTGCCAGATCGAGCAGATCGTCGCTCAAGATCACCACATGGTCGCTGTCCCAACGAATCGGACGGCTCACGTGCAACATGATCTCCGGTGTAAAAAGAAGCAGGGCCGAAACCTTGTCGGCGATACTTTCCGTCAGATGGAAATGGCCCGTGTCGAGCGTCACAATCTTATTCTTCTTCGCACCGTAGCCCAAGTAAAAATCATAGGAACCGACCGTATAACTTTCCAGACCGATGCCGAACAGTTTTGCCTCGATACAATCCTTCATGTTCTTATATTCAGTTGCAAAAATCTCGTCGAGCGACTGTTCCAGTATCTGACGATATTTGAGACGGCTGGCGGGAACTTCTTTACTACCGTCGTGAATCCACAGGTTCATAATACAGGGATCGTCCTGGTATTTGCCCATCTCCTCGCTGATCCAGCGGCAGCGTTTCGTATGTTCGATCCAGAAATTGCGGATCGCATCGTCGGGATTCGCCAACGTCAGGTCGCCGCTCTTCGGATGCGAAAAAGAAGTGCTGTTGAAATCCAGCTTCATCCCGTTCTCTTTCGCCCACTGCATCCAGCTCTCAAAATGAGCAGGTTCCACTTCGTCACGGTCGACCTTCCTGCCCTGGAAGTCGCCATATATTTCATGCAGGTTCAAGCGATGTTTACCAGCGATCAGAGAAGCCGCTTTCAAGACATCGGCACGCACTTCGTCGATCGTGCGGGCACGTCCCGGATAGTTGCCTGTCACCTGAATTCCGCCCGTCAGCGAACCGCCCTGGTTCTCGAAACCACTCACATCGTCCGCCTGCCAGCAATGCATCGAAAGAGATATCTTCTGCAATTTGTCCATTGCCTCCCTTACATCCACACCGACAGCTGCATAGCGTTCAACAGCTGCCTCATACGCTTGTCTGATAATGTTTTCTTTTGTCATGGTCTTATTTTTTTGAGGTTACAGATTTATATTTCCTAAAAGCCTCTTCCCACTCTCCACTACCTTCCGGCAGAAAGACAGCCGGCGAAAGGAAAGAGTTGATCAAACGGCGCATCTCCCAACGGTCGGCCACCAATCCCGCCGCCCTCGCCTGCACCATGCAGTTGCCGATTGCCGTCGCCTCCGAAGCCCTGCCACAACCGGCATGTTTATTACATTTGCCGTAAATTGATTGAGAAGATTATTCATCGAGCCTCCCCCGATCACATGCAATTTGCGGATCGGGAAAGGAGCCATTTCGGATAACAATGCCAGCACCTCCTTATACCGGAATGCCAGACTTTCAAAAATACAGCGGATAAACTCGTCGTCCTCGACCGGTTCGGGCTGCTCCGTCTCGCGGCAATAAGCTTGATTGCCTCCGTCATGCTCGGCGGATTGGCAAAACGCGGATCGTCAGGATTCACAAAACGACGGAAAGGCGTCGCCCGTTCCGCCATCTTGACTATCGCCGGATAGGAATAGTCGCGCCCGGCCTTCTCCCACTCTTTCCGACACTGTTCGAGCAACCACATCCCGGTAATATTTTTCAGGAAACGGGTCGTCCCGTCTATACCGCCTTCGTTCGTAAAGTTATGCAGGAAGGATTCTTCCGAGATAATCGGTTCTTCCGTTTCGATCCCCATAAGGCTCCATGTGCCGCTGCTAAGATAGGCAAACTCCCGGTCCGCCGCCGGAACAGCCGCGACAGCCGAAGCCGTGTCGTGGCCGGCAACTGCTATGACCGGCACTTTGCCGATCCCCGTTTCCCGTGCAAGCGCATCGGTCAGCTCCCCGACAAAAGTTCCCGGCATCACTACCGGACGCATAATGGACGGAGCTACCCCTGCCGCTTCCAACAAGGACGCTTCAAATTCCTTCGTCACCGGATTCAACAGTCCGGAAGTGGAAGCATCCGTATATTCACAAACCTTTTTACCCGTCAACAGGTAAGAAAGCAGATCGGGCATAAACAGTATCTCTTCGGCAGCCTCCAACGGCCCGAAACCTTCCTTTTTAGCCCTGAATAACTGGAAAACACTATTAAAATTCATGATCTGTATACCGGTAAGCCGGTAGACTTCCGACCGGGGAACACGCTGGAAATATTCTTCCGGCGCACCGTCCGTATAAGGATCGCGATACGCACGCGGTAGCCCCAACAGTGTGCCGTCTTCCGCCAGATACCCGAAATCCACCCCCCAAGTATCGATCCCGATAGAGTCCGGGAGCAGGTTCCGGCGTGCACAAATCGTAAGGCTTTCTTTCAAGGCATCATATAACCGGTATATGTCCCAGTAATATTTCCCATGCAACTCCATGATCGCATTCGGGAAACGGTGAAGTTCCTGCATTTCAAATTTGTCACCAACCAAAGTGCCTAACACGGCACGTCCACTGGTCGCTCCTATATCAAAGGCTAAAAAGTTATATTTCTTCATGGTACAACAAAGTTGTTTGTTTTATGATTGCAAAAGTAAACGGTAAATTACTATCTTTGCTTTTGAAAATGATTTTAAACCTTTCAAATCTGACAGAGGAGATGGAGAAACGACTAAGCGATCAATTGAGATACCTGACGATAAGTGCGATAGACGAAGAGTGGGGAATTGTCGTCACGACCGTCGGTTACCAGTTTATTCCCCCGAAAGGGAACTATCCTCTTTCGAAGCATCCGGACAATTATAACTTCAAGCCACAGACCGGACGAATCCTGAACGAATACCAACTGGTCTATATCACGAAGGGAAGCGGTTACTTCTCTTCGCAATCCTGCAAGATGCAAAAGATAAACGCCGGCACGATGATCCTGCTTTTTCCGGGAGAATGGCACAGCTACTATCCCGACAGCGAGACAGGCTGGGACGAATACTGGGTCGGTTTCCGCGGTGTCCACATCGACCGGCGCGTGGAAAAACGCTTTTTTACCCGCGAGGAACCGTTACAGCACATCGGCTCAGTGCAACGATCGTCGGACTATATGAAGACATACTGAAATTCGCCTCTCAGGAAAAGACGGGCTACCAGGAGATGATTTCGAGTATCGTCCTTCATATATTAGGTACGGTCTATTATAAAAGAAGAAACAACTCCTTCACGAATACCTACGTTGTGGATAAGATCAACGAAGCCCGCATCCTGATGAAAGAGCAGGTGGAAAACCCGCTGACACCGGAAGAAATAGCTTCCCGCCTGGGGCTCGGCTACTCCTGGTTCCGCCGTATGTTCAAAGAATATACAGGCGTATCGCCCGCCCAATATCAATTGCAGCAAAAACTCCTGAAGGCAAAGGAACTGCTTACCAGCAGCTGCATGAATATCTCGGAAATAGCCTACAGTCTCAAATTCGAGAATGCCGGACAGTTCTCCACCTTCTTCAAGAAGAAAGAGGGCGTGACACCGTCGGAGTTTCGTGAACGGGCGCACTGAGGAATTAAAAATTAAGAATTAAGGGGTGAGTTGGAAGGTGATTTTTTTGTTCATCATATAGTTGACTGCACCATAGATAAACAATCCTAAGAACTGGGCGAGATATTCGTTCAGGTCAAAGATTTCCACCATGATAAGCAAAGCGAGGAATTGGGAACAATAAGCACATCCGAAAGCGATCAGAAAAAGGGGAATCTCACGGCGAAACTTACCGGTGCGGGATGAAAATATCCAATATTTGCTCCAGAAGAAATTATTGATCTGCGCAATCACATAAGCGGTGATATTGGTAGCGATATAGTTACAACCAAGCTTGTCCATCATCAGCCAGACAATCAAGACCGTAATTAACGCATTCAGCGTACCGACCAGTATAAACCGCATCACGCGCACCATATTTTTAGATTGTATGACCAAGTGTATTTCTTGCTGTTTTGTTCTTTGATATCTGAAATTCCGGTACAAATATACAGGATAATATGCAAATATCCATGCAAAAAGTCACAAAGTATGGCGAACAACCCGTATCTTTACCCCATGAAATATTTATTGTTTTACATAATCAGTCTGTTATCTCTCACCGCCTGCATCCACGAGGAATTGCCGCCTGAGGGTGGCTTTGCTTTGGAGGAAGGCGACCCGTTACCCGAATTCAGCATTTCCAATCCGGATGGAACGGTATCGAAAAAAGACTTGGAAAATAAATTTGCCCTGATTATTTTCTTCAGTACGACCTGTTCCGACTGCCAGAAGGCCTTCCCGGATATTTCCACTTTATATCATACATACAAAGACGATCCCTCCGTCTGTGTGCTTCTGATCGCACGTGGAGAAACCGAAGAGCAGGTAGCGGCCTATTTCCGGGAACATCAGTACAATATGAAGTTTTTCGCCGATCCGGACCTGAACGTCTACTCCCTCTTTGCCGACAACACCATACCCCGCGTATTCCTTGCCGACAAGGACAGTACGATTATCCTGACGCAAACGGAAAAAGTAGATGCGGGATTACTGATATCGGGCGGAGTAGAACCCCACCCCTACAAGCCTGAAAAATCTTAACATTTAATGCTCAACTGACGTAATACATCACGAATCTTTTCGAATGTGGTGATACGGGTCGGAACCAAAGGCAAGCGTAATTTATTTTCAATAAAGCCCATCGCATTCAGCATGCTCTTCGCTCCCGCCGGATTACCGTCGATAAACAGCAAACTGAACAGCTCCGTAAAACTATGGTGGATCGTGCGGGCGCTATCGTAGTCACCAGCCAATGCCAGACGCACCATACGGCTGAACTCACGCGGGAAAGCATTGCCGATTACGGAAATCACGCCGACAGCTCCCAACGTAATAAGCGGGAAGGTGATACCGTCGTCTCCTGAAATCACATTGAAGTTCGCCGGTTTGTTCTTGATGATATCGTCCATCTGGGTGATATTGCCGGAAGCCTCCTTGACTGCAATCACGTTCTTGAACTCACGGGCGATACGCAGCGTAGTCTCGGCCGTCATATTCACACCGGTACGTCCCGGAACGTTATACAGGACTATCGGTAACGTAGTCGCCTCCGCAATCGCTTTATAATGCTGATAGATTCCTTCCTGGGATGGTTTGTTATAATAAGGTACGACAGACAGGATCGCATCTATACCGTCAAAATTATCGTTTTTCAACTTCTCGACAACCGAACGCGTACAGTTTCCGCCAACCCCCAACACGATGGGAATGCGTCCGTTTACCTTCGTCACGACCAAATTGATTATATCCTTCTTTTCTTCTTCCGTGAGTGTAGGGGTTTCAGCGGTGGTACCTAACACAACCAGATAATCGGTTCCATTCTGCAACTGATAATCTACGAGCCGGGCCAACGCCTCATAGTCTACACTTTCATCTTCTTTAAAGGGAGTGATCAACGCCACACCCATTCCTTTTAAATTTATGTCTGCCATGATAATAATTGTCAATTGTCAACGGTGCTGCAAAAATAAGGAATTTATATCATTTTGAGCGTATCGCCTGCAAATAAAATAATATATGTTCGAATAAATGCTTGATATCTTCACGCTCTGTTACCGATATGGACAAATCATACAAATCTATATCGGCATGCTTCACTCCCACCTTGAATCTGCAAGGATGCTGTAGCATAAGATATTGCATCGGGTAGCAATCGGGGCGCGTAAGATCGATCAGGATATCCGCCTTGACCGTCTTGAACCGTTCCAGCACGACATCGGAAGGAACCTGCCAGACGTTCACATCCTTCTTGGCATGGACCGGGATGCACGAGGCATCTGCCTCCGGATCGCCGGTTACATAGACACAGGCCTGCACCTTCTTGTTCTTCTTATGCAGGACGTCCAGACAAGGCTCGACAAGCTCGCGATCGTTTGCCTGATAAAGGACCAGGATATGGCCTGCGTCTTCCAGCGCACAAAACTCATGCTTGCGGCCGGCAGCCCCGGAAGCTAAAGACTGCACTTTCTTTTTAATAAAATAATTCGTCAGTCTCATTCCGCTATCATATTTAAGAATTCGTCTTCGTTTATAATCTTCACACCCAACTTGGCCGCCTTTTCGAGCTTGGCCGGTCCCATATTATCTCCCGCCAGGATATAATCGGTCTTGCCGGACACTGAGCCACTGTTCTTCCCGCCATGCTGCTCGATCATGGCCTTGTACTCGTCACGGGAATGCTTGGCGAATGTCCCGCTGATAACGATGCTCAAGCCTTTCAGCTTCTCGGAACGGTTGGCCAGCTTTTCTTCGGCCACGGACATCTGCAACCCGTATTCCTTCAAACGGTTCACCAACGTCCTGTTACGCTCGTCGGCAAAGTAAGCGATGATACTTCGGGCGATCCGCTCACCGATCTCGTCCACGGCAGTCAAGTCTTCGAAAGAAGCCTGTTCCAACTGCTCCATCGAATGGAAAGCGGATACCAGGCGTTTTGCCACCGTTTCACCCACAAAACGAATCCCCAATCCATAAAGTACCCGTTCGAAGGAACCTGTTTGGATTCTTCGAGGCTCGCCATCAGGTTACGGGCGCTCTTGTCAGCCCAACGTTCCAAGCGCAGCAGATCGGCTATTTCCAACGTATAGAGATCGGCCGTGTCCTTGATATAGCCGGCTTCGTACAAATCTTCGACTGTCTCCGGCCCCATATTGATGTTCATGGCCTCCGGGTGACGAAATGCTCGATCTTCCCCTTGATCTGGGGAGACAGCCGGCTTCGTTCGGACAATAGTGAGCCGCTTCTCCTTCAGGACGCATCAACGGTGTCCCGCATTCGGGACAAGAACGGATGAAACGGACCTTATCGCCCACCAGCAAACCGCGGGCTTCGACATCGACACCGACAATCTTCGGGATGATCTCGCCGCCTTTCTCCACAAACACCTTGTCACCCAAATGCAGGTCGAGTCCTTCGATAATATCCGCATTGTGAAGGGAAGCACGCTTTACGGTCGTTCCGGCCAGCAATACCGGCTCCAGATTGGCAACCGGAGTGACGGCTCCTGTCCGCCCGACCTGGAAAGACACGGAGTTAAGGCGCGTCACGGCACGTTCGGCCTGGAACTTGTAGGCAATCGCCCAACGTGGGCTTTTGGCCGTGAATCCCAAATTGCGTTGTTGGCGCAATGAATTCACTTTCAAAACGATCCCGTCTGTTGCAACCGGCAGGTTCTTGCGTTCGACATCCCAATAGGCGATATAATCGTATATATCCTCCAAGCTGTTGCATACGCGGATCACATTCGGGATCTTGAACCCCCATGAACGGGCCGCCTCCAAATTATCGAAATGCGTTTCCGCCGGCAGCTCCTCTCCCAACAAATAATAGAAATAGGCATCCAGCTTACGAGCCGCCACGACAGCCGGGTTCTGTTGCTTCAGCGTACCCGAAGCAGCATTGCGCGGATTGGCAAAAAGAGGCTCCTCCTGTTCTTCACGTTCCTTGTTCAAGCGGTCGAACTCGGCCCAGGGAAGCAAGATCTCCCCCCTTATCTCAAATGTTGCCGGGTATCGGTCGCCCATCAGTTTCAAAGGGACCGAACGGATTGTCTTCACGTTGGCCGTCACATCGTCGCCACGTGTCCCGTCGCCACGCGTCACGGCTCGGACCAGACGTCCGTCCTCGTATGTCAGGGAAATGGAAGTTCCGTCATATTTCAACTCGGCAACAATCTCGAAAGGCTCGTTCAGGTCACGGGCTATGCGCTCGTAAAAATCCTTCACTTCATCTTCCGAATAGGTATTGCCCAACGAAAGCATCGGATATTTATGCACTACTTGTTCAAACTCTTTGGAAAGGTCACTCCCCACCCGCTGGGTCGGCGAATGAGGATCGGCATATTCGGGATGCGCCTCTTCAAGGATCTGTAACTCCTTCATCATCTCATCGAACTCACGGTCCGATATCGTCGGTGCCGAGAGCACATAATAATTGTAATTATGTTGCTCCAGCGCTTCGCGAAGTGCTTTTATTTTATCTTTTACCACCATTTTTTCAGTTGAAAGGTGAAAGTTGAAAGGTGAAAGTTAAAAAGAAAAATTCATCACTTTCAACTTTCAACTAATATATTAGTTCTACATTATCAATCCACATCGTATTGCCCGGTGAGCCGATATAGGCTCCGCCGTGGCTGGAAGTAAACTGCAGGACGATATGAGTCGGCAATTCACCTTCCGCCGCCCAGCCCACTTCCTGAATAGGGACGCTTTTACCCTGGCTGTTCAAGGCATAACGCTCTTCCACCTGAATCCGCATATAAGCTTATACTCCGGATGCTTCGTAATATCGCCGTACAAGATAGGGTAGGTCGCATCGTTCACCCAACCGTTGCTGGATTCCGTATAACGCTGCACCATTGTCCCGACACGTTTGGAATAAATATTTCCATCTTTATCTTCCCAACGTTTCTGGAGCAAAAGAATGGCTGCGATCGAATCCTGTCCGGCAACGGTCGTCTTGCGGCTGAAGCCGGTACTGCGGATACGGTCCTTTTCCGGAGCCAGCTTCACCTTATAGTCAAAACGCAAAGCCTTTGGCTTCTTGGTAAACGCCACTCCGCTGTTCAACATGGCCTGCGGGTTCTTGGTCCCCTTGATCGGTTCGTGCACCGTTCCGAGAAAAACAGAACCGGCGGCTACCACTTCGATATCGACCAAGCCGAAAACCTTCACACTTTCCATGCGTGTCTCCAGACGTGCACACCAACCGTCATCCCGTCTTTCAGGAAGACAGATGTATTCGTCTTCACCACACCTGCCACCTTCGCCATCACGTTGGAGTTCGCCCACGGCGAACCGCCTCGGTTCGTATAGGCTGTATTGCCGATGATCGTATCTGTCGGCCCCAGCTCGTAAAGATGCTTCGTATTTCCTCCAATAATGCCGGATTCATGTATCTCGCGAACGACCCAATGATCCATATCTCCAAAACTGAACGGCACTACGTGCTCTTGGGAACTGACAATTGACAATTGACAATTGACAATTCCCAAGAGAAAGAGGAATTTTGCTTTCTGTTTCATTTCAAATTCTGTTTTTTCTAAAATCCCTAAGTCGGCAAAGCCGGCAGAGCCGACAATTGTCAATTATAAAGAATATCCCACTCCTTGAGAGCCATTCCCCAATTTTCTTCCACAAGCCGTACCGTGCGGTCGTCATACTTGTATTGGTTCTTCTTATAGCCCTTCTTTTTCCCGAGGTATTTCTCGATTTCAGCTTTAGACTCTTCAAAGCCGGGGAGGTTTAATTTCTTGTATATATCCTCTGTCATGGCGAAAGCATCCTGTTCGAAATCCTCAAACTTCACCTCTACCAGGTTTCCTTCGGGTATCAGATGCTTTTGTTCTTCATATTTATAGAACAAACGGCGGTATACTTCGATAAAATTGCTTTCGATCTGCTCGTTGGAGATGTCCTGCAAGCGGAGTGGCTGGATCGTATTGGTAAAGAAGCTGCGCGTGCTCTCGAACACCGTATACGGATTTCGTTTCAGATAGATAAATTTAGCATTCGGGAACATTTCCACCAAGGTCTTCACACGTCCCGTATGAGGCGGATTCTTGCTCAAGAACTGACTTCCTTTCGTATTCCAGAGGGAAATCTTGATCAGTTTGAGGAACGTTTCCTTAAACACTTCCCGCTCATGTTCGCTGATATTGTCGAAAAGCAGATAACGGTCGCAATATTCGAGCATATGCTTCGGGAAGAACCAGAAATTATAATACGTGTAAGGCATCATATTTGCCAAGGCAAATTCCTCTTCCTGGGGAAGATCCACCTTCAACTCCATATTATCGGTCGGACGCTTGTCGGGCATCAAGAACGCCATGTTCTTCTTGAAGAAAGGCTGTCCCCAAAGCATCAGGTTCGGAAATACGGTCTGATAGGTCGTATTGTAGCCGAAATGCTTGTCACACGAGAAGACATTGTGCATGAATGTCGTCCCGCTACGCCAATGTCCGAGAATGAACACCGGGTCCATCTCCAACGGCTTGTCCGCAATCTTACGGTAACGTGCATCTTCGAAGGGTTGCAACAGGCTGAGCAGACGGCAAACGGATTTAGTCAGGAAATATTTATTACGAAATCCTTTGTCGATCGTTTTATTGGCTGTCACAGCCTTGAACGTTTTCCAGTCAGCACCCACTAAAGTATTGATCGGTAGTTTGTCAAATTCCAGTAATCCCATACCTTTATTTATTTTCTGTTATACACTTGACGGAAACCCCTTGCCGTTCGAGCTCTTTACAAACGGAACGGATAGCTTCGTAGTGCTCGGGGCCGATACCCAATTCCGGAAGATTCAGTACAGCCAACGCGTCTTCCGTCACCATGTCGCGAGCATCTACCCGGTCGATAATCATGCCGACAGCCGATGTATTGTTCGTGATCGGGTCGATCAGGATAAAGGCGCCTGTCTGTTTGTTCTTCTGATACGGATCGAAGAACAGTTCCTTTCCGGTCGTGAAGACGACACGGGCGATCTCGTTCAGCTTCATCGGCAAATCGTCAGTTGTCAGTTTTCCATTGTCAACCGACAACTGTTCCATCGTATTGACATTCACTTTATAACGGATGCTGTCCACACGGGCGCGTGTAAGATTGGTTGTATGCTTGATATAGAACTGCTTGCTTGCATCCATCGGTTCTTCGTCCATCCACACCAGCATGGCCTCGAAGTTACGGTCCGCTATCGGCAGGTTATCCGGATGGACGAGCATCTCACCGCGTGAAACATCGATCTCGTCTTCCAGCGTGATGGTGACGCACTGGGGAGGGAATGCATAATCCAGCTCTCCGTCGTATGTCACGATACTTTTCACTTTGGATGTTTTCCCGGAAGCAAAGCCATCACCGTATCGCCTTTGCGAACGATGCCGCTGGCCACTTTCCCGCAGAAGCCGCGGAAGTCCAGATTCGGACGCAATACATATTGCACCGGATAGCGGAAATCCTCGAAGTTGCGGTCCTGGTCGATCGGAACCGTTTCGAGGAAGTCCAACAACGACGGCCCTTCGTACCAAGGCGTACGGTCGCTCTTCTCCACCACATTGTCGCCATCCAGAGCGGACAGCGGGATGCAGGTGATATCCGGGATATTCAACGGAGCGACAAACTCCTTATAATCGGAAACGATCTTGTCGAAAATATTCTTGTCGAAATCAACCAGGTCCATCTTGTTGACCGCCAGCACCACATGCTTGATGCCTAAGAGCGAAACCAGATAGGTATGGCGGCGCGTCTGCGTAATCACTCCCGTGCGGGCATCCACCAGGATGATGGCAAGGTTGGCAGTCGAACCGCCGGTGATCATATTGCGGGTGTACTGTTCGTGTCCCGGAGTGTCGGCAATGATGAACTTACGGTTATTCGTACTGAAATAGCGGTAGGCCACATCGATGGTGATCCCTTGTTCGCGTTCGGCTTTCAGCCCGTCCAACAACAGAGCGTAGTCGATATGGTCGCCGGCATTCCCCATGCGCTTGCTGTCGCGTTCGAGGGCATCCAGCTGGTCTTCGTATAACTTTTTGCTGTCAAACAACAAACGACCGATCAGCGTCGATTTGCCATCATCCACCGATCCGGCAGTCAGAAAGCGAAGCAAATCCTTTTGTTCATCTCTGTCGAGGTATTCTTTTATATTTAATGTTGCCATATATTTTAAGTTGAAAGGTGAAAGATGAAAGATGAAAGGTGAAAGTTGAAAATAGTGACACGAAGCCACTTTCAACTTTCAACTCTCCACTTTCAACTAATTAAAAATATCCTTCTCTCTTTTTCTGTTCCATACTTGCATCCTGGTCGAAGTCGATCACGCGTGTCGTGCGTTCGCTCTTGGTCGTCGTCATCATCTCTTCGACGATCTTTTCAATCGTGTCGGCATTGCTTTCCACAGCCCCGGTCAACGGCCAGCAGCCTAAGGTACGGAAGCGTACCATGCGCATCTTGATTTGATCGCGGTACTGCTCCGGCAGACGGTCGTCGTCCGCCATGATCAGGTTGCCGTCGATCTCTACGCACGGGCGTTCCTTGGCAAAGTACAACGGTACGATCGGAATATTCTCCAGGCGGATATATTGCCAGATATCCAGCTCCGTCCAGTTGGACAGCGGGAACACACGGATGCTCTCCCCTTTATGGACACGGGCGTTGTAGATGTCCCACAACTCCGGACGCTGGTTCTTCGGGTCCCACTGGTGGAACTTATCGCGGAACGATAGATACGTTCTTTCGCCCGGCTCTTCTCTTCATCGCGACGGGCGCCTCCGAAAGCGGCATCGAACTTATATTTATCGAGCGCATGCAACAACGCCTGCGTCTTCATCAGGTCCGTATGCACCTTGCTTCCGTGCGTGAAAGGCCCTACACCGGCATTGAATGCCTCCATATTGGATTCCACGATCAGGTTCCATCCGAATTTCTTCGCATAGTCGTCGCGGAACTGAATCATCTCCTTGAACTTCCATTTGGAATCGATGTGCATCAAAGGGAAAGGAACTTTTCCCGGAGAAAAAGCCTTTTCTGCCAGGCGAACCATGACGGAAGAGTCTTTTCCGATAGAATAAAGCATCACAGGATTCTCAAACTCGGCAGCTACCTCCCGGATGATATGGATAGACTCTGCTTCCAACTCCTGTAAATGGCTTAATTTATAATCTGACATTGTATGTTATTTAATGTTGTTATTATTCTTACCTTTCTATTCTAATAGAGTTCCATGCCCATGAAACTATATTTGCATGCTGCAGGAACAAAAATTTCATGCCGGGGAAACTATTGTTTCCCGCCAAGGGAAACCTTCGGCAATATCAGTTCGAGCAAACGGGTTACGGATTCCTCCAGGCTCAACACGGAAGTGTCTAACGTCAGGTCAGGATGTTCGGGTGCTTCGAAAGGAGCGGAAACGCCCGTGAAATCCTTGATCTCGCCCCGGCGTGCCTTCGCATACAACCCTTTGACATCGCGCCGCTCGCACTCTTCGATCGGAGTGCTGACATATATTTCCAGGAAGTTCTCCTTCCCGACAATAGATGCCGCCATTTCCCTCAAATCGTTATTCGGGCTGATAAAAGCCGCTATCGTGATAACTCCCGTATCGATAAAAAGTTTGCTTACTTCGGCGATACGGCGGATATTCTCTACCCGGTCTTCAGCCGAAAAGCCGAGATTGTTGTTGATCCCGCTGCGGATATTGTCGCCGTCCAGGATGCGGCACAGCAAACCGCACTTGTGCAACTCGCGCTCAAGCGCTATCGCCACCGTGCTCTTCCCGGAACCGCTCAACCCGGTAAACCACACCATCACACTGCGCTGCTTCAACAAACGCTCCTTATCCTCCCTCGTCATCATCCTATCGAAAATAGGATAGATGTTAGTTGAAAGTTGAGAGTTGAGAGTTGAAAGTTTCTCTTCGATATTATTATTATTTACTTGTTCCATTCATATTTTGTTTACTTGTTTTCACAATACTGACCGTCAGTTTAATCAATTCACGCAGTCTTCTATAATCGATTCGTATTCTTTTTCAGATAAATAATCCGTTTCTTTCAATAACATAATCCAATATTCCGTTTCATTTGCTTCCTTCAAAGCAATATTCACTTTGCTTATAAAATCGGCTTTGGACTGCGCATGCTCAGCTTCTTTCAAAAGGGCGCCAATGGCAGTTCCACTACGCAACATCTGTTTTGACAGAACAAATTCTTTTCTTTCATATAATATCTTATATAGTCTAACGATACGGATCGCAAAACCAAAGGACTTTTCTGCCGTCAAACTCTTCCCCATCACTTTCAACTTTCACCTTTCAACTTTCACCTGTTTAGAATTTCCAGATCATCGGTATCACGAACACCGAGATCAAAAAAGTGATCAGGTTAAGGGGTAAACCGATTTTCACGAAGTCCGTGAACTTATAACTACCGATACCTTGTACGATCAGATTGGTCTGATAACCGATCGGCGTACTGAAACTGGCTGATGCCGCCATACAGATCACCACGAAGAACGGCGTCGGGTCCACACCGAGCTGCGTAGCGACCGACAAGGCAATCGGGAAACTGAGCGCCGCAGCCGCATTGTTCGTAATCAGTTCCGTAAAGATATTGGTGATGATAAAGACAATTGCCAACAGGGCATACGGTCCCATACTGCTGGACATACCGATAATATGGCGGGCTATCAAAGCGGCGAAACCGGAATTCTCCATCGCCTTGCTGATAGCAAAGGCACAGGCAATCGTAATCAGAATATCCCAGGATATATATTTGGTATACTTTTTCGGAGGGAAAATCTTGGTCCACGCCATGATGATGGTCGTAATGCAGACAAAGAAAAACATATCCAGCCGTATTTCAGGGAACGCCTCTTTCACCACAGGCAACTCCCCTATCGTGGCGCCTACGATCATAAAGATCAGCAAGCCCAATGCCAGCCAGCGTTTCTTGCGGGAAACAGGTTCCGTACCGTCCTTGCCGTTGGCAAGCAAAAGGAAGACGCTGGATTCGCCCCATGTCGGCACGAACGTATCGTCCGCCCAAAGAACCAGCGTATCGCCCTCGTGCAACGTCACCTTATCGAGATCGCGGGTAAACCGCTGTCCCCCGCTCTTCACCTCTTTCACGATCGCACCGTAATGACGGGTAAAATTGAACTCGCCCAATGTCTTGTTGATACCCGGAAAACGGGAGCCTAACACCGCTTCCACCCGGTGCAGGTTACCGGGGTTGCCGTCTTCCTCCTCTTCCTCGTAGCGATCGGTGCGGGAATCGGGCAGCAGCTTGTTGGAGAACACGAAGAGGTAAATGATGCCGGCCAGCGCGATAAAGATCCCCACCCTTCCCAGCTCGAACATCGTAAACCCTTCATATCCGGCATCGAGGATCATGCCATGTACGACCAGGTTGGTCGATGTCCCGATCAGAGTACAGATGCCGCCTAAAATGGTCACATACGAAAGAGGAATCAAGAATTTCGTCGCCGGCAGCTTGACCGACTCCGCCCAACGCTTGATGATAGGAGCGAAAATAACGACAACAGGCGTGTTGTTGAGAAAAGCGGATACAAAAGCGACAGGCGGAAGCATACGCAACTGCGCCTTGAAAACGGTTGTCTTCCCCTCCGGCAACAACTTCTTTATAAGTTGTCCCAATGCTCCGCTCTGGCGAATACCCTCGCTTACCAGAAAAAGCATTCCGACGGTTATCATCCCTTTATTGCTAAAACCTTCGAGCATTTCTTTCGGCGTCAATATTCCAACACAGAGGAACAGCACCACAACCGTGAGTAACACCATTCCGGGCCTCAGCCATCCCATATCAACGCCCCGATCATGCCGACCAATGCCAGCAATACAAATATTATTTCAAAGTTCATCCTTTCAATTGACAATTGACAATTGACAATCGACAATTAAGAACAGAGACCATTAATTATCAATTGTCAATTATCTGTTAGGGTTGCAAATGTAATAAGAATATTAAATCTAATCTTACTACGATAACCAATTTTAGGGATAATCTTGCTTACAGACCAAAAGTTTCAGCAAACGGAACAAACCGCCCGTCAGAGCGGTTTGACGATGAACCACGGATTATGAAGGTCTTCCTTATTGTACTTTAAAGGTGTTTTGCCATCGATATGATAAACTTCGCATCCGGCCGCCCGTGCAATCGCATGTCCGGCGGCGGTATCCCACTCCATCGTCGGTGCGAAACGGGGATAAACATCGGCCGTTCCTTCCGCCACCAGGCAGATCTTCAAGCTGCTGCCGCTACTGATCAGGGTGACCGGCTGTCCCTGCTTGCGCAGGTTCTCGATAAAGGCCGTCGTTTCTTCCGTCTGGTGCGAACGCGAGGCGACCACCACGACTCCCTGGTGTCCCATCGGCATAGGCAAGCGTATGGCTTTCGTTTTTATCTCGTCCATCGAAGGCTGGTATCCGTAGTCTATCTCCGCCAGCTTGAACGCTCCCAACGAGTCAGCCGCGAAATACAGCTCTTTCCGCACGGGCACGTAGATCACGCCCAATACCGGAACCCCTTCCTTCACAAGGGCGATATTAACCGTAAATTCGCCGTTTTTCTTGATAAACTCCTTCGTCCCGTCCAACGGGTCGACGATCCAGAGCATGTCCCAGCCTGAACGTTCGGCAAAAGGCGTCTCTTTTCCCTCTTCGCTCAACACGGGGAAAGGCGTCACGGACAGGGCCATCGAGATAATCGCATGGGCCTTCTTGTCGGCTTTTGTCAACGGGGAGTTATCGGCTTTACGTTCGATGCCGAAATCGGATTCCGGATCAGTATAAATATCCATGATGCTTTGCCTGCATCGAGGGCGGCGCGAATAGCTATATACAGGTAATTTGCATAATTATTCATCATCACTTATTCTTTTAGTTGTGTTAATATACAAATATAATCAATTTCCTCGAATAATCCGAATTTTAAGCCCTCATTTTCACTCGATGTCCAAAACATATATGTTTTGAATTCAAATCACCGGTGTTTCGTTTTCAAATCACCGGTGTTTTGAAATCGAACCGGTTGTTTTCAACAATGGATCGGCCGACGGCATAGCCTTCGTCATACAAGGCGGACAGCTTCTTGCGGTCGTTGGTGGTGCGGCCGACTTCCATTTTCTTTTGCGGACGGATGACGATCGCGTCTCCTTTCGCTTCCAGCTCGTCGATATAATCCAGCACTTCGTTATAGTTGCGGTAACGCAGCTTCAACTGCTTGCGGATAGCGGGATACCGGCGGTAGATGAAGCCGGGCAGCCAGAAGTCCTTCTCTTCCTTACGGTAGCCTTTGTTGCGGGTCAGGATAATCACGTTCTTGCGGAAACCGTCGTCGATGGCGTGCCGGATCGGGATGGCATCGCAGACACCGCCGTCGACCATCGGGACACCGTCGACATACGCCACCGGACAAAGCACCGGAAGCGTGCAGGAGGCACAACAGATATCGACCAGGCGGTCTGCATCCTGCTTCTCCTCGAAATATTCGGCTTTACCCGTCAGGCAATTGCTGGTGACCATGACGAAGCGGTTCGGCGACTTGAAATACGTCTCGTAGTCGAGCGGATAATATTTTTCCGGATAAATATAAAAAAGGTATTTCATGTCGATATATCCCCGCCCCCGGAGGAAATGCCTGAAACCGATATAATCATATTTTTCCAGCAGGTCGATATTGCTGAAACGGGAACGCCCGCGCTGCCGGGAGGCATACGAAATACCGTTGCTCGCCCCGGCGGACACACCGATCGTATAAGGGAACCAAATGTCATGGTCCATAAAGCAGTCCAGCACTCCGACGGTGAAGATGGCACGCATCCCTCCTCCTTCAAGCACCAGACCTGTGCGACTGTCTATATCCATATCTGTTTACCATAAAAATAATAGCCATTGCCTGGCTCACACCGGACAATGGCTACAAAAATATAATAAATCAGCGATATAAACATCGTCTTTTTACAGAATAACTTCGTTCACCAAAGGACGGTGGCAGCGGAAGTCTTCGATATTCTGAAGGGTGGTCTCTGCAATGTTATGCAGGGCCTCTTTCGTGAAAAAAGCCTGATGCGAAGTAACGATCACATTATTAAAAGAAAGCAGACGGGCCAATACATCATCGTCGATAATTTTATCAGACTTGTCTTCATAGAAGTATTCGCCCTCCTCCTCGTACACGTCCAGACCGGCCGCCGCGATCTTCTTTTCCTTCAGGCCTTCGATCAGGTCGTTGGTGTTGATCAGTTGGCCCCGGCCTGTATTGATGATCATTACGCCTTCCTTCATCTTGTCGATGGAGTCTTTGTCGATCATATATTTTGTCTGGTCGGTCAGCGGACAATGTAAGGAGATGATGTCCGACTCGCGATACAGTTCGTCTAACGAAACATAAGAAATACCTTCTTCTCCGGCAAACTTCATGTCCGGGTAAAGGTCATAAGCCAGAATGCGCATTCCGAACCCTTTCAACAGGCGGATCAGGATCTTGGCGATCTTTCCCGTGCCGATAATACCGATCGTCTTGCCGTGCATATCGAACCCCATCAGGCCGTTCAGCGAGAAATTACCGTCTCGCGTACGCCAGTAGGCACGGTGTATCTTACGGTTCAGCGACAGCATCAGGGCAAGCGAATATTCGGCTACGGCGTAAGGCGAATAGGCCGGTACGCGAACGACCGGCAGCTTTCCTTTGGCCGCTTTCAGATCCACATTATTAAAACCGGCACAACGAAGGGCCAGCAGTTTGACACCATTGTCCACCATGCATCGATCACAGCGGCATCGGCGGTGTCGTTGACAAAGATACAGACCGCGTCCGTATCTTGCGTCAGGACTACATTGTTCGGATTCAAATGTCCTTTATAGTAGCGAATGTCGTAATTGTACTTTTCATTTACTTTGTCGAATGAAGCTATATCGTACGGTTTAGCTCCAAAGAATGCAATTTTGTATGCCATATTATTTGTTTTTATATCTAACAATCAAAACGGCCTAAATGTTGAAAGGAAAAGGTGGGTAGTAGAAAAGGAAAGGTCCGGCTAAAGAGTGCTTAACCGGACCTCTACCCGTATATAGTTTTTATAATGAAGTATATCGTTCAGCCTTCCTTTGAAGACTGTCCTTTTTTATTCGCAGCTGCATTACGCTTATTATCCCGATGAATAAAAAAGCCACCTATAATAACTGTCGATAATAAGCACATCCCCATAAACCACATCATATTCATAATATTCATACAGTCTCTCCTTTCTGTTTTGTGTTTGTGTTATCTAATAAAACAAAGATAGCCATTCTTTCCATCCGTCCAAGCGTAACAATCTAAAACTTACGGGAATTCGATTTCCACCGTCGTTCCCTTCCCGACCTCGGACGTAATCGTGATTTCCGCCCCGTAGCTTCTTAGGATACGCATGGAAAGACTAAGTCCGATACCATGCCCGGCGAACTCCCGTGTGTTGGAGGCACGATAGAAAGGCTGGTACACACGGGCGATCTCCTCCTCCGGAATACCGATTCCCATGTCCGTAATGGTCAGGACAGAACCTTTCAGCTGCATCTCGACAGGCGCTTCTCCCGAATATTTACAGGCATTATTCAAGATGTTGCCGATAGCGATCTTCAGCAGATGCGGATTCGCCTCGATAGCGAAAGCGAAATGGTCGGTTGTAAAACGAACGCGGTTACCCACGAACTGCATCAGGAAGTCGGCCAGCAAAACCGTCTCACGCGCATTCTTCAGGATCTCCTTATCCCCATGAGAGAGGAAAAGCAGGTTCTTCATCAATAGGATGATGCGTTTCGTTTCGGAAGCGATACGCCCCAATGCTGCCTGGTATTCGGCCGACGTACGTTCCTTCAGCAAGCTGATCTCGCATTCTCCCTGGATGGCCGTAAGCGGATTATTCAGTTCATGAGATGCATTGCTGATAAAAGACTTCTCACTCTGGTAAGCCGCATCGATACGGTCGACCATGCGGGTCGCATACAAACGGCCGACGAAATAGACCAGGACGGCACTGATCACCAGCATCCACAGCAACAGCCAGCCGATCCGGTGCTGGATATCCCCGCCGTACTGGTTGCTCGACACAACCAGTACGATAAAATTGCCCTCATTATCCGGATAGTAGACAGCCGCTCCTAATTCTTTCCCTTCATGGAAACGAACCACATTGCCTGCATACAGGGAAGCGATCTTCTCATCGGTCAGGTAACGGGACAAGACGCTATGCGCCTCTGCGATGCTGTCGGCGTTCAGCAAGATTTCCGCTGCAACAGGCAACGTCTCCTCATAATGCTGCTGGATACGGGCATAATCTTCCTCGTCCAACTCATCCTTCTCCCAATGCTTCTGTGCCGTCGCGTATGCCTTCTCCGTCAGATAGGAATAGTAGAGGCGGCTGATATAGTCGGTCGCCACAAAATAGAAAACGACTGTCACCACCGAAATAATACCGATCGTGATAGCCGTATAAAAAAGAGCAATCTTATTCCCGGTCTTCATGCTTCCATCATATAGCCCACTCCCACTACGGTGCGGATCAGTTTGCGGTCGAAATCCTTGTCGATCTTGCTACGCAGGTAATTGACATAGACATCCACCACATTCGTATTCGTATCGAAGTTCTTGTCCCAGACATTTTTCAGCAAGGTCAGCCGGCTCTGTGCCGTCCCCCGGTTCCGGATCAGATATTCGAGCAGGCGGTACTCCTTTACGGTCAGGTCGATCACTACCTTGCCACGGATCGCCCGGTGGCTGGACGGATCGAGTGTCAGGTCTCCACAACTCAGAAGTGGTACGGCAGGTTCCACCCCCGTACGCCGTAAAAGGGCTTTGATACGGGCTTCCAGTTCCTGGAAACTGAAAGGTTTCACCAAATAGTCGTCGGCACCGGCATCCAGTCCGTTCACGATATCGTCCGTCGTCCCTAAGGCGGTCAGCATGATAACGGGTGACTGGTAGCCATACGTCTGGCGATACTGTTTACAGAGTTGCAGACCGTTCATCTTCGGCATGATGATGTCGAGTATCAACAATTGGAAATCCTCCTGCTGAACCAACTCCCAGCCGGCCTGCCCGTCATTGGCCACGCAGACTTCATGACCAAACTCCTGCAAGCCCCGCTCGATGAAAGAGGCGATGTTTATTTCATCTTCTACTAATAATATCTTTGCCATTACATATTTTTGTGTATCGGACTACAAATATAGGATAAAAATCATCAGATCATTTGTTCTTTCCGATCCTGTAAGGCGGCCTCACCCGAAGATGATCCACTTCCAAAAAAGGAATCTTGGGATAGAGAAGGTCGAGGAGGCTAAGATCTATCTTGCCCGGAACAACCTCGATACGGACACGGGCAAGACCTTTCTTCTTAAAATCCAGAAGTTCGGCCGCACCGGCAGAGACATCGATGATACGTCCTTTGCGGAAAGGACCGCGATCGGTGACACAGACGATCACCCGCTTCATATTGGACAGGTTGGTGACACGCAGGAAAGTGCCGAAAGGATATGTGCGGTGGGCAGCAACCAGCTCATCCGCATCATGGACCCGCCCGCTGGCGGCCTTACGGCCGTGGAAACGGTTGTGGTAATAAGAAGCAAGCCCTTCCTCCTGGCCCCACACATCCCCCGTGCCCGCGAAAGCGACCAACAGAAGGATGATATGTACCAGGCGGAAGGGCATACACGTTATCGTTTTACTTTACAATAACGCAAGGCTCTTGATTTTATTGTAGCAGTTCGATTTTATTGTAACAACTCGCCCTTATATTCTCCGGTGAGCGTGTTCAGGAACGCCACGAGGCTCTTGGTATCCGCGTCCGAGATGTTCTTACCGATCTGGAACTGGTGCATGATGCGGATGGCATCTTCGACCGTCGCGATCGAACCGTCGTGCATATACGGCGGGGTAAGCATCACGTTACGCAGAGTCGGCGTCTTGAAACGATGGCGATCCTGTTCGTTCTTCGTGACGGAATAACGTCCGTTGTCACCGTCCGTCAGCCCCGTGCCGCGATAATCGAAATAATTATCCTTGATACCCATGTATTCGAAAGACTGTCCACCCAGGTTCACCCCCGTATGGCAAGTAGCGCATTTATTCTCCTTAAACAATTCGTAGCCTGCGACCTCCTCGGCAGTCAGAGCCGTCTTGTCACCCATCAGATACTTGTCGAAGCGGCTCGGCGTGAGCAACGTCTTTTCAAACTCGGCGATAGCATCGGTAATCGTAGACTGGTTGAAACCTTCCGGATACACTTCGAGGAAACGTTTGCTCAACTCCTTGTCTTCCGCCAGCTTGGCCGATATCTCGTCAAACGAGTGGCTGCCCATTTCAACCGGGTTCAAAGGAGGCCCGGCAGCCTGTTCCTTCAGGTCGGCAGCACGTCCGTCCCAAAACTGCAGGATATTCAAAGCCGAGTTATACACAGTCGGAGCATTCACGCCGCCGAACTGTCCGTCTATCCCCTCGGAATATTGTTTGCGGTCCACACCGGCAGTAGCCAACCCGTGGCAGGTAGCACACGAGATCGTGTTATCGCCGGAAAGACGGGTGTCATGATAAAGATCGAACCCCAACGCTACCTTGGCCGAATCGGTCGGGATGGAAGCCATCAACGGTTGCACAGGCTCATTGGCAAATTCTTCGGCGACGGTAGGTGTCGAATAGTTCTTCTTACGGACATCCTTCGCCCAGGAAAGCAAGACCGCCTTTTCGTCGCTATCGAGGTTTGTCCCCCAGTGCATCGGCATGTGCGAATACTTGGCGGGAGGCATGGAACCTGAGAGAGCGGCATCTTCCACCTTGGCCAGGTCGGCTTCGGAAACGAGTTTGCCATTGTCGAGCGCTCCAGCATCGCCGTTAGATCCAGATAACGCGTACCTTCCCGCATATCCGCCTTGACAGTCGGACCGATCAGAGGAAGATTACCGTAGAAAGGAGTCGCCGCCGTAGCCGAGTGACACTGCATGCATCCGTTCTCACGAAGGATGGAAGCAACCTGTTTTGCCTGATTGTCCGCATACTTCTTGTATTCGGAGGAACCACACGAAGGCAGAACCAGAGCCAATGAAAGCAGCCCTAAAGGTAATGCCGTCCTCTTACAAAAAATAGTGTTAAGCATAATTATTGGTTTATTTAGATTTGTTAAATGCAAAGGTATGCAGAATTATCAAGAGGCATGTAGAAAGCTCATCAGTTTTATCTATGGCATGATAAATAAAAACTATAGTCCCTTGTTATTCTCCAGCACCTCTCTGAGACCGTCGAGCATTTTGCCCGAAAGTTTCAGGCGGGCGAGGTTTCTCTTGTAATCGTCGGGATGATGCAGGTCGGAGCCGGCATAATCGTAGAAGCCTTCCTTCATCAGGTATGCGGCATATTTGGCAGGACGGGCGCCATACACGCCGGCAAGTGAGAACAGGTTCAGCTGGAACTTGTACCCCTTGTCCTTCAGCCGGAAATAATCCTCCTTCGTCATATACATATACCGTTCCGGGTGAGCCAAGACAGGCGTGTAGCCTCCAAGCTCAGTTCGTAAAGCAAGTTCAGATAGTCGGGAGGAGGCGAGAGATAGGAAGTCTCGACCAGGACTTGCCTGTCCGCATACGTCAAGAGGCCGTCCGCCATCTGCAAACGGAAACCGGCGTCCAGCATATACTCCGCCGCCAGCCTCAACTCGACCCTTCCGGGGCAAACTGTTTCATACAAGCAAAACGATCCTGCAAGTAACTGCGCCGGTTGTCAGGCAGGTCCGCCATTACATGAGGAGTCAGGAAAACACGTTCCACACCAGCCTCCTGCATCGCATTCAGAGCCGCCTGCATATCATCGGCGCTCTGCACACCGTCGTCCACACCGGGCAGCAGATGTGAATGCACATCTGCCGTCCCCCTCAACAAATCGGTGTGAACCGCGTTCTTCTTTGGAAAAAGTAGGGAAAACATCTTTTCTATTTATTTTTTATGTTGTCCGTAACCATACCCATAGCCGTAGGAATAACCGTAGCCATACCCGTAACGGTAGCCGTACGCGCCATGCTTGTAAACCGTCCCGTTCAGGATCAGGCTCATGTTACGCAGCTTGCCTTCCTGGTAGAGTTTCTCCACTTCGGGAAGGGCACGGCGGTCCATTCTGCCCGCACGGACGACATAGATCGTCAGGTCGGCCACCCGGTTGACGATCACCGCATCGGCAACCACACCGGCCGGTACGTTGTCCAGGATGATATAATCATACCGCTTACGCAGCTCGGCGATCAAAGTCTCCAACCTGTCCCCCAGCAAGAGTTCAGCCGGGTTAGGCGGAACAGGACCGGCATGGATGATATCCAGCTTGTCGCACAACTCGTTCTGCCGGATGATCTCATCGACATTGTCGATACGGCCGGACAGATAATTGGTGACACCCTTGTCCGATACCCGGACATGGGAGCTAAGGGTACCCTTACGTATATCGAGGTCGACCAAAACGACCTTCTTGTGTGTAAGGGCGAAACTCATCGCCAGGTTCATAGAGACGAACGTCTTGCCGGCTCCCGGATTGAACGAGGTGAACATCACCACCTGCATCTTCTTATCCTTCACCCGCATGAAGTCCATATTGGTACGCACGATACGGAACGCCTCCGAAACCGAGTCGCGGCCGTTCTCATGCACCACCACCTCGCTCTTGTCCTTCTTGTCGCGCATCGGGATCTCGCCCAGGAACGGCACGGAGAGTACCCCCTCCACATCCTTCCGCGAGCGCACCTTCGTGTCGCTGACTGCCAACAGCCACAAGACACCTGCCGGTATCGCACATCCCAGCACGATGGAAGCCAACAGGATCATCATCGACTTCGGAGCCACCGGGGCATTGCTTCCCGCCGCCGGGTCGATGATACGGGCGTTGCTTTCCGTCATCCGCTGCGTCAACTCGTTCTCCTCGCGCTTGTTCAACAGGTAGAGATACAGTTCCTCTTTGATCTTCTGGCGGCGTTCCACCGAAAGGACCTCCTTCTGCTGGGTCGGCACGGCCGAGATACGGCGGCTCGTCTGTTCCTCCTGCGCCCGGATATTCTTGATCTTGATGTTCAGACCGACGATCAGGTTATCCACCGAACGGATGATGGTCTGCTTCATCGCGATCAGCGAATTGTTCAAGTCCTGCACCACCGGGTTCTTGCTACTGCTGTTGCTGATCAGCTTGTCGCGTTTCAGCAACATCTCGTTGAACTCCCCGATCTGCGACTCGATGTTCACATCCGATATGCCGTGTTCGCCGGGATCAGGTCCGAACTCTTGCCAGGGTCCGTCAGGTAGTTCTTGATGTATTTCGCCAGGCTCAACTGGTTCTCCAGACTCAATCCCTCCTGGCGGTATTGGCTAGAGGTCTGCAGGTACATGCCCGTCTCGGACGAGATATCCGTCAGTTGGTGTTCCCGCTTGTACGACTCGATATCCGAATCCACATCCCCCAGTTCTTTCTCGATCACGATCAGACGGTCGTTGATGAAGTTGGAAGTGTTCATCACGATCTGGTTCTTGTCGTTGATCGCATCCGTGTTGTAGACGGAGATCAGCGTGTTGATCACATCCTCCGCACGCGGGATGGAGACATCCTGAAGCGTCAGGTTGATGATCGTCGATGCCTTGTTCGCCAAAGTAGCCTGCAAGCCTCCCTGGAAGCGGAGCGCCACATCCTGCAACGGCGATTTCGTCACCTGCACGACCGTATTGAAATACTTGTCGCCGTAATAAAGCGACGGGACCACCACCACCCGGCCGACAGGCGTCGTGACCGTGTCGTTCAGCGCCACCTTCACCGGCTTGCCGTCCGCTACCTCCTGCCCGCCGAGGGTGAATCCGGACAATACCACCTCCTTTCCGGAGACAGGAACCGCCTTCAACGAAAAAGCCTGTGCCTCTTCCGCATCCGGGAAAGAGAGCTGTACGGGCGACTGGGTGTACAGTTCCACCATCCGCAGCCCGTCTTTTACCGTGTAGCTCACATCCAGATGCAGGTTGCGCGCCACTTCGGTCATCAACCGCCTGGACTTGAATACCAGCACCTCGTTATCCACATTCCGCTTCGAACCGAAAAGCCCCAGATCCTCGAAAGCGGCCGACTCGCTCATCGCACCGCCCTTCGCATCATCTTTGATCAGTACCGAAGCCGTCCGGGTATATACCTTGGGCGCCCACTTCAGATAGAGGAACGCCGCTCCGGCACATACCACGACAGACAGAACAAACCAATACCAGTTAGCCAACACCGTTTGCAGGATGTCCCCCAGATTCAATTCGCTCTCTTCCATGCGGATGTTCGTTTCTTGTTCTGTGTTCATAGGTTCTCTTTTTTTACTTTGTTAATGTCACAATCAGAGACGCGATGGAAACCAAAGCGGAAATCGCGCCAAACCAGACACCCAACGATTTGTTCTGGTTGATATCCGTCTGCTCGGCCTTCGCCTTATTCGGTTCGACATACACGATATCGTTCTGCTGCAAATAATAGCAAGGAGAATTGAATATATCGGACGAACGGAGATCATGCATCAGGATCGTCCGCTTCCCGTCCTTCTCGCGGATCACAGCCACCCGGTCGCGTCGTCCGTAGATCGTCAGGTCGCCCGCCATACTCAAGGCTTCCAACAGGGTGATACGGTCGCCGGAGATATTGAACGATCCCGGAGCGTTCACCTCTCCCATCACCGATACTTTATAATTTAAGAACTGCACCGTCACAATCGGGTCTTTGATCAAGTCCTCGTCAATCAAGCGTTGCTTAATCATTTCTGTCAACTGCATACGCGTCAGCCCCGCCACATGCAACTTGCCAAGGATCGGGAAATCAATATCCCCGTTACTATCCACCAAGTATCCCAACATACGCTGACCTCCACTGCCTGTCGAACCACTTCCCAACTGATACGATACCATCGGCATATTGAACGGCAACGCCAGTTCCGGGTTCTTGCTGTTCACCATGATCGCCAGCAAATCGTCGTTATGGACATACACCTCGTACTTCTGCTCGATATCCTGCTGCTTCAGCGGGACGACATCCTGCAGGTAAACCACTTTCTTCGAAGATGCGCAGGAGGTACAAAGTACCACCACGCACATCAACATATAATTCCAGATTTTCACTCTTCTTTCCTGATTAAAATAAGTAATTACGGTTTATTGGATAACACCGCCGGAATGTCCCGGATGCTTGCGCCGCCTTCCTTGGTGATCGTCGTGCTTACACCGGCATAAGTTGCCACCTTCACGCTAAACGGAACGACGCGGCCCTGGTAGTTGAAGTTGACAGAGAAGGAAGAGAGGTTCTTCTTGGCCTTCATGTCGATCGTCACTTTCTGGTCGCCATCAGCTTGGCCGTACCTAAAGAGAAAGGAATTTCTTCCACACCGGCAGTCGAACCTTTGGTAGACGTGATAGCCGCGTTCAGCTGGCTTGCCAGTTTGTCAACATCAGAACTGCTCAAAGCAGAGAACGTGCTGCCCAACTGCTGTTTCAGGTCACCTTCGATCTCCCAACCGATCTTCTGCTTACCGTTCACTTCCTGCTCGGCAGCTTCCATCTTGCCCAGGTTGTCGATTGTGACGGTAGACAAGTTTTCCGTCGAGCTTCCGGCAGCGGATTCCGAATAAACCGTTCCGAAAGAGTGGTTAGAGAAACCGTCCAACGAGCAGACATAAGCGTTGCGGTCCGCATCAAAATCAGCCGTTCCTATTTCTTTCCAGTCATTGCCTTCTTCCACGAAATGCTTCACGTCGGCGAAGCTGATCGCATTGCTGGTCGTGTTCTTGATCACCACTTCCACATCCTTTCCAAACTCCAGACCGTCAGGCGTGCAGTTGATAGTCGACAGACTGGCATGATCGCCTTCCACTTTTACCCCTTTCACATACTCGGTCATCGTGATATCGGTATCTTCCGGAACTGCCCCGGCCGGGATATGCAGTTCGGCCACATGCGTACGTTCATCATATACGACCGCGTCCTTATCAGCCGATACGGTCACCGAAGCAGCCAAAGATGTCAATGTCTGCGACAAAGCCACACTGCCATGTTTCGGCGTGCCCGAAGGGATCATCGCGTCAGCCGTTACTGTCACATATCCGTCCTTTGCAAACGTCACAACATAAGTTCCGATCTTGTCCATCGCCAACTGGTACGTCCCGTCGGCAGCCGTCTTGACCGATTTGCCGACGTGCTGACCTCGACACCTTCCAGCGACTTGCCTCCTTCCGTCACCTTACCTGCGATATAGTAGACCTCCTTATCCAATGGATTATCGGTCACGATTTCAGGTGTCGGTTCGTCATCATCGCTACATCCTACAAATCCCACACTCAATGTCGCAGCCAAGCCCATAGCCAGCACTGCGCTCCAGAAATTTTTCTTTTTCATACTCATTAAAAATAAAACTTTATATTATTTATTATACAATATTCATCCCCCATCTCTCTTTTCAGCAATAATTCATAAATCATCCCTCCTCCCATCATAAGGAACACTATTGCTCTCATCCGGCCGAGTCTCGTAGTCCTGTCCGAATTTCCGGCGGAAATATTCAAGGCCGCTCTGTCCCGAATATTCCATCTGGTAATATTCCGGCAGGCGCACCCTCACCTTGCGCGACTTGCCCCATTGCGGCAACGGGACGGCAAAATGGAAACCGCCGTTCGCCTCGCCCCCCGTGTACATGGCATACAAGCCGGCCGTCGTCCGTCCGAAATGGCGGATGCAGTCCACCCGCACCCCATAGTCGCCATAAATATACCGGTGCACGCCCAAGTTGAAATCCATATTGAAATGCCTTTCGCGGAAACGAACCTCCGCCGCCCCGCTCACCCTCTTCCAGGCAGACACCTGCCATTTGCCCTCGTAGAAGGTGGACGATCCGGTCACACCGCCTTCCACGCCGAACATCCAACGATCATCCGGCGTGACATAGCGCAGTTTCAGGTCCGCCCCCATCCGGTTGTTCGTGAAGTTGCCGACCGTCACCCGTCCGAACGCCCCTCCGGGCAATCCGAACTCCTGGCTCAAGGTCAGCACCCCGGCCCGGATATAGTCCATCTGCCCGACCATATTGTTCCAGACCGGCAGGATCACCTGCCCCGTGAAAGCCGCCCCTTTCCAAAGCCGCGCCTCCACCGCCGGAGCGATATTGATCACCGCCCCGTATATCTTGTCCAGCCACGAATTGCTCAGCGAGATCTGCGGATACAGCACCAGCTCCACCCGTCCGTCCCAGGGCATACGGACCTCGTCGGGGTTGAACACACGCTGACGGGGCGTCAGCTCATACCGGATTCCACCCGCCACCGTCTTGAAATCGTAGCAATAGGCATACAATGAAAAATGATCGAACAACCGTGCCGACACTCCCATGTTCACCGCCTTCGAGTCATATTCCGCCATCACCTCAAGCGGCTTCAGGAACGCCGGACGGTAGCTCACCCCGCCGAACACCCCCTTGTTCTCGCTCCTGCTGCGAAACGGCACATGCCTCCCACCGTCACGCCGATATCATGGCCGTAGAAACCGAAATGTTTCGTCCCGACCGCATAGACGGAAGAGAAATAACGATTTCCGCCCGAATCCAGGAAAGGATTCAATTCTCCGGTCGTCAGCAAGTCATTCGAACCGATCACGACCGACGGCCACCATTTCCCCTCCTTCAACGGACGCAGACGCAGGGAGACCGAACGGTCCTGGTTCCATTTGCCGGTACTCTCGACCTTCAGCAACGTGCACCGGTAGGCCACCTCCATAAACGGCAGGAACGTCAGGTTCACGAAATAGTTTCCCGAATTATATCCCACTCCTGAGGCAGCATCTCCTGAGGCAGGTAATTGCCTCCTGCCATGAACGTACCGTCCTCCTGCATATCGGCCGAAGGGATGTTCAGCAGACCGGAAACACCCAACGAGCGTTGGGCGATTGACAAATGAGAATTGACAATCGACAATGAAATGCCGATTGTCAATAGGGTTTTCTTTATTATTTTATGTTTCATATTCTGTTTTCAAGGTTCCCCAAGGACCCGCACAATCTGTTCCACCTGCTTTGGCGTCAGCACCCGCCGCGAAGCCGTCCAGCCGTTCTCGTGCAAGAGTCCGAGCAGGACGGGATTGCCGACGATCCACTGTTTCAAGCGCCTGGAAGCCACTTCGGGCGTGACATCCGGCTATATTGCCGTCCCAGCCTCCGGAGCGTGGTGGAACGGTTTTTCCATTTTCCTTCTTCATCATCCGACGTCCCGGTCATACCCACCTCCAGTCCATTGTCGCCGGACGGCAAGCACCGACGGACAAGCCCTTCAACTGCGTCAGGCAATCCTCCAGCACCCGTAACAAGCGTTCCCGTTTCTCCGCTTCCGCCACACCGGACAAAAGCCCGATACCTTTCCGGATGCGTCCGAGCAACACCTGTTCTTCCGAAGGCCGGGTCTGCCGCACCGCCTCACGGACGTAAGCGGCAAACGCCTCTCTCCCCAGCCGGCGAAAGAGCGAGTCCGGATCGTCCCCTTCCGGCAGCCCGATCCTCACCGCATCCATCCCTTCGCCAGCAAGTACCGGGACAATCGCATCCGCCGCCTTGCGCCCCGCCTTGTCGGCATCCAGCATCACGCGGACAGATGTCGCATATCGTTTCAACAAAGCAATGTGCCCCGTACAAAGCGCCGTCCCGCACAACGCCACCGTATGCCTGAATCCCGCCGCATGCATCGCCAGCACATCCTTATATCCTTCCACCAGAAAGACGCTCCCCTCCCGGCGGATCGCCTCCCGTGCCTCATACAACCCGTACAACAGTTCGCTCTTCCGATACAGCCCGCTCGTTTCCGAATTGACATATTTCGGTTTATCCCGATCTTCGTCCGACAACCTCCGCGCGGCAAACCCGGCCAACCGGCCCTCCTCATCGCGCACAGGGAACACCAACCGGTTCCGCATCGCCTTCCAGCGCTCGGGAACCAGGCAGGGCGACTGCCCCACCCCGAAATCCAACCAGGTAGGCGTCAGTTCCGAACATCCGCTACCCGCGGGCAGCAACAAAGCAGGAAAGCTTCGTTTTCAATTGACAATTGGGAATTGACAACGGACAATTGCTCCGCGTCGCTATTTTCTTTTTTCTCCTTGATTGCCAACCGTTCCGGCAACAACCTCGCCTCCTTATTGTCTTTCCCTTCAATAGCCAACTGTCCACTGTCAATCGACAATTTGTTCGCCGCCTCGACAAAGCCGACGTTCTCGATCTTGCTGACAAAGGCGAACACATCTCCCCTCTCTCCGCAAGCATAGCAAACAAAGCTCCCCTTCTCCTCATTGACGGAAAGGGAAGGATGCCGATCCCCGTGGAACGGGCAAAGCCCCATCCATCGGCGACCGACACGGTTCAGTTTCGTATAACGCCCGATCACCTCCCTGATCGACAGGGAGGCTTTCAGTTCTTGTATCTCTTGCTTCGTCATAACCCTAAAGAGGTTTGCGTACCGGGCTGTATATAGTCCGTGATACGGGTGAACGAAGGGTTATACCGGAAACGGGCGATCCCCGTCGAACCGTTACGGTTCTTCGCGATATAGATCTTGCCGACCCCCACCAGGCTATGCCCCGTCTTTTCGTCGCGGGTGAAGCCATAGCGTTCGGGACGGTAGATGAACGCCACACAATCCGCCACCTGCTCGATCGTCCCCGAATCGCGCAGGTCGCTCATCACCGGCAGATACGCCTTGTCGGCACGCGCCTCGCAGGCACGATTCATCTGCGAAACCGTCAGCACCGGACAATTGCTGTCCAACGCCAGTTGCTTCAACGCCCTTACATTCCGTCCCACCATCTGTTCCTGTGTCTCCCCCTTCCGGCGGTCGCCACCCAAAAGGTGCAGGTAGTCCACGACCACCAGGTCGCATTTTCCCAGGCGGCATTGCAGCAGCACTTTCGCCCGTATCTGCTCGACGGTAGCCCCTACCGTATAGTCGAGATAGAAAGGCAAGTCCTTCAACCGGAGGGCAGCCTCTTCCAACTGTCCCAACTCGCGTCCGGTCGGCTTGTTGATGCGCAGGTGATCCGGGTTCACGTCCGTCATCCCTGCCAGCACACGGTTCAACATTTGCAGGCTCGACATCTCCAGGCTGAAGAAGCAGACCGATTTCCCGGCACGCGCCGCGTTCAGGGCCATCTGCAACGTCACCGCCGTCTTCCCGTCGCTCGGCCGTCCGGCGACGATCGTCAGCTCCGTATTGTGGAACCCTCCGGTCACATAGTCGAACTCGGCAAGCCCGCTCTTCACCTGTTCGGCCTCCAGCTCACCGCCAAAGCGACGATAATGCCAGGACACCGCCTCGGCAGCCAGTTCGCCGATCGTACGCACCGGAGCGCCCTCGGCCGTCTTCTGGCGGAACTGCATCAGAAGGCGCTCCGCCTCGTCGACCAGTTCCTCCGGGACGGACGATACCTTGCCAGCCTTGAACGCCATCGTCCCGAACAACGTGACGAGGCATCTCAACTTATATTGTTTCTTGATTCCTTCCACATAGGCCGCCACGTTCCCGTCGTGGCGCACATTCAGCATGTAGGGCAACAGGAACGACAAACCGCCCAGCTTGGCAGCCAGTTCCTCGTCCGCTTCGCGCATTCCGCGTTCCACCAGCACCATGTCCGGCCGTACCCCCGTTGCATAAATTTTCATGATCACTTCATAGACGAATCCCAACGAAGCATCCGCAAACATTTCCTGAGTCAGCCCTGCAGACTCCGCCTGCACCGGCGCTTCCATCGAGGTCATCAACAGGCAGACCAACGCCTTTTCCATATCGCCCAAAGAGATTCCTCCGTCCGTTTCTTCACCGTTCATCATTGCAAGCCTCCTTCCCCGTCTGCGGTACAACAATCGAACTGCATGCTTCGTCCGCCCATACGGCGTTCGGCCTCTTCCAGGGCGAGGAAAGCGGATTGCTCCGGTGCATCCTTCCCTGCTTCCTTACGACGGATCCCCATGATCGAATCGTATCCGCAGACACAAACACGAATCCCGCCGTTAAGTCGCTTCAGTCCGATCAAATCCTTTTCTTGCAACCAAACAAGACTTCGGTTCAGAGTTTTCGTACACATCCCGCATCTTTTCGCCAGTTCTTCACATTGTCCGACAAACTCGCCGCGCTTACAGACATAATAACGCTTGTTCAAAAAAACCTTCCCGTCCTTGAAAAACACTTCCGAGAACAAAGCCAAGTACACCATGCCGACCGATCTTTCCCGGCCTTCGCCACGAAATAACATCTCCAACACTTTTCGCGGAATGAGGACATATGACTGTCCCAGGAATCCCACAATCCTTTCGTTGTTTAAATTCTGATCCATAATAGATGGATTTAATAATGAATAAATTTGTTATGGCTTGTCGTTTTGCAAATCGGTCCGAACGGATTAATAAACAAATATTTACGACAGCAAATAGACAGCAGGTGTCCATTTGCCCTGTCCGTTCCCTAATATATAATAACTAAAACATACTTCTTATAACTAATTATAAAAAGCGATTTTCGCATTTTTTTCAGAAGAGCGATCTTCAACTTTCAGCCATCACAAAGGTAGAGTCAAATCCATTATTAAAAAAAACTATTTTATGCAGAATTTCAATTCCTTTCACCCTTTAAAAAGAAGCCATATAATACCGCCGATCGGTTTATTTTTTATTACGTGATTTGAAATTCTTAAATTCCGCTTTCATTCCGTCCACGATCGAATCGGCCTCCGGAAGTTGCTCCTTCAACTTGTTCAAAACGGTGTTTTCCGTATTTCCCGTGTCGAAGATGCGGTCCACATGACCGGCCATCCGGGCGAACGAGCAGTCCTCGATAATGCCGGCCTCATCATCGCCCCCATATAGACCATGAACAAGTCGGGACGGGCCACCCATACCCGGGCAAACCCCGGAGTTTCCGTCTCGTAGCCGCAATAGCGGTACAACTCGTCACTGTAAACTTTGAAAAAACGATCCGCCAAACGATTCCACGATTCGTTTTTCTCACCCCTCAACCCTTTGAACAGGAAAGCGAGCGCAAACAACTCCACCTCCCGGTCCGCCTTCAAGTTGCGATATAATCCTGCAGAAGCGGAAAAGACAGATATTTACCCGTTATCGCCCTCACTTTTTTTTTATCACATCTTAGGAAATCCTTCATGAAATTTTCCCTTTTGTTTTTTTGATCTTTCATTAATTCTAATGTTTTTCAGACCGTAGTATTATATGACATTCTTCCTTTTTTCCCTTCCTTTCAAAACATATATGTTTTGATTTTAAAACACCTATGTTTCGTTTTCAAAACACCGGTGTTTTGAAACTGAACAATCGGATGCAAATATACGAAAGATTAATCGACTCTATTCGACTCTAATCGACTCTAATCGACTTTGCGTTTTTTCCCTGCCGTATCTTTGTATAGTCAAAAGGGACATCTCCCTAATTTTCAATCTTTTAATTTTTAACTTTTAATTTTTCAATCCCTATGCCATTAATTTACACTCTCGTCAAACGCAAAGACATGAGCAAAGACGCAGCCTCAGGCGCAACTCTTTATCATGCACAGACCAGCATCACGAAAAAACTGACGCTGAACAAGATCTGTACCCGTATCGAAAACATCTGTACCGCCAGCCGCGGTGAGATCATCTTGGTGCTCGACGGCCTGATCAAAGTCATGAACGAAGCCCTTTCCGACGGCGAATCAGTTCACTTGGGCGAATTCGGCAGCTTCCGTATGGTTGCCGGCAGCAAAGGTTCGGCCACCGTCGACGGTTTCACCACCGCCCTGTTCAACCGTGCCCACATCGTCTTTTACCCCGGCACGATGCTGATCAACCTCGTCAACAACGTCTCCTTCGAACGCTACGTCCCGAAAAAGGACGCCTCCAGCGAATCGGCCGGCGGTGGCGGTGGCACGGATGATCGCCCGGGAGAACTGTAAATCAAGTGAAAGTTGAAAGTAACTCCACGTTGCTATTTTTCAACTTTCAACTTTCAACTTTCAACTTTCACCTTTCAACTAAAAAATCACCTTTCAACTAAAAAAAATGAAGCAAAGCGAATTTTTTTCCTCCCTCCTTCCCCTCGCCCGAAAGGCGGGGGAAGCATTCCGGATCAATCCGGCGGTTATCCTGGCACAAGCGGCTATCGAGTCGGGCTGGGGACAAAGTGATCTCGCCAGCGAGCATCACAACTATTTCGGCCTCACCGCCTACGGCCGCTCCAACGTCTGGTGGAAAGGCGCAAGCATCGAGTTGGGCGCCCATTCCCTCCGTTTCCGTACCTACGACAGTCCCGGAGACTCGTTCATGGACTACGCCCGCCTGATCCGTTCGGTCTACCCGTTCGCCGCCGACGTCAGCGACGACCCGAAAGCCTTCGCCCGCAAGATCGCCTACAGCAAATACATCAGCGAAGTCAACGGCGACAACCGTGCCGCCTATCAAGCGTTGTTGGTCAAGGTTTGCAGAAAAATCAGTAAACTCATTCCCCACCCCATAAATCATAATTCATAAATCATGAACGTCCTTGAAACCATCCTCAGCTTCCTCACCACCCTCGCCCGGATCATCTTTCCCCGGCGCAAACGCCCGGTTGCCGGTGACGACCTTTGTCCTTGTCCTCTGCCTGAGCCTCCTATCCCTCCTCTCCCTGTGGAGAGGGGAAACGGAAGTAACCCTCGCCGCTCTCGGAGCGATTCTCTCCCTCCTCTCTCCCCACCCCCCGAAGCCGACTGGCTCGGCCTCTCCGGCTACACCCTGATGCTGGCAGGAGGGATCGGGAGTCTTTATAAGGTGCTGGCGGGATAAAAGCTCCTCGGTAAAATCTATCTGCTTGCGCTCACATAAGCACCATCTTTGGCTTCAAAGATGGTGCTTGGTTCTTTCACATCCACGCTATGCCACACACCCAACGGGATCTGTACCCCATATTTGCCTTCGCGCGGACAAAGCGTAACACGGGAAACCTCCACGAACTTCCTTTCCCCGCCCGTTTCATCCTGACCGGAAGCCTCGGCATATAGAACAACCTCCAAATATCCCTCTATACAGATCGTCGTTTCCGCCGTTTCCATATGTCGGTGAACAGGTACTTGTGTCCCAGGCTCCAACGCATTCAGCATACGCTGACTCTGATCCAGAGCAGATGTGCGCAAGTCAAAGTTCATACGCTTCCGCTCATTCGCCACTGCTTTCTGATGAAGATCGGAAAGCAGATTCTTATCTATTGTTTGTATATCCATACTTTCTTTGATTATTCAACAACCATCCTACTTCTTCAATGACTCAAGATATCTCTCATGAAGATGATAATATTTCCTCATGAACAAGAGATAAACCACAGCCAACAAAGCGATCACTATTCCCAAATAAACCCAATGAACAAGCACCCGATCCGGTAACGCATACACCATGACCAAAGAAACGGCCAACTGCAAGACCATATAAACAAGGCTGACCACCGGATGAGACATGTTCAATTCATTCGCCATCAACTGGTATGCATGTTTACGGTGTGCCTCTCCCAAGTTTTCATGAAGCATAATCCGATGGCAGATCGTAAGACAACCGTCCACCCCGTACACAACAAGAAAAGACAGCCATGTTATATCTCCGGTCTGTATCACCAATTTCCCGATAGAGAACAATAAGATAAAAGCAATTCCGATACTTCCGACATCCCCGGCAAAACATTTAGCCCGGTTTTTCGGACGGAAATTGAACAGGCAAAATACCACTACGGACAAGATCGCGACAATCAAAAACGAACTCTCCATAAACTGGATCTTCCGGTTCATCAACAGCAGCGGAACAAGCACCGCTAACGAATATCCCCCCGTGATTCCATTCACCCCATCCATAAAATTGATGATGTTCGTCGCTCCCACGCATACGATCAATGCAAGAAGCACGATCCACCACATATCCAAATGCAGGATATCCAACTGATAGAACATCAATCCCATTGCCACAAATTGTGCCACAAGACGCAAACTGTCCGGCAAACTGTGAATATCATCCACAAACGATATTCCAGCAGCTAAAGTCACCGCTGCCAACATCCACGGATACTGGAAACCATAGAGACAACTCCACACCCATGTACCGACCAGAAAGATGACTCCTCCCCCACGCAACACCACCTTTGAATGAGAACTGCGCTGGTTCGGCTTATCAATGATATTGCATTTGTCGGCAAGACGGAAATAAATCAGCTCTGCCATAAGCAGAAGCACAAAAATCAACAGATACAACATATATCAAAAACTTTTAATCGTCTTGATCAAACCTTCCTTAGCCCTGACCGGCATCTTATCTACTCCCAAAGCCGACTTTATCTTCCGGTTGGAAACGACATAATTTTCAGTCAACTTGGCCAGACGCTCCCTGTTCAAGCAGATGCAGACAACCTCCGGCACTCGCCGCCATCTCCATCATCTTCTTGTTCAAATGCCAGATATGCGCCCTCCGTCCCATAGCCTCACAAATCACAGCTATCAGTTCGTTGGTCGACAAAGCTTCATCATCAGCCATATGATAGACTCCCGAAGCTACCTCTTTGGTTAACAGACCTTCCACAACATAGCACAAATTATCGATAGAAGTAAATGTCCGTTTATTCTCAAAAGCCCCCAACGGCCATGGGATTCCTTTCTTCACCACATTATAAAGCAAATTCAGATTTCCTTTGTTTCCCGGCCCGTGAATCATGCAGGGACGCAATATATAGACTGATTTGTCAGCCGGCCATTTTTCCTGAATATATTCCTCGGCTTGATCTTGCTCTCGCCATAAGGTCCTTTGGGCGAAGGCACAACCTCTTCGGTCAGGATATCCCCCTCCACCTGATCGGCAGCCGCTTTCACCGAACTGAAGAAAACAAACTTCTTCGCAGAAGAACCCAAGAAATAGTCATAAATCTTTTGTGTCAGCCCTGTATTGATATCAAAATAAACCTGCGCCTTAGATTGATTCTTCGTATCATGCGCCTTCCCCGCCAGATGAATAATGGCATCCACCTCCGGAATATTCCTTTTTCCAAGATCATCCCAACTATAAGTTTTACCACTCCATCCTTTTCAGGAGCAACAATATCTAATCCGTAAATTTCATTTTCCTCTTTCAAAGCCTTCACAAGATTTCCCCCGACAAAGCATGGATACCGGTTATAAGAATCCTCATATTATTTTATTTACCAAATCAACATATTGTTTAGTCACCTTTTCTTTCGTGTAATAGCGTTGTATCACATCATATCCATTACACCCCATTTGCCGTAACTCTTCACGGGATACCGAAGCCAACCATTGTACCATTTCATCCACCTTCTTATCAAAATTCTTCTCAGTGATAAGTTTAGCGCAATTGTGTTCCTTCGTAAAATTCACAATAGGAGTTTTATCTCCAGAACATATGAGCAATGGTCTCTCGCACGCCATAATGGTATAAACCTTAGACGGGAATCCCATCATCTCCATCTCAGGTGCCATAAAGATGAACTGCACATCACTGTATGCCAATATACTTGGCATCAGATGACGAGGCTGATAATCGAGAATATGCAACTTCTCCAACCCCCTCTTCTCCTTTTCTTCCTCCAGATACTGACGCTGCGCGCCCATACCTATCACAAAAATACTCTACATCCAGTACCTTCGTTTTTTCAACTAACGCCACCAACGGACTCCAATCCTGCGCAAGCCCTATATTTCCGGCATATAGCAACTTCAAAGCATGAGTCTTGGGAAATAATTTTTCATCCAACGGTATTACATTCTTTGGATTATAAAGATCTGTATCTACAAAATTAGGGATGATATGTAACTTACTCGGATTTTCAAACCGTCCCACAATCGTGTTATAAAAAACATCATCAATAGTTGTGACAGCATCAGACCTGTTATAAATGCAACGCTCCACTTTCTTTAAGAAAGCAATCACCGGTCCCGTCTTTTTTCTTTAGAATATCCGGATAAATTTCCTGTACATTATAGATCACCTTACAGCCTTTCAGTTTGCCGAGAATAAGATTAAGCATACCGATACTGAGAGGTGGCGAAGGTGACACGATTACACTTACATCGCGAATACACAAACCCAGTATAAAAGAGATAATATGCCAATAGACAAACCCAATAATGCGTAATGCTGTGCTCTTGAACTTCTTCTGTGGCACATGTATCACTTTTATTCCATAAAAATTACTTTCCTTATAAATTCCCGGTATTTTCCACTCCAACGGTTGCTTTGCCAACTGCTCCTCTACCACATTAAAGTGCGGAGTTGTAGAAAGCACTACCACTTCATAACCTTCCTTTTGGAATCTAAGTGCGATATCGTTATAGAGATAAGCAGTAGAAACGCCGTCAGGACTGAAGATAAGACTATGAATTAAGACTTTCTTGCTCATTTATCCACGTTTATATTGAATCGTTCTTTGAAATACATTCTCATTTCTTTCGGTGTAGGATTTTTACCAATGTAATACTCCATCTCCTCAATCTTTGCATCTACAAATACCTATACCAATAAGCTTGTAGCGTAGCCCAAATAAAGCCAGGCTTACCATCAAGGAATCCCCCAAAACAGATGTAACGGACAAAAAAATAGATGAATGCACGCAAAAACTTTGGCAACTTATAATATTTACCTTTCTCTTTATTACGAGTTTCCCAACCCATTTCCTCCCGAAACAGTATCATTCCAGTATCCTTCATAAGCCGCCACAATTTCACGGTTGGCATAGTTGTTATGTTTTTGAGTCCACGCATGTATACCATTCAAATTCTCATCTATAAAATAGTTATTCATGCAACAACCTTGCCTTCGATCACATAACAACGCTCATCCATCCAACGTTGCTCCATCATAGCCTTTCCTGTACGCCACAAACGCAAAATTTGGATTTTACGAATCTTTCCATATTTTAACGGCCTACCTAGAAACTTCACCATCAACGGAAGCATACATCCTGTAACATCAATAGGTAGTAAAGACAATTTCCCCTTCAATTCTACTATTAGTTCATAAGTCAGGTATTCATCGGCATCCAAACGCATGGTCCATTCTTGTTTAAGTATGGGTCAATCTCCATACGCCATTCATAAACTGCTGCGCTGATTTACATACTTATTCTGCAACACGATAGCACCATGCTCACGCGCAATGTCACAGGTACTGTCAGTAGAGTAACTATCTACTACATATATCTGTTTTGCTATACGTTTTACATTATCTATACAACGTGCGATATGTTTTTCCTCGTTGTAGGTAAGGATAATTACTGAAAGATTCTGCATATTACATTTTTTTTCTTCATAAGTTCTCATAGTTTTTTATATACTAGAAAAAATTTTCATAAATTATTTTCACATTAAATGGAGATAATGATTGTGAGATTCCTGACAGGCAAAAATAACGACAATTTTTGTAAAAAACTGAAATGATACGGGAGATAGTCTGATTTGAACGAAGCAAGTAAGTTACCTGATTTAATTGTGAAAAGTAAAAAAACTAAACTTATTCGTTTTCGTAAAACTATTTTCTGTCTTTTGGATATCAGAAGGAGCTGGTATTCCTCCTGATACAAGCAAATCCCTCACTGATTATTGCTTTTTGCAACCTCCCAGAGGACTTACTTGATTCGGTTAAAATGCTGATATTTTGAGGAAAAAGTGAAAGAATAATAAAACAGGGCTGTCGTATGAACCAAAAGTTCATTGACGACAGCCCCGTTTTTAACAGAAATAACAGTTTCTGTACTTATCTGAAAGGGAAGATTATTTATTCTCTTCCTGTACTTCGATTTTGCGGATCGTTTTATTCTTGATTTCTTCTTTGATCGCTGCAAGGAAATCACCAAGGTCTTTCATTCCTTCATCACCAAGGTAACGGCTTCTTACGGAAACCTTGCCTTCTTCTTCCTCTTTGGCACCGACGATGAGCATATATGGAACTCTTGCAAGACGTGCTTCACGAATCTTGTAGCCCATTTTCTCGGAACGCTGGTCAACGGAGCAGCGGATTCCGCTTTCTTTTAACTGTGCTTCCACTTTGGCGGCATAGTCGTGGAATTTCTCAGAGATCGGAATTACACGAACCTGTTCCGGGCAGAGCCAGGTCGGGAACATACCTGCATATTTCTCAATCAGCCATGCCAGTGTTCTCTCATAGCATCCCATGGATGTACGGTGGATGATGTATGGACGCTGTTTCTCACCATTTTCATCGATGTAGTACATATCAAACTGTTCAGCAAGAAGAGCATCCCACTGAATCGTGATCATTGTATCTTCTTTTCCGTATACATTTTTGGCATTGATATCAACCTTAGGTCCGTAGAATGCAGCTTCTCCAACATCCTCTGTAAATGGAATGTTCAGTTCTTCAAGCATCTGGCGGATATGAGCTTCTGTCTGATTCCACACTTCTGCATCACCGATGTATTTCTCTCTGTTGTTCGGATCCCATTTAGAAAGGTGATAGGTTACGTCCTCTTCTACACCAAGAACCTGCAGGCAGTACTGTGCAAGTGCGATACAGTCTTTAAATTCTTTTACCATCTGGTCAGGTCTTACGATCAGATGACCTTCGGAGATCGTGAACTGACGTACACGTGTCAGACCATGCATTTCCCCGGAATCCTCATTACGGAACAGAGTGGATGTTTCGCCGTAACGAAGAGGCAGATCACGATAGCTGTGCTGTTCTGCTTTGTATACATAGTACTGGAATGGGCATGTCATAGGACGAAGCGCAAATACTTCTTTGTCTGTTTCTTCATCACCGAGAACGAACATACCGTCTTTGTAATGATCCAGTGTCCGGAAATCTTGTAGAGGTCGCTCTTTGCCATTAACGGAGTTTTTGTTCTGATATATCCGCGTTTTGTTTCTTCGTCTTCAATCCAGCGCTGAAGCTCCTGCATCATGATCACACCGTTTGGCATGATAAGTGGAAGTCCCTGACCGATCACGTCTACAGTTGTGAAGATCTTCATCTCACGGCCAAGTTTGTTGTGGTCACGTCTTTTTGCTTCTTCCATCTGTTCCAGATGTTCTTTTAACTCATCCTTGGAAGCATAAGCTGTTCCGTAGATACGTGTGAGCATTGCGTTCTTTTCGCTGCCTCTCCAGTAAGCGCTGGAAGAGGAGAGAAGCTTGAATGCTTTTACACCCTTTACACTCATAAGGTGAGGACCTGCGCAGAGGTCTGTCCAGTCTCCCTGGGAATAGAAAGAGATTTCGGAGCCTTCCGGAAGATCTTCGATAAGTTCTACCTTGTATGGTTCATTTTTCTCCTGGAAGTATGCGATGGCATCTTCTCTTGATTTTGTGAAGCGTTCAATCTTAGCGCCTTTTTTGATGATCTTTTTCATTTCTTTTTCGATTGCATCCAGGTCATCACGGGAGAATGGAGGGCAGTCGAAATCATAGTAGAATCCTGTATCAATAGAAGGTCCGATAGCAACCTTTGCATCCGGGAATAAGGTCTGTACTGCCTGGGCAAGTACGTGGGATGCTGTATGGCGGAGAACTGCAAGTCCTTTTTCATCTTTTGCTGTCAGGATGTTTAATTCGCAGTCACTGTCAATAACTGTTCTCAGGTCTACAACTTCTCCGTTTACTTCTCCTGCACAGGCAGCACGTGCAAGTCCCTCGCTGATGTCGTAAGCAATGTCGATTACGGATTTTGCTTCAGCGTATTCTTTTTTTGAGCCGTCTTTTAATGTTACGATCATGATGATTATCTCCTTTACGTTAGTATGGATTTGCTATAGTTGCTGTTCACTGTTGATATCCCGCGGAGCGTGCTGCTGAGAACGGAGTGAACAGTAACAGGTTTTTGTACTGCGAAGGGGTAAAAGAAAGAATAAAAAAATCCCCTACAGTACGGTTAAATACTGTAGGGGACGAGATAACATTACTCGCGGTTCCACCCCGGTTGTCTGATACATTACTGATGGATAAATCATCTGATCAGAACCGCTTCATTCGATGGTAACGGAATCACCGGACTGTATTAAAGTCACTCAGAGGTGGTCTTCGGCTGGTTCGCGATGAAATGCTTGCACCGGTATACATTTCTCTCTGTAACGTTCCTCAGCGTACTCTTCTCTTCAACGTTTTGATTCTTCTTATCTTTTCTGCCGCCTATTATAAACTTGCAAAGTGGGTTTGTCAATCAGTAAAATGCAAAAAGTTGATTTACGAAAATAGAGATTAATGTTATACTGACGAAAGTGAAAAACAATAAAAAACATGAAAGGAACCAGATAAATGAGCAGATGGGAAGAAAATATACGTAAAGTAATACCATATACACCAGGCGAGCAGCCCAATCAGCCGGATATGATCAAGCTGAATACCAACGAGAATCCGTATCCACCGGCACCTGGAGTGGAGAAGGCGTTGAGGGAGATGGATACAGATACTATGAGACTTTATCCGGATCCTACAGCAGGAGAACTGGTACATGCCATTGCAAAGAATTACGGGCTGAAGGATGAACAGGTTTTTGTGGGAGTAGGTTCCGATGATGTGCTTGCCATGAGTTTCCTTACATTCTTTAATTCACAGAAGCCGGTTCTTTTTCCGGATATCACATATTCTTTTTATGATGTATGGGCAGACCTGTTTCGCATTCCATATGAGAGACCGGCACTGGATGAGAACTTTCATATAAGGAAGGAAGATTATTTCAGAGAAAACGGAGGAATTGTATTCCCGAATCCGAATGCGCCGACAGGTGTGGAGATGCCGCTGGAGGAAGTGGAGGATATTATCCGCCATAATCCTGATGTGATTGTGATCGTGGACGAGGCTTATGTGGATTTTGGTGGTCAGTCGGCGCTTCCATTGATTGAAAAATATGACAACCTTCTGGTCGTACAGACATTTTCCAAGTCGCGTTCTATGGCTGGGATGAGAATTGGTTTTGCGTGTGGAAATGAGAAACTGATCAGATTCCTGAATGATGTGAAGTATTCTTTTAATTCTTATACTATGGACCGTACAGCGATTGCTGCAGGTGTGGCGGCAGTTGAAGATAAAGCATATTTTGATGAGACATGTAATAAAATCATAGAGACAAGAGAATGGACAAAGAAAGAATTGAAGGCACTGGGATTCTCTTTTCAGGATTCTATGTCTAACTTTATTTTTGCTACGCATAAAACCTGCCCTGCGAAAGAACTTTTTAAGGTATTGAGAGGGCAGCATATTTATGTTCGTTACTTCCAGAAGAACAGAATTGACAATTTCCTTCGTATCACTGTTGGAACAAAGGAAGAAATGCAGAAATTTTATTGATTTTTTTGAAGGATTATCTGAAGTAAAAGTTAGGAGGTTTTATGGAAGCACTGGTACATTGGTTCTCGCAGAATCTGTCACAATATATTTCACCGGAAGGGGCAGTTTTTATTATTTCAATGATTCCGCTTTTGGAACTCAGGGGAGGATTGCTTGCAGCATCCTTACTTAAGATATCGGCTGCAAAGGCAATTCCACTGTGTATTGTTGGAAATATTATTCCTATTCCGTTTATTCTGTTGTTTATCAGACAGATTTTCAAGGTTTTAAAAAAGACGAAACTCTTTCGGGGCCTTGTTATGAAATTGGAAGACAGGGCAATGAGAAAAAGTGATCAGGTAAAGAAATATGAGTTTTGGGGACTGATGCTGTTTGTGGGAATTCCGCTTCCGGGAACAGGGGCATGGACAGGTTCTCTGATTGCATCTCTTCTGGAAATTGATATTAAGAAGTCCTCTCTGGCAATTTTTTGTGGCATTATTATGGCAACTGTCATTATGTATATTGTTTCTTATGGATTAGTGGGAAATCTGGTACATTAATTGTCTTCTTAAATAAGTGTTATTAATATCTGATTTACCGGAAATCCGGGGACATATTTTATGTCTCCGGATTTCTGCTTTTATGTCGATAATATCAGTTTTATGACGTATAAAACAGCTTGCCAATAATAAAGATTTGGAATAATATGGTATTGTCAATTATGAAGAAGATGTGCTAAGATAAATATAAAGATACCGGTGTGCAGACAGGATTACTACAGGAATTAACTTGTCGACACAGGAGCAGGAGTATAATTTTCCTGCGATATGCATTGCTGCAGATCTGATATTCGTGTCACTTCAGACAGATTATCCCACTAACTGTTACAGGAAAAGTTAATAAAGAATAAAT
>ENA-OQCE01000013-OQCE01000013.1-human-gut-metagenome-genome-assembly--contig:-NODE-13-length-67821-cov-10.378409_pt1 | contig 67821 bp, 69 predicted proteins | sample MGYA00242495_ERZ504572 | MGnify/ENA primary metagenome ERZ504572 (study PRJEB26092, sample SAMD00036228) | human gut metagenome | host: Homo sapiens | study: EMG produced TPA metagenomics assembly of... | reverse complement strand
ATAAAAACAGCGGAGTCATATTTTTGCCCCGCCGTTGTTTCTGCAATATGGTTCCTGTTCACTCCGTTCTCAGTAACACGCTTCGCGATGCACAGAATTTATGCTGATCGCATAATTCGCGCGGTATGTCTCGGGTTTTCTGTGACCTTCGCTCACACAAAACACCTCGCGGGACATTACCAGTGAACAGTAACGCAATATGATCATCCCACTTTTTTGAAGTGGCCTGCTGTATTTTTTAGTATGCACGTCCCCAGTAAACCATTTTCTTAGCCGGTTTTCCGCAGCATACGCAAACGTCGCTTAACTGCTCCTGCTCAAACGGCATACATCTGGATGTTGCCTGGAAATCTTCCTTGATCTTGTCTTCACATGCACGATCACCGCACCACATAGCTTTGATGAATCCCGGTTTGCTGTTGATGATCTCACCGAACTCCTCATAATTCTTTGCTACGTAAGTATGTGACTCTCTGTGTGCACGTGCGCGCTCCAGCATATCATGCTGAATGGTATCCAGAAGCTCTTTTACCTTATCTGCAAGCTCCTCGAAGGATACTGTGTATTTCTCACGGGTATCTCTTCTGCAGAGAACTGCCTGACCGTTCTCGATATCCTTCGGTCCACATTCCACACGAAGCGGGATGCCACGCATCTCCTGCTCAGCAAACTTGAATCCCGGGCTCTTGTCTGTCGCATCAACCTTTGCACGGATACCTGCTGCCTTCAGTGCTGCAAGAAGCTCGTCAGCCTTCTCCATAACCCCTTCTTTACGCTGCTGGATCGGATGATCACAGTCTGTACCGGAGCGATCCTCGGAGGAAGAACAAGTCCGCTGTTATCACCGTGAACCATGATGATCGCACCAATCATACGGGTTGTCATTCCCCAGGATGTCTGGTGAACATATTTCAGTGTATTATCTTTATCTGTGTACTGGATTCCGAATGCTTTGGCAAAGCCATCTCCAAAGTTATGGCTTGTACCGGACTGGAGAGCCTTACCGTCGTGCATCAGAGATTCGATGGTATAAGTAGCCTCAGCACCTGCAAATTTCTCCTTGTCTGTCTTCTGGCCTTTGATGACCGGAATCGCAAGAACTTCCTCGCAGAAGTCTGCATAGATGTTCAGCATCTGGATGGTACGCTGCTCCGCTTCCTCAGCTGTTGCATGAGCAGTATGTCCCTCCTGCCACAGGAACTCTCTGGAACGAAGGAAGGGACGTGTTGTCTTCTCCCAACGGACAACGGAACACCACTGATTATATACTTTTGGAAGATCTCTGTGGGACTGGATCTCTTTCTGGTAGAAATCGCAGAACAGAGTCTCAGAAGTCGGACGCACGCAAAGTCTCTCCTGCAGCGGATCAAGGCCGCCATGAGTCACCCATGCAACCTCCGGAGCAAAACCTTCTACATGATCTTTCTCTTTATCAAGAAGAGACTCCGGGATAAAGATCGGCATGTAAACGTTCTCTACACCGGTTTCTTTAAATCTGCGGTCAAGCTCATGCTGGATATTCTCCCAGATCGCATAACCTGCAGGTTTGATCGCCATACAGCCCTTAACACTTGTATAACCACAGAGCTCAGCCTTCTTAACAACGTCTGTATACCACTGAGCAAAATCCTCATCCATAGATGTGATGGCCTGTACTAATTTCTTTTCTTTTGCCATGATAAATCTCCTTTTTCTTGTGATCTGTTACATATTGCCGACTGTCAGGCAGCCACAGCAATCCGGAATCCTTCCAGCTTACTCTTCTGTCCTATAAACCGTACACTGTATTTACAATCCCGTTTTACGGACAAAAAATAAGCCATCCAAATCCCTCACAAGGGACCGAATGACTTCGGCGGTACCACCCCAGTTAACAGCCTGAAAAGCTGTTCTCTCAACACCCGTTAACGCCGGAAACACACGCCACGCTTCAATCACGCAGAGCTCCGAGGCCGGTTCCACAGTTCACGCACAGGATCCTTCCACCAAAGCAGATCCCTCTCTGAGATAATTCCCTGTGTACTATTCTCATCATCGCCGTATCTTTGATATATTTTAGGCGAAAACCGCCTCAAAGTCAACCCCAAACAAAAAAATATAACAAGTCTCCCTGCTATAACTCCTATTCCTTCACAGACACAGCCGGCATCTCCAGATACCTGTTCAGATCTTCTGTGAGAATATGGAGCTTAGTTCTGGTATCCTGCTCCTGATAAGTCAGCCGCCCTGCGATCCTGGTGATATAATCCTCTTCTTCGATAATCTCACAGGTCTCAGGAAAATTGATATCATAATACTGTGCAAGATAAGATACCCAGTAATCCACCGGCACATGTCTGTCTGCGGATAACACGGATTCTCTTCTGAGACAGGACTCCCACACTGCCGGTGAGATCAGCCCTTCTCCTGCAGCTTTCTCAGAGACTCCCAGCATGGCTTCAACAGACGCCTCCAGCTTTACTCTGCAGTTATCCAGCTTATCGGCATCCCGGATCAGTTTTGCATGGAAAAGTGTTCTTGCATCGTGGATTCCTTCCAGTTTGAAATCACTGTGCTTCCGAATTGCTGCATCGATCAGCTCATCAAATTTATCATCCTCCACGAAGCGCCGGATCAGCTTCTCCTCCCCGAAGAGAAGTTCTGCACCGAACACGGCATGATCCATGGTTCCCGGCTCAAAGCTGTGAAATCTACGGATCTGCTCAAAACGGCCAATATCATGAAGCAGACCGATCAGCTCCGCAAGTTCCACATCTTCACCGGAACATTCCATTTTTCTGGCGATCTCTCCTGCGTATTTCATCACTCCATAGGTATGTACGATCTTCAGACAGATCTGTTCATCCTCCCGGTCGTATTCATCCAGATATTTTTCGAATTCCTGTTTTGCATGTGCAATGTCGATCATTCTGCCACACCCCTTCTTCTTTTGTTCATTCTGTAGCTCTGTAAACACTCTGTATTTATTATATCGAAGGTCTCTGACAAATTCTACTGTATTTCCCGGAATTTCAAATCTTCTCTCTGCCGCCGAATGACTTCCCTGCTCAAGGAGCCAATTATACCCTTCGTTTCCGGAAATGATATCCGGAACAACATGGGCAACACCGCCCTCCTCTGTCTGGTCTGCCTCCACATCACGGAGCCATTTTCGATAGAAGGAATAGGTATTTTCAAGGAAGCATGCCGTACGGCAGAAGATTTCTGCATCACCGGTCCATCCAAGACGCTCATCTCCCTGTGGTGTCTCAAAAATATTTTTTGGTTTTACTTCCTCCATAAGGGAAACCTGTCCGGTAAACCGTTTTTTCCGGTTTCATCTATTCATACTTTACGATTTCTTTCCGCAGCCGCTTCATGATCCGCTTTTCCAGGCGGGAAATGTAGATTGCGAAATTCCTAAAAGATCCGCTACCTCCTTCTGTGTTTTCTCGCTTCCTTCCCGATTTCCGATGCCGAATCGCAGACGGATGATCATCTGTTCCCGCTTTGTCAGTTTGCTGATGGCTTTTCCAAGAAGTGCGATCTCCACCTCATCTTCAGACGTCTGGAGATCACATCGTCATCCGTTCCCAGGATATCCGAAAGCAGCAGCTCATTTCCATCCCAGTCCACATTCAGCGGCTCATCAATGGAAACCTCCATCTTTGTTTTGCTGTTTCTCCTCAGATACATCAGGATCTCATTTTCGATACATCGTGATGCATAGGTGGCAAGCTTGATATTTTTTACCGGATCAAAGGTATTGATAGCCTTTATGAGCCTATGGTTCCGATGGAGATCAGATCCTCCACACCTACCCTGTATTATCAAATTTCTTTGCAATATAAACCACCAGCCGTAGATTATGCTCGATCAGAACCGACTTTCCCTCTTTTTCCTTTTCTGTTCCCAGCATTTCGATCACTTCAGCCTCCCGTTCCGCTGACAACGGCGCCGGAAGGATATCATTTCCACCAATATAAAAAACCTCTCCCGGACGATTGAACATAAATTTCCGGATTACCTGAAACGGATAGGATCTTGCAGCTGCTCTGTTCATAACATAAGCCCCCTTCTCAATTTAATAGTCTGGAATTCAAAAGTATCTCGTACTCTTCTCCCAAAGCTGAGGCTCGGATGTTATGGCAAGCACCGGTTTTCCTACATGTACCACCCTTTCGGGAGTCTGGATCAGAATTTCATCAAGGATCACTGCCAGCAGCAGTCCTTTTTTTCCATCTGCGGTATGACAGCTCAGAAAATGCGGCTGCAGACTGACAAATCCTGTATTTTCCAGTGCCTCTGGTTTATCTTTAATATCCATCAGTTTTTTCACCTGCTCTTTCGATATCAGGCTTCCCAAAAGTTCCTGTTTGATGATCGATACCGGCTGTTTTTTCACAGGATCCATAAGGAGATTTCCGGTATCATAAAAGCCGTATGTCTGCTGCAGCTTCCCCTGATATTTCAAAGTGACCGGAAAAATATTTCTTCTTCCAAACCGGAAGGTCTCGGTCACACATCCCAGAGTATAAAGTGTGCCATAAATCCCTGCCAGAAAAAGCAGAAATATTTTCACCGTCATGGTTCTTTCCGTTTCCAGTGCCTGATAGATCCCGCCAACCACAAAAGCTGTGAAATACAGAGCCAGAATGGTTTTTACAAGAAGGCCGCCTTTTTTCAGTCGAAAAGCAAACGACGCCATAAAAAAAGCGCAGCCGCCATGAATCAGTACAGCGGCAGGAAAAATGATCTTAAAAGGTACACATACAAGCAGGCAGGATACAAAAGATCCAAAGGCAGCGGATATCACACATCTTCTGCGTTTCCCGTCAAGATGCAGAAATTTTCCCACAAGTCTTAAAAGCATGTAATCCATAAGGAAATTCGTCATAAAAACGATATCTATGTATATCCTCTGATACATAAGCTTCCCCCACTGCTGTTTCGTCTGCCATCGATTCTCAACTTTGGTAAGTGTATTTATTATAGGGCAGGCTCTTTGCATATTTTGTCAAATCCGGATGTCGATTCTTCTAACTTATCGGGTCGTTTCTGTCTGTCTCGACATTTATAGATTTTTTCTATGAATCGGCGACAAAAATGTATAAATTTCCGTACAATATTTGTATTTGTTGATTTTCGCACTTTATAGTGCTAAAATATTTTTTATTATATTTCGTAAAGAAATTCTATTATATGAGATACAGGAGGGAATCGAACAATGATCAATATTACCGGACATACCGGGCTTACCGGCCTTCTGGGAAGCCCCGTGGCACACAGCGTATCACCTTTAATGCACAATGAGGCATTCCGTTATCTTGGACTTGATTATGTGTATCTCTGTTTTGATGTAACAGAGGAGACCCTTCCCCAGCTGTGGAAGGACTGAAAGCCTGTGGGATCAAGGGCTTTAACCTGACCATGCCAAACAAGAATAAGATCGTGGAGCTTCTGGACGAGCTTTCTCCCACTGCCCAGCTGATCGGAGCGGTAAATACCGTACGCAACGACAATGGAAAATTAAAGGGGTTTAATACTGATGGTTATGGATTTACCCAATCTGCCAGAGATGCCGGCTGTGATGTAAAAGGACGCACCATCACCGTTATGGGCGTCGGCGGTGCCGGAATGGCGATCTGCGGCCAGTCCGCCCTGGAGGGTGCAAAAAAGATCCATGTTTTTGCACGTCCTACCAGCCGTTACTGGGAACGTGCTGCTGCCATGGCAGAAAAAATGTCTCATATGACAGAATGTGAGATGATCCTTCATGAGATGGATGATCACACTGCGCTGAAGGACGCACTGGAGGAAAGCAATCTCCTCATCAATGCAACTTCTGTGGGAATGGTTCCGGATGTGACAGGCACCGTGATCCCGGACAAGGCTCTGTTCCATCCGGAGCTTACCGTAGCCGATGTTGTATATGAACCAAGAGAAACAAGACTTCTCAGGGAAGCCCGGGAAGCCGGATGTCCGACCTTTAACGGAATGTACATGCTGCTCCACCAGGGTGTAAAGGCTTTCCACATCTGGACCGGACTGGACATGCCGGTTGAGCTCGTCAGGGAGAAATATTTTAAATAAAAAAATATCCGGCAATACTGACCGCCTCCGCATCACAGCGTGGCCTCAATATTGCCGGATCAAAAATAAAGGCGGCCCGCCTATCACACGGGTCGCCTTTTATTTATCCGTCAATCATCTGTTTTGTTTATTTCTTCTCTTCCTGAACCTCGATCTTACGGATCGTCTTGTTCTTGATCTCTTCTTTGATGAAGTCAATGAACTCACCAAGCTCTTTCATTCCCTCATCGCCAAGATAGCGGCTTCTTACGGAAACCTTACCCTCTTCTTCCTCTTTTGCACCAACGATAAGCATGTAAGGTACTCTCTCAAGACGTGCCTCACGGATCTTGTATCCCATCTTCTCGGAACGTCCGTCCACAGAGCAGCGGATTCCAGCTTCTCTCATCTGAGCTTCAACCTTCTGTGCATAATCGTTGTACTTCTCGGAGATCGGGATCACACGAACCTGCTCCGGGCAGAGCCATGTCGGGAACATTCCTGCGTATTTCTCAATGAGCCATGCCAGTGTTCTCTCATAGCATCCCATGGATGTACGGTGGATGATGTACGGACGCTGTTTGTCGCCATTCTCATCGATATAGTACATATCAAACTGCTCTGCAAGAAGTGCATCCCACTGGATCGTGATCATGGTGTCTTCTTTTCCGTATACGTTCTTTGCGTTGATATCAACCTTCGGTCCGTAGAAAGCAGCCTCGCCCACATCCTCTGTGAATGGAATGTTCAGCTCCTCAAGCATCTGGCGGATATGCCTTCTGTCTCTTCCCATACCTCCGGCTCACCGATGTATTTCTCTTTGTTTGTCGGATCCCATTTGGAAAGATGATAGGTTACATCTTCCTCAACACCAAGTACCTGCAGACAGTACTGAGCAAGTGCGATACAGTCTTTGAACTCTTTTACCATCTGGTCCGGTCTTACGATCAGATGTCCCTCGGAAATAGTAAACTGACGAACTCGTGTCAGGCCATGCATCTCTCCGGAATCCTCATTACGGAACAGTGTGGAGGTCTCGCCGAGACGGATCGGCAGATCACGGTAGCTGTGCTGCTCTGCTTTGTATACATAGTACTGGAACGGACATGTCATCGGACGAAGTGCATAAACCTCTTTGTCCTTCTCCTCATCACCAAGTACGAACATACCATCTTTGTAATGATCCCAGTGTCCGGAGATCTTGTAGAGATCGCTCTTTGCCATAAGAGGAGTTTTTGTTCTTACATATCCACGCTTTGTCTCCTCATCCTCGATCCAGCGCTGAAGCTCCTGCATTATGATCACACCGTTTGGCATGATAAGCGGAAGTCCCTGTCCGATCACATCTACAGTTGTGAAGATCTTCATCTCACGGCCAAGCTTGTTATGGTCACGTCTCTTTGCTTCTTCCATCTGCTCCAGATGCTCTTTCAGCTCATCCTTTGTAGCATAGGCTGTTCCGTAGATACGTGTGAGCATTGCGTTTTTCTCACTGCCTCTCCAGTATGCGCTGGAAGAAGAAAGAAGCTTGAATGCCTTGATGCCTTTTACACTCATCAGGTGCGGGCCTGCACAGAGGTCTGTCCAGTCTCCCTGTGAATAGAAGGAAATCTCTTCTCCCTCCGGAAGATCCTCGATCAGCTCAACCTTGTATGGCTCATTTTTCTCTTTAAAGTATGCGATGGCATCCTCACGGGATTTTGTAAAACGCTCGATCTTTGCGCCTTTTTTGATGATCTTTTTCATCTCTTTCTCAATGGCGTCAAGATCCTCACGTGAAAATGGCTCGTGGTCGAAATCATAGTAGAAGCCTGTATCAATGGATGGTCCGATGGCAACCTTTGCCTCCGGGTATAAGTTCTGTACAGCCTGTGCCATTACGTGAGATGCTGTATGACGGAGAACTGCAAGGCCCTTCTCGTCTTTCGCTGTAAGGATATTCAGCTCACAGTCGCTGTCAAGAACTGTACGAAGATCTACGACCTCTCCGTTTACTTCTCCTGCACATGCAGCACGTGCAAGGCCTTCGCTGATGTCATATGCGATATCGATCACAGCTTTTGCTTCTGCATATTCTTTTTTTGAGCCGTCTTTTAATGTAATGATCATTGTTGTTTCTCCTTTCATTTGAAATGAAGTTTTTATGATACACAGTATGTATCTGCTTTTGCAAGAGATTCTGCAATAAAAAAATCCCTCACAGCACATCACATACTGTAAGGGACGAGTTCATTCATTCTCGCGGTTCCACCCTGCTTGCTCTGCTGCCCGGTCATGCCAGGATGCAAAGCCTCTCAATTATGATGATAACGGAATCACCGGACCGGATTGGGGCCACTCGGAGGTAGTCTTCAACTGTTTCCCGATAAGATGTTTTCAGCACTTCACATCTCTCTCTGTAACGTTTCACAGCTTACTCGTCTCGTCAACGTGTTTTTATTTCTTTTTCTGTGGTTCATTATAAGCGCAGTATTTTTATTTGTCAACGCATGTTGACAAAATTTTTGAGATTTCTCTTCTCGCACAGATCTACAGATTTCCCATGAGTTTGTCTTTGATAATGGCCAGGATCTCACGGGGAATGTAGATAAAAAGACGCCAGCTTCGATACCTGGAAGGTACCATGGCCACTTCCCGGAATCCACATTTTCTTGCAATGGCTGCTCCTCTCCATACATGAAAATTGTTCGTCACCACGCCTACGGAACAGTCTGTAGTTCCGATCTTTCTGCAGCTGAATTCCAAATTCTCTTTCGTACTGGTAGATTCCTCTTCCCGTATCAATCTGTCCCCGTCTATTCCGTGACCGGTAAGATAACGATACATAGCCTCTGCCTCGGAAATGTTTTCTCCATCGCCTTTTCCTCCAGAGAGCACTGCCTTCGTACCCGGATTTTCTTCAAGATAAAGAAGAGCCCTTCTGGCTCGTTCCAGAAGGGCAAGTGTCATCCGTGTTCCGTCCACATGGGCACCTAACACGATAATGTAATCCAGATTCTTCTTTACGCTCATTATCTTCCGCAGCAGTGTTTGTATTTCTTGCCGCTTCCGCATGGGCACGGATCGTTCCTTCCGACCTTGTGCGGTTTCACAACTGTGCCGGATTTCTTCTGCTCCATGTAGAGGGTTTTCTTTTTCTCTTCTGTGAAGATCTTGTCCCACTGAGGAAGGTTGTAAAGCCAGTCAGCCTTGGCATCTACCATGTTCTTATAGAGTGCCTCTTTATCAAATGCAAGGTTTACCTTGGTATCCTCATCCATAGTCTCGATCGGGTTCGGAACCTTCAGACTGTCATTGATTCCGTCAAGGAAACCAACCATAGTCATAACGTCCTGACCGTATTTCTCAGCAAGCTCTTTTACAGTTCCGGAAACAACCTCATCCGGGTTCTCAAGAAGCTGCTCATAAATATTCTTCTCAATGTTAAAATAATTTGCCCAGAAGCGCTGAAGCTTATTCTTATCTGCATTCTGATTATAAGCAATGGAACGCCACTGCTCAAGAATTGTCATATCGCTCATTGTTTGATCCTCTTTTCCAAAATTTTAGATAAATAAGACGGAGATTTATATTCCGCTTCGCAATTTCTGTTTATTATATCATCTTTTGGCGAAGAAATCAAATACATCTGTTTCATATCCGAGTTATTTTATCACACTGTGATTTAGTTCAAGCAGATATTCGCGCCCCCGCAGGACTTACTTGCTTCAGTTAAAATATTTTCTGAGAAGGTAAGTCGGAGTGCAGCTCCATGCGTGGCAGTAGCTGTTGACAATGCTGCTTCCATATGGAGATTCTGCAGGATTTTTCGGATTATAAAGTTCCCAGAATGTATCCGCACCGTGGCTTATCATTCCGCCCCAGTAATATTTCATATATTCCATTGCCTGGTCTTTTTTATCACACATCAGAAGTGCTTCCACAAAATGATGGTTCATATATGGAGAAACCATTCCTTTTTCCGGTTTCAGTTCCACCAGACGATCCAGTATTTCTGCTCCTTCTTCGCCGCTGACTGCTTCCGCCAGAATAATCCATACCTGACTTGCTCATGATATAAATGGCAATATCGTGCTTTCCAAGCATTACCGCTATACCCCTGTTTTTCCCCATGAACATGAATTTTTTGAGATTCTCTGTCTGTATGACGGAACTGCCCACACTGCGATACAGGGGATCGAACACACTTTGCATACCGGAGATATCTGTATCATCCCACCGCATACCACTCACAGTGTGGGGATCTTTGATGACAGTGTTGCTTTTAATATTCTGGGCCATGCTGCTGCGTTTTCACGAAAATGATATTGAATCCATCCTTACAAAGGACAGCACCGGAAATTCTGTAACGGAAATCCTCAACTACCTGAACCGTCACTACCAGAGCGTTACCTTACGTGAAGCTGCGAAGCATTTTGGCTATAGTACTTTCCACTTCAGTACCCTGATCAAGGAAAGTACCGGACGGACATTTTTACAGATCATCCGGGATATCAAGCTGAACCAGGCATGTCATGCTCTGCGTGAAACCTCTCTCAGCAATCTTGCGATCTGTGAACTTGTAGGGTATGAAAGTCCGGAGCATTTCATACGTACTTTTAAAAAAACATATGGAATGACTCCCGATGAATACCGGAAGAAGAACAGGGAATAAAAGATTACAAGATCTTATATATTTTCTGTATAACAGATGCCGTTCCGGGAGATACTTATCATATCCTCCCCTTTAGAATGCAGAGGGCTTCGCGATGGTGCAGGCCCTCTGCGTTTCTCTTTTCACACTGAAGGTCATTTCACACCAAGCTTCTCAAGCGCCTTCGCCGCCTGCTTCAGATTCTCAAACTGGATGGTATGAATACCGGCTTTTCCGGCTCCCTCACAGTTCACGGCACGATCATCCAGAAATACCGATTTCTCCGGTTTCAGGCTGTAACGCTTCAGAAGTGTTTTATAAATATCCACCTCAGGCTTGATCTGCTGCACATCACAGGAAAATACCACTCCATCCATATATTTCAGAAAAGACATATCCTGCTTTGTACGATCCAGCATATAAGTTCCGTAGTTGGAAAGGACATAGAGATGATATCCCTGATTTTTGAGATATTTCACCCAGGTTTCCGCATAATCATACAGATGCATACACTCCGGATCACGTCGTACCACCTCACGGATATCTGCTTCATATTCCGGTGCACTTTCCACAAATTTATCTACATACCAGGACTCCTCATGCTGTCCACGGTCCTGTTCCTCCCAGATCGGGTTTCGAAATACTGCATCTGCGATTTTCTGATACTTTTCTTCCGGGAAGTCATAGCTCCGAAGATACTCTTCCCAGTCATAGCCCATCAGCACATTTCCCACATCAAAAATAATATTCTCGATCATACGGTTTTCATCCTCTCTCGGCTTCTTATTTCCCCAGATCCGGTACGCCATCCAGAAAACATACGCTACGATCGGTACCAGAACGGCTGCCGCAAAAGCCCCCCGGAACAAAGCCTGGGCGTTTTCACTGCTTCCCCAGGCAAATGCCATTGGAAGGCAGAATATAAGAAGTAATATGACAACACCTGCAAGTGCCGCGATTCTTTTAAAATTTTTCATTGAGCTTCCTTTCACATGATACATCCGCTATTCTATCTGTTATTTTAACTGAATATCTCTTTGAACCAAAAGGGCGCCGGAGAAATTCTTCCCCGGCGCTTCCTGTTGTCATAATCCTGATACTGTAAAAATAATTATCTGTAAATGATGTCGTTTCTTCCTGGTCCGTTAGAGATCATTGTGATCGGGAATCCAATATGTTTTTCTACGAACTCTACATATTTTCTGCAGTTCTCCGGAAGATCCTCATATTTTTTGATTCCACGGATATCGCATTTCCATCCCGGAAGCTTCTCAATAACCGGTTTTGCTTTCTCAAGCTGCACAGTTGTCGGGAATTCTGTTGTCACCTCTCCGTCGATCTCATAGCCGGTGCAAACCGGGATCTCATCCAGATATCCCAGAACATCCAGTACTGTAAAAGCAACGTCTGTAGCTCCCTGGAGACGGCATCCGTATTTGGATGCAACACAGTCGAACCATCCATACGTCTCGGACGGCCTGTAGTAGCACCGAACTCACCACCGTCACCGCCACGTTTTCTCAGCTCATCTGCTTCCTCGCCGAAGATTTCAGAAACGAATGCACCTGCTCCAACTGCACTGGAGTAAGCTTTGCATACGGTTACGACCTTCTTGATCTCATATGGAGCAGGCCTGCACCGATGGCACCATAAGCAGCCAGTGTGGAAGAGGATGTAACCATCGGATAGATTCCGTGATCCGGGTCTTTCAGAGTTCCGAGCTGTCCCTCAAGAAGAATCTGTTTTCCCTCTTTCAGTGCATTCCAGAGATAGAGCGATACGTCGCATACGTATGGCTCAACCATCTTCTTGTATTCCATCAGCTCATTCATGATGTCTTCCGGTTTCAGAAGAGGCTTATGATAGAGATGCTCAAGTGTTACGTTCTTGGTCTCGCAGATACGTACAACCTTCTCTTTCAGTGCTTCCTCATCAAAAAGCTCACTTACCTGGAAGCCGATCTTTGCATATTTGTCAGAATAGAACGGAGCGATTCCGGATTTTGTGGAACCGAAAGCCTTGCCGCCAAGACGCTCCTCTTCATACTGATCGAACAGAATGTGGTAAGACATTACCATCTGTGCTCTGTTGGAGATCAGGATCTTCGGTGCCGGTACTCCACGGCCTACTACTTCGTTGTACTCCTTGAAGAATACCGGAATGTTCAGTGCAACACCGTTTCCGATGACACTTGTCGTATGTCCGTAAAACACACCTGACGGAAGTGTATGAAGTGCGAATTTACCGTAATCATTTACGATGGTGTGGCCCGCATTGGCTCCACCCTGAAATCTTACGATGATATCGGCTTTCTCAGCAAGCATATCTGTGATCTTGCCTTTACCTTCATCTCCCCAATTTGCTCCTACTACTGCAGTTACCATAACACAGTTCCTCCTTGTGTCTTTCTCTATTATTCGGAACGACATGTTCTCTGCCTGTAATACACAGAGACACGTCATTCCTGTCTGTGTTCATTTCTTAATGTTTATAACATCTTGGAATTATACGTTGATCTCAACCTTAACGCCAAGCAGATCTTTATGCGCATCCAGCACCGGCTGTACCACATTTGCAATGAAAGCTTCTGTCTGCTCTTTGGCACGTCCTGTATATCTGGACGGATCCATGGATTTCTGAAGATCCTCAAGAGTCAGGTTAAATGCCGGATCCGCAGCGATCAGCTCAAGAAGATTGTTATCTTTACCCTCTACCTTCACGTTCTTGCCTGCTTCCATGGAAAGCTCACGGATACGCTCATGAAGCTCCTGACGGTCTCCGCCTGCCTTAACTGCATCCATCATGATATTCTCAGTTGCCATAAATGGAAGCTCAGACATCAGTCTCTTCTCGATAACCTTCGGATAAACAACCAGTCCGTCTACAACATTGAGGCAGAGATCCAGGATTCCGTCGATCGCAAGGAATCCTTCCGGAACGCTGAGACGCTTGTTTGCAGAGTCGTCCAGAGTTCTCTCAAACCACTGTGTTGCAGATGTGATCGCCGGGTTCAGTGCATCGATCATCACATATCTGGACAGGGAAGCGATTCTCTCACTTCTCATCGGATTTCTCTTATATGCCATAGCGGAAGATCCGATCTGGGATTTCTCAAATGGCTCCTCTACTTCTTTCAGATGCTGAAGAAGACGGATATCGTTGGACATCTTATGTGCACTTGCAGCGATTCCCGCAAGGATATTCAGCACACGGGTATCAACCTTTCTGGAATAGGTCTGTCCGGAAACCGGATAGCAGGATCTGAATCCCATCTTCTCTGCGATCATCGGATCGATCTTGTCGATGGTCTCCTGATCCCCGTCAAAAAGTTCCAGGAAGCTAGCCTGTGTACCGGTTGTTCCCTTGGAGCCAAGAAGCTTCATAGTGCTTAATACATACTCAAGGTCCTCAAGATCCATCAGGAATTCCTGAGTCCAGAGAGTTGCTCTCTTACCTACGGTTGTCGCTGTGCCGGCTGGAAATGAGTAAATGCCAGAGTCGGCTGATCCTTATACTGTGCAGCAAACTTGGAAAGCTCAGCGATCACGTTCACAAGTTTCTTGCGGACAAGTTTCAGTGCCTCTGTCATAACGATGATATCCGTATTATCTCCTACATAACAGGAGGTCGCTCCCAGATGGATGATACCTTTTGCCTTCGGGCACTGTACACCAAACGCATACACGTGAGACATTACATCATGGCGAACCTGACGCTCACGCTCCTTAGCCACATCATAGTTGATATCATCCGCATGAGCTTTCATCTCGTCAATCTGCTCCTGGGTGATGTTAAGGCCAAGCTCACGTTCCGTCTCAGCAAGTGCAATCCACAGCTTTCTCCATGTGCGGAATTTCATGTCCGGGGAAAAAATGTACTGCATCTCTTTGCTTGCGTACCGCTCTGACAGCGGGCTTACATATCTGTCTGTATTCATTATTATCCTCCTGATTACATACCTCCGGGCCGGAATGGCGAATGATCCGTTATCTGCCCGAATCTGGTTAATTCACGCCTCTTGAAATTATATAACATTGCCTCTTTAAAAGCAACCGTTTGTTACTCCATACCCTGATGGAATTTTCCCAAAAATTCCTTCATTCTGCCATTTTCGGAAGAAAATACCTCCTGCGGCGTTCCCTCCACTGCGATCACACCCTTATCCATAAAGATGATACGGTCGGAAATATCTCTTGCAAAATTCATTTCATGAGTAACGATCACCATGGTGATATGCTCCTGAGCAAGATCCTTGATAACCTTCAGGATCTCACCGGTCAGCTCCGGGTCAAGTGCAGATGTAGGTTCATCAAAAAACAGGATCTTCGGATTCATACAGAGCGCACGGGCAATGGAAACTCGCTGCTGCTGTCCTCCGGAAAGCTGAAAAGGATATGCCTTCTCCTTGTCTGCAAGGCCCATTTTCTTAAGAAGGCTTCTTGCCTGGGCGTAAACCTCATCTTTCTTTCTCTTCTGCACCTTCAGAGGTGCATCCACTATATTTTTCAGTACGGAAAAATGCGGAAACAGATTGAACTGCTGGAACACCAGTCCCACATCACCGTTTTTGATGATCTCGCCGCTGTCCGGCGTCTCAAGTCCTGTGGCACAACGCAGGATGGTTGACTTGCCGGAACCGGAAGGACCGATGATACTTAAAACTTCTCCCTCTTCCACGTCAAGAGAGATATCTTTGAGAACTTCCAGTCCGTCAAAGCTTTTTTTGATATGTTTCATTTCAAATAATTTCATATTTTATACTCTCCATTCCGGTTAGCGGTAGTAATTCATACTTTTCTCAACCTTCTGCATCACAACAGCCACGATCAGGTTGAACACATAATAAAATATCGCAGCGATCACAAATGGCATCATTGTTGTCTGTGCACTTGCGATCTGCTTGGCAATGGTAAACATCTCCGCAACTGCCACAACAAACGCAAGGGAAGTATCCTTGACCAGCGTAATGACCTCATTTGTAATAGACGGCAAAATCCTCTTGATCACCTGTGGAAGGATGATGCGGAAAAATGTCTGCACCTTATTGTATCCAAGGATCTTTGCAGCTTCATACTGTCCCACCGGCATGGATTCAATGCCGCCGCGATAGATTTCTGCAAAGTAAGCTGCATAGTTGATGGCAAATGCGATAAATACAGCGATCAGACTATATCCCATGGAAATACGGATCCCGAAGATAAAATAAGGGCCGAAATATACCACCATCAGCTGCAGCATCAGCGGCGTTCCTCTCATGATGGATATGTACCCGGATACAATGGTACGGATCACTTTGTTTCTGGACATTCTGCCAAAACAGATCAGAAGTCCCAGCGGCAGAGAAAACAGCAAGGTTACAAAAAAGATCTCAATAGAGACCAGCATTCCTCCTGCCAGCTGCTGGAGCATTACACTAAAACTCATTTTTTTCCTCCTAGTTCGGAGTATCAGTCCCATTTATCGGACTGATACCTGTAATTCCTGTAAACAACAGGAAATGAGCGTGTACGGCAGCTCTTTCTGCGCCGAAGCACCCTCATTTCCTTTTTATGCGGAAGCTTCAAAAGCTTCTGCTATGTTTCTTATTTCTACTGCTGTTGGATAGCTTAAAAAAATATCTTCACAGCTTTTACTGTGCCGGATCTGTACCGGATCATTTGGATTCAGAATCGGTTTCTTTCTCTGTGCTGTCTGCACTTTCTTCTGTGTCAGCTTCTGCTGAATCAGAATTCTCTGTCTTATCCTTGTCCTCGCTGATGCAGAGCATGCTCTTATCCAGTTCATACTTATCTGCAAGCTTGTCAACCTCACCGGACTCGTCAAGCTTCTTGACCTCATCCCATACGAGATCCTTCAGTTCATCATTTCCCTTCTTGAATCCGATGCCATACTGCTCGTTCTGGATTGGCTCGTCAAGGATCACATATTTATCCTTGCCTCTCTGGGAAAGCTGATAGTTAGCAACACCGATATCAACAGCAACAGCGTCTGCAGCTCCGGAATCAATATTCATAAATGCAGTGTTGTAGTCCGGATTCTCTGTAAGAGATGCAAAGCTGTCCTTCAGTTCCTTATTGTCATCGTTGTTCAATGCGTCCAGTGCAGCGGATGCAGCCTGTACAACTACGTTCTTGCCCTTAAGATCCGCAAGCTTCTCAATTTCAGAATCCTTGGCAACTACGATCACCTGCTCATTGTTGATGTATGGATCACTCCATGTATAGTCATCCTCACGTCCGTTGATAGTAAATCCATTCCATATACAGTCGATCGTTCCGGAGTTCAGCTCCATATCCTTGGAATCCCAGTTGATAGGCTTCTTAACAAGTTCCCAGCCAAGATTATCACATACTTCCTGGGCAAGGTCAAGGTCAAATCCTACATATTCTCCGTTATCATCCTTATATCCGAACGGAGGATATTCAGCATCAAATCCTACGATCAGGGTCTTATCCTCAACACCTGCCTGTACACTCACTCCTGTTACCATCATTCCTATTGTCATCGCTGCCGCCATTACTACCGCAACTGTTCTTTTCTTCATGGTCATTCTCCTTTTTTCGGTTATCTCTTTATCACATGGTCACTCTACCACGTGAAAGCGTATGGTTATAGTAACATACCCAAAAGGAGCTGTCAAGAGCAAACCTTCTGCTCTGCCAGATAATCTTTGTATTTCTTTCTGGCCGTTTTCAGATATGTTCTGGAAATTGGGATTTCCGTCTGTCCGACCACAAAACTGTTCTTCTTAAGTGAAGTTACCTTCTCCATGTTAATACAAAAGCTCTGATGACATCTCAAAAAGCTGCTGTCTGACAGCTGTCCCGAAAAATCCCCCAGCCTGGCTCTGCAGCTGATCTTTTTTCCATCGGTAAGATGAAATGTCACACTGTGAAGACTACTGGATATATATGCCAGATGATCGTGCTGCAGTGTATAAACCTGTTTCCTGTAGCGAAAATACAGCGCTCTTCCGCCTTCACGCCTGCATACCTCCAGGATATGTACCAGAACATGTTCCAGTTCTCCACTTTCAACCGGTTTGACCAGATAGTTATAGGCAAACACTTCAAATGCTTCTTTATAGAATTTCTCATTCTCTGCCACCAGCACAACCGGGATATAGTGTCCTTTCAGGCGCATTGTCCGTACAGTTTCCAGACTCCTGCCCTGATCACCATCCAACCCCAGAAATATCAGATCGCAAATCTTGTGTCCCTCTGCCAGTCCTTTCAGAAGACTCTCTCTGGTCCGATACAGAAGGAGCTCTGCATCAGGGACCAGTGTGGAAAGCTGCCTGTACAGCTTCTGTGCATCCTTTCGTATTTCATCACATATTGCGATCGTCATCACTGCCATTGCCGTGTTTTCCTCCCTCATGCTCTTTCTGATATTAACATTTTATTTTCAAAGAAAGACCTGCGCAATATGTGCTTCTAATTGTGCCTTGTTTTTTTACAAATTATTGCAATTCATGATCTGTTTTCGTATAATAATGTCATATAAGCACCAAAAGGAGTACTACTATGTCTGATTTCAGCGACAAATGCCGGGAATACCTAAAGGATACAGGAGAAAACGTTTATCAGTTATCTGCTTCTTCGGGACTTGACCGCACCTCGCTACAACGTATGATCACAGGGAAACGTCTTCCCGGTATTGATTTTGTGCGCCAGTTCTGCGATTCCCTCCGGATCAATCCTTCCCAACGCAGGGAACTGATGGAATTATATAAAATAGAAAAAATCGGAAAAGAAATATATTACAACCGCAAATATATACAGGAGCTTCTGGGTGTTATCAGCTCCCAGCAGGTCATTTCCCGGGAGGGTTTTCTCAGGCTTCCATCCTTTCCCTTTTACCGTGGAACTTTTTCTCTTGATGTGGAAAAGAAGGTCCTGAGCCTTTTTGAGGACATCCTGTCTTCCGGTTCTTCTGAAACGATCCGTACCAACCTTCCGGCCAACTGCCGGCTTCTTGTACAGATCTTTTCCCATCTTTATCCCAAATATGAGAAACTGCCACCGGTGATCCAGATCCTGCCGCTTCACCAGAACCCGTCCGCCTCACCGGATTACAACATGAATCTGGAAACCTTTCTCTGCACACTCCTTCCGATCCTGTCAGGTTTTGTGGGCTACCAGCCATATTATTACTATACTCAGACAGGCCGAGAGTTTTCCAGCTATGAACTGTTTCCTTTTTTCTTACTCACTGAAAAAAAGCTGCTGCTGTTATCCTCGGATATGATGACCTGTATTTTTACTGAAAATCCGGAAGCGATCCACGCATATCAACAGGAATTCCGGCGGGTTCTTGAGAATTCCAGTCAATTCTTCCTGCAGTCGGATTCTCCGGACAGGATCCTTAATATCTTTGGTTCTATCATGCAGACAAAGATCTCAACAAATTTTGCACTGGAATCTCATCCCTGCCTTGCACTGATGTCCTATGGTCCGGGCTTTATTCAGTCATTGTTTGATAACAGGGATATCGATCTTTCCGATCCGGTCTATACCCAGCTGGCAGCGGTTCTGAACCAGACTTCCTTTTCTTTTACAGAAGCTGCCTTTTCCTGCAATTATTTTACACTGAGCGGGATCCGAAAATTTGCCCGTACCGGACTCCTTGACGGACCTTATTCCTACCATCAGACCCCTCTTCCGAAAGAAGAACGAAAAAAGGCCCTCAAGCATCTTCTTGACACAGATATGGGACATGAAAAATGCAGGATCCTGAAGCCTTCCGTACTTCCTGAAACCGGGATCCATCTGGAAGTTCTGTCTGACTATTCCGTTTTTCTCTGCTTTCTTTCCGAAAAAGATACTTTTCTCTGTATCTATCTGAAAGAGACCAGTATCGGACAGGCCCTGAATGATTACCTCTGTTCCCTGTCTGAGGAAGAATCCGTATATACAAAAAAAGAAGCCCGGCAGATCCTGCTGGGACTTCTTGAACAGCTTTAAGAGCCGGTACTTCTGTGATATTCTCTTGTGAGATCCTCCAGGATCCTGTCGGTTTCTCCGGATGCGATATGCTGCTCCGGGAGACCGGCAAAGCTTTTCAGAGCCTGGTCTGTTTCCTGCCTTACCATTTCATCTGTCTTCAGATCTTCCTGTCGTTTCCTGTATTCTTCTTCACTGTGAACACTGCGGTAGGCCAGAAGATAAACCTTCAGCGCTTTCTCTGAATGATTCTCCTTCCATGCTTTCCAAAAGCAATCCAGCGCTTTATCCATCTGGAACAGGTAACTGTATGCGCATCCCTGATTATGCAGGACCCTTTCACGCATCTCTCCGGTGATTTCTTTCCCGCCATGCTCCAGAAGCTTCTGATAAACACGGAGTGCATTCACATACATCCGATTCTCCATCAGCGCATCACCTTTGCGTTTCTCCCGTATTTCTTCAGGTTCACGTTTTCTGGCTTCAATGCGCCCGTTTAAGGTCTTAAGCTCTTCATAAGCCAGATAATTGATCTCTTTAAATATCGGATACAGTACTTCTTCAAGTCCGGCCTCTCTTCCAATATAAGGTTTCAGCTTGGCCGCAAGCTTCGGAAGCTCCAGTTCTTCCTCTAGCCAGGTACAGAGCTTACTGCTGATCAATGAGCTGTCCACAAGATAAAGATTGTTATAAAGATAATAGCAGAGTTCTTCTATAGAATAGATATTGGTACTGATATTTTCGATATAAAACGGCTTCTCTGCCTTTTTTACCTGACATAAAATATATCCGCTCATGCCTGCTTCCTTTCTTCCTGCTCATCCCATCGTACCAGTTCCCTCCAGATCTTCCCACTGGAAGGATACATTTCGCCAAATCCCAGATCCTTCACTGTGATCTCGCAGTCTCTCGGCGATACGTATTTCAGCATGAGGGAAAGCCTTGAAGTCCGATTAGGCCGCTTTGGCAGACCGTCAAGTGCCATGGCCACACGTTTCTTCTCGGTCTCTTCCGGAATACTTACCACAAATACCAGTTCACTGGTATCATCCAGGATTAGCTCGCAGGATGCACTGCATTCATACCAGTTGCTGCCGCTTTCGATCAGCGGATAGTAAGCCGGAGAGCCCATCACCCGCATGTCCATCCCTACATCCACAGCCACCAGCGAATCACTTAAATAGCGGTAACCTTTGAGTTTTTTATCCTCCAGCCTGTCCTTACCGGCTATGCAGGCTCCCTTTGCAAAAAGATTGTTTCCATAAAAAACCTTCCGTCCCTGATGACACAGGAGCTTTACAGACTGCTGTGCCCACTTCTGGTCAAATCCTTCTCCCGTGATCTGCACACTGGAGAAGAGTTCTTTGCCGAGAGTCTTACTGATAAAACGGTAAAATTCCACATCACGGATCTCATCTTCCGGTTCAAGCTTTGTGCTGACCGGATCCTCCAGTTTTACAAGCACCGGTCTGGAAGAGCCGTTGATAGTCAGCTTCCGGAAGGTTACCGTATCGCCTGCAAAGGCATACCATCCTACACTTCGATTCCAGGTTTCCCGTTTCTGCCCCAGCGCATAATAATAAAAACTCTCGCCATAGTCCATAAGCATATATTTCTCACGTGAAAAACCTGCAAGGCTGCAGGCCTTCTGATAATTCCGTACCTGAAGTGTACTAAGTTCCGGCGATGTGATACAAAGGCACCGGGTATTCTTTACAATATCCTGGATTCCCAGAAATTTCAGGATTCCCCTCAGAAAATGTGCCAGAAGCTCTGCCGGCTCTTTTTCCTCTCCTGCCACCTGGATCTTTTCTTCCTTCTGACAGATATCATAAATATTTCCGATCATGATCCCGCCCTTTTCCCTGGCAAAATACTCTGCTTCCAGGCCTACGCAGTAATCACCGTGATCGGTACGATAGCAGATACAGCCCGGAGCTTCGTACTGACTGGCTCCTACCTTCATGGAAAGAGAACGGGCTTCTTCTGCTTTTCTGTCATAATAACAGATCTGTGTGTATTCTTTTCCAATATCAATTCCTATGATCAAGTCACGAATTTCATTCATCTTTCCGGTTCCTTCTCTATGACAAACATTTCATTAACGTACTGTTCCTGCCGGAGATACTGTGCCAGCTTCTCCTTCACTTCCGTTTCTTTATCAAGTTTTCTTGCACAGAGTATCTGATTGATCAGCTGATATTTGCTGGATGCCTGGTCATTACTCTGGTTCATGGTCAGTATTTTTTCTTCCGTTTTGTGTACACCGGCTTCATCTTCTATCTGGAAATAATATCGCAGGGTTTCTCCATAAAACAATGTAAATGCTCTGGCAAAAATTCCCTCATAGATATTTTTGAGCGGTTCACTTTTATAGTCCGGTACAGTTCCAAGTCCGGTATCCAGGGAATAATACAGTGTGACCGAAGCCTCCGGTGAAGTATGATACTCTACAAAAGTCTTATCATCCAGCTGATACGGTCGCAGGATACTCTGATCCAGGTTCCGGAAAAACTCAAATGTCATTCCTTCCTTTACACAGGAAGAGAGGATTTTTTCTTCCATTTCCAGATTTTCTTCATCAGAAGTTTTTTCTTCGGAAAGCAGTTTCAGAAGGGTCAGGTCACAGATCCGGTCTCCGGGCCACTCCTTTTCTCTGCGATTTTTCAGATACTCCTTAAGTCCCGGCATCTCCGGCATTTCTTTTACAAACATCCCGTAAGACATCAGAGTCAGATACGCACCGATCACACTCTCTTTTCCGGAATGGCGGATATATGCTTTCAGGATATCCGCCCCCTCTGGCCGGTAATCCCAGTTAAACATCAGAAGAGAAAGGATCCTCTCCTCCAGATTATAGGTATCCATCTCAAACCCACAGGCACTTTTCCAGATATCCAGAAGTTCATCCACAGGTCCAAACCGGAATTTCATCAGATACATGAGGATCACTTCATCATAGAGTCCCTGTCGGTATACATGAGAGGAAAGTGCGATCAGCTCTTCGTCTTCCGCACAGTCACAGCGGATGATCATACGGCTTACCAGCTTCAGAAGAGCACGCTCCTCTACTCCTTCAAATCCAAATGCTTCCACCACGCTCATAGCCTGCGGAAACAGTCCCCGCTGGATCAGGATCTCCAGAAGGGTTTTCCGGTCGACCATAGCATATTCCCGATAATCCATCATCTCCAGACAGGCATCCAGATCTTCTCCCTGCACGTGATCCCGATAATAATCCAGGATCTTTTTGCGGATCAGCCTCTTATATTCATCGGTAAACGCCGGTGAAAGGACCAGTTTCTGAAAAATTCCCAGATTCTTACGACTGATCTCCTGCCCCTGACAGTAATGTAAAAGCACAGCCGGTTCATCTGCCCCTTTTTCCAGCACTGCCGGAACCATCTCACGATCATCGAAAAGTGGTGTCAGATTATAATCTACCGTAGCAGCATAACGTCTCTGTTTTTCATCCTGAAATACAACGGCCGCATCTTCGCTGCAGATCCTTGGGTAAGCGATCCCATGGATACACGGATAGATTTCTTCCTGTTTCATCTGTCTGTGACGGACGATCACACTACGGACCTTCGGATCATCCGTATACAGCCGGTGGGTAAACATCCTGGAGGCGATCACCTGCGCTTTTTCGCTGTCCGATGGTTCCCGCATGAATTCCTGATAAACAGCGGCATAATTTTCATTCATCCGGCCTTCCCGTAACTTACGGAAAGCAAATTCCTCCATGCTTTCACGATAGCTTTCGTATGTCTGTGGATCACGTTCCTTCCCTGCAATGATGCATGCATACAGATAGGCACGCTTGGAATCACCGAGAGTATTGTTGTTATAGGTAAAATACATCAAAAGCGGTTTCGGCAGAACTCTCCGATAAGAGGTATCCAGTGTTTCCACATAATATTCGTACAGCCGTGTGATCCGGATCCCGCGGTCCACGGCAGCAGAAAACCACTGAAAATATTCCGGTTTTCTTGGATTTCCCTTCATAATATATTTACAGATAGCTTCCACGGTATCATCCGACGGAAAGGCTTCACACCCCATAGCCATAGCACGGTACAGGCTTTCGTTAAAAGCTTTCTCATAGCCGGAAAGATATGCCAGGCGCATGACCAGCTCTTCCGTCAGCATCTGTTCTTTTCCTGCAAAAAGGAATACCTGGGCCCAGAACCCATTGATTCGATGCAGCAGCGACATATCTGCACAAATACTGTTCCATGCTTCCAGATACAGAAAAGGACTTGTACATCCCCGCTCAAAAAGTTCCTCCATCAGAAAGATCTTTTTTGACGGAGAAAGCGTATGATCCATTTCAAATGCCAGTTTCAGAAGGATAAAGCTGTCTTCCTTCTGCATCCGGAAATTCTGTACCTTGCGGAGAGCCTGTTCCTTATCCCGGTACAGCCCGGTCTGTGTACACAGATACAGATAAATCCCTGCCAGTTCCAGTTCATTGTGATGAAAGGATTTATTCTGATAACGCTCAAGGATTTCTGAAGCCTGGTCATCTTCTCCTTCCAGATGAAGAAGATAGGCTTCCAGAAGCTGATATTCCGGATATTTCAGTCCGCTTTCGCCCATACGGTCAAGTTTCTCGTGAGTAAAGGCTGTCCAGGCCTGAAAATCTGTTCTTTTACAGAGATATCCCAGGTATTCCTTCATCAGAGCTATCCGGTACTGTTTTTCCAGAAGATCCAGGTTCACGCACTCTCAGTTCCTCTGGATGCAAGAACGTGATATACCAGTTTCTGGTATGGGGTTTTTACAATGATCTCGCCGTACTGATTCCCTTTTCCCAGTTTTTCCTGGCGTATCACATAGTTTATTTCACAGGTACTTCCGATAAAATCCTCTTCTGTGACCACATGCTTGCCTGCCTCCAGAAAATCCCCGTTTACCTCAATATCTGCCCGCAGGTGTCCCCATCCGCTCCTGTGGATATAAAGGGATTCCTGAACAGATTCACTGACATCATAAAAACCGGCCTCTTCTCTGTTCAGACTCAATGTCACCTTTTCCTTGGCACCGGCTGCGATCAGAAATTCCTCCAGATGCTGATAGGTCACCGGCTGCTGTGACATTCCTGCATAAAGAGAACGGATCTTCTCACTCTGATCACTCAGGATCAGAGAAAAATGTCGTTCTGTAAAGATCCGGTAAGCCTCATGGAAATCTTCCCTTGCAATGTGCAGAAATTCTTCCAGAGAAGCTACCTTTCTGCCTGCACTCTTCACCTCTTCCGTCTGTACCTGTACAGTGAACGGCAGCTTATATTCTCCGATACTGGTAGTAAAACACAGCCAGCCTTCAAAGCTCTCTCCCGGCCTCATTCCCTCTGCATCTACCCATAAGGCATGCGCACTGTGGTTCCGGAAAAGCGGTCAAATCCGGGCACCAGTCTCCGGTCAGATGAAGTCACAAAGCCACTGATCCTGCGGTTGTCATCGGTACCGAAATAAATCTCATCCTTTGTAGTCTCTCCTGCCTTCAGCGTAGCGAAAATACGGTCCTGTGAAAACAGAAGCCCAGGCTGTTCATAAATAAATTTTCCGTTAAGAAGCTGTTCTATCCTCTTTTTCAAAATATATACTCCTCATCAATATACACTGATTGTTGTCACTCATATTTTATGATTATACACCAGATCAGAATGTGGCGCAACAGGTGTTCGCCTCTGTCCTTTTTATAAAGTTTCTGTTGGAAAAGCACGAAAAGCACGTCCGGCTCATAAGCTATAAGGAAATCCCCTTTGAGGTGAACCCTTGAAAACCTTTCTGAAACCGCTTTCTTTTGCGGAAGAGCAGTTCTATCTTCTACAGCTCCAAAGGGGCGATCCGGAAGCAAAAAATATCCTTATCGAACACAATCTCCGCCTCGTAGCACATGTTGCAAAAAAATATCAGGGATGTGACGAGGATCAGGATGATCTGATCTCCATAGGCACCATAGGTCTGATCAAAGCCATTTCCACCTTTGATCCCAACCGGACTTCCAAGCTTTCTACTTATGCTGCACGGTGCATTGACAATGAACTTCTCATGATGTTCCGTGCCCGCAGGAAACGTTCCAGAGAAGTTTCTCTCTATGAACCATCGGCACAGACCGGGAAGGCAACGAGATCAGCCTTCTCGATATCATTGAAAGTCCACCCGTTGATGTTGTGGATGATTGTTTCAAAAAGGACAGCATTTCCTATCTTCTCCGTTATATCCGGACAGTACTCTCCCCAAAGGAATACCAGGTGATCTGCTGCCGCTACGGTTTGAATGGCCAGGAGCCACTGACCCAGCGAGAGATTGCTGAAAATCTCTCCATCAGCCGCTCCTATGTATCCCGTATCGAAAAGAACGCTCTTCGAAAACTCCGTACTCTTTTTCCTGAAAATCAGTAAAGGGGAGAACGTTCTTTTCGTTCTCCCCTTTACTCTCTTATCCACCCTTTCGGATCATTCACCTCTTCGGAGAATATCAAATACCTCCGGCATCTCTGTCAGTTTCACATAGATTCTCTGCTGGGCATGTGGTGCACTCTCCATAGCTTCGCCCTCTTCATTATAAATGGCTTCCACTGTGACCGGAATATTCCTTCCGTCCGGTTTCATGATCTCGATGGTCTCTCCTACAGAAAACTTATTTCTCTGTGTCAGTCTTGCCAGACCTCTCTCATCGATCTCTTCTGCAAATCCAAGATATGTGTATTCTCTTACATATGTGTTGCTGTCATAGATCTGGGTATTTTCATCCGGCTTTCCGTAGAAAAATCCGGTGGTAAACTGACGGTAGGTACAGTTTGAGATCTGCTCCTGATACCACGGCATATTTGCATGATATTTTTCCGAACTTTCCATACAGTCGTCAATGGCTTTGCGGTAGGTTCTTGCCACTGTTGCCACATAAAGAGCTGTTTTCATACGTCCTTCGATCTTCAGGCTGTCAATACCGCTTGTAAGGATATCTTCCATATGCTCTACCATACAGAGGTCCTTGGAATTAAAAATAAAAGTTCCTCTCTCATTTTCAAATACCGGCATGTATTCTCCCGGACGCTTCTCCTCCACAACAGAATATTTCCATCTGCATGGATGGGTACAGGCTCCCTGATTAGCATCTCTTCCCGCCATAAAGTTACTGAGAAGACATCTTCCGGAATAGGAAATGCACATGGCGCCGTGAATAAACGTTTCAATCTCCATATCCTCCGGAATATGTGCCCGGATCTCCCGGATTTCTTCCAGAGAGAGCTCTCTTGCACTTACCACACGTTTGGCACCAAGGTTATACCAGAAACGGTAAGTCTCATAATTGGTATTATTTGCCTGTGTACTGATGTGACGCTCGATCTCCGGACAGATTTCCTTTGCATACATAAAGATTCCCGGATCTGCGATGATCAGTGCGTCCGGTCCGATCTCCTTCAGTTCCTGAAGATATTCCCTTACACCCTCAAGATCACGGTTATGCGCCAGAATGTTTACTGTCACATAAACCTTTACGCCATGGGAATGGGCAAATGCGATTCCCTCACACATATCTTCTTTTGAAAAATTCTTAGCCTTTGCGCGAAGTCCAAAAGCTTCTCCGCCGATGTAAACAGCATCTGCACCATATATGACGGCAACCTTTAAAACCTCAAGCTGCTCGCCGGAACCAATAGTTCTGGTCGTTTCATAAGCCTGTTCTCCTGTTTTTACACTTACAGCCGCTCCGTCTCCAAGAGGAAGCACCGATGTACGAAGCACCGGACTGTGAGTCAGCTGCCAGAGATATTCTCTCATTCTTTTATAGATTGTACGGTTACGCCGTTCCACAAGATAATGAGATTCAATAATATCCCCTTCCTGCAGCACGTTGTCAGATACCAGCACGCTTCCCTCTTTCATCAGTCTCAGCACGTCAGGAAGCCAGTGGATATACTGGCCCTTGGCTGCGTCCATGAAGATCATATCAAAGGTTCCGGTAAGATTCTTCAGGATCTCTCCGGCATCTCCCTCCAGAAGCGTGATCTGTGACTCTCTTCCTGCGCGCCTGAAATTATCCTTTGCGACAGGAATTCTTTTTTCATAATTCTCTATGGTAACAATTTCCATATCTTCCGGCCCATACTCACACATAAGAAGTGTGGAGAAGCTACGGCAGTCCCCACCTCCAAAATGCGCTTCGGTTGTTTCAGTGCCAGAAGCATCCTCATAAAGCTCTGCATATCTCTCCGGATGATCGGCACCCGGTCTGCAAGTGCCTTTGTCTCCAACTCCTGCAGAAATGGAGTATTCCCCATATCCAGTGAATTGATATAGGTCTGCATGCGTTCTTCTACGATCACTGGCTGTTCGATCCTTCCTTGCTCTCTTCTCCTGACAGCACTGCCATGATCCTGGTCGGTGTATAGGCTGTACTGAGAAGGTATGTACCGGCTTTGATCTGTCCGTGATATGCGGACATTCTTTCCTGTATGGTAAATGCAAGCGCATCCTTGACAAGGCCCTTCTGCTCCAGTGTCTTGCCTACTTTATATGCAGAGGCGCCTTCTTTTATGACTACCGTGACCTGCTGTCCCTCTCCCGGGCTCATAGCCTGCTGGTTAAACACATCGTAGCCAAACTGATATGCTGATTTTCCAACCCAGATCAGAAATACGATAATAAAGATATATACAGCGGTTTTAAATACCCCTCCAGCCAGAAAAACGCCGGCCCTGCCAACCTTGTCTCTTGTGTCTGCCATAGTCTTTCCTCCTATAAGTCAGGAATCTGTATGTCGATCCCGTCCACCAGCGTCCTGCATATCCGCTGCATCAGTCTGCACAGCGCAAGCTCAGCGTCGAGATAGGCATTTACTTTCAGGTTCTGTCTCAGACTTGCAGACTCCTGATTGAGCTGTTCCTCAATATGGAACAGCTCATCCTTGTCTGAATGATTCTGCAGTCTGAAATTATCTCCACGGAATCTCATCACTCTGGCTTTCAGCTCAGGATCCGCTTCAAGCTGGGCTGCCTGTTTCTGATATTCCTGATATTCATCGCTTCTGTGCACAGCATCGAGAAGCTTCCCGATCTCCATGCTGATCTCATCCATGAACCTACGCCTCCATAATGATAGGCAGGATCATAGGATTTCTCTTGGTCCGTTTCCACAGATACTCTCCAAGGGCATCCTTGACCTCGGTTTTGATCTTGCCCCAGTCAGTGATATTGTTCTCCAGGCAGGAATCCAGTGCAGTTTCCACAACCTGTCTGGCATGCTCCATAAGATCCTCAGATTCTCTTACATACACAAAACCTCTGGAAACGATATCCGGACCTGCGAGAACTACATTACTGTGGCGCTCCAGTGTCATAACTACGATCATGATCCCATCTTCAGAAAGGTGCTGACGGTCACGAAGTACGATATTTCCCACATCACCAACGCCAAGTCCGTCTACGAAGATCGCACCTGTATGAACGCTTCCTGTCACCTTGGCATCCTGTCCGTCCAACTCCAGAACATTTCCGGAAGAAGGATAAAAATATTCTCCTTCGGGATTCCCAGATCTTCCACAATGTGTTTCTGTGCAGTCAGATGACGGTACTCACCATGGATTGGAATGGCATATTTCGGTTTTACGAGGGAGTAGATCAGCTTGATCTCCTCCTGGCAGGCATGTCCGGAAACATGGACATCCTGGAAAATAACCTTGGCTCCCTTCATAGACAGTTCGTTGATGACCTTGGAAACTGCCTTTTCATTTCCGGGGATCGGATTGGAGCTGAAGATGATGGTATCGTTAGGCTTGATCGTGATCTTCTTATGGATATTGGCTGCCATACGGGAAAGTGCCGCCATGGACTCACCCTGGCTTCCTGTTGTGATCAGAACCACCTTGTCGTCCGGATAATTCTTCACCTGATCGATCTCGATCAGTGTGTTCTCCGGGATCTGCAGATAGCCAAGCTCTGACGCTACGGAAATAACATTGACCATACTGCGGCCCTCCACAGCAACCTTTCTTCCGAACCGGTATGCAGTGTTAATGATCTGCTGCACACGATCCACGTTGGATGCAAAGGTTGCAATGATGATCCTGGATGTACGGTACTCATTAAAAAGATTATCAAATACATGTCCCACTGTACGCTCGGACATTGTAAATCCCGGTCTCTCTGCATTGGTACTCTCACACATCAATGCAAGCACACCCTTCTTGCCGATCTCTGCAAAACGCTGCAGATCGATGGCATCTCCAAATACCGGTGTATAATCAACTTTAAAGTCTCCTGTGTGTATCACGATTCCCACCGGTGAATAAATAGCAAGTGCGGATGCATCCTGGATACTGTGATTCGTTTTGATAAATTCCACAGCGAAATCCCCAAGATTGATCACCTGCCCGTGTTTTACCTCTTTCAATTTGGTAGAACGCATAAGGTTATGCTCTTTCAGTTTGTTGCGGATCAGTCCCAGTGTCAGCTTGGTAGCATAGATCGGAACATTGATCTCTTTCAACACATACGGAAGAGCTCCGATATGATCCTCATGTCCATGAGTGATCACAAATCCCTTCACCTTGGAAATATTTTCCTTAAGGTATGTTACATCCGGAATGACCAGATCGATTCCCAACATATCGTCCTCAGGGAAAGAAAGACCACAGTCTACAACTACAATACTGTCGCCATACTCAAAAGCGGTAATGTTCATTCCGATCTGCTCCAGACCGCCAAGTGGTATGATCTTAAGCTTGGATGTTGTTCTGCGGCCGGTTTTCCGACCGGATGGCCTGCCGCCGGTCTTTGCCGGTTTCTGTGTGTTTCTGCTGTTTTTTACAACGCCACCGGCTGCTGTTTTCTTTGCTGTTGGCCGGAAAGGCTTATCCTGACGGTTTTTGCTACCACCACGATACTGTCTTGTTCTTGATCCGGCATTCTTTTGTCTTGCTGCGGTTCTTCTGGCACCGCCTGCGGAAACTTGTACTATGCTCTCCGCATTTTTGTTGTCATCGTTGTTCTCGCTTTTCAAAAATCGCTCCTCCATTCAAAATTCACGTCATCCAGCATCTGCTGAAAAACTGCATATACAGCCTGAAGTTCGTCATCATCCTCGACCATCTCATAACAGGCTTCTGTGCTTCCCGGAGCTGAAATATCCTTCAGAATATATGCGTCTGCTTCCTCATCCTGTGAATCGGACACCAAAAGATAAGTCACACCCGCAATATTGGTCTGCTCCTCTACGTAAAACTCAGCAGCTGTGCCGTCGTCTGACTGAAATATTATTTTTTCCATATTTAATTCTTCCTTATCCGTTCTTGTCAAGCGGATATTCACAATCCGCATTTGCTACCTGATCCGCTCAAAATATCTATTTGCGTTTCCGATCATTCTTCCACGCCTTACTGCTGTTCTCTTCTGTATGCGGCAGCATCCAGATATCCCTGCAGGATAAAGACTGCTGCTACCTGATCCAGATACTGTTTACGGTCTTCCTTATGCACACCGGTCTCCTCCAGAGTACGGTCTGCCGCCATGGTAGTCAGTCTCTCATCCCACATAACAACAGGCAGACCCGTACGTTTCTCCAGCATTTCCTTAAACTCCAGAGATTTCTCGGCCCGCTCTCCTACTGTATTGTTCATGTTTTTCGGGTATCCCAGAACGATCTCCGTAACCTGATACTCCGAAATGATCTCTTCAATACGTGCCAGAGTACGACGAAGCTTGTTTTCCTGCTTGCGCCATACGGTTTCCACACCTTGGGCTGTTAGACCAAGGGGATCGCTCACTGCAACCCCAACGGTCTTCGAGCCATAGTCCAGTCCCAGTACTCTCATATTACCGTTCCCAGGACTTATTCTTGATATACTCGGTGAGAAGCTCCTCTACCAGCTCATCACGCTCCACCTTCATGATCATGCTTCTCGCACCCTTGTGGCTTGTGATGTAGGTCGGGTCTCCGGACATAATATATCCTACGATCTGATTCACCGGATTGTAGCCCTTCTCATCCATTGCATTGTACACCAGATCCAGGACTTCTTTTACCTGAAGCTCCTGATCCGGTTTTGTTCTGAAATACTGTGTATTTCCCAGATTATTCTCTGCCATTGTCTCTCACGTCCTTAAAATATATTCTTTTTTATTTTAATATAAATTTACATAAATTACAATCTTAAATTTAACGAGGATTGCGAATACAAACTGTCAACGTTACTGTTCACTCCGTTCTCAGTAACACGCTTCACAAAATATTACCAGTGAATAAACAACCTTTCAACATACGATCCCGTTCTTCACTCCACGGCTTCACCGGTCATGATATGCTCTTCAAGAAAGCCTTCTGCCTTTACGATTACGATATCATTTACGCCATAAGCTTCCGATTTCGGTACAGCAGTTTTTATATACTCCCGGCTGTGTCCCAGATACCAGGTCCTTCCATTCTTTGTATACTCTTCCTCGATCAGTACCTCCAGGTTTTTGCCAAGCATGGATTTCTCATAATCCCCTGCATGACGATGATGCAGCTCGATCATCTTCTCACTGCGGAAGGATTTCTCCGCCTCTGTCAGCTGTCCGTCCATGGCAGCTGCCTTTGTTCCCTGTCTTCTGGAATATTTGAAGATATGAGTCTCATAAAAACGGATGCTGTCCACAAAATCATAGGATTTCCGGAATTCTTCCTCCGATTCCTGCGGAAAGCCTACGATCACATCCGTTGTCAGTGCCGGATTTCCATACACTTCTCTTAAAAGCTCACAGCGCTCTCTGTATTCCCCGCTTCTATATCTGCGGTTCATCCTCTCCAGGGTCTCATCACAGCCACTCTGCAGGGAAAGATGGAAATGCGGGCATACCTTCGGCAGCGCCGCGATCCCTTCCGCAAATTCTCTTGTAACGATTCCCGGTTCCAGCGATCCCAGACGGATACGCCTGATCCCTTCGATCTCATGCACAGCACGGATCAGAGAAAGCAGCGTTTCTTTTTTCTCCTCCGGGAAATCCACTCCATAGGAGCTTAAATGGATTCCTGTAAGGACCACTTCCTTATACCCTTTTTCCGCAAGTGCACGGACCTCCTTCAGCACACTTTCAATATTCCGGCTTCTGACACGGCCTCTTGCATAGGGAATGATACAGTACGTACAGAACTGATTGCATCCGTCCTGAACCTTGATATATGCCCTTACATGTTCTGCTGTATGATCAATGGAAAGTTCCTCATACTCTTTTGTCTGATTGATCTTGATCACATGGGAACCATGGCCCGGTTTGTTTTCCGCATATTCGGCCAGTGCCTCCACAATATTGATCTTCTGGTTATTTCCCAGAACAAGATCAATGGCTTCGTCTTTTTCCAGTTTCTCGCCACCGGTTTGTACATAACAGCCCGTTGCCACCACGATCGCTTCCGGATTCATTTTTTTTGCTTTGTGGAGCATCTGTCTTGATTTTCTGTCTGCAATATTGGTTACTGTGCAGGTATTGATCACATAAATATCCGCTCCCGGCTCAAAAGGCACGATCTCATATCCCGCCTCCTCCAGAAGCTGCTGCATGGCCTCGATCTCATAGGCATTTACTTTGCAGCCCAGGTTGTGTAATGCAACTTTATTTCCCATTTTTCCTCACTTTTTTTACACTTTAACTAATTATTAAAACAATTTTTATCTCTTTTCACCTTGACTTTTTGGGTACTGACAGGTAAGATGAAAGCTGTAAAACAACAAAAATTTATCAAGGGAGGTTATTATAATGAAAACAGCTAAAATCTCACTGAATTCCATCGATAAGGTGAAAGCATTCGTAAACGAGATCAGCAAATTCGACTGCGATTTTGATTTAGTATCCGGAAGATATGTGATCGATGCAAAATCCATCATGGGTATCTTCAGCCTGGATCTTTCCAAGCCGATCGACCTCAACATCCATGCAGATGGCGCTGCTCTGGATAACGTAATGCAGATTATTTCCAAATATACAATCGACTAATCTATACTGTATATTTGAGAGGAACTGTATCGGATACAGTTCCTCTTTTTTCATGCTTTCAGAATCCTTCTGTTCTCAATGAACTCCCTTTTCCTGATATATCGGTAATTCCAGGGAACCTCTGCAGCGAGGTTCCCTGTTTGTTTTTTCTTATCTAAAACGGATCACTGAATTTCAATGATCTCTGTGGTATTCAGAGCCGTTTCCATAAGCTCATCGATCTTCTTCAGAAAGCTTCTGCTCGGAACGGCGGATCACCTTAAGATTCGGCTTTGTTACAGGATGTTTCGCTACAAAGATGGTACAGCAATCCTCAAACGGCTGAATAGAAGTCTCAAAGGTATCGATCTTTCTGGAAATACGGACGATCTCCTCTTTATCAAAGCCGATCACCGGACGATATACCGGAAGTGTGCAGACTTCATTTGTAGAAGCAAGGCTCTGTAAGGTCTGGCTTGCAACCTGTCCGATGCTCTCACCTGTGATAAGTCCGAGACAACGGTCTTTTTTAGCGAAATGCTCGGCAATACGCATCATATATCTTCTCATGATAATAGTAAGCTCATCATGAGGACACTGATCATAAATATAAAGCTGTATATCTGTAAAGTTAACTACATGGAGACGGATCGGTCCGCTGTATTTGGCTACCAGGCGGGCAAGATCCACTACCTTCTGTTTTGCGCGCTCACTGGTGTAGGGCGGTGCATGGAAATATACCGCATCGATCTTAACACCACGTTTTGCGATCATATAGCCGGCAACCGGACTGTCGATCCCACCGGAAAGAAGAAGCATGGCTTTTCCGTTTGTTCCGATGGGCATTCCGCCTGCGCCCGGAATGGTCTGGGAATATACGTAAATCTTGTCACGGATCTCAACAGAAAGATCCAGCTCCGGATGATGAACATCTACACTTGCCTCCGGGAACGCATCCAGGATACGTCCGCCAAGCTCAGCGCTGACTTCCATGGAGCTGATCGGATAGGATTTCTTTGCGCGGCGTGTCCAGACCTTGAAGCTTCCGTTAAAGTCCGGATGCCACTGCTTCATATAACCCACAACATCTTCGGCAAGCTTCTCAAAGCCCTGTTCTTCATAGATCATAACCGGGCAGATGCCTACAATACCGAATACATGCTGCAGCGCATCTACAGCCTCATCGTAATCATAATTCTCCGGGCAGAATACATAAACTCTTCCCTGCTCTTTTTTTACTTCAAAATCTCCCTCGATCTTGGAGAGTGCGATCTCCATCTGATGTACGAGAGCATCTTCAAAACGATAGCGGTTTTTTCCCTTAAGGGCAATTTCCGCATATTTGATCAGAAATGCATGTACTAACATAAAAATCCCTTTCTTCTGTATTCTCTATCGACGTGCATACCTGCGCAGCATCGGAATTGTTTTTCCCAGTGCTTCCAGGCAGTAATCTACCTCTTCAAAGGTATTTTCCTCACAGAAGCTGATGCGAACGGTACTCTCCACATCCGCTCTTGAAAGTCCCATAGCTGTCAGTGTTGCACTCGGTTTTCTCTTATGACTGGAGCATGCACTTCCTGCGGAAATATATACTCCGAATTCTTCCAGTGTATGGAGCAGGACTTCGCTTCGGACTCCATGAAAAGTCACGCTCATGATGTGCGGTGCCCCTTCTCTTAAAGGCATTCCGTTGATGGTGATGTCTCCAAGCTTTGAAAGTCCCTCTGCCATCCGTTCTTTCAGGTCATAAAGGTGCTGTATTTTTTTATCAAAATCCGTATATACCATCTCTGCGGCAACGCCAAGGCCTGCGATTCCCGGTACATTGTCCGTTCCGGAACGCATGCCGTTCTGCTGTCCGCCTCCAAGGATCTGCGGCTGTACTCTTACTTTTTCGTTAATATAGAGAAAGCCTACGCCCTTTGGTCCATGGATCTTGTGGCTGCTCACGGAAAGAAGATCGATCCCCAGCTTTTTCGGATAGATACGATACTTTCCGAATGCCTGGATGGCATCTACATGAAAAAGTGCTTTCGGACTTTTTTCATGGACGAGCTTTCCGATCTTTTCTACCGGCATCACAGTTCCCACTTCATTGTTCACATACATCACAGACACCAGGATCGTATCCGGGCGCAGAGCTGCTTCCAGTGCATCCAGTTTCACAACTCCCTGATGATCAACAGAAGAATGGTCACCTCATAGCCCTGTTCTTTCAGATAGGCAAAAGGCTGTGCCACTGCCGCGTGCTCCACTGCCGTTGTAATGATATGGTTTCCCATACGCTTGTTGGCTTCCACGCCGCCGATAATAGCAAGATTGTCCGATTCTGTTCCACCGGAGGTAAAAAGAATCTCTTTTTCATTCACTTTCAGTAATTTTGCAATGGTCTGGGCACTTCTGCGGACATAATTCTCCGCTTCCATTCCCTTTTTATGCATGGCAGAAGGATTTCCGAAATCTTCTGTCATGGTTTTGCAGACAATATCCTTTACTTCATCGAAGCATCTCGTTGTCGCGGAATTGTCAAAATATGCTTCCATAGTTTATTCATCCTCCAGTTGAAACATCAGAACAGAAAGTACTGCGAGTCCCGCAGTTTCTGTCCGTAAGATCCGGTGTCCCAGGGTGATGGGTTTCGCACCGGCTTCCATGGCATCTGCCACTTCCTGCTCTTCAAAACCACCCTCCGGGCCGATAAAGACACCGATGCTTTTTCCCGGTTCGATCGACCGGATCAGTTCTTTCGTCTCTTTCATTCCCTTTGCAAGCTCATAAGGGATCAATAGAACGTCCAGTTCTTTTGCATAGACAAGGGCTTCTTTAAAGGTCATCACAGAATGTACCTCCGGCACCAGCATACGCTTGGACTGTTTTGCCGCACTTTCTGCGATCTGCTGCCAGCGGGATACTTTTTTTTCTGCTTTTTTGTTATCCAGTTTTACCACGCAGCGCCTGGTTGAAACAGGAACTACGGAATATGCTCCAAGCTCTACTGCCTTCTGGATGATCAGCTCCATCTTATCAGCCTTCGGCAGTCCCTGAAAAAGATAAATACGGTTCTGCAGCTCATAATCTGGCTCCTGTACATAGAGGATATGAAGCAGGACTTCATTCTCCCCTGCGTTTTCGATCACACAGTGATATTCTTTTTCCTTATCGCTGATCCAGAGCTCCTCGTCTTTTTTCATGCGGAGCACATTGACAATATGATTGACATCATTTCCTGTGATACGGATCTCATGTCTGTCCCTGTCGATCTGATGAGGTTCCACAAAAAATCGCTGCATGAGATCAGTCCTTTCTTGCTGTCACAGATACCCACTCGCCCTGATGAGTCACCTCAACAAGCGTCAGTCCGGCGTCTTTTACAGCCTTCACTACGACATCCTCCTTTACATCCAGAATGCCTGATGTAATGTAGTAAGCGCCTTTTTTCATCTGTGCAACGATCACCGGAGTCAACGGTACCAGAACATCTGCCAGGATATTTGCAGTTACGATATCATATTTCTCATATCCGACCTGTTCCTGAACTTCTTTGTCATCGATGATGTTTCCGATCATCATGTCAAAGGATTTCTCCTCGATCTGGTTGGCCTCCTTGTTCTCAGATACTGCCGGAACTGCACAGGATCAAGATCTGTACCAACCACATGACCTGCACCAAGCTTCAGTGCAACGATTCCCAGGATTCCACTTCCGGTTCCCACATCAAGGATCTCCATTCCCGGCTTCACAAATTTCTTCAGCTGACGGATCACAAGCTGTGTGGTCTCATGCATTCCTGTACCAAAGGCAGTTCCCGGATCAATGTGGAGGATCATCTTGTCCTTATCTTCTGCCTTCACTTCTTCCCAGGACGGTACGATCAGAATATCGTCTACATAGACTGATGGAAGTACTGTTTCCAGTTATTGATCCAGTCCTTGTCCTCTGTCTGGGATTCTGTGATGGTTGCCTCTCCGATATCCACAAAGCTTCTCAGATCCTCCAGTGCAGCCTTCACATCTTTCAGGATTGCCTCGGTATCCGCATCCTCTTCCAGATAGAAGTTCAGATATGCGATCCCGTCATCTGCTGGTCCTTCCGGCATAATATCCACAAACATCTGTGCCTTATCCTCATCGGTCAGCGGCTGCTTGTCCTGGATCTCCACACCTTCAATTCCCACCTCGGCAAGTGTACAGATCACAATATCCTCTGCCTCTGTTTTTGTCTTAAGTGTAAAACGGTTCCATTTCATCTTTTATATCTCCTTATGCTGTATACACATTTACGGATTTTCATTCCAGTCTGTCGCCTGTTTTCTATTGTCCCGAAAACGGGCACTTCTTTTAATATACACGAATACAGAAAAAAAAGAAAGAGGCATTTTGTGCCTCTTTCCTGTTTTCACTTTATTTATTCCTCAAACATTTCCTTAACTTTCTCACGGAAACCTTTTTTCTTCTTTTCGGTTTTTTCGGAAGTCTCGGATGTGCTGTCCTCTGACGGACGGTTTCCACATGCCGCATCAAAAGCTTCCAGAGCTTTCTTTGCTTCCTCATTGAGATTTGTCGGAGTCTGGACTACCAGTGTTACATAGTGGTCACCACGAACGTTCTTGTTACGTAATGACGGAACACCTTTGCCCTTCAGGCGGATTCTTGTATCCGTCTGTGTTCCCGGTTTCACCTCATAGGAAACCTCACCGTCAACGGTATTAATACGCATCTCACCGCCAAGTGCAGCCTGTGCAAATGTGATCGGAGCTGTTGAAAAGATATTCATATCCTGTCTCTGGAAGATCGGATGACGGGCTACATTTACCTCAACCAGCAAATCTCCTCTCGGACCGCCGTTGGTTCCCGGCTCACCTTTTTCACGGATACGGATGCACTGGCCATTGTCGATACCGGCCGGTACAGATACCTGGATTTTCTTTCTGGAAGAGGTATATCCGGTTCCACGGCAGGCACTGCATTTGTCCTTGATCACCTTACCGGTTCCGTTACAATCCGGACAGGTCTGAACATTACGTACCATACCAAACATGGACTGCTGGGTGTAAACGATCTGACCCTGGCCTTTACATTTCGGACAGGTGATCGGTGATGTTCCCGGTTTCGCTCCGGTTCCGTGACATGTGGTACACTCATCTTTGAGAACGATTTCCAGCTCTTTCTCGCATCCGAAAACCGCTTCCTCAAAAGTAATGTTCACACGTGCACGAAGGTTGGCACCCTTCATCGGTCCATTGTTGGCCCGTCTGGTTCTGCCTCCGCCGCCGAACAGGTCTCCGAAGATATCTCCGAAGATGTCTCCCATATCCGCACCGTTGAAGTCGAATCCACCAAAGCCGCCGGCACCGCCTCCGCCGCCGTTTTCGAATGCTGCATGACCAAACTGATCATACTGTCTTCTCTTGTCGGCATCACTTAAAACGGAGTAAGCCTCTGTCGCCTCTTTGAACTTCGCCTCAGCCTCTTTATCACCCGGATTTACATCCGGGTGATATTTCTTGGCCAGCTTACGATATGCTTTTTTTAATGTTGCGTCATCGGCGTTTTTATCCACACCTAAGACTTCATAATAATCTCTTTTATCAGCCATTGTAATTATTTCCTACTTGTCTTAGACTTCCTTGTAATCAGCATCTACAACATCATCGCCGTATCCTGCTTCATTTCCGCCCTGAGCACCAGCGTTTCCGCCCATGTTGCCCATATCCGGTCCAGGACCAGCCTGACCCTGAGCTCCCTGAGTCTGCTCATACATCTTGGAGAACAGTTTCTGAGCGCTCTCCATCATCTTCTCCTGTGCAGCCTTGATATCTGCAACCTGAGAATCAGTAAGCTCCTGAGCATTTGCTGTCTGTGCAAGAAGATCTTTCAGTGCATTGAGGTCAGCCTCAACACTTGCTTTATCGTTTGCGTCAAGCTTGTCGCCAGCTTCCTTCAGAGCATTCTCAACCTGGAATACCATGGAGTCTGCATTGTTTCTTGTGTCGATCGCCTCTTTACGTTTCTTATCCTGAGCCTCGAACTCAGCTGCTTCTTTGACAGCTTTGTCGATATCGGAATCGGACATATTGGAACCAGCTGTGATTGTGATGTGCTGCTCTTTACCTGTTCCAAGGTCTTTAGCGGATACATTAACGATACCGTTGGCATCAATATCAAATGTTACCTCAATCTGCGGAACTCCACGACGTGCTGGCGGGATTCCATCCAGACGGAACTGGCCGAGGGATTTGTTGTCTTTTGCGAACTGACGCTCACCCTGTACAACGTTGATATCTACAGCTGTCTGGTTGTCTGCTGCTGTGGAGAAGATCTGGCTCTTCTTTGTAGGAATTGTAGTATTTCTCTCGATCAGACGAGTTGCGATACCACCCATTGTCTCGATGGACAGAGACAGTGGAGTAACATCCAGAAGAAGGATATCACCGGCACCTGCATCACCTGCAAGTTTACCACCCTGTACGGAAGCACCAAGTGCAACACACTCATCCGGATTCAGGTTCTTGCTCGGCTCTTTGCCTGTTAACTGTCTTACCTTATCCTGTACTGCCGGGATACGGGAAGAACCACCAACCAGAAGTACCTGGCCAAGCTCGGAAGCTGTGATACCTGCATCAGACAGTGCACGACGAACCGGCTCAGCAGTCATCTCTACAAGGTCATGTGTCAGCTCATCAAATTTAGCTCTTGTAAGGTTCATATCGAAATGCTTCGGTCCCTCAGCTGTAGCTGTGATGAACGGAAGGTTGATGTTTGTTGTTGTTGCAGAAGAAAGCTCTTTCTTAGCCTTCTCAGCTGCCTCTTTCAGTCTCTGAAGAGCCATCTTGTCGTTGCTTAAGTCTACGCCCTCTGTTCTCTTGAACTCAGCAAGCATGTAATCTGTAACTTTCTTATCAAAGTCATCTCCACCAAGACGGTTGTTACCAGCTGTGGAAAGAACCTCGATAACGCCATCACCGATCTCGATCACGGATACATCGAATGTACCGCCGCCAAGGTCGTATACCATGATCTTCTGCTCTTTCTCATTGTCAAGACCATATGCAAGAGCTGCTGCTGTAGGCTCGTTGATAATACGTTTTACATCAAGACCTGCGATCTTACCTGCATCTTTGGTTGCCTGACGCTGAGCATCGTTGAAGTAAGCCGGAACTGTGATAACTGCCTCTGTTACTTTCTCACCAAGATATGCCTCTGCATCCTTTTTCAGTTTCTGAAGGATCATTGCTGAGATCTCCTGTGGAGAATATTTCTTGTCATCAATGGTTACACGGTAATCGGTACCCATCTCTCTTTTGATAGAGGAGATCGTTCTGTCTGCATTTGTAACTGCCTGACGTTTTGCAGGCTCACCTACCAGACGCTCTCCTGTTTTTGTGAATGCTACAACGGATGGTGTTGTTCTTGCGCCTTCTGTATTTGCGATAACTGTCGGCTGTCCACCTTCCATTACGGCTACACAGCTGTTTGTTGTACCTAAGTCAATACCAATAATCTTTCCCATGATTTTTTCCTCCTGTTTTAGTCTGTATCTGTTAAAATAAAGTTTGTTGTCAGTTAGTTCGCAACCTTCACCATACTGTGGCGTACTACGAAATCCTTGTAGGTGTAACCCTTCTGGAATTCTTCCACCACGATGTTCTCTCCAACCTCTTCATCCTCCACATGCATCACTGCATTATGGAAATCCGGGTTGAATTCCTTTCCCACTGCTTCGATCGGCTTCACGCCAAGCTCATCCAGTGTTGTGGTAAGCTGCTTGTAGATCATTTTCATTCCATCTGCAAAAGCATCGCCTTCCTGTGCCTGTGCAAGACCTCTTTCAAAGTTATCCACAACCGGCAGGATCTTTTCAACGATCTCTTTTGCTCCGATGATGTACATACTGGATTTTTCTTTTTCCGTTCTTTTACGGAAATTATCAAATTCAGCCATGGTACGCTTCAGGCGATCGGTAAGTTCCTCCACCTTCTGCTCAGATTTATCTTTTTTCTTCTTTCCGAAGAAGGAAGTTTTTGATTTTTCTTCTTTTTTATCCTCTGAGGCAGCTTCTTCGCCTGGAGTATTGTTTTCTTCCTCCGGCAGATCTTCTCCCTCCGGTGTCAGGTTTTCTTCTTCCTGATCTCCGTCAGTTACGGGGATTTCCTTCTCCGCTTCCTGCTCTTCGGATGTTTTCTTTGTTTCCTCCGACACTTTTTTTCTACCGCCTTTCTAAGTTTTCTTCTTTTTCAAAACGTCATCCAGATGATTCTTCAGTTCCTTCAGACTGTCCACTACATTCTCATAATCCATTCGTTTGGGACCGATGATCCCGATGGTTCCGTACATTCCGTCTCCCAGTTCATATCTGGCAGTTACAATGCTGCAGTCCTTCATGGTCTGGATTGGCATCTCATCACCGATGTAAACCTGGATTCCTGTATTCTCTCCATCTGACATCTGTTCTTTTACAAGATCAGCAAGTTCATGCTTCTCCTCAAATGCGGAGATCAGCTCCGTTGCCTTCTCTTTATCGGCAAGCTCCGGATACTTGAAGATGTTAGTTGCACCTGAAGTATAGATCTCCATATCTTCCTCTTCCACATGAATGGTGGCGGCCACTGCATCCAGAACCGTTGCCACCACACCGCTGTGGCTGCCTGCCTGTTCCTTCAGTCTGGCGATCATCCCAAGGTTGATATCCTGGATCGGATCCCATTGAGATTGGTGTTAAGAAGAAGATTCAGTTTCAGGATCGTCTGGTCGTCCATTTCCTCATCCAGATTGATGATCTGGTTCCGGACTGTGTTGTTGTCACTGACAACCACTGCCACAAGCTGAAGTTCGCTCATTCTCGACAGCTGGATGAACTTGATCTTGTTGCCGCTGTACTGCGGAACGGAAACCATGGTAGCATAGTTGGTATTGGAAGCAAGAACCTTCGCAACCTTCTTAAGCACCTTATCCATCTTATCTGTCTTCTCAATGATCAGATCTCGCAGCTCTGCGACCTCCGCTTCCTTCTCCTTCATCAACTCATTGACGTAAAGTCTGTAGCCCTTATCTGAAGGAATCCTTCCTGCCGAGGTATGAGGCTGGACGATATAGCCATATCTGTCAGGTCTGACATTTCATTTCGGATCGTTGCGGAACTGACATTGAGATCCGCATACTTGGAAATGGTCCTGGAACCAACCGGTTCTCCGGTTTCCATATAGGTCTTGATGATTGCTTTTAAGATTTTTTGCTTGCGCTCATTCAACACCTCTTCCATGAATCCATCTCCTTTCCTTTTTATTCTTTCCTGACGGATGTTGATTCTTTTTTTACATCTGTTAGCACTCATTTTAGTGGAGTGCTAACATCTACAGTCTTTAAGATATCACCATGTAAAATATTTGTCAATATGTTTTGAAAAAAAGTTCTTATTTTTTCAAAACAAAAAAAGCATCAGTACGATGCTTTTTTGTAATACTGGTCTATGCAGTTCTGTGCCCCGGCAAAAAATTCCGCTTCTGTTTTCTGTCCCAGCATATATTTCTGAAATTCCGTTCCCATGGACGAAACGGCTTCTATGGAATCGGCACACAGTGGTCTTGCCTTCAGCTTATAATCTTTCAGATATTGCCGGATCATTTCAATGCCATCCAGATCAAAATTCTTATCCTCGATCACATCCAGTCTTGCCGGACACATTTTTGTCAGCTGTCCGTAATTTTTACTGGCCTCATATCCGGACACATACTGAAGGAACTTCAGAGCTGCTTCTTTATGATCAGAATTTTTATTCAGTACATACTGCCAGGTTGCGATATTGGTCACCTTCTCGTCAAATTCCGGAAATGGTGCCATATGGATCTTATCTTTTCCATACACGCCTGCATTCTGAAAAGTACTCAACACACCGGTATACATAAACATACATCCATACTGGCCGTTTATAAATTTTTCATTCAGCTGGTCATGCTGGTCGATCAGATTCTCCTCTGATATCATCCTGTATCCAGCATTCGCTTCATATATTCTGCCGCTTCTCTTGTTTTCGGATCCGTCCAGTCTGTATAATCTCCTCCGAAAAAATCGACATACTCGCTGATACTATTATATATGTAAGAAATCTCCCATGCATCCCCATATGCATATTTTCCCGTATTCTGAAGCTTTTTTTGAAGGATCTCAAGATCACTGAGACAGGAGAGTCTGTCCAGACCAGCCTGATCCAGCAATTCCTGGTTCACCCAGAATGCCATGATATCCATCCTGAACGGTACCGAAAAAATATGTCCGTCTGACATGCATATTTCTTTCAGGTATTCCTGCAGAAAATTCGCCGCTGTCTCCTCTGTCATAACCGTATCTTCCAACGGAAGAAGAAATCCCTTATGTTTAAATTCGGATATCATCTCATCATTTACTGTGATCAGATCAACAGAATCATCTCCTGATGTCAGAAGAGTTGCTATTTTGGCCTGGCGATTGTCCGCATTGGCCGGACATTTTTCAATATGGATCTTTATTCCAAGATCTTTTTCCGCCTGGCTGATAAAAGAATCAAAGCCTTCTGTGCCTGCATCCACATGAAGGATCGTCAGTTCCTGTCTGTTCTCCGGCACAATATCAGATGCAGCCTCCTTCTTCTGGACTCCACATCCTGTCACTGCCAGAGCCAGGGCAAATACCCCGCAAAATACCTGTTTTTTCAATCTCTACCACCCTTTTTATCTGGCCATCTATCCTCTTTTGACATCAACGGCTGGAACGGTGCATGAGGAAGTGTCTGATACCAGTACGCTACACTTGCCACATCATCCTGTCGTTCAAACAGGCCACGGTATCCGACGCCTATCTGCTGAATCGTAACGCGAAGATCCTCTTCAAAGCAGATTGGATCCTGTAAATGCCATCTGTAAAAGCCTCTCATTGGCGGGCAGTCATCATTATGATAAAAATTGTGGATCAGCTCGTCATGGGCAGAATAATACGGATATCCCAGATACGGCGTGTTATAATTCTGTTCCACGGTTTTTCCATCCACCTGTTTGGCAAAGCTCCAGGAACCACCAAAGTAATCTTCCGTTCCTGTTCCACAGATGGTCGGATACTCCTCATCTCCGTCAATATAAAACTTCATTTCTCCCTCGCCCCACCAGTAACGTTCCAGTGTGGTAAGTGCCATGTAGGTTCCTATATAATGGCCTTTTCCTTTTACTCCATCCAAAATTGTATAATCTTTTGTTTTTTCTGTCAACCGTTCCCTTCTCCACTGCGCATGGAAATAAGCAATATCGTCCGGAAGCTCATCATAGAGACAGTAATCTACCTGATAAAAGAAAGCCGGGATTTTATTTGCATGCTGGTTTTCCAGTGTGATCTTTGCTTTCTTCTTAAACGGCATCGGGAAATAGCAGTTAAAGCCCCTGTTTGGAACAACAGCCACCGGAACAGAATTTACAAAACATTCCCTTCCGAATCCGCAGCAGAAGAAATCACCCAGAGGACTTTCCACGGAAGGAGTTTCCTCGTCATCCCAGTACATACGGATTACAAGATCTCTCAGTACAAAGCAATCTGCCTCTGTAGTCTTGTTATCAACGGTGATCCAGATATGATTGATCTGTCCCGGTCCTTCCATTTCTGCCAGAGTTACCACAGTTCCCGGCTCAATATCCCTGAGACACGGGCTTCCTTTTCTGGACGGTCCCAGATGACTTGCAGCCATACCGCCTCTGCCTTTTTCTCCATGAGGATTTTCTGCGTTGATCGCACGGCTTTTTCCATGCTTTGCAAGTGCGATCCCTCCCAGTCCGCCTGTAAATGCCTGATACATATCTGTTTTCTCCTCTCTTTTGGAAATTAAAAATATTATATTTACGCTTTTACTCCACCTGCCATGATACCATCCATGATCTGTTTCTCAAAAACAGCTACAAAGATAATGATCGGAAGAAGGATGATCCATCCCATGGCGCTGACCAGATCCCACGGAACTCCATACATGTTGTCACGTAACGGAAGCTGTACGATGGAAACAGAAAGTACCTGAATACCATTTGAATAAAACAACGGTGTGAAAAAGTTATTCAGACAGGTAATAAAGTTGATAATGCAAACCGTAGCGATTGCCGGCTTCATCAGCGGCAGAACGATCGTAAACAGTCTCTGTGAAAAAGATGCGCCGTCAATAGCAGCTGCCTCCTCCAGTGAGATCGGGATCTCACCGACAAAGTTTCTGAGGATCAGAACCGTAAACGGTATAACGGTACTGATATAAAGAAGGATAAGTCCCGGATATGTATCATACAGCTTTACCTTCTGCATAAACTCATACAGCGGGCGGGCTGTGACAACCTCAGGGATCAGCATGGTAGCCAGAACAAACGCAAATGCAACAGAAACTCCCTTTGAGTTAAATCTTGAGAAGCCATAGGCAGCCATTGCACACAGCACGGTACTGATCACAAGTGTAATGCCTACGATCAGAACTGTATTTCCGATCTTTGAAAGCAGTCCTACATTCTGTATCAGAAATTTATAGCTTTCCAGTGTGGGATGATCCGGAAGATAATCGATCGGTGTTTTAAACAGTTCTCCTGACGGTGTGATCGAAGAAATAAAGATCCAGTAAACCGGGAACAGGATCAGAAAAGCCACAACTGCAAACAGAACCCATCTTCCAACGGCTACCACTCCATGATAAACATTATATTTTCCTGTATTCTTCACGATAATTCCCCCTAACTGTCAAACTTATTCATAACACGTATATTCAGCCAGCTGAAGATCGCCATTACAACAAACAGCAGCATAGCCAGCGCCGAAGCATATCCTACGTTTAGATTTGTAAATGCTTCTGTTGTGATTCTGTATGCGATCAGCGCAGTATCCTCTCCAGGGCCTCCAGATGTCATGGAATAAACCAGATCGAAGGTTGTCAGTCTCCAGAGTGTGAACGGAATACATAAAGTCAGGACATTTTTTGCGATCAGCGGAAGTGTGATCCGGAAAAAGCTCTGGATCCCGTTTGCACCGTCTACCTTTGCTGCCTCATAGATATCGCCGGAAATAAACTGAAGTCCGGAAAGTACAAGAATTGCAAAGAACGGAAGGTCCTTCCACAGGTCCATTGCAATTACCGCTGCTCTTGCAGTACCTGTATTGATCAGCCAGCTGTTCTGGTAACCCGGTACAAACCAGCGGATAAAATCATTGATCAGACCATAATCATTGTTAAATGCCCATTTTGCAGCCATACCGGCTACTACTGCAGGCATAGCCCACGGGATCAGCACGATGGTCCTCAGAAAACGGCGGCCTTTGAATTTCATATTCAGGATCAGTGCCAGGATAACTCCGAGGATCACATGAAAGATCATGGAAGCAACCACAAATATTGCCGTAAAGCTGATCGATGTGAGCACTTTAGGATCAGAAAATACCTTCAGGTAATTCTTGAAGCCTATAAATTCATTGATACCTGCAAGGATACTGATATTAAAGAAGCTGTTTTTCACAGTCATCAGAATGGGATATACTGTTGTAAAACCTCGAATCAGTACAACCGGCAGGATCAAAAGCCATGGTATCCACTTCATATTTTTTTTGCTTATTGTCATGGAACTTTCCTCCCTGTTCATCAAGCAATGTAAAGCAGACTTTTACCTCTGCTTTACATTGCTGTTTTTATATCTTTTACTTATACATATCTACCACATCCTGAGCCTTCTTGCAGACTCATCAACTGTAATCTCGTCTTTCATACAGGACTGGAAGATTGTTCCCATATCGCTGATAAATTCCATTGTCTGTGCCACCATCGGACGTCCCTGTACATTGCATTCATTTGCATATCTGCTGTACATTTCTTTTGCCGGGTCAGAATCCGGAACTACCTTCTCTGCAACATCCTTTCTTGCAGGATATCTGTCAAATGCTTTATAGGAAGCTTCCATTCCGCCTTCATCAGCCATATACTGGAGGAATTTCACAGCTGCATCTTTATTCTTGGATGCTTTGTTGAGAACATAGCTCCAGGAATCTGTAAAGATCGCACGCTCTCCCTTGCCGCTGAAATCCGGTACCATTTCCATGTGGATCTTATCTGCGCCAAGCATATCTGCCTTTGCATAATCTGTTCCAAGGCCCCACATGAACCAGCATCCGTATTTTCCGTCATTGATCTTCGGATTCATCTGCTCATATTTATCAGCGATCTGCTCGATGGATGTTTCTTTATCAGCAACCAGATCGTGGAGGAACTGAACTGCTTCCTTGTTTTCCTCTTTGGTCCAGTCAAAATAATCGCCGCCGAACATGTTTACAAACTGTGCAAGCTCGTTAAATGCATAAGTTTTCTCCCAGGAACCGCCGTAGCCGAATCTTCCGTCCTTGGAAACAGCCTTCATATACTTCATGAAATCCTCTTTTGTATCAATGGATTTGATTCCGACCTCATCCATGATCTCCTGATTTACCCAGAATGCAAAATATCCTGTATAGCCTGGAACACCGATAATGTTTCCGTCCTTATCTGTGATCATATTCTTTACATATCCCTGGGCAAACTGATCAGCGATATCATCTGTCATTACTGTATCATTCAGTCCTTCCAGCCATCCGGAATTTTTAAATGCCGCACTCATCTCATCGTTGATCTGAATGACATCCACGGAAGCATCTCCTGTGGAAAGCATTGTGGTGATCTTCTGCTGACGGGTATCTGTATCTGTAGGTGCCGCAATTACATTAATGTTCAGGCCCGTGGCATCTTCCACATTTGCAAGCCAGTCCTCAAAATCCGGGTCTGTGGTGTCGATGCTGTATAAGGTAAGATCATATTTCTCCTCTGCGGAAACAGTAACCACGTTACCTGCCATACCCACAACCATCGCTGCTGCCAAAACTGCACTCATTACTTTTTTCTTCATATCTTTCTTCCTTTCTGGACATTTTCGTGTTTGTCCACACCTGTTTTTGATGGTTTAAGGATACCAGAGAGCCCCCTCATTCTAAATACAATATTTTATGATTTCTTTATATTATTTTTCGTTCTCTTGTATTTTTGTTGTTAATTTTTTATAATCCTTTTATATAATCTATATTTGTAACGGCTTTTTTTCACAGCTGGATTCGGTTTCATTAATTTGTTTTCGACATAAAGGAGAGTATGTACTATGAAATTCCACAAATGTATCCCACCCATTTTTTCCTCATTTCGCTATAAGCTCCTGCTCGCATTTCTGATCGCAACTATGGTACCTCTGATTTCCCTGACCTTCATCAGCTATCACATTTCCTATAACATTGCCAGAGATCGTATCATCGATTCTGCCGTAATGACTGACAAGCAGCTGGTCTCTCAGCTGAACGACCGCCTCGGTCAGGTTGAAAATGTAGCAGATACCATACAGTTTCAAATGTACTCCCTAAATCAGCCTTCCTCTAATAAGTAGATGCACTGAAAAAATTCACCACTGTAAAAAACAATATTTCGCTGTATAAATCCACATTCGATTTCTTCCATATATATGTTTTTCTGCAGCCCGATCAGCTCGGTTCAAAAGAAAGCCTGTACTTCTTTTCCACAGATGAGCTTTCTGCATATGGTCTGGATAAAAATATTGTTTCCGGTTCAGGCTTTTCCTCTGTCTGGATACCGGTTTCCAATATGCCTCTGCCTAAAATACTGTCCACAAAAAAATCATCTGCCGATGTGATCCTCTGCGTCCGGGCACTGAAAAATCAGGCCACCGGTATTCTGGAATACGCCTACGGCATTGCTCTGGACACCTCAGAGCTTACCACTTATCTGCAGCCTGCTGCTTTGGATTCCCGCATATACAGCTACATTCTCACAGATCACGGAGAGATTGCAGCAAAAAATACATCCTCACTGAATTTATCCGGAATTTCCAAAGCACAGTTTCAGAAACTCAAAGGAAATGCAGATTCTTCTTTTCACAGCGGCGACAAATATTATAACTGCTGCACCTTAAGCAATGGCTGGCTTCATGTTACCGAAATCCCGGAAAGCTATATTCAGGGCAACACGCACATCCTGATCCGTGCCTTACTGATCACTGTCCTTATTTTCTTGCTCCTTACTGTTATCATCGTTATCCTGTTTTCCGAAAATCTTACCCGGAAGATCACTGCACTTTCCTATGCAAATGGAAGCCTTTCAGCTGGGATATGACCCGGAACATCTATCTATCGTTACTGTTCCCCACCCGGATGATCCTTCCAGGTATGATGAGATTGACAGACTGGGCATCACCTTTGAAGATATGCAGCACACAATAGCCGGAAACCTGAAGTCCATTGTAAATCTTTCCGTAAACGAAGAACGTCTGAAATACCAGCTGCTCCAGTCACAGATCAATCCGCATTTTCTTTACAATATCCTGGGATCGATCCGTACCTGCCAGTCCCTTGGAAAGCTTGACATTGCTGATCAGATGATTGCAAATCTGACTGCCTTTTACCGTCTTACCCTGCGTAAATCAAAGGAACTTATTCCTATTAAAGATGAATTGGAAATTGCCCGGCTTTATCTGGAAATGGAAAAGCTCTGTCATAAAGATAATCTGGACTGGGAGATCGAAGCAGAAGATGGAATCGAAAATTTCCTGATCTGCAAGTTTACACTTCAGCCATTTCTCGAAAATTCCATTCTGCACGGGATTTCTTCGGGCACACCAGCTGTTTTCATTTCGATCCATGTTCTTTATGGCGATGATACGGTTGTGATCTCCATTGAGGACAACGGTGCCGGCATGGACTCCGAAACCCTTGCACAGCTGCGCCATGCTATTGAGCATAATGTTATTGATTATGAGAAGCATTTTGGAATTTCCAACGTAAGTTCCCGTATTTCCAACCCATTATACGGAAACGGTTCCGTAAGGATCCGCAGCAACCCCGGAAACGGCACATACGTCACCATTGAATTCGAACAGATGGAGGAAGATATCGATGAAAAAAATAATGATCGTAGATGATAATTACTTATCTGCAGAAGGTATCGAAAAAAACATAGACTGGGAAACACTGAATGCAGAGATCATCCATGTCTGCTACAATGGAACCTCTGCTATCGAAGCCATGAAAAAAGAACCGGCAGATCTGATCATTTCTGACATTGAAATGCCTGATCTTGACGGCATTTCCATGAGCCGTCAAGCTCTTGAGATCAATCCTATGGTGAAGATCATCCTGATCAGTGCCTATGATAAATTTGAATATGCAAGACGCGCTCTGCTCCTCGGTGCTCTGGATTATATCGAAAAGCCTCTGGATTATGCCTATCTTATCCAGAAGGTAAAAAACGCTTTTGCACTGATGGAAAAGGAACAGAAAAATCTCCAGCTTCTGAAACAAAGCAGGCCTCTTCTTAACGGAAAATTTTCGCGAGATCACACACCTTCCGTCTTCTGAAGCAGCCTACCGACTGAAGCCTTATCTTAAGTATCTGAACCTGGAGCTGAATTATGATTTTTATACAGTTGTTATTCTGGAGCTTGAAAATGCTCCGGATCTAAAAGCTGTTTACGGGATTGAAAAGTTTCAGATGGAGCTTTTCAACCTTCAGGATCTGATAACTGAGGAAACCGCTTCTCTTGATTTTGTGTATCTTCTCCCGGATATGGATGGCTATCTGTGCATTCTGGGACACAGCGGCTGTCAGTCCAACAGCTTCCGCCAGCTTACCAGCGGACTTATTTCCTCAATCGCAGATGCCTGCCAGCCACTGGGACTTTCTCTCAACGCAGGTATTGGAACAATTGTCCAGGATTTTTGGAACCTGAACCATTCTTATAAAAGCGCCGTACATGCACTGGAATACAGATTCTTTTTCCCGCATCAGAATATCTTTGACGGAAGAGAGGCTCTGGGTTCCGATCTGTCTGTTGCAGATTTTTCAGATACAAAGGAGGATGAACTGATCCGGCTTCTCTGCAAAAAGGATACCGCTGCCATAGATCTCTGGTTTCAGAATTTTTCCGACTGGCTCACTCAGAAATTTCGCACAAAGAATTTCGCTTTCATACAGATTTATTCTCTTCTTGGCCGGATCCTGAAATTTTTCTATGAATTAAATCTGGATACGCATGACCTTGAAGCTAAAATTTTGTATGTTTACAACCACATAAATGAGTTTCATAATACGGAAGAGCTATGTCAATGGCTGAAGGATCTGTGCCATCTTTTATGTCGGAAGCTTGATTCCTCCATGAATGATTATCACCAGAAGCTCTGCGAACTGGTGATTTCCTATATCAACGAACACTACACTGACAATACGCTCTGCCTCAATGATATTGCTGCCTCTGCTAATGTAAGCCCTGCTTATTTAAGTGCTCTTTTCAAAAAAAATCAGGGAATCAGTCTCAGTGACTTTATCACATCTCAGCGAATTTCCGCAGCCGCCCGTTACCTGACAACGACTACTATGAGTCTGAAGGAGATCAGCCTGAAATGTGGTTATGCCAATCAATATTATTTCAGCACCAGCTTCAAAAAGAAAATGGGGATCACACCTTCCGCCTATCGGGAACAGCATACATAACTTCTTCTCTTCTTTATAACAAAGTTACTGGCACAAATGCCAGTGCCCTTCTCCGGAATTTTACTTATAATCAATCAATAAAGAGAACCATCATATTTTTTCGAAGGAGGGATCGCTATGAAAAAATGGAAAAAAATCCTGATAAAAATTCTTCCCAAAAGCTCAGGCAAATACCCTTAACTCACTTCTCTATTTAATTATTCCATAGAAATGCCCCTGACGCTGACAGCCAGGGGCATTGTATCGTCAACTGCTTTGCAGCCTATTCCGTTAACTCTTCCAGATTCTTTTTTAATTCGAGCATCTTGTCTCTCAGCTCAGCAGCCTGCTCGAAATTCAGGTCTGCTGCCGCAGCACGCATCTGCTTCTCTACCTGAGCGATCACCTTCGTCAGTTCTTTTCGGTTCATGGATTCCGGATCCTTCTTAAGCTTCACTTCTGTCTCTGCCACCTTCTTCGAAACAGCAATCAGATCACGGACCGCCTTCTTGATCGTGGTCGGAGTGATGCCATGCTCCCTGTTGTAAGCCTCCTGTATCGCTCTCCTTCTTTCTGTCTCCGAGATTGCTTTTTCCATGGATTCTGTCATATTATCTGCATACATGATCACATGGCCTTCGCTGTTCCGGGCAGCACGGCCGATAGTCTGTACCAGGGATGTTTCCGAACGAAGGAAGCCTTCCTTATCTGCATCCAGGATCGCTACCAGCGTGATCTCCGGAATATCCAGTCCTTCTCGCAGAAGGTTGATCCCGACCAGCACATCAAACACATCCAGGCGCATATCGCGGATGATTTCCGCACGTTCCAGAGTGTCAATGTCTGAATGAAGGTATCGGACACGGATTCCCAGATCCTTCATATAATCGGTAAGGTCCTCTGCCATACGTTTGGTCAGGGTCGTGATCAGGACTTTATTTTTCTTTTCAATTTCCTTATTTACTTCTGCTACAAGATCATCGATCTGTCCTTCGATCGGACGCACCTCCACCTTCGGATCAAGAAGCCCTGTAGGACGGATAATCTGCTCTGCGCGGAGAAGCTCATGGTCATATTCATATTCTCCCGGTGTCGCAGATACAAACATTACCTGGTCAAGCTTGTTCTCGAATTCATCAAAGCTCAATGGACGGTTATCCTTAGCAGACGGAAGTCGGAAGCCGTAATCCACCAGTGTCTGTTTACGGCTCTGATCACCGGCATACATACCGCCAACCTGGGGAACTGTCTTATGGGACTCATCTATAATAAGTAAAAAATCATCTCCGAAGTAATCCATCAGTGTATACGGTGGCTGCCCCGGTGCAAGCCCTGTCAGGTGCCTGGAGTAGTTCTCGATCCCGGAGCAGAATCCCGTTTCCTTCATCATTTCCACATCAAAGTTGGTAGCTCCGCAATTCTCTGAGCCTCGATCAGCTTATCCTCACTTTTAAAGTATTCCACCTGCTGCTTCATCTCTTCCAAAATGGCATCTGCTGCACGACGGATCTGCTCCTGAGGCACAACATAATGGGACGCCGGGAAAATGGCCGCATGGCTTTCCACACTTTTGATTTCGCCGGTAAGCACATCGATATCTGTGATCCGCTCGATCTCATCTCCAAAAAATTCCACACGCACCGCCCGGTCTGTAGAGTTAGCCGGAAAGATCTCCAGCACATCGCCACGCACCCGGAATGTTCCTCGGTGGAAATCCATCTCATTTCTTGTATACTGGATATCGATCAGCTGTTTGATAACCTCGTCACGATCCTTCTCCATCCCCGGCCGAAGTGAGATCATCATATCAAAAAATTCCTGCGGCGCACCCAGGCCATAAATACAGGATACCGATGAAACTACGATCACGTCTTTCCGCTCACATAAGGCCGCTGTGGCAGAAAGGCGGAGTTTATCGATCTCGTCGTTGGTGGATGCATCCTTGGCGATGTAGGTGTCTGTGGAAGGAACGTAAGCCTCCGGCTGGTAGTAGTCGTAGTAGGAGACAAAATATTCCACTGCGTTCTCAGGAAAAAATTCTTTCATCTCGCCGTAAAGCTGGGCCGCCAGTGTTTTATTGTGGGCAAGTACCAGAGTTGGTTTATTTAACTGGGCAATGACATTCGCCATTGTGAAAGTCTTACCGGAGCCAGTAACACCAAGCAAAGTCTCGAACTGGTTGCCTTCTTTAAATCCCTCGACCAATTTCTCGATGGCCTGGGCTGATCGCCGGTTGGCTTGTATGGGGCTTTTAATTTGAACTCATTCATGGTAAATCCCTCCATTTGTGACTTTTACTATGATCATTATCAGCCAAAAATTCGTATCCAGATTCGTAACGAAAAGCTCATTTTTATAGTGAATAGATGTGTTTCCCACCTCGTTACGAATAAAAGTCACAAAACTAATATTTGCGGATAAAACAGCACTCGGAAATACCTGAAAATACTAACCTCCGGTCCTGTCATATTTTTACTGTTTGTTCTTGTAACAGTCCCTATTATATCAAATAAATTTTTGAAAGTATATAGATTAACGCAAGAAAAAGTACAAATGTTCGATTCTTATTTGTACTTTTTTTCTATCACTACTATTCTATTTTTTATCATGCTGCGTTGAAATATTCCTCCAGGATTAAGTCTATTTCAATCACTTTCGATACTTCACTCAATATGATAAGTTTGCGTAAACGCAAAGAAACAGCGACTTTGAAAAGTCAAAGCCGCCGTTTTATACGGGCGTGTCAAATAACTGCTGTACGACGGCTTTTTTCTTTTGCCGTCGTACGGCAGATAATTATTTCTTATTTTTAATTGAAAAAGAATTTTTATAATATCGCTTATTTTTATATTTGAAAAGTTATCCCGCTTTTGCTTACCATATTATTTCCTTAAATTAACATTCATGTAACGCCCAATATTACGCAAATTCATCGAGTCCTCTACAAACTGAAGTTCATCCCAATATGCAGACCTTTGATTATACACGCTTATAAATTATTGGTTCATCATATCCAAAAGTTCTCTTTCCATTAACTTCCATGCTTTCCGATACTTCCAGAAAATTGTTGGAAAACTTTTCCCAAAGTTTGAATGTCATTACCGGAGAGAACTGGCTTGTGCTGCCTCCCTCCCAAATTCCGTCCTTTTCATGATAAAGTGCCGGATTAAATTTTTCAGATTTTTCTAGTTTAGAGTAATCAACATTCTTCATAGAATCATATGAAAATGTATTTTTATCTTCTCCTTTTGGAATTTTATAAGAAGAAAGTAAAATTCCCTGTTCTATTTCCGTGATAAGGAAAAGATGTGGAGATGCATGACGTTTTCCATTAATTTCATAATAACTCTCTTCAACAACAAATTTTCCTTTGAAATCTTCAGGAAGGTTATTTATTTTGTCATTACAGATTGTATTTACATGTTCCGCATATGGATATGTTTTCCCTTCTGCCTGCATCTTATTAAATTGATCCTTATTATCAAAATGTCCTGTCATCATTCCTACAAAATTATCAAGTTTCATCATATACTTTACCTCCTGGTATTTGCCTAATCACACTATTCCTCTTTTGCTTTTGCCATACTGGCGATATCTCCCACTCCATTCAATACCATTGTCGGAAGATAAGCATAAGTTTTGAGTGTATCCTTCGTTGAACATCCAGAGAGAACCAATACAGTAGACATACCACTTTCCATTCCTGAAATCACATCTGTATCCATACGATCCCCAACCATTACAGCTTCTGCTGAATGACATCCAAGCATATTCAATCCTGTTCTCATCATCAGTGGATTCGGTTTCCCACAGAAATATGCCTGTGTACCTGTTGCCATTTCTATAGGTGCAATCAATGCACGACAAGCAGGAGCAATGCCGTTCTCAATCGGTCCGGAAACATCTGAGTTTGCTCCGATCAGCTTTGCACCTTTCAGAACTAAATTCGTTGCTTTTGTTAATGTATCCAATGAATAGGAGCGTCCCTCTCCCACAACAACATAATCCGGATTTACATCATTCATTGTGATACCTACATCATAAAGTGCATTTAACAGGCCGGCTTCTCCTATCACAAATGCCGAACAGCCTGCCGCCTGTTCTTTTAAAAATGCGGCTGTTGCCAATGCACTGGTATAAAAATGTTCTTCTGGCACATCAAGTCCCATCCTAGCCAATTTCTGATTTAATTCTCGTGGTGTATATCCACTATTATTTGTCAAAAACAAATATTCTTTCTTTTCATCATGCAACCACTGGATGAATTCTGGAACACCTGGCAATATCTGATTGCCATGATAGATCACACCATCCATATCACAGATGAATCCTTTTTTTTCATTAAAATCGATTATGGATTTTATCATGTTCATATGCGCCCTGCCTTTCTTGTTTCTTTAGAATACACCTTACTCTTTTCATAATAAAATAAAGCGCTATTTTCTACAAATATTTTTTTATTATATCATCCACACATGAAATCAAATACATAGCACTGTAAAATCAAAGTAAATATTTCGATCAACAGAACCTTTTATGACAATATCTCTTTCACACAAGTACTTCGATAATCACTTGGTGATATTTTATATCTTTCTTTAAATACTCGGTTAAACGTTCTCTGACTTTCAAATCCACTATCCAGACAAATATTTGTAATAGAATCACTCGTATTTTCCAAACGATGGCATGCATAGTTCAGCCTTGCATCATTAAGATATTGATTAAAGTTTCTATGGAATGTCTTGGAAAAGAGTCTGGATAAAACATATTTGCTCACGCCCAGGTCTTTTGCCATCTCTTCCAACGAAAACTTCTTCTTGAAATTTGCTGATATATAGGAAACTGTCTGGTAAATAAGATCGTTGCTCCCCACACTGCTCTTTTCTACCAAATTTAATTTTCCTATGCAGCGTGCCAACACAATTTGAAGATATGCCTGTGCAACAGTAATATCCGACTGTTCTGTCTCTAAAATTGCATTTATAACCCTATATACCTCCGGTTCAACCTTTTCCGCTTTGATGATTGGGTATTCAGGAGCCATGGATTGCATGATATCTGCAAATTTGGCTATCGTAAATGGCGATGCAATCAGATAAGTCGCTTTATTTACACCGGGTGTCAGTACCTGATAGTGATGAATAACATCTGGAAATACAAAGCCTATATCTCCTTTTTCCATATGGTATAGTTCCTGTCCGACACCAAGTTCTAATGCTCCACTTGTTACACAAACGATCTCCAGTGCATTATGAAGATGTGGTTCAATATGTTTTGACTTCCTATTTATTGCTATAATCTCCTCTTTTGTGTCAACATATTTTAACTGCATGAAATACTCCCCTTTGCAACATTTGTCTATATCTTCTTTCGATTTGGCAAGCAATCCTTTTACACCTATCTTATAATCAACTTGTAAATAAGGAAAGGAGGAATTGCAAATGAGCAACCTAAAAAAATATCTGAATGACCTTTTAGTATTCTACACTGAATATTTTGAGCATCCTTACCATGTATAAATACTAAAAGGACTATTTTGTGAAAACTGAATATTTTCTTAAGGCCATTTCACAAAAATGAAGTGGTCCTTTTTTATTTTCAAAATACAGTTCAATCACTTTATATATAGAAAAAAGCACTGTCTCATCGAGCAATGACCAGACAACGCTTTCTCCTGTCAATTCTAATTTATGTCCGATGCATCTGTTACTTCATCTGCAGCAATTTCTTTTTCTGCTTTCAGTTTTTTATTTGCATCTTCTACATTCATTCTTGAAAGTACAAACATAATCAATACATCAAAGATTAACGGAAGCCAAAGATACATAAACTGCATCATATCAAGTGCAGACTGCGGCTGAGTTGCATTTGTTCCGATATATCCACTGAACTCAAGCAGCCATCCAACAACAGCGGTTCCAATACCTCCACCGATTTTTACGCCAAGAGAAGTACAAGAGTACATCGTTCCGTCAATTCTCTTTCCCTGTGTAAGATAAGTGTACTCAGAGCAGGATGCGATAACTGCATTCATATCTCCCTGCCATGGTCCCTGACCTAAGGCTGCAAGAGCTGTAAATGCCATCATCAGCGGAACACTGCCCATATATCCTGCAACAACAACAAGTGCTCTACCGATGACTGCTAAGACATAACCTCTTAAGTTCAGTTTATACATACCCTTCCACTTACCAACTAATGTCGGTGTGAAAATCAGGGCAATGATCAGTGGAATATTTACTGCCCATGCAAATTGTCCAAACAAATTCTTATTTTTCAGTACCCATGTCATGTAATAAATGCCAGCTCCAATCATGGCACTATATAACTGCTGTAAAATATATGTTCCACAAATCATCATGTAATATTTGTTTTTAACAAGAAGCTTGAATGCCTGTACCATTCCGTACTTTTCATTATCATCCTTTACTTCTCCTTCGTTAAGTTCTTCCTCAGGAAGTTCCTTAACAGAAAGTGCTGAAATCGTATTTATGACAAGACCAATGATTGCATAGATAATAGCAACCGTTCTCCATGCCGCAGCATCTCCACCACATTTATCTACAAATCCAACTGTAATCGCCTGAATCAGAAGACTTGTTGAAAACGCAAAAATAAAACGGTAAGATCCCATCTGCACACGCTCTTTGCTGTTCTTTGTAATCAGTGACGTAAGTGCTGAGTAAGCAATATTGTTTGCTGTATAAAACACACCATTTAACAGTGTATAAGAGATAAAGAACCATGCGTATTTAGCCGTTGTTCCAAAGCTGACTGGTACTGCAAAGCAGCAGACCAGCGTAATGGCACAACCAATGTATCCGTATAGCATCCAGGGTTTCGCTTTTCCCATTTTACTGTGTGTTTTGTCAATCATTGATCCAAAAAATATATCCGTAAAACCATCAAATAGTTTTGATACGGCAATCAGGGTACCTACGACACCTGCAGCAAGTCCTACTGAGTCCGTCAGATAGACCATCATAAAAGATGTCAGGAACGCATAGACTACATTACCTGCAATATCGCCTGATCCATATCCAATTTTGTTATACCATTTCAAATACTTTTTTTCTTCCATCGAATTTCTTTGCTCCTCATCTTCATCGCACTTAGAATTTCAAGATGTCTAACAGAGTATGATGTCTAATTCTAGTTTTTTCTCTGTTTTTGTCTGATTGCTCTGTATATCCGGACTTTACATAACAATCAGACTCTCTTTCCTTGTTTACGGGTTACATGAAACTTTATTATCCCTTTACATACGGTATCAGCGTAAACTGGAACCGGAATAATACATCATCAAATCGGTACTGATCCAATACAACTGGACCACAACTATTAGAACCAATGCCATTTAATGCGTAGTCAACGCAAAATACTACACTATCTGATTCTGTCAGTTCATAATTATGCGTTTTCTTCTCAAGTTCTTCCTGCGTATAATAAGAAGCATTGAATGAAAATGCCTTTTCTGCGGATGCCACAATTCCATATCGGCTGTTGTTAAGCTCTACATATTCACAATCATAATGGCTTCCATTTTCCTGTGGGCGAATATAATCCTCATGCAAATCATCTACATTTGCCTGATACAAACCGTGGCTCGCAGCCTGATGTTTATCACAATAGCTTTCCTGTGGTCCCATTCCAAAGTATCGTGCAGCTGAAAGTTTTTTATCCAGGAACATCCTCACACCAAATCTTGGCAGGTCCGGAAATTCATCGTCTTTTGTTACTGCAATATCTGCATCAATCTTTCCAGCAGCTTCTATTTTCCATGTGATCGTCACATCAAGAATCTTCTGTACTGTCTCTGCCACAACGGAAGCATGGCTTGTAATCTTCACACCATGTTTTCCCTGCACAACCTCTGTCGTATAGGCTCTTGTGTAAGCCTTATCATAGTGGGCTTTCTTCCATTCAGACTTGATGTACATATCGTTATCTGTTGGAGCTCTCCAAATATTTAATTCCATCGGATGGTTCAAGTATTCCCGCCCTGCGAATTTCATCTCTGTAAAGAGTGCAGTACGTTTGTCTATGGTATAAGCAAATTCACGCCCCTTGATATGAATCTGTGTATCATTTTCATTTACCTGTAATTCAGAGTCCACTACTGTTTTTGGTATCCATTTCTCTGCAAGTTTACATTTTGTATCCTCTTTACTTACCTCAATTTCATCAAATCCAAGAATATGGTCTTCATCCAACAGTGGCAATTCTTTTTTCAGATGGTAAATAAGTTTTAAATAACATTTCCCATTCTCTGGAACATTGCTCTTCAGGTTTGTTTTTCCTTCCCCATGTGGTGCCACAGAAAACTCCGGAAGTATGCCTTTGCTGATCACAAGACCATCCTGTGTCAGCTCATAACTAATCTTCACATAATCTTTCAAGTCATCAAAATCCATGTAGTTATGAAGCACCAGTTCTCCGCTTTCTTTGTCATAGGAAATAACCCTTGCCGGGCGATAAACATTCTTGTATTCCAAAAGTCCTGTATGTACCGTTCTGTCCGGATATACTAATCCATCCATACAGAAGTTGCCATCATGAATTTCTTCGCCATGGTCGCCCCCATAAGCATATATAGTCTTTCCATTCTCAGCAGTTCCATGAGCAATCGCATGGTCACACCATTCCCAGACAAAGCCGCCGCACATTTTATCATTATCCTGAATCATCTGGAAGTAATCTTCAAAATCTCCAGGTCCGTTTCCCATGCTGTGACAGTACTCTACCAAAAGGAAGGGTTTGCTTCCATCTTTATCCAGATATTCCTGAATTTCGGAAAGCGCTGGGTACATCCGGCTGTACACATCCAGATTGCTGTAATCATATGTTTCATCATAATTACGGTATCTTGCACTCTCATATTGTGTGATACGGTCTGGATCAAAATTCTTTGTCCATTCCAGTGCTTTTTCAAAGTTGCAGCCATAAGCACTCTCATTTCCCATTGACCACATAACAATACAGAAACGGTTTTTGTCACGTTCCACCATGAGTTTTACGCGATCAACGATTGCCTCTTCCCATACCGGATCATCTGCAATCTTCTCATTCCATCGTTTGAACCGATTGTAATCAGTGTCTTCTTTTCTGTAGATCATAAATGGACCATGAGCTTCAATATCTGCTTCATCTATTACCATGAATCCATACTTGTCACACATTTCATAGAAAAATGGTGCGTTCGGATAGTGGCTGGAACGGATCGCATTAAAATTATGCTGCTTCATTAACGTAAGATCGGTTGTAATCTGTTCCGGATTGATTGTAAATCCAGTAACCGGATCAGAATCATGTCGATTGACACCACGGAATTTAATCTTCTGTCCATTTAAATAAATAACCTGGTCTTTAATCTCTATCTTTCTTAATGCAATGTGATCTACAATTACTTCATTCTCTGTTTCAAGAATCAGTTTATATAGATATGGATTTTCTGTATTCCAAAGTTCCGGACTTGCGATTTCTAATACAGCTGTTCCTTCTTCAGCAATACTTCCTAGTGCTACAACTGCTCCGTTTCTATCTTCAATCGAAATTTTTACATTTAACGGAGAGTAGAATTTCATTTCAATTTCTACTTTCGCAAGCATATCCTCAATTCTTGTTTTAATATGATAATCACTGATTGCCTGTTTTGGGCGTTTCAAAATGTACACATCCCGGAAAATACCACTCATACGGAATTTGTCCTGATCTTCCAAATAGGAACCATCACACCACTTCATTACCAACACTGCCACCGTATTCGTTCCATCCTGAAGTACATCGGTAACATCAAACTCACTGGTCATATGCGAAACCTGGCTGTATCCTATGTAAGAGCCATTGATCCATACGTAAAAGCAACTGTCTACTCCTTCAAAGTTCAAAAAAGATTTTGGCGCTTTCTCATCTCTACTGTACTCAAAAGTATGTACATAGGCTCCACACGGAATGTCCTGTGGCACATATGGTGGATCAAACGGAAATGGATACCGGATGTTTGTATACTGGTGTGTATCATATCCAGCCATCTGCCATACACTTGGAACCTGAATCTCATCAAAATTTTCTGTATCATAATTCTTCTCAAAGAAAGAATCCTGAATGTCATAGATGCTGTTAAAATACTGGAATTTCCAAGTTCCATTCAATAACTGCATACGATCTGACTCTTCTCTGTGTTCCACCAAGTTATCCATTCTTCTGGATGCCGGAATATAATAGGCTCTGGCTGGCATTGTGTTTTCGTGCAGTACGCTTAGATTTTCATAATAACGTGGTACGATCATAAATAGCTCTCCTCCAATACATATACTTTTTTGTTCTTTGTTTTCCTAAAGCAAACCTTATACTTTACTTTTTGTTTACGTTCCTTAGTTATGCTATATATAGCTTATCCTAATTCGCAAAATATGTCTATGAATTGGATTAGACAAAATATGCACTAAATGATACAATGATAAAAAGTACGAAAAGAGGTGCTGTCCTATGTATTTGAACACCGGTTATTTGAACCACTCACATATGGATTTCAAAGACAAAAGTCGTCCGCTGATTGTAGGTAGCTGTGGTACTTACCGTCTTTCCAGACATCCCAAACTTCCGACCTACCGTCCAAAGGGTCGTCTGGATTATCAGATTATATATATCACTGCTGGTTGTGGGCATTTTCATTTTGATAATGTAAATAATGAAACGATTGTTCCAGCCGGCAACATTGTACTGTACAGACCGAAAGAACTCCAAAAATATGAATATTACGGAGAAGATAAGACAGAAGTATACTGGATTCACTTCACAGGAAGCAATGTGAAAAATATCTTACGTCAATATGGGTTTCCGGATAAAGAACGTGTCTTTCAAGTGGGTACATCTAATGAATATGAACAAATTTTCAAACGTATCATTATCGAGCTGCAACGCTGTCAAGACAATTATGAGGAAATGCTTGTCCTTTTGCTACGTCATCTTCTGATCAGTTTCCACCGGGAACTGACAAGAGAGCACATATTAAAAAATGAATACCTTGATCATGAGATGGATAATGCTGTTACCTTTTTCAGTGAAAACTACAATCAAAATATCAATATTGATGATTATGCTGCCTCACGAGGCATGAGTGTCAGCTGGTTTATCCGAAATTTCAAAAAATATACCGGTTCTACACCAATGCAATTCATTGTGGGAATCCGCATCAACAATGCTCAGATGTTACTTGAAACAACAACTTATTCCATCCATGAGATTTCTAAGATTGTCGGATATGATAACCAGCTTTATTTCAGTCGGCTTTTTCACAAGTTGAAAGGATATTCGCCGAGAGAATACCGAAAAATAAGAAATAGGTTATGAAATCTATAATGTCATAAAAACTAAATGTCAAAAAAGGATGCCAACGAATCAAAGCAGATTACGTGACATCCTCTTCTTTTTATTAGTGCTATTTTATAAATTCAACCGAATAGTAATACATGTACTCATATTGTTGCTTTTACAGTATATCATTCAGCGTAAAAAAGTATAGGACAACCGAATATTTGTTCTATACTTTTTACTGCACCACACAAAAAAGGCAGAGCCTGCTCCACTCAGACTCTGCCTCTCACTTTTTTCTTTTTATACTGCCGTCATTCTTCTACTTTTCTCTCATAAACGATCTCACCGCCAAGAACTGTCATATCCACTTTCGTGGTCTTGATCTCATCCGGGTCGATCTCATAGATATCCTTCTCGATAACTACGAAGTCCGCATTTTTACCCACTTCGATGGTTCCGTTCTCTTCTTCTGTATAGGAAGCGTAAGCTGCGTTTTTTGTAAAAAGCTTCACCGCCTCATCTACAGACATTTTTTCGGATGGGATCCAGCCTTCCTGTGGCTGACCGCTGATATTTTTGCGGGTGACTGCAAAATAAATATTCTCCATGGCATCAAAGCTTACCACAGGAGCATCCGAACCGCCGGACGTATGGATTCCCATATCCAGCATGCTCTTCCATGCATACACCTTATCCATACGGTGTGCGCCGATGGCAGGTTCCACTGTGTTCATATCCAGATCGATAAATACCGGCTGGATATATGCCAGAAGATCCTGGTCTTTCATCCCCTGCAAAATACGCGGATTGGTGATCTGGCAATGTACGATACCATGTCTGCCCTTTTTATTATCCTCCGGTAAGGAGATTTCGTAGCTGCCTCAATGACCATATCCATGGCACGATCGCCGATACAGTGTACCGCTGCCTGCATCTGATGCTGGTCAAAAAAAGCAAACAGATCGTCAAGCTCCTCCTGACTGAATGTGATGATCCCGGTATTTCCCGGCGAATCCTCGTAAGGCTCATTCATGGCCGCTGTTCTTGCACCAAGGGAACCATCCTGGATCAGCTTCATCGGTCCGACAGTAAAGTGATCTCCCTCTGCCCGGTACGATATCCTTCCTCAATAAAAGCCTTCGCATCCTCCGCCCGCTCAAAAAGGCACTGCTCATAATGGCGGATACTCAACTCTCCTCTGGCATCCAATGCCTTGTAGGAGGCCATGATCCGACGCCAGTTTTTTCCCGGAAGTGAGGCAAGATCATCGGACTGTACACCTATAAATCCACATTCATTCAGCTTCTTCGCACTGTATTTGATGTAGCCTTCCACTTCTTCCTGGGATGGTGCTTCCAATACGGAAGAATAAAACTGTACTGCATTTTCCTTCAGAAGTCCGGTATCCAGGTCAACCTCCTTCGCAATCTCCGGGAACTCCGGGATTTTTTTCAGAAGCTCCAAACCGCAGCTGTTGCACACAGCCACATGCCCGCAGACACGCACCATAATGATGGGGATTTCCGTTGAGAGCGCATCCAGCTCATCCTTGTGCGGATAGCGTGGCTTATCAAAATGCTCCTCATTCCAGCCTCTGCAGTAGAGCCAGGTCAGCTTCTGACCTTTGTTCTCCTCCAATCTTTTTTTTGCTGCGGCAAGCATTTCCTCAACACTTGTGCAGTCAAACAGTTTTACAGATCTTTCCACAAATGCATAATGCAGCATATGCATATGTGTATCCACAAAACCGGGCAGCATCAGCCTTCCCTTAAGGTCGATCCGCTTTTTGCAGGAAAAAGCTTCCGCTTCTTTATCAGTTCCCACAAAAACGATCCGGCCATTTTCGATTCCCACAGCCTCTGCCACTTTTTCACTGTCATCCAGTGTTCTTATACATCCGTTAAAAAAAATTGTATCCACTGTTTATTTTTCCTCTTTTTCTTTTTTATCCTCGTAGAAAAGTGCCATATCCTTGTCTACCTTTCCGATTCCCATGTAACGCGCCTTGTAATCCTTCAGCAGTTTAAAGAAAGTACCACTTAAGATAAACAATGTGGCAACATTTACAAATGTAGGGAATACGGTTGTAAAGTCTGCAATTACCCACAGCTGCGCCGGTGTTCCGTTTCCGTAAAGAGTAAGCACTGTGACCAGAAGACCCCATAATGGTGTTCCAAGGATAAAAACCTTCTCTGCGATCTTCAGAACCTTCTGATTATTTTTCAGCCAGTGCTTCAGGATCACGCTGTAGTAGGTGAACCATCCGGTTGATGTTGTTAATCCAAAAAGAAAAATACTGATCGCGATCAGTGCTCTCGCAATGGAGCCCATTCCAGACTCAAATGCTGTCAGTGTCAGCTCTGATCCCTGAAGTCCTGAATTCCAGTAGCCGGTAATGATAACAACAAGACCTGTCATGGAGCAGACTACGATAGTATCTGCAAATACCTCAAATGCTCCCATCAGTCCCTGTTTTACAGGATGGTCTGTCTTTGCGGAAGCATGGATCATTGGAGATGTTCCCCAGCCTGCCTCGTTGCTGTATACGGAACGGGCAAAGCCAAGACGCATTGCTGTTGCAACACCGGCTCCCATAAATCCGCCGACTGCCGCCTGTGTTGTAAATGCACCCTTGAAGATCAGTCCAAAGGTTTCCGGCAGCTTGTCAAAATTCACTACCAGTATTGCGAGAGAGCCTACAATGTAAAGCATGCACATGATCGGTGTCATATAGGAAGAGATCACGCCGACTTTCTTTACACCGCCGATGATGATCAGATAGATCGCTGCCACATACAAAAGTGACGGTACGATGTACGGCAGGTGGAAGGTACTTCCGACAGCCTCTGATACTGTATAATTCTGCAAAGTAATGAACCATGTCATGAAAATACAGCCGCCGAACAGTACTGCAAAAAGTTTCCAGAAGGGAAGCTTTTTCTCTCCGCCAAGCCCCTTCTGCATGTAGTAGGTCGGGCCTCCCTGGTACTCACCGTTTGGCTGTTTCTCTCTGTAGTATACAGCAAGTGTTACCTCTGCCATCTTGATGACCATGGCAAGAAGCGCTGCGATCCAGAGCCAGAATAATGCCCCAGGTCCTCCTGTTGCAATAGCCGTTGCAACACCGGACATATTGGATACACCAACAGTACCTCCGATCGCAATGGAAATAGCCTGGAACGGTGTCAGGCTCTTTCCGTCATCTCCGCCTTCCTGGCGACGTTCTTTACTGAACATGTTTTTCACAATGTAACCAAAATGGCGAAACTGGAAGAAACCGGAACGTACTGTCAGATATACGCCTGTAGCAGGATCGTGATCAGCAGCGGCAGTCCCCAGAGCCAGTTGGTCAGATTTTCAAATAATTCAAACATCTTTTCCTCTCCTGTCCTTCTTATTTTTTGTCTTTTGCATCCATTCGGAAAATCTGTGTATAGAATATAAAAAATCCCCGGAACATGAAGTCAGATACGGATACCCGGTGTTCCCGACATACAGCTCTTCTGCCATATATCTGCGAGCCCCGTTTCTATCCTCTTTATCCTTCATGCTCTGGGGATCTTACATTTCAGCCCACGAATCTTCCAAACGATGACAGTATATCACAGTTCCGGAGGAATTTCTACTTTTTCTGTTTGAATTTTGTATTTTTATTCATTTTTCGTGAATATTACTATTTTACCGTATGGATTCCGGATACTCCACCCCTTCCGGCATGGAATCCCATTCGTTAAGGCCAAGGCTCTGCTTGAATTTCGCCTGTTCAAGCGTAAGCTTCGGGAGATCATCCTGCAGATAATCCATCAGCTCACTGATGCCTTCCCTGGTCTTGTTATTTACCATGAAGATCCGTTCACAGCCCATGTTCTCCATCCACTGTCTGACCATGGGAATGTTGGCATGGGGAGAATCCACCTTGGTGATGATCCCGATCAGCGGCCGTAGTAGAAAATTCCTGCTGCCGTCACTAAACAGGTTAAAGGGCTCATTGGCTGCCTGTACAATGGCGATCACATCCGCCTCAAAGGAAAAGCAGGCCAGTCCTACGCTGAAATGCTTGGATTCCGCATATTCTCCCGGTGAATCAATAGTATCTTCATTTGTATTGGTATACTGAGTCTTATGATAATGAAGCTCTTCCCCTTTAAGCGCCTGTGTCAGGGATGTTTTGCCGGCTTCACTTCGACCCATCAGAAAAATTTTTTCATTTTTTATCCCGTCCTGCCTCAGCTTCTGTGGATCTTACAAACATCGAATTTCAATGTCTCATGGAAAAATCGTACCACTTCCTCCACAGCTGTCATCACTTCCGTAAAACCGCCTGTCAGGATCAGCGTCCCGCAGAAACGATCCATAAATCCTACTTCCACATGAGCTGCC
>ENA-OQCE01000012-OQCE01000012.1-human-gut-metagenome-genome-assembly--contig:-NODE-12-length-69220-cov-3.765287_pt1 | contig 69220 bp, 83 predicted proteins | sample MGYA00242495_ERZ504572 | MGnify/ENA primary metagenome ERZ504572 (study PRJEB26092, sample SAMD00036228) | human gut metagenome | host: Homo sapiens | study: EMG produced TPA metagenomics assembly of... | reverse complement strand
TGACAATTGGCTTGTGATGGAACTCGGAGGTTGTATTTTCCTATTATAATATAGTAATCCTGATAAAAACTGCAGGTTGGGGAGAATTACGATTCGACCGGCTTCATTTGAGTTCGGAGTAATGCTAATAACACAGCCAACTTGGGATATGTAAAAGCTTTTCCAATGTTAGATGGTAAAAGCTTTGATGATCCAACTGGCAAGTATTATGTAGGAAATGAGGATGTTTTTTTACAGAGATATTGGATGAATAGAGATCCTCGGTTTGAAGATTGTATTTTATATAACGCAGCTTTGTATCCCGTATCTGGTACATCGACTGGATACCGTCAATATACATCTGTTGGGATTGCTGTTCGGGAGGATTCATATGGAATTAATCCGAATGTAGGAAGTACAGCTACGCAAAATGACGTTATTAGTGGGATGTATGTCCGTAAAGGTTCTGATGTTTCTTTGAGTCAAGATTTGGTATCTACTTTTGATCATGATTATCCATTTATGAGATTAGCAGAAGTTATGTTTATTTATGCAGAAGCGGCTAATGAAGTGGGGCACCGGGATGTTGCAGTTGATATGTTGAAGCAAATCCGGAAGCGTGCAGGGATCGAAGCCGGAGAGGATGGATTGTATGGATTAAAAGTTGGTGGTCGAGAAGAAATTCGACAGGCAATTTTGGATGAACGTAATGTGGAACTTTGTTTTGAAGGGCATCGTTTTATGGATCTTAGAAGAACTCGTAATATGATGCAATTAAATGGATTACAAAAATATGGAATTGAAGCGATTGCTATTAATGAAGATGGATCTGAAATGACGATAACAGAGGCTCAGAGAAAAGCGAATTCCTATTTGTTGACTCCTGAAAATTTCAAATATGTTCTTAGAATGGTTCCTATCAGCGCTATTGCTGAAAATAAATTCTTAATTCAAGAATCCTATTATTTCTTTCCAATCCAAGAAAGTAAAATATTGGAAAATCCGAATCTCGAACAAAACAATAATTGGGGCGGAACTTTTAATCCGACAATGGAATAAATTATTACTTTTGTTTTTTCATAAATGAAGAGGGAGGCCAAAAAGACTTACAACCCTTTGGTTGTCCCTCTTTTTAATTTTCTTTATTTATAACTTAATCTATATCAGATGATGAAAACTAAATTCTCTTTATTGATTTTTGCATTGCTGTTTGTGTGTTCCGGAATGATGGCTCAGGATAAGATAACGATTGGGGTTATCCAATATGACTTGGGCGATGTAGATAAAAGCTTTAAGGATTTGCATGATCAGGGATTTGGTTCTTGTGAACTTAATTATCAGAAAAACAAGTTTACAAAAGATTTTGCTGAAAAAGTAAAGGCAGCCTCCAAGAAACATAATATAAAGGTAACAACGGTTGTCGGTGTGCCCGGAAGCCATTGTGTTTGGAATTTTCGCCAGGGACCAGCTACGATTGGTCTGGTGCCAAAAGAAGAACGGGCAGAAAAAATTAAAGTATATCATGAAATGATTGATTTCTGTGCAATGGCGGAAATTCCCGCTATGCACTCTCATTTCGGTTTTATACCGGAAGATCCCTCTTCCGAACAATATAAAGATTTTATCAAGGTCATGCAGGATTTGGCGAATTATGCCAAGCAGCGCGGTGTGATGATCTATTTTGAGACCGGACAGGAAACGCCGACGACTTTGATTCGTGCCATTAAAGACATCGCTACTGGTAATGTGTTTATCAATTGCGACCTGGCTAATTTATTGATGTACGGAAAAGCGAATTCTCTTGATGCCGTGAAGCAGTTCGGCAGCCTTATCAAGGAATTCCATGCTAAAGACGGTAGATATCCGGACCCGAACAATCCGTATGAATTGGGAGCTGAAGTACCCATTCCTACCGGAGAGGTGAATTTCCCGGCTGTCATCGCAGAACTGAAGAAGCAAGGATTTCAAGGAGCATTGACTATTGAATGCGAATTGAATGGTGCAAGACATGATTATGTGATAAAAACACGTGAATATCTGCAAGGATTATTAGATAATTAGTATATTTGTCAGATATTATTTATATTATTAAAATAATAGGTTGCTAATCTATATAAATTATAATTTACTATGAGAACAAGCAGAAGAGGTTTTCTGAAAACTCTTGGAGGGGTTGCGCTCTTTTCGATTGTGCCGCGTCACGTATTGGGAAATGGGTATATCGCTCCGAGTGATCAATTGACTAAAGGTATTATTGGTACCGGAGGGATGGGAAGAGGCCATGTCAATTATGCCGGTACACGTTTGGTTGCCGTTTGTGACGTTGATAAAAATCACCTTGAGTTGGGAAAGAAACTGGTGAAGGAAAAAATAGCCGCTTATCATGATTTCCGCGATTTGATTCTGGACCCGAATGTCGATATTGTGCACATCGCCACTCCACCTCATTGGCATGGTATCATGTCTGTCGAGGCCGCTAAAGCCGGGAAAGACATCTGGTGTGAAAAGCCGATGACGCGTACGATCGGTGAAGGAAAGCGTGTGATGGAGGCCGTACAGCAATACGGACGTATGTTCCGCCTGAATACATGGTTCCGTTTTACAGACCAGTTCTATGGACTGGGCACTCCTGTCAAACCGTTGAAGAAACTGGTGCAAAGCGGATTGTTGGGATGGCCGTTGAAGGTGACGATCAGTGCGCATACCGGTTTCAACTGGAAGTTTTTCTGGGTAGGAAAAGAATATCTCGAACCGCAACCGGTTCCGGCAGAGTTGGACTACGACATGTGGCTCGGCCCGGCTCCTTACAAGCCTTATAACCCGCATCGCGTACACCAGACTTTCCGCGGATACTGGGATTATGACGGTGGAGGCTCGGAGACATGGGGCAGCATTACATCGACCCCGTACAATATATACTAGGTAAAGACGATACCAGTCCTATTAAAGTGGAGGTTGATGCCCCGCAACAGCATCCGGATGCTGTCGGTACTTGGCGTTCCATTACCTACACGTATGACGATGGTTGTCAGATTGTCCTTTGGGGGGGGACTTCGGGTGATCCGAATACGCCGTATATTGCCGGACCGAAGGGTAATGTTTATAAAAATTTTGTATGCGATATTCCCGATTGGGAGAGGAAACTTGCCGATTTCCCTGAACCCGAACCTCAGGTTACGGACTTTATAGAATGTGTGAAGACACGCCAGCCTTTCGCCCTGAACGAAAAGAATGGTTTCCGTTCGGCTACTATTGTCAATATGGGAGCAGTGGCTCTGCGTTTGAACCGGACGCTGAATTTCGATCCTGTAAAACTTGAATTTATTGACGACGAGGCTGCAAATCGTTTGCTGGACCAGCCGATGAGAGCACCCTGGAATATATAACGAATTGACAATTGATAATTAACAATTGACAATTACATAAATAGATAATAATATGAGAAAAGCATATATTTCAATAGCTGCCCTGTTGCTTTGCGGAAGCATGCTGATGGCGCAGACTCCGGCCAACCGTACGGCCAAAACGACCGCAGCCGATGTGTTGGCTCAGATGCCTGCGGCGAAACAAGCGGCGTACAATAAATTGATTGGTGATTTGAGTTCTACCGGCGAAGAAGGTGTTCTGATGTTGGTAAACATGATAAATGCTCCGGGCAAAGGCAGTAACGCAAATGTCGACTACGCTTTGAGCGGTCTTACGCATTATGTCATGGCGAAAGGGGAGGAGAATGCCCGGTTAGTGACTGCAAAGGCTTATCTGAAGGCTTTGGAAATGGTGAACGAGCGTGAAACAAAAGCGTTTATTATCCGCCAACTTCAGATGTTGGGGAAAGACGAATGTATAGATGTACTGGCTTCTTATCTGAACGATGAGTCGTTGAGCGGTCCCGCCGCTCGTGCGCTGGCTTCTAATGGCAGTCAAAAAGCAGGTCAGGCATTGGTTGCTGCTTTGAAGAGTCGTACCGGTTCTTCTAAAACACAAAAGGATGTGATCCGTGCGATTGCCGATGCCGGGTGGATGGGGCTGAACCTGTTTTGTTGGTATTGCAGGGAGCGTCTGATCCGAATATGCAGAAAGAGGTATTGTATGCCTTGAGTTGTGTCGGAAGTTCTAATTCATTGCCAGTGTTAGCAAAAGCGGCCGAGAATGCCGGTTACACGATGGAAGTGACTGGTGCCAACGAAGCTTATATCGCTTTGTTGAAGCGATTGGTCCAGAGTGATCGTGATGCGGTGATGAAAGCTGCAAAGAAATTGCAGAAAGCAGCGGCTAAAGCCGGACAGGAGCAGACACGGGAAGCTGCCTTGCAAATACTTTTAGCAGCCGAGGAACCGGCTAAAGTATCTAAGATGGTTATTGCTGCCATGAAAGATCCGAGCAAGAACTACCGGAATGCGGCTTTGAGCTATGCTTCCGGTTTTGCAGATAAGGAGTTGTATATAGAACTTATGAAAATGGTTCCTAAAGCCAAACCGGAACTGAAAATAGACATCTTGAACTGGATCGGACGCGAGGCCAAGAAACCTGTCAAACATGACATTATCCAGAATCTGGAAATTCGTTTCGATCTTCCTGCCAAGCAGATCCTGTTGGAGCAGCTCGGTGATGTTAACTTTGACGTGAAGCAGGCTGCAACCTGGACATTGGTGAAGATAGGCGATAAGTCTATATCCCTTCGTTGGCCGAATTGCTGAAGAGCGATGACAAGCAAGTCGTCCTGTTGGGACAGGATGCTTTGGCTGCCTTCCCTGGAGATATCGACGGGGCAGTGGCAAAGGCCGTCTCTTCTGCTGCTAATGCGGGAAAAATAGCTGGACTTGAGTTGTTGGCCATGCGCAAAGCTACTGCCAATATCAATACCGTACTTGATCAGATACAGATAGGCTCTCCAGAAGTGAAAGCCGCGGCTTATGTGGCTTTGAAGGATGTAGTGGGAGAACGTGATATAACCAATATGTGCGGTATGCTGGAAACGGCAGACGCATTGGCTGTTCCTCCCATGCAGCGGGCTGTTATTTCAGCATTGTCCTCTCTTCCGGTTGCCGACCGGGTCGAAACGGTGACACGTCGTATGTTGCAGGCCGGCAATAAAGATATTTGTATTATCTGGTGTTGGCTTCTACCGGACAACCGGATGCGCTGGCGACAGTCGTGAAAGGTTTCCGTTCTAATACGGGTGTCAAAAGGGATGCAGCCTTCGAAGCCCTGTTGAACTGGAAGGGTATTGAAGTGGCGGACGAATTATATACGATCTGTAAGGAAAGCGCGTCGTCCAACTATTTTGATCCGGCTCTCACTACTTATGTGAAACTGGTTTCCAATCCGGCATTTACAGGTGAAAACCGTTTGTTAAGCTTGCGTAAGGCAATGGAAATTGCCAAAACGGATGCACAGAAGATCGCGATTTTACAACAGATTGAAAATACCGGAACATTCTTGGGCATGCTGTATGCCGGTGAATTTCTGGATCAGAAACCTGTACAGCAGGCTGCCGCCAATGCAGTCATGAATATTGCTTTGGGTAATAAGGAGTATATGGGGGCAAATGTCCGTGCTTTGTTGAATAAGGTAATGGAGGTGCTTGACAATCCGGATGCCGGCTATCAAAAAGAAGCGATCAAGAAACATCTGGCCGAGATGCCGCAAGGCGAAGGATTCGTTTCTTTGTTTAACGGTAAGGATTTGACCGGCTGGAAAGGTTTGGTACAGAATCCGATTGCCCGTGCGAAGATGAAACCAGGACAGTTGGCCAAAGAGCAGGCGAAAGCCGATGAGGTCATGCGTAAAGGCTGGAGCGTGGAAGACGGTATGCTGATATTCAATGGCAAGGGGGACAATCTGTGCACGGAAAAACAATACGGTGATTTTGAAATGTATGTGGACTGGATGCTTGATCCGGCCGGTCCTGAAGCGGATGCCGGTATTTACTTGCGTGGTACGCCTCAGGTGCAGATATGGGATACTTCGCGTGTAAACGTAGGAGCGCAAGTCGGTTCCGGTGGATTATACAACAACCAGATGAACGAGAGCAAGCCGACGAAAGTGGCCGATAATAAGCTGGGTGAATGGAACAGCTTTTACATCAAGATGGTCGGTGACCGTGTGACAGTCGTACTGAACGGAGAGAAAGTGGTGGATGATGTGATTCTGGAAAACTATTGGGATCGCAAGCTCCCGATCTTCCCGGTCGAACAGATTGAATTGCAGGCTCATGGCAGCAAGGTTTATTACCGGAATATTTATGTAAAAGAACTCGAACGCAAGGAACCGTTCAAACTTTCAGCCGAAGAAGAGAAGGAAGGTTTTAAAGTTCTGTTTGACGGTACGAATATGCATGAATGGACAGGTAACACGGTTGATTATACCCTGGAAGACGGTTGCATTTCCATGATACCGAGCAAGAGCTATGGTGGAAACCTGTATACGAAAGACGAGTATGGCAACTTCGTGTACCGTTTCGAATTCCAGTTGACGCCGGGTGCTAATAACGGTGTCGGTATCCGTACCCCGATGGAAGGGGATGCCGCTTATGTTGGTATGGAAATCCAGATTCTGGATTGCGAACATCCGATTTATAAGGATATTACTCCTTTGCAGCATCACGGTTCCGTTTATGGAATTATCCCGGCTAAGGCGGAACATCATAGTGCGTTTAAACCTGCGGGTGAATGGAATTATGAAGAAATTGTAGCTAATGGGGATAACATCAAGGTTACGGTCAACGGGGTGGTAATCATGGAAGGCAATATCCGTGAAGCGACAAAGAACGGTACTGCCGATCATAAGGAACATCCGGGCCTGTTCAATAAGAAAGGACATATCGGTTTCTTAGGTCATGGCTCTCCTGTCAAGTTCCGTAATATTCGCATTAAAGAGTTGAAATAACGTTTTTTTATCTATAGTTAAATAGCAGCATAAGCAGAAATTAGCTTATGTTGCTATTTTTATGATTAATGTATGTGGAAAATCCTTGAATATTAAGGGAAATAAAATTTGTTGGTTCGGTTTATTATAACGACTTTTGTATGAAGGATAATAAAGAAGTCGTATTCATGGATGTAGACCAGTATCAATTAATATTAGACAATGCTCAGGTTGGCTGGTGGAAAGCTGATTTTGAAGAAAGATGTTATATCTGTTCTGACTATTTGATTAGTCTCTTGGAGTTGGATGGTCCGAAAATATCCATAGTAGATTTCTTTTTGTTGATCCGTGGAGACTATCGGGATCGTATCGCTAACGAATTTGCTTTCTTTAAAGGTATTGGTATATACGAACAGATCTTCCCTATAAAGACTTGCTATGGTTATAGGTTCGTCCGTACAAAAATTTATAAACGTGAAAAGGCTTCCGATGGCAAGTTGACCGTATTGGGTATTTTACAGTTGATTCCTTTTAGTGAAATGGAGGAGAATAGACCTGTCGTGAATGGACAGGTTGATAGTGTTCTCAGGCATTTGGGGAGTTTGTCCCATGCCTTACATTCTTTTATCCAGACAAATGATTTGCATAAATCGATCCATTTGGCTCTTACGGAGGTTCTATTTTCGATCGATACGAAGGGGCGTGTATACATTATGGAATATGAGGATGAGAAGCAGATTGGCTGCACATATGAGGTGTGTAGTGAGGGAGTTGAGCCTGTCCGTCCGTTTTTGCAAAACATTCCGGTTGCTACGTTACCTTGGTCTACACATAAAATACGGAATTTATATCCTATCCTAATTAATAATCTGGATGAATTACCTCCTGAAGCGGTTGAGGAGAAGCGCTACCTGAAAGCGCGTCGAACCTGTTCTCTGATTTTAATTCCATTAATAATCAAAGGTGAGTCTTGGGGGTATATGGGAATCGATATAGTAGATAAGTATCGTATGTGGAGCTTGGAGGACTATCAATGGTTGTCGTCTATTTCCAATATCATTAGTATAATAACGAAGATGGCCCGTACCAATGAAGCTTTGGACCATAGTGAAAAGTTACTTCGGAATATTTATACCAACATACCGGTCGGAATAGAGTTGTATGATAAGAAGGGCTATCTGGTGGATTTGAATAATATGGATGTCGAGATATTCGGCCTTCCTTCCAAAGAGTCTGTTTTGGGGCTTAATATCTTTGAAAATCCTATGATTAATGATGAAATACGAGAAAAACTGATTAGTCGGGAGCCAGTCTCTTTTCACATGGATTATTCATTTAACACAATTGAGGATAAAGGGTTCTATCCGACAATGAAGAATGGTACGATCGATATTTTCACAAAAGTCTGCATGTTGTATGACATATATGGAGATCTGATTAATTATATGTTTATTAATCTTGATAATACAGATAAGGCGGTCGCATATAACCGTATCGAGGAGTTTGAACATTTCTTCAGCCTGGTCAGCCGTTTTGCAAAAGTAGGATATGCCAAATTTGATTTGTTGACTCGTGAAGGGTATGCTATCGACCAATGGTATCAGAATTTAGGAGAAAAAGAAGGTGTGCCGCTATCGGAAGTCATAGGTGTTTATAGCCAGATCCATCCTGAAGACGGAAGGTTATGTTTTAATTTCTTTGAACAGGTAAAAGAAAGGACAGTGTGATAGTATTCGGCGGGAATTAAGGGTGAAGTATGGAGAAGGTTGGCATTGGACTCGTGTGAATGTAATGCGGAACACCCAGTCGACTAATCCGGACAGACTTGAAATGATCTGTGTGAATTATGATATAACCGAACTGAAGGAAACGCAGAAGCAGCGTGAGAAAGCCGAAGAACTCGACCGTTTGAAATCTGCATCCTTGCCAATATGAGCCATGAGATCCGGACTCCGCTGAATGCCATTGTCGGTTTTTCCACGTTGTTGGTCGATACGGACGATCCGGAGGAAAAGAAGCAGTTTGTCGAGATTATCCAAAAAAACAATGAACTGTTGTTACAGTTGATCTCCGATGTGCTGGATCTGGCGAAGATAGAATCTGGTATAATCGAATTGAAACTTGTCGAGGTCGACTTGCGGGAGCTATGTAAAGAACTGGTCGTTTCGATGCGTATCAAAGTACCGGCTGAAGTCGCGCTCTGTTTGGTTCCGGACTTGCCTTCCTATATCATGCGTTGTGATAAGGTGAGGCTGACACAGATCATATCCAACTTTATTAATAATGCCATCAAACACACCAGCAAAGGAACGATCCTGCTTGGTTACGAGATACGCTGGGATGAGATTGAGTTTTCTGTGACGGATACCGGTGACGGTATGTCGCCGGAAGTGCAGCGACATGTGTTCGACCGTTTCTATAAAGGAAACAGTTTCAAGCAGGGGACAGGTTTGGGGCTCTCGATCTGTAAGAGCATAATAGAACAGGTTGGCGGTAAAATCGGGGTAGAGTCCGAGATAGGGAAGGGGTCCCGTTTCTGGTTTACTTTACCCCGTTAGATTCATATCTTATTCTTTTTCACCATAGGACAAATCGCCGGCGTCTCCCAGTCCCGGAACGATGTAAGAATGATCATCTAGTTCGTCATCGACAGCCGCGACCCATATATTCGTGATGTCGTCCGGCATTTTACGCTGGAGATATTCGATTGCCTGCTTGCTGGCAATGATGGAAGCGACATGGATATGCGCCGGGTGGCCTTTGGTGCGCAATGCTTCGTAGGCCAGTTCCATAGAACTGCCGGTTGCCAGCATCGGATCCGTTATAATCAATGTCTTGTCTGTTAATCGGGGAGATGCGATGTATTCGATATGAATATCGAAGTTCAGACGGTCCTTGTATTTCCTGTAAGCGGAAACAAATGCATTTTCCGCATTATCCAGGTAACTGAGGAAACCCTGATGGTAGGGGAGGCCGGCACGCAGGATCGTACTGATGACGACTGAATCGTCGGGAGTGTTCATTGGTGCTATCCCGAGAGGAGATTGAATACCTTTTTTGCTGTAGGTGAAATCCTTACTGATCTCGTAAGCCATGATTTCACCGATCCGCTCGATGTTACGACGGAAGCGCATACTGTCTTTTTGTATATTGACGTCGCGCAGTTCTGCGACAAACCGGTTTAACACCGAGTTTGATTCTCCAAGATTAACTATTTTCATGATTGAATTGTCATTTTTCCGGCGCCGAAATTACTCATAATTTGGACAGGTCGCAAAAAAGAAGGCAACCTTTTTCAGATTGCCTCCCTTTGTCAGGTAAAAAGTCTTACTTCTTTTCTTCGGGTTTGTTAATTGCATCCAGCAAATATTTACCCGGTTTGAATTTTACAGTCGTTCTGGCTGGAATCATAACCGGTGTTCCTGTTTTGGGGTTACGAGCTAAACGCTCTGTCTGAGGACGTGGTATCAATGTTCCGAAACCGATCAATACGATCTCCTCGTTGTGGGACATAGCTTCTGTTACGATGTTTACATAAGCCTCCAATAGTTTCTTCGCTTTTTGTTTCTGTAATCCCGATCTCTGGGCCAAGGCTCAATCAATTCTGCTTTGTTCATGAATGTTTTTATTTAATTAATGATATTCAAGGCAAATGTACGCTTTTCATTGATATGTTGTATCTCTTTTTGCATATAAAGAAATCAGCGTTCATTTCTTATTTAACAACACGTATATGCATTTGTTACGATTTGCGAAACAAAAAATGTTAAATAACCTTTGGTCGCTATATTTGAAAGGCTTTTTTATATACCTGCTGATTGATTTGATATTTATCGTTACTTTTGTCCTGCAAAATAAAACATACGCGAAATGAGAATAGAAGAGAATTACTCGCTGGAGAAACATAATACTTTTCACCTTCCGGTGAAGGCCCGTTGGTTTATAGAATATACGAATGAAGAAGAACTGGGGCGGATCTTCCGGGACGAATATTTTCAGGAATGTTTGTCGTTGCATATCGGAAGTGGCAGTAATCTGTTGTTTATAAATGATTTTAACGGGGTTATCTTGCATTCGCAGATAAAAGGTATCTCTGTTGCGAAAGAGACAGACGATTCGGTATTGCTTCGCATCGGAGCTGCCGAGAAGTGGGACGATGTAGTCGCTTATGCCGTCTCCAAAGGTTGGGGAGGGATAGAAAATCTGTCCGGCATTCCGGGCGAAGTCGGAGCAGCCGCTGTCCAGAATATCGGGGCATACGGTACGGAAATCAAGGATGTGGTCGAGACGGTGGAGACATATAACCAGCTTTCGTTCGAGAAACGTATGTTTACAAATGAAGAATGTCTTTATAGTTATCGGGATAGTTTCTTCAAGAATGAGCATAACGACCCGCACATTGTTACTTATGTAAATATACGTTTGAGCAAAAAGCCTCAGTTTTCTGTCAATTACGGCAATTTGAAAGAGGAACTGGCTAAATATCCAAAGATAACGTTGCAAGCTGTGCGGGATGCTGTGATCTCGATCCGTCGTCAAAAATTGCCTGATCCCGATGAGTTGGGAAATGCCGGAAGTTTCTTTATGAACCCGGTTATTCCGGTTGTCCATTACGAAAAGTTGAAGAGGCAATATCCGGACATGCCGTCCTATCCGGCAGGAGAGGGGAAGGTGAAGGTCCCTGCAGGCTGGTTGATCGAGCAGTGCGGTTTTAAAGGCAAGTCGCATGGTGCGGTCGGCGTATATGAAAAGCAGGCATTGGTATTGGTCAATTTGGGTGAAGCCAAAGGACACGAGATCGCACTGGTTGCCGAAAGTATTCGTACGGCTGTTCATGACCGGTTCGGTATCGAGATTATGCCTGAGGTAAAATATGTAGGATAAATGGAAATAACGTTTTTAGGGACGGGGACTTCTACCGGAGTTCCCGAAATAGGTTGTCAGTGTGAGGTGTGTACCAGTTCGGATAAACGGGATTGGCGTCTGCGTACGTCCGTACTGGTGGAGACGGATGGTAAACGGATTTTGTTGGATTGTGGCCCGGATTTCCGTTGGCAGGTGATCCGCAACAAGACGTATCGTTTGGATGCGGTCCTGATTTCGCATGAACATTACGATCATGTCGGCGGATTGGACGACCTACGCCCTTTTTGCCGTGAAAAGGGAGTGGATGTATATGCGGAAGATAATGTGGCGGAAGCTATCGAGACACGTATCCCTTATGTGTTCCGTGCCCATAAATATCCCGGAGTTCCGAACTTGGAACTTCACCGGATCGGAAACGAGCCTTTTGTGGTTGCCGGAATCCCGGTTACGCCGGTCCGGGTGATGCACGGGAAACTGCCGATTTTCGGCTATCGTATCGGTAATATGGCTTACTTGACAGATGTAAAATATCTTCCGGAAGAAGAGTATGCCAAACTGGAAGGCCTGGATGTGCTGATTCTGACAGCTCTCCGCCGGGGAGCCCACCCTACGCATGAATCGCTGGAAGAAGCCCTTGTTAATATCGAAAGGATAAAACCGAAGGAAACCTATCTGATCCACATGAGTCATCGCATTGGTCTGCATGCGGAGGTAGAGAAGGAGTTGCCGCCTCATGTCCATCTGGCCTACGACGGATTACACGTTTCTACCGCCTTGTCTCATAGTCTTTTATTTCGTAAGTAATATGATCGTTCTTGTCCCACAGTTGTAAAACGCTTGTTTCTCAATAGTCTAACAAGCGTTTTACAAATGTCAGACACTTGTTCGACATTTGGCGGAAGAAAAAGAAGCAGTTTGTTTTGTGTTAAGACTTGGGTTGTTTGGTCTTAAAAGTTGCTGGCAGAAAAATGAATTATGTCATTTCCTTCATCCGTAATACCCTGAATGCGAAATATTCCGGTATACAGATAAAGGAATGAAGGATTATTTTTCAATAACTTTTGTTGGAGGATGCGATCTCTCCGGCAATCAATTCATATCCTTTATCGTTTGGATGGAGACCGTCACCGATAAACAGGCTTTCGTTTATTTTGCCGTCTTGCAGCAATAGGGCTGTTCCCGGATTGGCAAATTCGTAACCTTCCGTTTCCACCATCTTTTTAATATCGAAGTTGATGTTCCTTACCCATTGTTCCTGATTGCGGCGGGGAAGGATGCCGATCACTTTGACGGAGGCTTCCGGTTGCCGTTGACGGATGGCGGAAAGGAGGAAGCGGAGACCTTCGACGATCTCTTTGTCGTTGTTCAGGCCACAATTATTCGTGCCGATCATCAAGACGACTTTTCCGGCCTTATAGCCATCCAGTTCGCCATGGTATATACGCCAAAGCACGTTTTCGATACGGTCCCATCCGCAGCCCAAGTTCTGGAAACCGGCAGGACGCATGACTTTTTCCCAGGTCTCCCGTCCGTTCTTGTTGCGGTGTTCCGGTTCGCCACCCCAATAGTGGGTGATCGAATTGCCTAAGATTACAGCTTTAGGCGGATGGTTGCGTACCTGCTCCAGGAAAGCGCGGTGACGGGAGAGCCATTCGTACATATGCGGTTCCCGGCGTTGGGTGACGGGGATGGTTGTTGTCAGGGAGCCAAGGGGAATATGCAGGATTTCCCGTACCTTTCTTTCTACGACAACCGCCTGTTGCTTCATTCCGAAGTCGGACGGGTGCACATAGTCAACCCAACCATCGGACGGTATGTTCAGGTCTTCGCGGGACAAATAATATACATCTTTAATTCCTTCGGACTGAATCTGCTCGTATGCTTTACGGGAAGCACGGTTAACCTGGGTGACTTCGTTGTATTTTATTGAATCCATATACATATTGCTATAGCCTCCGTGTTCGATCAGCAAGATGGGAGCCGAATGTTTTTCCCGAAGTTGCTTGACGGCGGCGATGGCCAAAGCCGTAACATCTTCTTCCTTCTGATTGGGCAAGTTCGGCATGCAATCCAGTATGTACAGCCGGGCATCTGTTTCGCCGATGAATTGCAGCACTTCTTTCGCCAGTTTGCCATTGCCGGAAAAGCCGAGGTTTATGAGCGGGTAATCCAGCGAACGTTGGAGGATCGTTCCCCATGCCATTGCCGGGCGGGAGGCGCAGGCCCCTTGTGCGATCGAAGTTCCGTACAGGACAATCGGCTTTTCGGGAGAAACCGGGATGAATTCCAGTTTCGCATCTTCGGGTATACCTATCTCCAGCCATTTCACTCCGTTGTATAAAGGCAGATAAAGCCGGTATTCGAAACCTTGTTTGTGGTAGCGGTCTTTGCCTATATTATTATATGTATAGGTGATCGTGTCCTTGAAAGAATAGTTGCCGAAACAAAAATGCCATTCCCCGTCGCTGTTAATGCTGTAAAGGTCGACTCCCGACACTCCGGTCGAAGGCATATGAGGCATATTCAGGCTACCGGTAACGGTGTAGCGCACTTTGATCTGCGGGGCATTACTGTAGAAATGAATGGCGAGTCCTGCCGAATGCCGCGACAGGTTCCATACCGATTCGCTCACCACGCCTTTTGCACGTTCGGGCAGGCGTGTGTAAGAATTTCCGATCTCTTTTGTGAATCCTTGATTTTGGATAACCGGAAAACCGGCTTCCATCGGGTTGTGCCATTTCCATTGGGCGGCAGCCGGAAGGAAAAGCAGGCAACAAAACAATAAACAAATAAGCTTTTTCATGGATATTATCTCCTTAATAACCGTATTATGATACAATATCTACAAAGATAAGACAATTTTGCAAAAGCATTTCCTGATTAATCCTGTATATTTGTCGCCAGTTAATTAAATTTGAAAACCATGAAATTAAAAGCTCTTATTGTGTTCTTCTTGATGGGGAGCATGTCACTGACGGCACAGAAAAGCTATCAGTTGCAATCGCCGGACAAAAAACTGCAAGCAGTCGTTACGGTAGGTGACGATATTCGTTTCTCATTTACACACGACGGGACTGAAGTTCTTGCCGCATCTCCCATCTCCATGACGTTGCAAAACGGAGTTGTCTTAGGGGCCAGCCCCAAAGTCTCGAAAGTGCTGAAAGCCGCAGTCGATAAAGTGATCCCTTCTCCTTTCTATAAAAAGACGGAAGTACAGGATATCTATAATGAAATGACACTCTCGTTCCGGGGTAACTACGGCCTTGTTTTCCGTATGTATAATGACGGTCTGGCCTATCGTTTCACGACGAAGATGAAGAATGATATCATCGTCGTGGATGAAGAAGCCGATTATACTTTCTCTTCCGACCATATGGCTTTTGCGCCTTACGTGAACAGCAAAAGGCTACATTTGAGGAACAGTTCATGAACTCTTTCGAGCAGCCGTATGTACATGAACCGATCACGAAGCTGAACAGCAAGCGCCTGATGATCCTTCCGCTCCTGGTGGAACTGGACGGTGGCAAGAAACTCTGTATCACCGAGGCTGACCTGGAAGATTATCCCGGAATGTTCCTGAATAACTCGATCGACAAGCCGGTGTTGAAGCCGATATTCGCCTCTTATCCGAAAGTGAAAAAGCAAGGCGGTCACAATAATTTGCAGATGTTAGTGGAAGAACGCGAAGATTACATAGCCAAGACAAGCGGCACGCGTGCTTTCCCGTGGCGTGTGTTTATCGTCTCTGAGAATGACAAGCAGCTGGCCGATTGCGATATGGTGTATCGTCTGGCTTCTCCCTGCCGTTTGCAGGATATTTCCTGGGTGAAACCGGGTAAGGTGGCATGGGATTGGTGGAATGACTGGAACATTTACGATGTGGATTTCCGTGCCGGTATCAACACTGAAACCTATAAATATTATATCGACTTCGCTGCCGAACATGGCATTGAATATGTGATTCTCGATGAAGGCTGGTCTGTCAATATGGCTGCGGACCTGATGCAGGTTATTCCAGAAATCGATATTCCGGAACTGGTGAATTATGGCAAATCCAAGAATGTCGGAATCATCCTCTGGGCGGGCTACCATGCATTCGACCGGGATATGGAAAAGGTGGTGAAGCATTATTCCAATATGGGTGTGAAAGGATTCAAGGTAGACTTTATGGATCGCGACGACCAGGAGATCGTCGACTTCCTCTACAGAGGAGCCGAAACTTGTGCGAAATATAAGATGATGGTCGATTATCATGGTATCTGTAAACCGACAGGTTTGCAACGTACTTATCCGAACGTGATCAACTATGAAGGCGTTCATGGTTTGGAAAATATGAAATGGGTAGCCAGTACCTACGATATGCCGCTTTACGACGTGACGATTCCTTTTGTCCGTATGGTTGCCGGTCCGATGGATTATACACAGGGCGCCATGCGCAATGCGATCCGTAAAAATTATGCTCCGATCTATACCGAACCGATGAGTCAGGGAACGCGTTGTCATCAGTTGGCTACTTATGTGATCTTCGAATCTCCGCTGAACATGTTGTGTGATAATCCTTCCAACTATAACCGGGAACCCGAATGTACGGAATTTATCGCCAATATCCCGACCGTATGGGAAAAGACGGTTGCTCTGGATGGTAAAGTGGGTGAATTTGTTGCTATTGCTCGCCTTCACGGTAATGATTGGTATGTGGGCGCTTTGACGAATTGGGATGCCCGTGAGGTGGAACTTGACTTGTCTTTCTTGGGTGATGGCAATTATAAACTGGAATTGTTCAAAGATGGCATCAATGCCGATCGTGCCGCCTGTGATTATAAAAAGGAAGTCATACCAGTTCCTGCCGATCGCAAGGTAAAGGTGAAGATGGCTCCTGGCGGTGGTTGGGCTGCCAAGATTTATAAATAAAACGTATTTCCCGTGTAGTTGTAAAACACACGGTTTCCGAATGTCTGCCGGAATAACGCGTATTTGTCTATACCCGTACAATGACAAATCCCGATCTGTTCCGGCAGATTGTTTTTCAGGTAGTCCGCTATGATACTGAATTTCTCGTCCTGGGCATTGTGGATATGAAAACCTCCGGCCAGGAGTTTGAATGTATATCCTGGAAAACAGTTGCCGATAGTCCGGAGAATATTGGTGATTCCCCGGTGGGAACAGGCACTCAATACGGAATATGTGTTTTCTGCTATCAATGCGACCACCAGTTCGTCATTGAAAATATCGGGAACAACTCCTTCGGGCGTTGGGTGAAGAATCGTTCGAAGTGAGTATCTTCAGGATTTATAACCGGAAGGTCCGGGAATAGGAACAATCCGGGAATAAGTTCCGTCTGCCCGGTGATAAAACGGAATCGGGATAAATCCAACAGGTTGGAGTCAATGACTCCGTTCTCCCGTTTATCTTTAAACTTTCGATAAAGGGCTTCCTGTTTACAGATAACCGAAGCTTTTTTATTGACGGAAAGGAAATGCCGCAATCCTCCTGTATGATCGCTATGTCCATGTGACAGGATAAGGAAATTCACTTCCGCAATCTCGATATCCGAAAGTGTCGCATTGCGGATAAACAGATCCGATTGTCCCGTATCGAATAATATTTTATACCCGTTGTTTTCAATAAGCAATGAAAGCCCGTGTTCCGCTTGTAAGTTCCGCCTGTAGACGGCATTCTCCACGAGCGTCGTGATTTTGTAATGCATAATCTTATTCTTTTAATACCCGATTACGGGACAAAAATAAAAAATCCCCTTAACAAAAACTTGCTAAGAGGATTTTTTTGAGGTTCCTGGCGGATTCGAACCGCCGTACATGGTTTTGCAGACCACTGACTAAGCCACTCATCCAAGGAACCGAAATAAAGTCGTGAAAAATAATTTTCAATTATAAGAGGTTCCTGGCGGATTCGAACCGCCGTACACGGTTTTGCAGACCGCTGACTAAGCCACTCATCCAAGGAACCAATATGTTTTTGTAAACATTCCGGTTTTGCGAGTGCAAAGAAAGATAATATATTTGGAATATGCAAATCTTTTTCTCTCTTTTTGTTTTCGGGGAGGTTTGGAGAAGTAAGGAAAAAGAGGTTACTTTGTCATCTATTAGCATAAACAATAAGATAATGACATATATTGAAACTGAAATCCCCGGTGTGTGGATCATTGAACCGAAAGTGTTTAAAGATGCACGCGGTTACTTTATGGAGGCTTGGAAGAAGGCGGAGTTTGAAGAACATATCGGCAAAGTGGAATTTGTGCAGGATAACGAGTCTTGTTCATCAAAAGGCGTGTTGAGAGGATTGCATTACCAGTTGGCTCCTTACTCGCAGTCCAAGTTGGTACGCGTGATAAAAGGATGTGTTTTGGATGTGCCGTCGATTTGCGTAAAGGTTCTCCGACATTCGGGAAATATGTAGCAGTCGAGTTGTCCGATGAGAATAAACGTCAATTTTTTATCCCACAGGGATTCGCCCACGGTTTTCATGTCATGAGCGAGGAAGCGGTTTTTACTTATAAAGTCGATAACCCTTATGCACCTACACATGAGCGCGGATTGCGTTTTGATGATCCGACGGTCGGGGTGGACTGGAAGATCACGGAACCGGCTATCCTCAATTTGTCGGATAAAGATAGGAATGCTGCTTTACTGCAAGACGCTGAGATAAATTTTGAGTTTTGAATTATGAATTAAAAATATAGATATGAAAACTTACTTGATTACCGGAGCGGCTGGTTTTATAGGCGGTAATTTCATTAAATACATGTTGGCGAAGTATCCCGAAATAAAGATTGTGGTTTTGGATCTGCTGACCTACGCCGGTAATCTCGGAACGATTGCCGAAGACATCGACGGGGAGCGTTGCGAGTTTGTGAAAGGTAATATCTGCGATCGTGCGTTGACGGACGAGCTCTTTGCCAAATACCAGTTCGATTATGTCGTTAATTTTGCGGCGGAAAGCATGTGGACCGCAGTATCGAGAATCCGCAGCTTTTTCTGGTCACGAATATATTAGGTACTCAAAATCTGCTCGATTCTGCTCGTAAAGCGTGGGTGACGGGCAAAGCGGCTACCGGTTATCCTGAATGGCGTGAGGGTGTCCGTTTCCACCAAGTGTCTACCGATGAGGTGTATGGTAGCCTGGGGGCCGAAGGCTATTTCCATGAAACGACTCCATTGGACCCACGTAGTCCGTACAGTGCATCCAAGACGAGTGCCGACCTGTTTGTACAAGCTTACTCCGAAACTTATAAGATGCCGGTCAGCATCACCCGTTGTTCCAACAATTATGGTCCGTACCATTTCCCGGAAAAGCTGATACCTCTGATTATTAAAAACATTCTCGAAGGTAAATCGCTTCCTGTTTATGGTGACGGGACAAATGTACGTGACTGGCTGTACGTGGAAGACCACTGCAAGGCTATCGACTTGGTGATCCATAAGGGACGGGCAGGGGAGGTCTATAACGTAGGAGGCCATAACGAGAAGCAGAATATCGAGATCGTGAAGTTGACAATCAGTACCATTCGCCGATTGATGACGGAACAACCCGAATACCGCCGGATTCTGAAGAAAAAAGAGATCGGTGCGGACGGCAGATTCCATCGACTGGATCAACGACAGCCTGATTACTTTTGTAAAAGACCGTTTGGGCCATGACCAGCGTTATGCCATTGATCCGACAAAGATTACAAACGAATTGGGCTGGACACCTGAAACTTCTTTCGAAACCGGAATTGTCAAGACGATCCGTTGGTATCTGGACAACCAGAAGTGGGTGGAAGACATCACGGGAGGAGATTATATGAAATATTACGAGCGGATGTATGGGAACCGTTAAGGTTCCCATACATCCTCAGCCTTTACCAAAGCTAAGTCTTTTCCTAATTCCGGTGCAGCTCCCTCGATCTGTTTGCGTACTGCGTCGCGGATATCTTTCCGGATATTCTTGCGTGTGCTGTCCAATTCCGCTTGCTTGGCCGGCTTGAATATATCCTTGTATTTACATTTCGTGATCTTATATTTGAAATCATCCAGTTGCCGGTGATGTCGATTCCTAATTTGAAAGGAACGGGCGATTTGAGTACCGATAGATGGTAATTGAATGTCATGTCCAAATTATGCGTTCCGCCGACAGCCACTTTGTAACGGTCCATTTCCACCAAGAATGGGAAGACTTCGATCTTATTGTCTTTGATGGCAAGGTCTACTGAAATACTGTCTATCATATTCCGTTTCTTGTTTTTGAACATCAGTGTCTTGGATATTTCGGTAAATGTTTCTCCATCGAGCAGTACCATATTGTTCCCGTGTAGATAGCAAGACGAGTTAATGGACGGCATAATGAGAGACATGGTCGAATCCATCTTGCAAGTAGCCGTGACCTGACAATCCAAAACACCTTCGAACGAACGGAGCATCGGGACTAATGTGTCGATGGAAGGGAAGAGGGCGATCAACTTCTCCACCTTCACATCTTCCATATCGAGGTCTAAACCGGCGGTTGCCTCCTGTCCGTTCTTAGCCCGGTAGACCATTGTCAGGTTCCCATTCCCCATATTGGATTGTATATTGAGCTTGCTCAAGTTGATACTCTGATCGCGCAGGACAATCTCGCCGACCACGTTCTCTAATTCTAGATCCTTGAAATCGATACGTTTTGCATTCGTATGGAGAGCCATGTCGAGAAAGGCTGGAAGAACAAATAATTGGCTGGTCGTGTCGGTTTCTGTTTGTGCGATACTATCTTGCAGCGATTCGGTATTGAGTTGTGCGATATTTTCATCACTGAGCATTAGCAGGTCCGTGTTTTCCCCATATTGCATACCGTTGTTGACTGCCTGCATCAACTGATTGCAATCGATATAATCCGAATTTAGATTGAAATTTCCTTTCAACTTTCCTCCGCGGAGCATCGCTTTCCGGATCTGGCTGATCTCGCCGTTAAGGGTGAAATTGCTTTTGCCGAGATGCAGGTGGGCATCTGTCAGTGTGATGTCGTTTGTGTTGAACCTCATCGTCGTCGGCTCCATCCATATCGGGAGTGGGAACATGCGGCTGAAACCGCGCATTTGTTTGAAAGAGATGCTGCCCCGTGCTTCCCATTTGCGCAGGAATTGACCTTCTGTTTTGCTACTGTCGCCGACGGCAGTTTTCCCGGCCATCTTCTTTCTCTTTTCTGTCAGATGTACACGTTGTTCGTTGGTCAGTGTGCGGCGTTGCCGGTTTGCCATCTGTAGGCGTCGTGCATCACGATAGGGAAGGGCCTCGATCGTAAACGAGCTTCCCGTCAGGGAGAGTCCTGTCCGTAAAGGCATACTGATGTATTTCAGCGTGTCGATCGAAATGACAGCGGCTGCAGTCGGGGTTAGTTTGTCGGAAGTGGACGGTTTGATACCACCTTTCAGTTCGGAACGTCCGGCCACGATCCAGACGGAATCGGCCGTTCGGGTTCTCAGATGGTTGAAGGCCAATTGCCCGGTCATCGGTATGACGGCTGTTGTATCAATAACAGGCGATGTTTGAGCAAGCATTTCCAATTTACTTATGTTCGTGCTGATTTCATCTTTATATTTGATATTCAGGCTATCTATTCCCATCGTCATCCGCATCAGGTTTTGTGATTCGATGTAAAGACTTTTCTGGTGTGTCGTGTCGATTGTCAGATAGGCATCGGAAATGAAAATATCCATGCCGAGTGACTGGCTGAACGCTTTTAGCTTGTCAATATTGAGTTTTCCTGAACTGTGTATCTTCCCGAACCGGCTTTCGACAAGGTCATTCACGGTAAAAGTGGTCGATAGGTCTGCATCCATTACACCTTCCACTAACAGCGTGTCCGGATTAAGGAATTCCTGTCCCAACCGGGTGAAGTCCACTTTACCTTTCATTCCGGCCCGGACGGCCGGATTTTTGAACAGGTTGGTTACTTTGGCCTGCATATCCAATGAAGTGTTGAGCCTTTCATCGTGAGTTGTTCGAGCGAGACGAAAGAAGAATCCGGAAAAGGTCCGTTCAGATGGATATCTAGGTCCATTTCCAGTGTGTCGATACCTTGTTTGATGTCCTTTATATGATAGGAGCCGTTTTCTATTTTGCAACACAGGTTCGCATTTGGTACGATACTGTCCCCTAAGAAACCGTGAATGCTTCCTTCCATAAGGATTGAACCTTCCGCTTGTATCTTATCGCGATTCTGGAAATAGGCATCGGGAATGAATTTCAGCAGATCGTTCATATCCGAGATTTTCAATCCCATATCCATATCGATACGGGTGTGTCGGTTTTCCGGAAAGTGGCGTATAGTGCCATCGGCGGTGAAAGGCAGATTGTTCACCTTCAATTCCGCATCTTTCAAGGTAATCGAGTTGTAGTGTTCGGCGAGCACTAACCTGCTTTTGAGACGAAGTGACAAGTCGTTTTTCAATGTATAAGTTGGGTTACTGAATAAAAGGGATGAACAGCCCATTTCCAAATCGAGTGTATTGGCTCCTCCAGCCAATGAACCGTCAAGGCGTACGAAGAAGCCCTGCATTTCGGTAAAAAGGTCAGCTTGGCGGTCGTCATACGTGAAATGTCCTCCGTAGATGCGTACCTTTTGCAGGTCGATAGGCGGCAGGGGCTTTTTGCCTGCATCGGTCTCTGTCGAATCCGTCTCACTTTCGTAAATATCCCAGTTCGCACGTCCGTTTTTATTGACGAATCCATAGAAACGCGGGTTCTCGATGGAAAAGTCTTTGATGGTGATCTTACTACCAAAAAGGTAATCGAGTGGTTGCAAAGACAGGGTTGCCCGGTTGAAAGCAAGCAGCGAATCGGAAGGAATTGCCAGTTCTTCTTCATGGGCGGTCGAATCTTCGGCTGCGTGCGAGATCAGGTGGCCGTTCGTCAGCTTCACGCCTAAATAAGGATAGGTTTCGAAATAGGTCAGTTCCACCCGTTCGCAATCCAAATGTGCATCGATGAACTTATTTGCCTGCTCGATAACCAGTGGCGTCAGTTTCTCTGGCGGCAATACTCCCCAGTTCAGAATGCTGAACCCGATAGCCGGGAGTATGAATATCAGGGTTATAGTCGCCAGAACGATGATCGTCAGTATTTGCTTTTTCCTTTTCATATTTATCTTATGTATGCTTCTGTCAAGAATTATAATATACAAAAGTATGAAAAAGCCGGAGATGACGAAGGTGATCTGTTGCCTTTTTTGAATAATCCGTTTAGTGCTCATTCCGTTTTGCCATTTGAAGATTGGGTCGTGGTTTAAAAAAAGATAGACAAAGTAAGATTAGGATCGCATGGCGAGCCCCCTTATTGTCAAAAACGATCTGAAATTGCAAAATCTGAGTTAAAATAAACGGTTTGCAGAGGTCTGTTTTCTGTTTAAAAGGTGGTTAGGAAAAGACTGTTCCCGTGAGGTGCGCAGTTTTTTCCGCGAAGACGGTCTTCGTTGCCATGACGACCGTCTTTGTATAAGGGGAAGTCGGCATCCTGGGGCGATGAAGTCCGTTTTTACGGCGATGAAGACGGTCGTCACGGAAACGGGGTGCCGGAATCCTTGAAAATACCCTCGGATTTCTTTCCATATTCCTTGACTCTCCCTTTTGTTTCCCCGGATATCCGATTCTCCGGGAGTTTAGCTTTGTCAGAATGTCGGGAATTCCGGTAAAAAGATTGACAAACAGCCGGCTTTTTTTATTTTCCAAGTGGACGGTTTTCATATATGCCACGAAAAGTGCCGTTTTGGTGTGTAAAGGTCAATCTGAAAGCGTTCAGCTTTTCGATTGAAATAGAAAAACAGGGGGATATTGTAAAATTTATCCTTGTGAAATAATAATTGACTTTATTTGAGTTCGTGCCTAAACAATGCAGATGTGCATTTTGGACAAATATCGTTTTGCTATATGTATTACGGTAAAGCTGTATATTTGTTGTGTTAAAAAATATTACCCGCAATACTATTCTAAAAACATGGGATAGAAATCCGATTTTGATGGGGTAGTAGTGATATTTTGATTATCTTTGCAATTGTCATGAAACATTTGCTGATTGAGTAGTATGGAGCCCTAAACTAATAAAAAATATAAATGAACATGTCGTAGATGACCTTAATAGCAGATTGTCTTCTAAATCAGAGTTTCTCCGAAGTTAAGTATGGCAAGATTGACAGTTATGACACGTTAATGAGTTTGGTAAAGTAAAAAGTAATATATTTATGGATTTTCGTCTGAAAGTATTTCACAGCGTAGCCACGAATTTGAGCTTTACGAAGGCTTCAAAAGAGTTGTTTATCAGTCAGCCAGCCATCAGCAAGCATATTCATGAATTGGAGGTGCAATATAAAACATCGTTGTTCGATCGGGTGGGAAGCCATATCGGACTGACCCATGCGGGTGAATTGTTGTTGTCGCATACGAAACAGCTGTTGGCTGCATACCGGCAGATGGATTTCGAGATGAACCTGTTGACGGATAATTTTGCCGGGGAACTGCGGTTGGGGGCAAGTACGACGATTTCCCAATATGTGCTGCCGCCTGTCCTCGCCTCTTTTATCAAGAAGTTCCCGGAGATAAAAGTCTCTTTGCTGAACGGGAATAGCCGCGATATCGAACAGGTCTTGCGGGAGGGAAAGATCACCCTCGGCCTGGTCGAAGGAACGGCGCACCAGAGCACGCTTCACTATACCCCTTTTATGAGAGACGAACTGGTCGTCGTGGCGCATACGGGCAGTTCATTGGCGGCCTATGACGAGATTTCGCTCGAACAGCTCCGTACGCTGCCTCTTGTCCTGCGCGAAAACGGTTCGGGAACGCTGGATGTGGTGGAAGCTGCCCTGGCGGAACATCAGGTGAAACTTTCGCAACTGAATGTGGTGTTGCAGATGGGGAGTACGGAAAGTATTAAGTTGTTTTTGGAGAACTCCGAGGTGTTGGGAATTGTTTCTATCCGTGCCGTGACCCGCGAATTGATGTCCGGCAGGCTGAAGGTGATCGAAGTGGAGGGGTTCCGCGCCGAACGGATGTTTACCTTTGCCGAGCCGCAGGGACAGAACGGGGGAGTGGAAGAAAGCTTCATCCGATATGCCTGCCAAAACTGGCGATAACCTGATGTTATACTCTATAAAAACATATTAGGAAAGGATAGAGGAAAAAAGCCTTACTTTTGCCACGGTTTTAAAAAATAATGGATTTTAAACTTGATTGAATATGTTTAGCGAAAAAAGGAGTAACGTACTTCATGGCATTCTGTTGATCGCCCTTTTCTCTTGTTCTGCTTTTTACATAGCAGAGTTTCCCTTTGTCAAAAATCTATCCTTCAGTCCTCTGATCGTCGGTATCCTGTTGGGAATGGTATATGCGAACAGTTTGCGCAACCATCTGCCTGAGACATGGGTGCCCGGTATTTTGTTTTGTACGAAGCAGGTACTGCGTGCCGGTATCGTGTTGTATGGTTTCAGGCTGACATTCCAGAGCGTGGCCGAGATCGGGCTTCCGGCCATCCTGATCGATGCGATTATAGTGGCGGCTACCATATTCATAGGTTTGTTTGTCGGGCGTTTGCTGAAAATGGATAAAGATCTCGCTTTGCTGACATCCACCGGTAGCGCGATCTGTGGGGCTGCTGCCGTATTGGGAGCCGAGCCGGTCGTGAAAAGCGAGCCGCATAAAACAGCGGTGGCCGTTTCGACAGTCGTTATTTTCGGCACTTTGTCGATGTTTATCTATCCGGCCATGTACCGTGCAGGCATATTGGACCTGACATCTGAACAAATGGGGCTTTATACCGGATCGACCTTGCACGAGGTGGCGCATGTCGTAGGTGCAGGTAATGTTATGGGAAAGGAAATTTCGGATACGGCTATTATCGTGAAAATGATTCGCGTTATGATGCTGGCTCCCGTCTTGGTGATGATGAGTTTTGCTTTGGCGCGTACCGCCGTGAAAGCCGTATCTGATAGCGTAAAGGAAACAGCAGCCGTTACAGCAAAACGGGGTAAGATCACAATCCCGTGGTTTGCTTTCGGTTTCCTGGCTGTGATTGGTTTTAATTCTTTTGATCTGTTGCCTCATACAGTTGTGGACGGGATCAATAATATAGATACATTTATGTTGACGATGGCCATGACGGCATTGGGTACGGAAACTAGTATCGAGAAGTTTAAGAAAGCCGGAGCGAAACCTTTCATCTTGGCGGCAGTATTGTATATCTGGTTGTTAGGTGGTGGCTATTTGTTGGCGAAGTATTTGGTTTAACATAAATTGCTTGATGCTGTGGTGAGGGAGTGTCTTAATAAATTATTACCTTTGTGCCCAAAACAAGAAAAATAGAGAAAAGTGGTTTCAAAGGTAACAAAAGGTATTATAATTTCGTTCTGGCTGCTGTTTGCGATAGCGGTAGGTGCTGTAGTTTTATTGTTTTCAGCAATAGCCAAAGGCTCGATAGGCTATATGCCACCGGTCGAACAGCTTGAAAACCCGATTGATAAATATGCTTCACAGGTCGTGTCTGCTGATGGGAAAACACTCGGTATCTATGCGCATAGCCAGGATAACCGTATTATGGTCAATTATAACGATCTATCTCCCGATTTGGTGAAGGCGTTGATCGCAACGGAAGATGTCCGTTTTGCCGAACATAGCGGTATCGATGCGCAGGGACTGTTTCGTGCAGTTGTTAAGAGAGGCATTTTGATGCAGAAAAGTGGTGGTGGTGGTAGTACCATTACGCAACAATTGGCAAAGCAATTGTTTTCTCCAAGTGTTGACAATGTGATGGAACGTTTGTTCCAGAAACCGATCGAGTGGGTGATTGCCGTCCAGCTTGAACGTTATTATACGAAGGAAGAGATCATTAATATGTACCTGAATAAGTTTGACTTTCTTTATAATGCCGTGGGAATCCAGTCTGCTGCCCGTGTTTATTTCGGAAAGACGCCCAAGACGTTGAAGATCGAGGAAGCGGCGACACTTGTCGGAATGTGTAAGAATCCCTCTTATTTTAATCCCAGGCGCCATAACGAGCGGACACGCGGACGGCGTAACACGGTTTTGGAACAAATGCAGAAAGCCGGCTATATAACGCAGGCGGAATGTGACTCGCTGAAGGCTTTGCCGCTCACACTTCATTTTAGCCGTGATGGATCATAAGGAAGGGTTGGCTCCTTATTTCCGCGAATATCTGCGCTTATTTTTGACGGCGAAGAAACCTGAGCGTAAAAACTATCGGGGATGGCAGATGCAGCAGTTCAAGGAAGACTCGGTTGCCTGGGAAACGAATCCTGCATACGGTTGGTGTAACAAGAACAAAAAGGCTGATGGAGAATTCTATAATTTGTATACGGATGGTTTAAAAATATATACGACCATTGATTCCCGTATGCAGAAATATGCTGAGGATGCCGTCCGTGAGCATATCGGAGGTTATCTTCAACCTGCATTTTTTAAAGAGAAGAGAGGAAAAAGTTATGCTCCGTTCTCCCGTGATTTACGTCAAGGCGAGGTTGATACGATCTTTATGCATGCTATGCACCAGACAGATCGGTACCGTGCCATGAAGAAGGCGGGAGCGAGTGAGAAAGAGATAAAGGCTGCCTTTAACGAACCGGTCGAGATGCGTGTGTTCAGTTGGGGAGGTGCTATAGACACGACGATGTCTCCGTTGGATTCGATCCGCTATCATAAGAGTTTCCTGCGTACCGGCTTCATGTCGATGGATCCACGCACCGGTCATGTGAAAGCCTATGTGGGTGGTATCGATTATAATGATTTCCAGTATGATATGGTGAATGGAGGCCGTCGCCAGATCGGTTCCACTATTAAACCTTACCTCTATTCCCTTGCAATGATTGAAGGTATCAGTCCGTGTGACGAGATGTTGCACGTGCAACAACGCCTGACCGATGAGAACGGACGGCTTTGGGAACCCCGTAACTCGAATAAGAAACGGATCGGTGAGATGGTTTCTGTACAGTGGGGATTGCAGAATTCCGACAACTGGGTGACGGCTTGGTTGATGAGCCAATTGTCTCCCTATACGTTTGTTCGTCTGCTGCATTCGTTCGGATTAAAGAACGAAATGGATCCAGTAGTTTCGATTTGTTTGGGGACTCCAGATGTCTCGGTTGGTGAGATGGTAAGCGGTTATACGACTTTTGCCAACAAAGGCATACGAGTCGAACCTTTGTATGTGACCCGAATAGAGGATCCTTACGGCAATACGATTGCGAATTTCAATTCGCAGATGAGTGAAGTATTGACGGAAGATGCTTCTTATAAGATGCTCCACATGTTGAAAAATGTGATAGACGGTGGTACTGGTGGTCGTATTCGTGCCCGTTATGGCATCAAAGCGCCGATGGGAGGAAAGACCGGTACGACTCAGAATAACTCCGACGGTTGGTTTATGGGTTTTACGCCGAGCTTGGTATCCGGTGTCTGGGTCGGCGGTGAAGATCGTTCTATCCATTTCGACCGGATGTCGGAAGGACAGGGAGCTAGTATGGCTCTGCCAATCTATGGACTTTACATGCAGAAAGTTTATGCCGACAAAACGTTGGGCTATTCGCAGGAAGAGGATTTCGACATTCCCGAACAGTATCAGAATCCTTGTAAAATGGCCACCGAAGAGGAACGAAAACAGACACCGGCAGATGTGGGTGGCATTGATAAGATGTTTGAATAAGAAACAGGCTTGCTTTTAAGTGCAATAAAAAATGCGTGGTTATGGAATTTTCATTTTATGGCCATGCATTTTATTATATCCGTGTGTTTCTTTTTCATGACGGTGGAACCATAATCGGAATTTATTTGTTAGATTTGTATGTGTTAACTTTTCATGATATGGGATATGGAACGGGGAAAAGATAAAACATGGTAGACCGTCCGGTTGAAAGACTTTAACCGGGTAGTTTCCCATTATATTAAAATAATCTAATGAGACGAAAGATATGAATTTCAGAAATAAATATGTGCTGGCTATCGACCAGGGCACGACCTCTTCGAGAGCCATCCTTTTCAGCCATCAGGGCAATATCATCACACTAGCGCAGAAAACATTCCAGCAGTATTTCCCTAAGCCTGGCTGGGTGGAACATGACCCGAACGAGATTTGGTACACACAATCGTCTGCTATCAAGGAGGCTATGGCTAAAGCGGATGTGACGGATATGCATATTGCCTGTATCGGTATTGCCAACCAGCGTGAAACGACGATAATATGGGACCGGGAGACCGGCTTCCCTGTCTATAACGCCATTGTTTGGCAGGACAGACGTACGGCAGACTATTGCGAAGAATTGAAAACAAAGGGGTATGCCTCTCTGATCCAGCAGAAGACCGGATTGGTGATTCGATGCTATTTTTCTGCTACGAAGATACGTTGGATTCTTGATCATGTGAAGGGTGTCCGGGAACGTGCCGAGCGTGGGGAGCTTTGTTTCGGTACGGTCGATTCCTGGTTGGTTTGGAAACTGACCCGCGGAACCGAATTTATTACGGATATTACGAATGCCTCCCGTACGATGTTGTTCAATATCCATACGCAGGAATGGGATAAGGAACTGCTTGACCTTTTCCAAATTCCGGCATCCATGATGCCGGAAGTGAAAAGTAGTAGCGAAGTGTATTGCGAGACTTCCACCCCGATATTTAAGACCGGTATCCCGGTTTCGGGAATGGCCGGTGATCAGCAAGCCGCCCTGTTCGGACAATTGTGTATGGATATCGGTATGATTAAAACGACTTACGGAACAGGATGCTTTATGATTGTGAATACTGGAAGCAAGCCTGTTTTATCTAAAAATAATTTGTTGACGACTATTGCCTGGAACTGGACGGGAAAGTGACGTATGCGTTGGAAGGAAGTGTTTTTGTCGGTGGTGCGGTCGTTCAATGGTTGCGTGACGAGTTAGGATTGATACAGAGTGCCGCTATCACGGAGCAGCTGGCCAATTCCGTGCCGGATAACGGAGGTGTCTATTTTGTTCCGGCGCTGACCGGGTTGGGAGCTCCTTACTGGGACCAGTATGCCCGTGGAGTCATCATCGGAATCACGCGCGGAACAAGTACAGCCCATCTGACCCGTGCCGCCTTGGAAGGTATTTGCTATCAGGTCTACGATGTCTTGATGGCTATGGAAAACGATATACATGCCAAGCCGAAAGAGATCCGTGTGGATGGTGGAGCGATTGCTAATAACTTCCTGATGCAGTTCCAGGCGGATATCTGTCGTTGTCCGGTGGTTCGTCCTCGTGTCCTTGAAACAACGGCTTTGGGTGCCGCCTATCTGGCAGGGTTGGCGATCGGTTACTGGAAAGATGTGGATGAACTGAAAGAACAGTGGTCCTTGGATAATATCTTTAGTGCTGAAATGCATGAAGAAACGGCCGAGACTTTGCTTACCGAATGGCATAAAGCGGTCGGTAGGAGCTTGAATTGGGCTGCGGATTAGTTGTATGAATAATCTATAATATATACCATGAATTTACGAAATAAAGTCTCTTTTTTTCTACTCTCTTTTGTGGCGGTTCCATTGTTTGCACAGACACCGCAACAGGAATTGGAACGGCTTCAACAAAACTATATCCAGTCTTTTATATCGAATGACGACCGGATGGCTTTATTGGTGGAACTCTTGTCAGGCATACAGCCTGAAACGGAAATATCCGATCAGGTTGTCGTTGAACTCCACCAGCGTTATCCTTTCAACGTGGAGAAAATAGCGGGATATATGGAAACGATCCGAGAAGACGGTTCCTGGCCGGATATTAACTATAACGACCAGAAACGATCGGGCTGGTCTGTCAAGGAACATGCCGACCGGGTGCTGGAACTAGCCAAGCTGTACAGGGCTGAAGAGGGCGATTGTCATTGGGAACCGAAGCTCGAATCGGTCATTCACCTGGCATTGGGCTACTGGTTCCGGGAGAAACCGGTCTGTAAGAACTGGTGGTATAACCAGATCGGTGTTCCCAAGACATTGGGACCAGCTTTCCTCCTAATGAAAGAACAATTGAACCCGGAGGAAAAGGAAGCCGCCATCGAGGTGATGGAAAATGCCAAGTTCGGCATGACAGGACAGAATAAAGTCTGGCTTGCCGGGAATGTGTTGATGCGTGGACTGTTGCAGGATGATTTCGAATTGGTAAAGGCTGCCCGTGATACTATTGTATCCGAGATTACGACTGGTATGCAGGAAGGAATCAAAAGCGACTGGAGCTTTCATCAGCACGGACCGCAGCAACAATTCGGAAACTACGGATTGGCTTTCCTGACGGAGATGAGTTCTTATTCCGGCCTGTTTGCGGGAACCGTTTTTGCCTGAACAAGGAACAACAGGGAATTTTGAATTCTTTCCTTCTGAACGGCTATCGTTGGATTGTCTGGAAAGGGTATATGGATGTCAATGCACTGGACCGGCAATTGTTTCATAGCGGGCAGATACACAAGGCATTCAGTCTGGCTTTTGCCACAAATGCCTGATGCGTGGCAGTTCCGCTGAAGATATCCGGCAGATGAATGAGTTCCTGAAAGATAACTATGCTCCCGAAAGAAAAGGTAGTGCTTTCATCGGGCATAAACATTTCTGGGATTCTGATCAGACCGTTCATCGTTTCTCCACCTGGATGGCTTCGGTCAAGATGGCCTCTGACCGGGTGATCGGCACGGAGTTGGTGAACGAAGATAATTTGAAAGGCTTTTATATGGCGACGGTGCTCTTTATACGTACTGTCGTGGTGACGAGTATCTGAATATTTTTCCTTTCTGGGACTGGCGGAAGATTCCAGGCATTACCGCTTATGAGAGCGAGGCTCCCGTTCCTGCTTTTTTCAATTATGGGGCGCATGTGAGGAATAAGACTGCCTTTGTCGGAGGTGTGACGGATGGTGAAACCGGAATGACGGCAATGGTCTTGGATCGGGATGGTTTGCAGGCGCACAAGTCCTGGATCTTTACCCGCGATTATGTCCTTTGCTTAGGTGCCGGGATTCGTTCGGACAGCATTTTGGCGGTTACGACATCTGTAGACCAGCGGGTGAAACGGGGCGATTTGCTCCGATATGCCGATGGTAATTGGTTGCCGGTACAGGGAAAGTATGTTTCTTCTCCGGAGGAACAACGTTTCTTCCATGATAACACAGGTATATTCTGTTACAACCTTCCGCCTATGTGGCCATTTCGGAAAAGCGATCCGGGCGCTGGTGTGATTTTATGGGATCATATGCTCCTAAAACGGTAGAAGGAGAGATTGTTAGTCTCTATATCGATCATGGAAGAGAGGATAACGCCGATTACCAATATTTGATCCTTCCAGCTTCTACGCCGAAAAAACCGCAGCTTTTGCAGTACAGGATATCCGGGTGATCCGGAATGACACATCCATTCAGGCTGTTGCTGCCGGCAACTGTTTTTATGTGACGGCGTATGAGCCGCAGGTAGTAAACTTGCAAAAAGACTTGCAGGTCGATTTACAGACTCCGGGTATTTATATGTTCCGTCTGCATAATGGAAATTGGTTGATCGAAGCTGCCGATCCGACACACAAGCAACATTCCCTGTCGCTCAAAATGAATGGGAAGGATGTGAAGATCGTCTTCCCTCCCTGTCATGAACCGGGAAAAAGCATTTCTGCCCAACCGTTTATCAGTGCTCCTTTTTCCAAAGGAATCAAAGTGGATGGTAAACAAGACGACTGGAAAAACGTCTCGGCTGTAACTGGTCTAATCGCTCCCTGGGACGGGGCGGAAAAAGACAAAACCGCTTTTTATGCCTGTCATGATCAAAAGAACCTGTATTTCCTGTATGAGGTGTCTGATACTACTTTGGTTTATAATGACGAGAAGACGGAGGCTTCTGTCGGTAATGGAGACCGGATCGAGTTTTTTATGAGCAAGGATCCGGAGATGAAGACGTATTATTGTGCGGAGATCGATCCGAAGGGGAAAGTGATGGATTATGAAGCGCATAACTATCGTAAGTTTGATTTTAACTGGAACTTCAAGGATCTGAAGTTGGCAACTTCCGTCGGCAAAGATTCTTACCGTGTGGAAGGGAGCATTTCGTTGAAGACGCTAAGAAAATTAGGTTGATTTCTCCGGAAGGTGAAATCCGCATGGGTGTTTACCGGGCCGATTATTTCGACGATGCCGGGGAGCGCGTGATCTGGTCATCCTGGATCGTCCCTGATGCTGCCGAACCGGATTTCCATATCCCGTCTTCTTTGGGAATATTAAAACTGGAGAATTTCGTACCTTTGTCACGACTAAAATAAAAGAAATATGAATAGAACGCTGATAAAAAACGCCACTATCATTAACGAAGGCCGCACTTCACCGGTTCGGTACTGATCGAAGATGATAAGATTGCCGCAGTATATGAAGGGACAATTCCGGCTGAGTCCGGTGATGCGACCGTGATAGATGCTACAGGTAAATACTTGCTTCCGGGTGCTATCGACGATCAGGTGCATTTCCGTGAACCGGGATTGACGCATAAAGGCGATATCGCTAGCGAAAGCCGTGCTGCCGTAGCTGGTGGGGTGACTACCTTCATGGATATGCCGAATACGAAGCCTCAGACGACAACTCTTGCCGATCTGGAATGGAAATTGCAACGGGGAGCTGAAATGTCGGTTGCTAACTATTCCTTCTTCTTCGGCGGGACGAACGACAATATGGATGAAATCCGTAAACTGGATCGTAGCCGTGTGCCGGGTCTGAAACTCTTTCTCGGTTCTTCCACCGGTAATATGTTGGTCGATAAGAAGGATAGCCTGGAGCGTATTTTCGGCGAAGCCGGGATGCTTATCGCTATCCATGCCGAAAAGGAGGAGGTCATCAAACGGAACATCGCTCATTATACGGGCTTGTACGGTGACGACCTGGATATCTCCTTCCATAGTAAGATCCGTAGCGAGGAAGCCTGCTATGCTTCCTCGTCCGAGGCAGTTGAACTGGCTACCCGTCTCGGTTCCCGTCTGCATATTCTGCATCTTTCGACAGCAAAAGAACTTTCTTTGTTGAGTAATAAGCTTCCGATTAGTGAAAAGAAGATCACAGGTGAAGTATGTGTGCATCATCTTTGGTTTTACGATGGCGATTATGAACAGTTCGGAAACCGTATCAAATGGAACCCGTCGATTAAGACGCTGGCAGACCGTACGGCACTGCGTGAAGCCGTTAATAACAACACGATCGATATTGTGGCGACCGACCATGCCCCGCATCTCCTTTCCGAAAAGGAGGGAAGTTGCCTGAAAGCCGCTTCCGGAGGTCCGCTGATCCAGCATTCGCTTATTGTTATGCTGGAATTGGCGATGGAAGGCCGTTTCACTTATGAAAAAGTGGTGGAAAAGATGGCTCACATGCCTTCAGAACTTTTCCGCGTGGATCGCCGTGGCTATATCCGTCCAGGTTATTATGCCGACCTTGTCTTGGTCGATCCGAAAGAAACCTGGACAGTGGCAAAAGAAAATATACTGTATAAATGCGGTTGGTCTCCTTTCGAAGGCTATACATTCCATCATGCCGTTTGGAAAACATTCGTCAACGGGCAACTGGCCTATGACAATGGACGGGTGAATGATGAGGTTCGCGGGATGGAAGCTCGGTATAGTTGAAAGGTGAAAGTTAATTTTACGTCTCTTTATAACTTTCACCTTTCAACTGATATCAATAAGTTTGTGCGTTTGCAAGCTGAGGTGCCATTGGGGGTGGTGGAGGATGTACTCTACCACCTCTTTGTATTCAGGCAGGAACAGGTTGGAGGAAATGCCAGGTTGCTTTCAAACCGGCGTATTCCGTCAGGTCCTGTCCTGTATAGACCACTTTGATCTCATCTATATGTGTCAGCCTCAAGGGAAACCCTTTCGGGGAACAGGTCACCCAGTCGATGCCTTCCGGCAACGGGTTTGTCCCGTTAGTCTCGATGCAAATATATTTTCCTGCCATGTGTAGCAGATCGATAAAAGTCTGGTCGATCCAGAGCGAAGGTTCGCCTCCTGTCAAGATAACGACATTTGAAGGAAAGGCTGAAATAGCTTGTAAAATATCTTCATCAGACATCAAGATCTTCCTCGTGTCGGGTGATCACAAAACATGCATTTCAGGTTGCATCCGGAGAAGCGGACGAAAACGGCAGGCGTACCCGTATGGAAACCTTCTCCTTGGAGACTGTAGAATATCTCGTTAATCTTTCTCATAGATTGCCGTGTTTCCTTCTGATTCCTGAACTTCTACTTTGTAGCAGGTGGGAAGCTGGTCGCATATCCACCGGGCGATATTCTCGGCTGTCGGGTTAAAAGGGAGCACCTCGTTGAGGTTCCGGTGATCGAGCTGATCTTTTACGACCTGCTTGATATGGGTGAAATCGATCACCATGCCATCTGTGTTTAATTCTTTGGAACGGCAATGCACGGTGATAATCCAGTTGTGACCATGCAGATATTCGCATTTGCTCGGATAGGAAAGCGACAGACTGTGAGCTGCCGAAATCTCCATACGTTTGATAACGGTATACATACGATAAAACTGTTTTAGAATATTATGCCTGCACCTAATGTCACCTCGGTACAAGGTGCAAATTTACTGAAAAAATCGGGTTCCGAAGCGGTACTTAATGTATTGAAATATTAAAAATATCTGTAACTGTTTGTATGTATTTAAAACAAAGATCAGGGGAGGATCTATCGTAAAAATGAACTTTTTTGTTGTGAAATAAAAATATTATGTATTAATTTGCTTCATAATCAAAGACATGAGGCGGTTTTAATGTCTCTGAACCAGTATTTCGGCAGCAGTCCTATATTGTTAAAAAATAGAAGAAGCTGCAAATAAGTTTCGATAATCTTAAAAATGTGTTTTATAATATCTTTTTTTATTTGTTCAGTAATTTAAAATGCCTCATCTTTGCAAGCAGATAACCTAAACAATCTTTTTGCCTTAAAGACTAATACCTATTAAAACCTATAAAGAGGACCTTTGAGAAAAGGTCCTCTTTATGATTTTTAGAGGGTTACTCTTCCGTTTCTTCTATTTTTGACGATATTTTCCCAATCGCATCATTGAGTTTTTCTTCAGGTGGGATCATGTTGAAGTTGCCCCAGAACTTTTCATCGTAAGTAAATCGGGTTTCCGCAAAGATTGTCCGTGTCGGTAATGCTTCGCTACGGGCAAAGCGGCTTACTCGGTTCGTGTCTATTTTGCAGGTAACCATCTCGAACCAGGTATGCAGCGGGAAAGTTCCGAACAGTTGTTTCCTTTTCTTTATCCTGAAAAAGAGGTCGCCTCGGACATGGTTGATGTAATATTGGCCGTTGTAAGGTTTGTATGTTACGGTATAGATCACTTTTTGGGGAGTGATCTTTAGGTTGCGACTCTTTTTCTCCACCAGCATCCCGGTAGCCTGTTTAATGTATTTGGGGTTGATTTCGAAGTGGGCGCGGAGCAATGCGTTGTTTTCCGTGTCGATATACAGTTCTCCCCGGTAAAGGGCGGAGTTGATGTTTCCTTTTTGTTCGAAATAGATCACATGGGCTAACCGGTCGTCGATCACGGCGATATCGGAAGATGCATACATATAAGACTCTATCTTTTCATCTGTCAGAAGGAAGTCAGGCAATTCTTTTATCAAGTCCAGGCTCAGGCTGGCGTTGATTCCCGACTTCATCCGGGCGATGATCGTGTCTTTTCCTGCTGGCTGATGATCCGGCGCATTTTGAGCAGTTTGACCTGGTCCGGTGCCGGATTGGGCTTGTAGGCCGATTTGTAAATTTTGAATACAGCTTCCGTCAATCCTACGAATTTATTTTTTCGTTCGATTCCTTCCCGGTAGAAAGTAGTCAGGTAAGCGGGTGATTGCGGGTAGTTTTTCCGGATGTTTTCTTTCATGTCTCGAAGCAGGCGGAGTGGGTTGACGATGCGCACTACGACTTCTTGGATCGGGATTATTTTGGCATCGAGCGTGATCACCGTGTGTTGTCCGGCGAGAAGAGAGGCCTCTATCTTGCGGGGTTCGTAGCCTAAGTGGGAGAAGTAGAGCGTAGACCGGCGAAGCGAGTCGGGCAGCGTGAGCCGGAACTCCCCGTTTGCATTGGTGATGCTGCCGATTGAAGTAGCAAGGACTCCTATAGTGCCCGCCTCGATCGGTTCATTCGTCTGTTGGTCTTGTAGGATTCCTTTGACAATAAAATGGTTGTCTGCCTCTTTCGGAGGAATGGTCTCGGGAATGGCTGTTTGCCTGGCAGGTTGCGGCCCGGAGATCAGGATGTGATCGCCTATCACATGCAAGCTCAGTTCTTTGTTTCCTGTGATCAGGTAAATTGCCTGCCGGATGGTGTAGTCTCCTTTCGGGATGCGTACCGTTTTTTCATTATCGATCAGCTTGCTGTCATAGATAAAGAGAAAGCCGGTTTGTTCCGATACTTTGTCAAGCAGGCGGTAGACGGTATTTTTTTCTTTGGATAAGTGAATCATGCGGGCCAAAACATCATCGCCTCCCTCTGCGCATACCAGGCCTGTCGGAAGCAAAAGCATCCAAAAGCACAGACAGAGAAGGCGAAAAATCTGAATCATTAGCTTCACTATATAAATAACATTTAATTGTCAATTGAATAAAAGGATCATGTTGTCCTGTCGTGTTTTCTTCAAATCGAGGGCAAGGCAGATCAGTTCAGCCATCGCTTCGGGTGTATCATTGGAGAAGGTGACGGTAAGCGTCCGGTTCCATAGCTCTGGTGTCGTTTCCAACTGGATATCCGGATTTTGCAGATTGATCACCCGCAGGATATTGCCTAATTTTTCGTCTTTGAACCTGATTCGTTTGGTATAGCGGTCGAATAGTGCCGGATCGGGCGTCATGCTCAATTGCAGTCTTCGGGAGAGGAGCGTGACGGTTTCCCCGGCTTTTACATGGATGTCCTGTCCGTCCTTCTTCAACGTCACTTTTACTTCCCCTCGCTGTACAGACAGTTCGAAAGGAGTGCTATCGTTACTTTTCACATTGAAGGCCGTCCCTAACACTTCGATACGTGTATCTTCGGTTTCAATTATGAACGGCCGCTTGTGGTTGCCGGCTACATCGAACAGGGCATTCCCTTGCAAGCTCACTTCCCGTCGGTCGGATGAGAAATGTTCAGGAAACTTCAATGAAGTATTTCCTGCCAGGTAGACCACGGAACCATCCTCAAGGGTGGTTACCAATGTCGTTGCCGTCTCACTGTTCTGACGGGTGAGCAGGTTCGGATCGGTATCCTGCCCGGACCTGTTCAGGTAGGTGACAGAGACAAGCAGGCAAAGAAGGGCGACGGCAGCAGCGGCTACTCCTCTTTTCCATGCAGGGCTTCTGAATGGCGAAGCCGGTCTGCCCGAAAGCAAACCTTCTTCATCCAGACGTTGGTACAACGTATTCCAGGCCCGGTCTGTTTTTCTTTTATTTCTTTCTGTTTCAATCATATTTCATGTAAATCTCTAATTCGTCTCGTAGTGTTCGGAGTGCTTTCGTCATTTCGGCCTCGACTGTTTTGACTGAAAGGGAGAGGTTGGATGCGATTTCCGCATATTTCTTTCCTTCGAAACGATGCATCCGGAATATGCGGAGACGACGTTCGGGAAGCTTTTCGAGTGTCCGGTTTACCAGAGCTTCCAGTTCCTTGTATTCGATCTGCTCCTGTGGGTCGTCCGGTGTGTCGTCTTTATCCGGGTGGGAGAGGATGGCATCCCGATAACGGTTGCGTACATCCTGGTGTTCCCAGTACTGGAGGGATTGGTTACGCACGGCCCCATACAAATAGCTTTTTATCGTATGAAACAATTGTAACCGTTCCCTTTCCTTCCAAAACACATAGAATAATTCTTGTACGATCTCTTCCGCAATATCCATTCTCCCGGTTATGCTGGCTGCAAATATACAAAGAGGCATATAATACAGACGGAATACTTGTTCAAAAGCCTTGACGTCTCCATTTTTGATATTTGTTGTAATCTGAAGTATCTTATTTGATTATCAACGCTTTGTAGAAAACTCGCATGAGAACGGGCAACGGATAAGAAAATTCCAAGCTGTTTAGAATCACTATATTCCTCATGCTTTCAAATAACTCTTTTTTCTTGATGCAAAGGTAGCATTTTTTCGTGATTGCCGGTAATTTTCGGGCATAAAATATCACGGTCATTTCAAGAAACATATACAGCGGACATGACAGCCATACCGTAGCCGAATCCCCGTAACTCACAGGCAAAGGTAACCCGTGTCCTGCTCGTACAAGCAAGGTCAAGCCCTCCGGGTGTCGTGGAAAAATCATCCTCGCCCGGAGGCTTGCGGTATTTTTCCCGCCAACCTTGCATGTACGGGACACGACCTTTTATGGCCTGTAGTTACGGGAACTCCGGCCCCGAAAAGCCGGATCACTAAAAATAAATTGTTATGTCACAGCAGGTAACAAAAGAAAAGTACAGTATCGAAACACTCAGAGAGCGGAATGTTTCATACGACCACCAGCATTGGCTGACACAGAAAGATGTGGATATGGCCAACAGTTATGTTGAACTCATTGAGCGGACACGCTCCGAAATTACACCTCAAATTGGAGACAGGCTGGTATATGTAACCGAACACGGGGATTATTACGGAAACGCCCTTATTGACAGCAGGAGTGCAAAAGAAGGATATCTTTCCGTATGCGAACAGCCGTATGTGCCTTTCGTGTGGGAAGAGGACGGCAATATTCGTCTGAGTGTCAGCGGAGGCGCATTCCATTCCGTGAATCCGGAGGAACTGAAATTCCTGAAATGGACGGAAGGGGTATTCAAGGAATGGGGGCATTGCGGTGCTTGCGCCAACGGTTCGGTGTCATTTCTGGCTAAGGTACCGTTATGGTTTTATGCCGAACCCAATCCCAGGTATGGAGATTTCACGACCGAGACCTACCGGAAGTTCTACCTACACAAAAGGGAGGAATCGGAAAACGGCAATCTCTATCAAGGCTTTGACATCGCTTTCCGGGACGAAGCCGAGTTCCGGCAGTTCCTGAAGGACTACGAAGGAACGGTGTTCAAGGGAAATTGGGATAATCAAATCGTGTTATGGTGTTTCCGTCGGGAATATGTGTTCTTACCTTCCGCCGAATGGGAAAAGATAAAAATCCCTGCCGTAGAGCGAAAGCTCAACTTCCATCCCGAGCAGGTCAAGATAGTCAAGGACATGGAAAAGCACATCACTTATTTCTACCGGATTAAACCGGATAATTTTTAACATTTAACCCTAACAGATATGCAAACGACAACAGCACCCAAGGCCGGCAACGCTCCCGACCTGCTTCAAGGCATTCTGAGCGTACAAGTGAGAAACGAGGACAAGATTACGGAACAGGACCGTGTCTATTGCCAGACGCAGCAAAACCTGCTTTACAAGACACTCGACCAGATTGACCGCTGGTACGCCGTCTTCAAGGAAGAAGCCGAACAATACCAAGCCGAACGTAAGTTCCATTACGAAGAAAACGGCAAGGTTCCATGCGTGATTTCTACACTTACCATAACGACAGGGAAGACTATTCACACAACGAGTTCAAACCGTTTGATCTGATTAACGATCTGGTAGATAAGAACCGAAACGCCAACGCGAATTTTGCGAACCGCATCATTTCTTATTTCAACAGGACTTACAAAGTGTCGGTTCCTGAGTATAAAATAGACGAAAAAAACCCTTCCGATGGGCTTCCGTCCTGTTTATGACACATATGTAGATGTAGTCATCGAACACTTGGGCGGCAAGAGTTTCCGGGAAACGGCCGTGGAAGAACTGCTCGCACGCCTGAACAAAGTTGTCAGACCGGCATACTGGAGCAAAGTCAAGACGGAGTTGAAGAAGGACAAGATAATCTTTCCCGAAATCATCCGTTTCGACGATTTTTCCATGCAATACAACCAAAGGAACAGAATCTCCTACAACTACGGCGGAGAACTGGAAACCCTGTGTGCCGGCATTGCCTACGGTGCGGATGACATACTGAATGGAAATTCAAAGATGATTATCCGTTTTGATGACAACGACATTTCTGTCACAGACTGGTACGACCTTACGACCACCAATGCCGAGCAAATCCGATTCTACAAGAACGGACGTATCGATGTCCGGTTCAAGGACAGTGCGGCAGCCGAAAGTTGTTTCAAGCGTCTGCATCTGGATGAAATCACCCTAAGAGAAAACTGACCATGATAAGATTTACACAGCACCCCGTAAGGCAATCCTTGCGGGGTGTTTTCATTTTTAACGATAAACAGATAAAGTCATGTATGCCATCATCCCCCAACAGATACCGCAAGGTATGCGTGCCGAAGTCAACGAGAAGATACTTTTCGCCATAGACTCCGGCAAGGACCTCATTCCGGCGGAGAGCATCTACAACTGCTATACCGGTATCGGAGGGCTGCACAACCTCAAACAGTCCGACTTTGCCAGCTACCACGAGTATGCCGAAGCGAAGAAGGAGTTCGAGATGGGACAGTTCTTCACCCCGCATGAAATATGCCGGGACATGGTGGATATGCTGTGTCCTGTCTCATCCGAAATGGTTCTTGACATGTGTTGCGGTATGGGCAATTTCTTCAACCATCTGCCAACCCGCATAATGCCTACGGCTTCGACATAGACGGCAAGGCCGTGTCTGTCGCACGATACCTCTACCCGGAAGCCCATATCGAGAAATGCGACATCCGGCAATACTATCCGGAACAACGTTTCGATGTTATCATCGGCAATCCTCCTTTTAACTTGAAGTTCGACTACAAACTGTCGCAGGAATACTATATGGACAAGGCTTACGATGTGCTTAATCCGGCAGGAATCCTGATGGTCATCGTGCCATGCTCTTTCATGCAGAGCGAGTTCTGGGAGAAGACACGGATAACCGGTATAAACGGCAATTTCTCATTTGTCGGTCAGACGAAGTTGGCCCCGTCAGCCTTTGCCGCAGTCGGAGTCCATGACTTCAATACGAAAATCATGGTATTTCTCCGTAAATCGGGCCACATCAAGATGCAGGCTTACAACGCGGAAGAATTCATAACGGCGGACGAGCTGAAAAAGCGCATCGGCGAGGCAAGGGCGATGAAACACCGGTTGCGTTTCGACCTGATGCGCGAAACCAACCGGATCGACAAGGAAGAACTTGAGCTGTTCGAGTACAAACTTGCCAAGTACATGTACGAGCTGAAGGCGCACGCCAAGTTGAACAAACATATAGACAAGGCGGAAGCGTTGGTCACGAAGTTCCGTAACCAGAAACCGCCTGAGAACGCCACGCGGGAGCAGGTGGAGCAATGGGAGAAGAACAAACTGACCCCGAAGAAAGTGCTTGCCGTCATCCGCAGGTACATCACCTCGCAAAATACCGTACCTCGCAAGGAAGTGGCATTGGTGAAGACCTCATACGGCTTCAAACTGAAACAATATGCTCCGCGACTCCTTGACAAAGTTCCGCACAAGGCGGCGAGTATCAACGACCTCGTGCTGGAGCGTGCCGAACTGCCCATACCGGAAGTGCCGACAGAAAAGAACATGCATCAAATCCGTGCGGCGGAGAAACTGATACGACGCAAACGGAGAGAATATGAAATGCAGAACCGGCAGTTCCCGGAAATGGAGGAAGATGACAGGCTGAAAGAATACCTGGACCGGTGTGCATTCATCAACAAGGACGGCGAGACCTGCGAGTTTACCACGCTCCAGAAACACGACCTGAACCTCGTCTTGCAGAAACGCCACGCGTTGCTGAACTGGCAGCAAGGCTCGGGCAAGACAGCCGCCGTGTACCATCGTGCCAAATACCTGCTCAAATTCCGCAAAGTACGGAATGTCATCATACTGGCTCCTGCCATCGCCACCAATATGACATGGATACCCTTCCTCTCGATAAACAGGGAACAGTTCCGGGTGGCAAGGAACAATGCCGACCTGGAAGCTGTGCCGGAAGGCGTGTTCATCGTCCTATCCACCTCCATGCTCGGCAAGCTGAAACGGGGCATGGCAAGGTTTGTCAAACGCAGTTCAAGAAAACTGTGCCTTGTTTTCGACGAGTCGGACGAGATAACCAACCCGTCGTCACAACGTACAAGGCATATCCTCGGTCTCTTCCGCCGCCTCAAATACAAGATACTCGACACCGGTACGACCACACGCAACAACATCGCCGAACTGTACAGCCAGTTTGAATTGTTGTATAACAATTCCATAAACATGATCTGTTGGAGCAGTCGAGTGTACCACGAGAGCAGGGACAAGGAGATAGAGGAAGATAACAATCCGCACTATGGTGAGCCGTTCCCCGCTTTCAGGGGGCATGTGCTTTTCCGTGCCTGCACTGTCCGGGGAAATCCACCGTGTTCGGCATTGAGAAACAGAACCAGGATGTCTATAACAAGGAGGAGCTGGCCGGCCTTATCGGGAAGACCGTCATTACACGCAAGTTCAGGGACTTTGCAGGAGAGAAATACAAGATACGGACACATACCGTCAGCCCGTCCGACGGCGAGCGTGAGGTTTACCGTGTCATCATCGAGGAGTTCTGCCGCATCTGCGAACTGTATTACAACAGCACGGGGGATGCAAAGAAGGATGCCGGACTCCGGCTTATGCGCCAGATCAAGCTGCTCATCAAGGCCTGCTCCGTCCCACACCTGATAGAGGGCTATTCTGGAGACGGGATTCCGAACAAGACAAGGTACATCGAAAGGCTGGTACGGAAGATACCCGGCAAGGTGGCTGTCGGCTGCACGTCCATAGCCGCATTCGACCTTTACGAGAGCCGTCTTCGCGAATGTTTTCCTGACCGTCCCGTATTTGTGGTCAAGGGAGACGTGGCGTTCAAGAAACGGCAAAGCATCGTGACGGAGTTCGATTCCACCATCAACGGCATACTGGTATGCACGCAGCAGAGCCTGAGCAGTTCGGTGAACATACCCACCTGCAACGACGTGATACTTGAATCCCTGCAATGGAACATCCCGAAGATGGAGCAGTTCTACTTCCGTTTCATCCGTCTCGACTCCAAAGAGCTGAAGGACGTGCATTATGTCACCTACAAGGACTCCGTGGAGCAGAACCTGATGGCGCTGGTGCTTACCAAAGAGCGGCTGAACGAGTTCATCAAGACGGGCGAAGTAAAGGAACAGTCGGAAATCTTCGAGGAGTTCGACGTCACCATGTCCGTCATCGAGAGCCTGCTGGTCAGGGAACGGGACAGCGAAGGCAAGATACACATCAGCTGGGGAAGCCAGCGCATCATGAACTGAAAAATGGAAAAACAAATGAGAAACCGCAGATTCCATTCCACAGGCAAAGGTAGCCCGCCCCCTTACCGGCAGGGCAAGGTCATGCCGCAAGCGGTTTCGGAAAATCATCCTCGCCGGAGGCTCCGGTATTTTCCCGAAAAACCCTGCACTGCCGGGGTGCGGACCTTTTGGAGCCTGTGGAATGAAATCCCCGGTTCCGAATCATAAACTATAATGAAGAATATCATGGACTTGAATCAGGCAGAAGTGGCAGTGACCACGCAGCATCTCATAGACATGGGGCAGGAAAAAGACAACCTGCTGCAAATGTCCGACTTCGGCGACATGGGGGAATTCCTGTGCACCTGCTCCGAACTGTTCCCCGAAGAGGAAACTCCGGAATACAGGTACACGAAATGGGAGGAAATCCCGGACCTGCTCATCAACCGGGAATGGCTGTGTCCCAACTTCTTCGAGATAAGGGAGGCGATGGAACAGCTGGAGGAACCCGACAAGGATTGCTTCTTCGACTGGTGTGACCGTTACGGGCATGACATCAGTACGGAAGACCCGCACCTGCTGGTGGCGCACTATATCGAACTTTATGGAAATGCGGCCTATATCGACGATGAGCCTTGCCCGGACAGCGGGGATGACAGCCTGCTGTACTGTCCGGGCATATCAAGCAACTATTTCGACACGGGTATTCCCCGCTTCGAGGTATTCGATGACAATTACGATTAAAGCATATAAACATATACAAGATGGAAATCAACTTCAAAGGACCGGTAATGCCGGTTGACCCCTATTCGCAAATGGCGTTTGTGGAGATACTGAACATTCTCCTGACGGCAGGGCACATCGTGGATGTGAACAGATTCCTGATAAACAGGAATGCAAACCCGCGATTCGGCTCGTTGTCAGGATATTTCAGATGGTCATTCTCCGACAACCACTTTACCCTGTGGCAACGGGTGGAATACAACTCGCCGCTCTGCTTCAGCCGGCGCATATTCAGCATCCATTTCGGGATGCTGGCAAGCCGTGACAGGAAAAGAGACAATACGGTAATGAACTAAAAACATATCAATATGAGTCACCAGGTAATTACAAGAATGGCATACAATGCCAAAACCAAGCAGATAGAAACTTGGCAGCATTCCAACAACGTGTGGCCGACAACAGACCATTTTTATGCATTGGATGTGAAAACAGACGAACAGATGTTTGAATTCATAACATTGATAGCAAACGGATTGTGGCAAGGGCGCAAATGGCGTAAAGCATTCAAGACACTTTTTGAAGAATATCCGGAATTGGTCAGGTCCTCATACGAGCACGAGCTTAGAGGCCAACCTTGGAAGGCATACTGTGCCATTTGCAAAAAATATGAGGAACTTGCCCAAAGCAAATGCAATGAAATAGTTGCGCGATTCAGGCAACTTACCGGGATTGTCTGACCCAAACAGATGCAAAATATATGGAAGAGATAAAGATTTCAAACAGACAAATCGCGCTGATGGCTTTCGACCGGTTGCGCAAGGAAGACAAGACAGATTCCGCATTGAAACTCGCACGGTGTATGCTGCATGGCACAAGCATATCTCTTGGCATAGGTGATATCGACTGGGAGATAGACAGGGCAATACAGCAGTGCGGAGGAGTGCCAAGAACAGGATACAGATACACGGCTTATTTCCACTTCAACCGGAATACGGAAATGGCAAAGGAAATATATGACAAGATCGTGAAGGAACTGTATGGTTAGGAAACAACACGGAGGCGGCTTGAAGGCCGCTTCCGTCATTTATAACGGTATGTACGGGAAAAGGAATCCTGCCGTACACAGGTAACAGAAATGGATGAACAGAAAACATTGACATTGGATTTCATCAAATCCCTGATGGAACCGGCCTATACACTAATATGGACGGACTACAATGACAATCTTGACAACCATTGCGGACTGATTCAAAAATGCCTTGACAGCAAGAGCCGCGAACATTTGTGGGAAAAGGCAGACGAGTGGTACAGCGATGCCGAATGGGAAGCTGTCCGTGAGATTATTGCGAAACTGAAAGAGGAATGTGCCGTATTCCATGACTTTGACGGGGAAGCGGTCGATGACTTCTTCGATGAATACGAAGATGAAATCCGTGACGAGATTTACAGCCGCAACGATTCGGACGTGGTGAAGGAATTGGTAAGGCACACGGACGACATTCCTATCCGTGTGGAGATGCTTTCCAACTATGACTGCATCAACTCCAACTGGTTTGAATCGCAAGGCGGTTACAGGTACGAGGAATCCTACTTCGGGGACATGGTGGACAGCCTGAACCTCAATCCGGCGAGAGTAAAGAAAATCCTGACAGAGCACGGCTACAGGGCTTACGGGCGTTTCCCGAACCGTAAGAACCGGAACGGCAAGGAGCAGGTTTCCTACGAACAATTCTACGAGGAACTTATCAATTCCTGCTGCGGGGCGAACCTGCTGACTTACATCGGCAGGGTAAGCCTGAAAGAGCTGTATGAAGCCGACTTTTCATTGAAAGAGGTCATTATCCCCAAAGGCAACTGTTGCGGACTTTTCAGTTCGACGTATGGTGGTGGAAGCCTGCTTGAAATGGAACTGAAACGGGACGTAAAGCTGAAATTGGAAGTCAAGGACTATCATGGTTTCCGCTTCCGGCTGGATGACGAACGTTCCAAATATGACTGTTCGGTCCGGCATGTATATGGGGTGGACGACTCCTTTTTCGGAGATGCGGTTCGCATTGTATCCTGATAAAATCAACTAATCAACAATCAAATCATAGAAGATTATGGAAAAATACGATGTAAAAGTAAGGTACATCTTCGAGGGTACTTATACAGTGGTGGCGGAAGACCGTGAAGAAGCGGAAAGCATGGTGGCGGAAGACTGCGGCCTGGTATTGGGCGGCAACATCCACACAACGCGGGATGACGATGAAGTGACGGACTGGAAGTTCGGTTGTCATCCGGACTTGCAGGTTCTCTCCGTAAGGCAGCGAGGCGGGAAATCCCCCATGTCGGTGTTCGGAGACAGGATCGAAGAACTGCGAAAAGACATCATCGAAGCGATACGGCAGTTGCTCCATGACCATGCCATGAACGCGATACGGTTTCCGGAAGAGGATTATGACCCGGTCTGGGTGGTATGGTTTGGCAAGAACGGAGCCCCCTACGAATGCAGGGTGACAGGACTCCGGGTAACGGACTGCAGCCTGACCGTCCTTGCCGAAGAGAAAGAAAGCGGTGATGAAGTGGAATGTTACAGCCCGTTCGAACTCGGAGCCAGTAACATCGACTGGCTTTCCGGAATGTATGAGGCTGTATGGCAGCAACTGGAAGAGAGCAAAGTAGAACCACAAACTGAAGAACAATGAAATATCAAGCGGAAAATGCAGTCTCCAGCTTCTTCTACTATATGTGGAACGCCTGGAGCAAGGAAGAATGCAAGGCCGTATTTGGAGATATGTACCGGCACTTCTGGGATAAATGGTCCGCATTGGCGGACAAGTCCATATTCGGTGCGGCGGAACGGTTCTTTGCCGAGTTATCGGAAAACAACCAGAAACTACTCGTGGAACGTGCCGTTGCACTCTATGACGGCAGGGCTTTCAGAAAAGAGCCGGACGATTCCGACATCCTTGTCTGTAAAGAATGCGGTTCACGGCAGTTGGAAATCCAAGCATGGATAAACGCCAATACGGATGAACGTATCAGATATGTGCATGATGACAATAACGGGCTGTGGTGCGATGGGAAATGGTGCGAAGAATGTGGCGTTCAGGTCTTTTTCTGTACTAAGGCGGAGTTCACACAAAAGATGCAGGTTGGTGGAAGTCGTGCGGTTTTGAAACAAAGGAACAAATCACAGGTTGAAAGTCTGTGACTCTCCGCCTTCAGAAAATACGCAGACATTCATTGATGCGGCAGACCAATGGTGGAACAGCCGGGACTACGAACATAAACGGGAAATTTACAACAGGTATAATTCTAAAAACGAATAATATGCAGATTAACATCATTGAACAGATTAGCAACTCATGCAGTTGCAGCCATATGGAAGCGCAGGAATACTTGGATTCTGAAATCCGGTACCTGCGCGAGTTGCAGGAGGCGGACGATCTGAGGGAAGATGACATCGAAATGGCGTGCAGCAACCTCGGGCTTGACCTTGACAACCAGGAATATTTTATCAACCGCCTCGCAGGGGCATAAATACCTATAGCTATGGCTTATTTTCATAACATACATTCATTGGCGGACCTGAAGAAGGAATACCGCCGTCTGGCATTGCAGCACCACCCGGACAAGGGTGGTGACACTGCCATCATGCAACAGGTGAACACCGAGTTTGAAAGGCTCTTTAAAGTCTGGAAAGACAAACCGGATGTCTCTGCCGCATCAACCGGGTATGAACATGACTATTCGGGTGCCACGGCAAAGGAATATACCGAGTACGTGTATAATGAATACCGTTGGAAAGGTCACAACTACAAAGGGCAACATGCCCCTGAAATCGTAGAACTTGTGAGAACCTGGCTAAAGGAAACCTATCCGAGATATAAGTTCTCCGTCAGACGGGAGAACTACAATTCCATTTACATCAAACTGATGAGTGCGGACTTTGAGGCGTTCACCAGGGAATCCGGCAAAGTGCAGGATCATATCAACCACTACAACATAGAGCGGAACCCCGATCTTACAGACCGTGCCAAGGAGGTGATGCTGAATGTCTGTGACTTTGTCATGTCATACAACTTCGATGACAGCGATGCGATGACGGATTATTTCCATACCAATTTCTACCTGACATTGGCTATAGGGAGTTACCGGAAGCCTTACAAGGTGGAACTGCCGAAACTTGACTGCAAGGGGAAGGACAAGCCGGAAGTGTTCAAGCATCCCGAAGGTCCGGCACACAAGGCCATCAGGCAGGCGTTGGGCACAGCCCGTTTCGATTTCATCGAACACAGGAGGCATTCCGGCGAAATGATACTCGGAGAAGACCATTACGGCTCACACGGAGAGCATTATTTCTGGCCGAAGGATTATTCAAGCGCGAAACTGGCTCAGAAACGGATCGACAAATTGGAGAAAGCCGGTATTCGGTGCAAGCTTACCGGATATAACGGCGGTTACATTCGTTTTATCGGCTACACTCCCGAAGCAGAAGCGTTACTGGAGAAGGAACGACAGGAATACATCACCGCCCATCGGCAATGGCAAACCAAACAGACAGTAATCAATTAAACTTATCAATATGGAACCGAACAATTTGAACGAATGGTGGGGCGGACAGCCCGACGGACTGAAACAGGCATTCTCTCTTTTTCCCGATGGACGGTGGAAAGAGGCGGACCTGTATTTGCGAATCAATATCCGTAATTACTGCCTCCTGAAAAAAGGAGGCTGCTTCCCGAAGACAAGGACCGCTCGATGCTCAACGAAATTGTCTGTGAGCTGGCCGATACGGAGCTGTGCCGTGCAAATGGAAAGACACTCGAAGACATGTGCGATACGGACGGGGCTTTTCTGGAAGAGTACCAGGAACTGTTCAACCGGATATACGATGAACTGGAAATGAGAATTACGGATTATATGAACGGACAATCAAAAAAAATGTAACAATGAAAGCAAAAGTGTTCAAGTACAAGTATGACGGGAATACCGTCGTGGCTTCTTATATGGAACTGGAGCCGTATGCGAAGAATGTATATCTCTCCCTGTCGAGAAAGAACGAATACGGGAATGAAGACGATGACTGTTTCCATGTGGTCTGCCGGATTGAAAACGTTTATTTTTCCAGCGGGCAGTATTCACGCCGGTTTCTCAAGGGAGAAGGTTGCAGAGAGGAAGCCGCCACCTATTGCAGGAACTGGATTGCGGATACGCTTCAAAGTGCGGAAAGAGGAGCCTTCGTCAATTTGATCTCCGTCCGCGTGTTCGAGGCTCTCGGACTTGACACCACTTCCCTGGTGCAAGCCCGTGAGGAATATAAAAGAATACAGGAGCAGAAACGCAGGGAGCAGAAGGAGAAAGAGGCGGAAGAGCGCAGAGTGCAGGAAGAGCAACATCAGTGGCTACTCAATGAACAGAAACGGAAATTCCTGGACGGGGAACGGATCACGGGAGAAATGTTCCTTGAAATCACCGGAAGGGACGGTTTTGACATCCATATCAGAACCAAAGGGACATTCAACAGGCATGTGAGGGGCATTGACAGGAACGGCACCGTCAGTTTCCGGAAAATCAAGGCTGCCGGACTCCGGACTTTACCGGATGCCATAAGGCCGTGTCCGCCTATCTGGCGTTCATTACAGAAAAAGAGGGCAAATAATTAAATCCGGAGCGGTAACGGTCTGCTCCATGCAGCTGTTACCGCTACCGGCTTCCGGCCTCACAATTCACGGTTCAGCGCCATTGCCAGCGGAAACATCAACCGGTTATAGGCTTTAAGCTTTTGCAAATTCAGCACATATCCGGCATAGGGATTGGTCAGATCGGTATAGAAGAATACATCGGTAAATCCTGCGTGTTCCTCCACGACTTCACCCTCCAACGGAATCTCCTCCACATTGAACCGCTCCAGAGGCAGTTCTTCCAGACGGGTCTGTTCCGCATTTCCCAACACATTGAGGTTACGGTTAAACAGCACGAATCCTTTCTTCCTGTAATCCACACGCATACCGTACGGACGCTCCACAAGGAAAGCATCCGCCGCTTTCTTTATATAGTTTTCCATAAAACTGAAATTAGAATTGCAAAAATACATCTTTTGTCCGGCAATGGCGAACAAATCAGGAAGAGAATCGCCACAGACCATGCAAAGCACACTACCGTGTATTTTATTTCCCACCCTGCAAAGGTAGTCCCGTGTCCGGTGTACCCTGTCAAGGTCAGGCCCCTTGCGGGGTTGCTGAAAGAAAATCATCCTCGCCTGACGGCTGCGGTATTTTCTTTCGCCAAACCTTGCGGGTACTGCCACGGGACAGTCAGGCAGGTGAGAAATAAAAATACCGGCTCCCGGAGCCGGACATGTTTAACAGATAAAATACAATGAATCATGAAAATCCTGAATCAAGAACATTTCGAGAATGTTAAGCGTTATGCCGAATCCATCGGTGACACCTCACTCCAGAAATGCCTGGAACGGTTGAAGAGCTGGGAAGAAAATCCTGACTGTCCCAGCGAAATCTCACTCTACTATGACCATGCCCCGTACTCGTTCGGCTTCACCCAATGCTATCCCGATGGAAGGACGGGCATCGTGGGCGGCCTGCTCTATCACGGAATACCGGACCGTTCTTTCGCCGTGACACTACAGCCGTTCCATGGATGGCAGATACACACCTGATGAGAGGCAAACGACAATATTAACTTTATAAAATTCAATTCAATATGGAAACGACATTGGCAGTAATGGAAAGACAACAGCAGTTTGACTTCCAGAAAAACGGAATTGAAGTGATGAACTTCGAGACACTTCAACGCACCTATAAAGAAAATGACATCTACAACAATCCGGTGCAGGGCATCTACCATTATCAGGTCATCCGGCGCATGATGGACATCTGCGAGAAATACAATCTCGATTATGAGGTGGAAGAAATCTTCGCTGCCCAGAACAGAAACAAGACACAGCCGGGAGTGAGCATCCTCCCGCAGGTAGAACAGACACATGGCGAAAAAGCGTGGAAGCCATATCCTGCGCCGTATTTTCGCTACTATCCGGATCAGAGATTGGGAGACAGACGAGCTGACAACCACACTGGTCGTCGCCTACCACCAGGACGGCATACAGGCAGCCATAGGCCCCTGCGTGAAGATATGCCATAACCAGTGCATCCTCTCACCGCAGCGGAGCATCAGCAATTACGGGAAAAAGAAGGTGACAACCGATGAGCTCTTCGAAACCGTGGACGGCTGGCTGGCCAATTTCGAGGTGAACATGAACGAGGACATTGCAAGGATTCAGCGGTTGAAACGCCGGATTATCCCGATGGAGGAAATCTACCTGTACATCGGCTTGCTGACAGCCTTGCGCGTTTCCCATGACAGTTCGGACAGAAACCTGTCATCCACTGTAGAAACCTACCCGTTGAACCAGAGCCAGATTTCCATCTTCACGGAAGAGGTGCTGAAACTGGCCATGAGCAAGGGACAGATTACCGCATGGGATTTGTACAACGTGGCCACTGAAATATATAAGCCTGGAAAGACAGACTTCCCGGCCCTTATTCCACAGAACGGAGCCATGGCGGAACTGCTGCTTTCCCGTCTCTCTGAAGAGGTGGAAGTACAGTATGCCGTTCCGATAAACTGACATGCAAGCTTCTCAAGCCAAAGAAATAAGGGAGAACCTGACAGTGATAACAACTGAAAGATTCTCCCTTTTTCATTTACTCTTCAAAAAGCAGCATGAATTCCACCTTCCTTCTCCGTTCGATGCTCGGAACCACTTTTCCTTTATAGCACCTGAAAGAGACATATTCCTTGTAAATATTGCGGTCTCCCGACTCCAGCTTCTTTAACAGACGGCTTTTCGGTCTTTTTCCATATCCTTTTAATCTGTAGGGTCCCACATTATATGAAAGGACTGCTGCCAATAAAGAATCACGCCCCAGATAACTGAACATGCGGCACAGCTTACGGAGGTCTTCCCTCAGAATGGAGTCTCCCTGCGCTTTGGAGATGCTGTTGGTAAACCTCTCCCCGGGAAGAACCTTGTGACCCCACCCGACATAAGGCCAATGCTTTTTCTCTCCATGCCAGCCCTCGAATCGCTTGACACACTCGACCGCAAGACTGAACCTGTCCGGACTTGCCTTTACCGGATTCTCCGCCCTTGAAGGCATACCCGGAAAAAAGACCGTGGCGGAAAGTACCGCAAACCATATTGCTTTTAACTTCATCATAGGCAGGACCGGCTTAGTGTCCGACAATTGTGACCGGCAATTCCTTACTATCCGCAGTCACGACGGAATCCTCGTCCTCCGTCTCGTTGTTGAAGTCAAAAGTCAATTGGTAAAGCTGTGCCGGTTCGCTGTTGTCCTCAAAATAGATGTCAATTGTCTGCTGATCTTCGCATTCAGAAGTGTAGTATAACCTGAACACCTCCCTGTCAAGGGGATAGCGGTCATTGGGCAGCAGCACCATCCCGTCATCCATGCGGAGCGTACCCTTGCCGTCCGGCTGGAAATAGCGGATGGTGTAGCGGGCATCGGAAAAATGTCCTTCACGTTTGAGTTCACAGCGTATTTCCACCGTCTCGCCTTTTACTATACGTGTGGGAACAGGCATGTTCTCCACCTTGAACGGATAAGACTGCTGTACTTCCATTTCATCAGAACAGGCGAACAACAGCAAAACCGCCAGACCCAGGAACAGGACTGCCACCATTCCGGCCAATCCTCTTTTTTTATTCATTGCATTCATATTCTATCAGATTTTAATACGTTATACTTTATTCGACACTTACAGGAACTTATGTTGCAGGTATTCATTCAGGTCCTTGTAGCCTTTATACAAAGAGGAACAATCCACCAGTTTATCCGCATAGCGTTTGCGGAGTGCCTCCAGCGTGCGCCGTCCGGCTTCATCCCGATCCAGATAACAGTTGACCCTCTCGTACCTGTCAAGAATAGGGAACGAGCGTTCCAGCAATGACACCGAGTTCAACACAAGATAGTCGTCTCCATATCCCAGACCGAGTTCCAGCCACGAAAGGCAGTCGATAAACCCCTCGAAGAGGTTGCATGTGTCCGAACCGTTATCCATCAGTGAAATGTCCTTAGGTGACAGGCTGGCCTTGAAAAACCGGTTGCGCAACTCGTATCCGTCGCTGACATTCCTGAATCCGATGGCGAAATACCGTTTCCCGTGCAAGGTATATCTGACTTCCCGACAGTTCGGTACAGCCACATCGCTGCTAATGCCGCGTTCCGCCAGATATCGGAGCAGGACTCTGTTGTATAGAGGCCCGAAGCGTACATCCGTGAAACTCTCCTTCTTGAGGAGATCCTCCCTGTCATTCTCATCAGTGCGGGAAACGGTCTTGTGCTCGGGGGCGAGGCCGCCCCATGTCTCTGTGATGAACCTGGCCTGCGCCTTGAAATCCCCGCTGCCGATAAACTCCTCGGCAAGATTGAATATGTCACCTCCCTGCCGGTGCCGAAGTCATGCCAGATTTCCTTTCGTACATTCACCTGGAACGAGGCGGTGCGTTCCTCCCGGTACGGGGCCAGATACCAGTATTCGTCACCCCGTCTTCTTGCCGGTTCATATCCCATCCTTGCCAGAAAAGCGGCGATAGGGATAGCTTTTATCTCTTCTATAGTCATAGATGTACAGTTTTAATGGATAATGAATTTGATTCCCAATCCGAATTGGGTTGTAAACAGATCCAGGGAACTTCCCCACAAGGCACGTTCCCGGATATTGGCAAGCAGGACAATGCGGTCTGTCAGGTAAGTCTCAAGTTCCAGGGTTATCGCACCGCCATAGACAAACGCATCCTTGGCGAGCAGCGTTGAACCGTCAAACAGCATCCTGTCTCCCCAATTCACGGTTTCATAGCCGGCCAGTGCGGAACCGCCGATGGAGAGAAAGACCGTCCTGGTCGGGTCCGACAGGAATTTCAGGTAATAGCCGCCTTCTGCCGTAAACTGTGCGCAGGGCACATTCACGTTCCGGTACCCGTAATTCTTCATCAGATACTCGGCACCTATGACCCAACGGTCGGCTCTTTTGGTATATCCTGAAACGGCAAATCCGGCATAATGATTCAAGGGGGATTTCGAGCCGTTCGCAAATCCTCCGCGCAGTTCCACGCCCTTCATCCCGGGCAGATACCGCTGGGCATGTGCCCGCCCCGGGAACAGGGCAAGCGACACGGCTGTAACGAATAGGAACAGATACTTCTTCATGGCTACTTCACTTTAAGTTCGTTTATAACTCTGGCTCTCACGATATCTTCACTTTCCACGGTGAAGGTCTGGTGCCTTCCACCGCTTTTCTCGTGCATTTCCACCACCAGCACCTTGTCCGAGGGAATGGTGAATTTGTCCAGGACGAAAACGGTGCGCCCGTCCTTTTTCCCTGCGACAGTTGTTACATAGTCGTAAGCACGCAAAGGAAATATCACCTGTTCCTGGATGGCGGTACGTTTCATCACCTTCTTGTCCACAATCTTGAATGTCACGAAATCCACTTCATAAGGTACGTTGGACCGGTTTCTGATTTGTGTATGAAAGTACAGCAGCCCGTTATGGGTGTAAAGACCGCGCAGCAGGTACTGGATGCCGAACGCCTTGCTCCCGATATGCTTGATGTGCCTTTTGTTGTCCTTGTGGACAGACTTCGAGATGAGATATACCAGTTTCGGAGACTCGCTGCCGAGTTCCTTCAGGTAAATGTCAAGGGCGTTGTTGGGACGGTTCACTTCGCTTCCGTCATGGATGAAATCCTTCATCTCGATGTTCAGCAACAACGGTTCTTCCGCATACTTTACATTGAATGTATAGAAACTTCCGCTTTCGGTTATCACGGACATGTTGGTCTCCTCACGGAAATTCTTTACGGTAGCCTTTACACGGATGACATTTTCCGCACCGTCCGCCTTGCCTGCAATGAGGTTCGGCGATCCGAGGTCCACATAACGCACCGAAGACGGGAAGATGATATGCGTGGTCTTGTCGTAAGTCACTTCCAGACCGTACGGCGGTATCATCCGGTCGAAAGTGAGTTTTCGGGTCAGCCCGTGATAGAGGTCCCCGTCTTCCTCTTTTTGGGGATACACTTCCTTGACCGGTGTGATTCCTTTGTTTACTACCGCTGTACTGTCGGTTTCAGTCTGGGCAAAGGCACCCATGGTGCCCCCTGCAAGGCAAGCATTACAAATAACTTTTTCATGTTGATTGAATTTTAATGGGTTGTCATTGATTGTCATTCTGATAAAGCATCAGGGTATAGCCGGATTTGAGATGCACCTTCTCTTCACGCATCTTCCGGGAGATGTACTGCGAGACACCCTGTATGGCACCCTTCCCGAGTTCGGAAAGCAGCTGGTCGCCTGCAGACTGGTTGGTGATGGAGATGCTCGTGCCGAGATTCTGCCCCAAATTGGCGGCAACCTCCTTGACGGCGTTTGCTTCCATGGATCCCGGAATGAAGATGCCTTCCTGTCCGTCATTGTCATACACGGCAAGTTTCACGGGGATGATGGTACCGCCATATTCCACCTGAAGGATATTGACGTGAAGCCTTTCTCCCTGTATGCGCCTTCTCCGATGAGCAAGGAGTTTTTGGGAAGGACATGCTTTCCTACACGCATCGGTTCTTGCAGTCTCATCCTCACGCCCTGACCGCTGATTACAGTCTGGTTCCCGTGGATGCAGGCCCGTATGGTATTCCTCACGTCTTTTTCATCCCTGTGACCAATCGGGGTATGGAATTTTTCCGCCAATCTCCTTCCCGTTAATGGCACGGAATCCCGGATCGGTTGCGGCAACGATGAAACCACGGGAGTGGAGACCAGCCCGACGGGAACGGCCTTCATGTTTCCATCCCGTCCGGCTTCTTCATCCTCCGGGCGGCTGTCCATCCTTTTGCCGCCATTACCCGGCATGTACTTGGCTGCGAGCTCGTAGGACTTTTCCAAAAGTGCCACCTGTTCCTCATAACCCGGCTGTGCATTCTGTGCGGCAACCGTCTGCTTCAGTTGTTCCACCTCGGCTTTCAACGCTCCTTTTCCGGGTCTTCCTGCGGTGACTCGTAAAAGTTGCCGAGAGTCCTGTTGATGTTATTGTAGGCGGAGACGGATGAAGAGCGGGCTTCATTCCTACTGTCACTTGCACGTGGACTGCCATCCTTGGTATCCGCATCCGATGACAATGCCACGACAGCTCCGGAGTTTTCATCCGCAACACCTGAGAAGTCTCCCAGTGTACGCATTTTTTCCGCCTGTTTGCGCTTTATGTCAGCCTGCTCATAGGCGGCAATCTTGTCTTCCTCTATGCCGGCTCCTCTCGGGTCAGGCAGTTCGGTATTGAAGCCCGCATTTTTCTCCTCCTTTTGTTTGTCCTCTTCGGACGGTGCGAAAATGAGCCACATCGCACCGAGGAAGAGAAGGAACATCCCGGCAAAAACCAGGTATTTCCTGATTTCCAGCCTCTGTTTTAATTTATTAATATCATTACTCATTTTCTTTCTGATTGAATCGGTTAAAAAACTCTTCCATCTCTTGCACCCTTTTATCCGGGAGTGTATCGGCAGGAACGATATCCGGAATGTCCAACGGGGCTATCTCAATGATGTCCCGCTGTACATCTTCCCGCCCGATGTCATAGATGGCGCGGAAAATCAGATAGAAATTTCCGAGAGCAAACAGGACAGCCAGCACGATGACTGTCAACATTCTCTTTTCCGGAGAAAGCCCGGCACACAAACCCCGAAGCTTTTCTGCAACGGTTTCCTTGATTCTTACAAACATTTGTTTCATACATTCAAAATTTTAACGGTCATACACTTTGATATCCCTGTTCTCCACCACACGGAAGGCTTCAAGGATGAAACCGTGCGGATTATTGTCGCTGCGGGTGGAGTTCAGCAGCCTGCCACGTGTGACAAGGCTGCGTTCGGTCACACTCTTCTCCCTAATAATGGAGAGTTTCGCATAGGTCACGACCTCATACGGATAGGTATTGAAATCGCACCTGACACTGTCAATCCCAATCCGCTGGCTCATGTTTCCCGAAATGATCCGGTTGTAATATCCCTGCTCTGCCAAATCCACATAATGGGCATAGGCAGAACGGTCACTGAGGAACATGGCCCGTTGGATATTACCCTCAATCGCACTCTTGTCAGGGGATAACGTAAAGAACAGTTCATGGAACCTCCTGACATGCTCCCTTGCCTCCACCGGACGGTTCTGCTCCAAGTCCTGTGAAAGGGCCAGCATCAACGACTTTCCTTCATCCAGGACATAGATCTTCTCCCGTTGCGCTTCCGCAAAACTGTAAGCCTTCCACACGGAAAAAACCACAAGTAGCGTGCATACACACAGATAGACAGTCCCGAACAGACGCAGCTGTCGGAAGCTGGTCTCGATATTCTTCAATGATTTGAATTCCATTCTGTAAATGTTTTATACTGTTATTACTTGATAAGCCTTCCGGCAATGTTTCCCACCGCTGCTCCTGCCGTACCAGCCGCCAGGGAACCGGCCTGGGATGCCCTTTGGTTCACATTCTTGAGGTAGTTGCCTGCACCGCCTCCGGCTTGCACAATCCAGTTTGATACGGTCGGTATGGTGAAATACCCGATGATGCCGATAATGAGGAAAGTGATGTAAACCGCGTTTGAACTGTCGGGGATGAAATCCGGATCGGAAAGCCGCTCGATATCCCTCTGTAGCATCAGCACCTGGATTCTCGCCAGCACACTGCTGAACAGGTCGCTGACAGGAAGCCAAAGGTAGATGCTGATATAGCGGACGAACCACTGGCTGAGAGAAGCTTGGAAACCGTCCCAGCAGGAGATGGCGAAAGAAACCGGACCGAGTATCGAAAGGACTATCAGGAAGAATGTCCTCAGCGTGTCGATGACCAGCGCCGCCGCATTGAACAGGAGTTCCAGCAGTTCCCGGAAGAAATTCTGTACGGCCCTTTTCATGTTGTACATCGCGCGGTCCACATACATCCCGCAGGCTTCTATAGCGTCAAACGCACCCAGCTCGTCCAGCCTGTTGTCAAAAGTCTCCTTGTCGACAGATAGGCTGTCTCGGGATTCCGTTTCATCGCCTCAATCTCCAGCTTGTCCTTCTGTGCCCGGTACTCGTTCATGTCAAAGGTCTGCGACTCCAATATGGTATGGGTCCCTTTCACGACGGGCGAGAGGATGCTGTTCAGCGTACCCAGAACGAGTGTCGGAAAGAACATGATACAAAGCCCCAAAGCGAACGGACGCAAAAGCGGAAAGACATCCACAGGCTCGGCACGTGCCAGAGCCTGCCATACACGATACGCCACATAGAAAAGCGCTCCCAGACCGGCAAGGCCTCTTGCCACACCGGTCATCTTTGAGCAGAGCGGCATCATTTCCACATACAGATTCTGTAAAATCTGATGCAGGTTGTCAAAATCTATAGCCAACAATAACATAATGAAAGCGGATTAGGAATTACCAATAACGTTCGTTCGGTGAGCCGTAGAGTGCCATCACGCGGTCTAGGTCGTTCTGTTTCTTGGCGCGCAGGTAGGACACCCCGATGTTCTTGTTGGTGTAATACTGTACCAGACTGCGGTTTTGCAACATGTCGTTGTAGCAGCGGTCGATGATATCCATCCTTTCCTTGTCGTTCATGGAAAGCCCGTTCTCGTTGACCACCGTCTTCAAATCGTTCAGCAAATGGGCACTTTCTTCCAGCAGTTTGGTGTATCCCAAAGCAATCGCGCTCAGTTCTTCCGGCGTAAAATACGGGTCGCTGAGCATACGCTCGAAGCTGGTGACATAGATGTCCGTGATATCGCCCACCATCAGGATGGTCTGCTGTACCTTGCGGGCATCACGGACAAGGTTCTTGACCTTGCGAAGCCCGTCGTAATACTCCTTGCCCTGCCGGTAGATTTTCACGGTTTCCTGAAAACTATTCGCCATATTGGTGGCAGTGGAGGATGTGTGAACGATGTTCTTGCAGCATTGATGATTCCCTGCGCCAGATTGCCCGGGTCGCTCACTACCCATTGGGCTTTCGCTGTGAGGCTGACAAGGAAGCAGCCCATGCACAGCATAAGAATTTTCTTTTTCATGATGTTTCTATTTTTAATTGTGAATAATTCTGTTAAAAGTCAGATTCCCATTTTCCGCCCTTTGGACGGCGGGTTCCGGAGGATGGTCCGTTGCGCCTGTCTCGGTCGGTTCTCTATTCCGGAATTCTCCCTCTTGCGTCTGATGGAGGCGAAGAGTTCGTCTGCATACGGCCTGCGTCCGGTCATTCTGACGAAACGGGCATCCAGCTCCCGGTAGGCTTTCTCTGCCTGACACGAGCGTTCCGTCGCGGAAACGTTCTTGTCTATGCCGTACTTGGCGAGAAAATCAGGACTGATTTGCAGGATGTCGTGAACCACATCCGGTGAGGCCGCAATCCGTCCCAAAATCTCCAGTTCTCCATCCAGTCTTTCCAAATAGAAATCCGGCAGACGGACATCCTTGATGCTTTCCGCAGCCTTTTCCGCATTCCTGCATAGACGGCTTTCCAATATCACCCCCTCATCATATGCCGATTCCGGCCCGGAACGGTTCAGCCTGTCAAGCCTGTCATAATCATCCGCAAGCCCGTACCTGAGTGCCACATACCGTGAAGGTGGCATAAGATGCACGGCCAGGTTGCAGAGTTCCCACATGTCGCTCTCTTTCCGATGGAAGTCCAGAATCCGGACAGATGACCGCACTTCTTGCGGTGACGGACGTTCCTGCTTGCTTTCCGAATTTTCCTTCGAGTAAACATCCTGCATGAATGTGTACATGGCAAGCATTCGGTGGACAGGGACGGCTTCTTCAGGTTTGATATCCATAAGCCGGGAACCGTTCTTCTCCATGAAATAAGTATCTTTCAATGCCTCCATCAGTTCCGACCTGGCCGTTTCCGCCGTTTTTTCCGGTGTTGGGAACAGGTACGAGGCTGACAACAGGCAGGAGACTTGGGTAATCACATCCTCCGACTTCCTGTACCGCCTGACCAGTTCCGTCAGCTTCCGGTACTCTTTTTTCCGGACAAGTACCCTTGTCTGTTTCATCACTTCCGTCAACTCCTTGAGGCGCGGCTCGTCCAGATAGCGGCGCTGCTGTTCTTTTATCCATTCTTTCATTTCCATGATTCGTGATTGTTTTTCGGTTTTCATGTGATTCCAATCCCTTTCACCTGGCTCCGCTTGCTATCAGCCAACTGCCTGATGGCAAGCTCTATATTGCCTCCGAGTTTCTCCGTAAGCCGCATCAGCTCAAGTTTTTCGGTCTCTTCAGTGGTGTAGCACATATATTCTTCAAGCGACACCTCGGTGGCATAGACTGCTGACTGTGAGCCTCCGAGACCAATCCACACTTCCTTGTACTTTCGGGAAGGATTGTTTGCCATGTTGATGGAAAGTATCTGCGCCCGCTCCTTGTCGGTCAGACCGAGCAAGGTCTGGATCTCATCGAACTTGTTCATATACTTGCGCTGGTCAAGGAGAATCTTACAGTCACTATTATTAATGATGGTGCCCTTGACAATCGGAGAAGAAATGATGTCCTCCACTTCCTGGGTCACGACCACGGCCTCTCCGAAAAACTTTCGGACGGTCTTGAAAAGGTAGCGGATATAGTTGCTCATATTGGCGGATGCCAATGCCTTCCAGCACTCTTCGATAAGGATTATTTTCCGGATACCTTTCAACTTGCGCATCTTGCTGATAAAAGTCTCCATGATGATGATGGTGACAATCGGAAGTAGCACCTTGTTGTCACGGATATTGTCCAGCTCGAAGACAATAAACCGTTTGCCAAGCAAATCAAGCTGTCTGTCGGAATTCAACAGGAAGTCATACTCGCCACCCTTGTAATAAGGTTCCAACACATTCAGGAATCCCCACACGTCAAAATCCTTCTCACGGGTTCGCTTCTCTTTCAGGATATCCTGATACTCGTCACGGATAAACTCATAGAAGGTATCGAAGGAGGGTTTTATGCTGCTGTCCCTGCGGATTTTCTCCAGAAAGAGATTGACCGCATTGGATAGCGCCACCTCCTCGGCACGTGTCGGCGGCTCGTCGTCACGCTTCCACAGGGTAAGGATAAGCGTCTTGATGGATTCTTTCTTCTCGATATCGAAAATCCCGTCTTCCACGTAAAAAGGATTGAAAGCTATCGGATCTTTTTCTTCATAAGTAAAATAAATCCCGTCCTCGCCGTGTGTCCTGGCATGGATAAGGCTGCACAGTCCCTGATAGGAGTTTCCGGTATCCACCAACAGCACATGCGCACCCTGCTCGTAATACTGGCGTACCATGTGGTTGGTGAAAAAAGATTTCCCGCTGCCCGAAGGTCCGAGGATGAATTTGTTCCGGTTCGTGATTGTGCCGTTCTTCATCGGCAGGTCGGAAATATCCAGATGGACGGGTTTTCCGGTCAGGCGGTCCACCATACGGATGCCGAACGGGGAGAGCGAGTCCTTGTAGGAGGTTTCCCCGATGAACAGGCACAGGGCCTGCTCGATAAAGGTGTGGAAACTCTCCTCGGACGGGAAATCTCCGGCATTGCCGGGTATTGCCGCCCAGAAGAGGGTCGGCACATCCACCGTGTTGTGGCGCGGTTTGGCTTCCATCAACGCCAGCTGGCTGCCCACATCGTTCTTGATGCGCTTCAACTTTTCCCGGTCATCGCTCCATGCCATGACATTGCAGTGCGCACGGATGGAAACCAGCCCTTTGCTGTGTGCCTCGTTCAGGTACTCCTCAATCCATTCGCGGTTGATCTGGTTGGAACGGCTGTAACGGGAAAGCGAGTGCATGTTCCGTGCGGTCTGCTCGAATTTCCTGAGAATTTCAGCCGAATCATCAATGAAGAGATACTGGTTCACCACATGGTTGCAGGTAAGCAGGATGCCTATCGGTGCGGCAAAGGACAGCCGGCAGTCGCTCCGGTCTGTCGAGAGCCTTTCATACCGGCAATCGGTTGACACGTTCGACGGCAGGTCTTCCGGATCGGAAAGCGTATGAAGCACAGGTAGTTGTCGCCCACCTTCATTTCTCCGGCACCGAGTGACAGATCCTGCAAGCAGGTAGCATCTTCCTGCGACATGGAAAAATACTTCTCGATGATGCCGGCGGAATTGTTGCTCCCGATGATCTCCTCATCCGTCAGGCGGATGATACGTAGCAGGCCGCTGTCGTTTACGATGCGTTCGAATTGTCCGCAGCACTCCATGAACCGGGTGACGGTTTCCTTGTCCTGCATTTCCTTGGGGATAATGAATCCCCTTGTAAGTGCATTGAAACTGCTGGTTGTCCGGCTGTGTTCCTTCGTGGTTTTCGTAAGGAACAGGTAACAGGTATGCTGCAAATACGGCCGCTCGTTGAAATGGCGTTCGAAACTGCGGCTCAGAAAGCTCAGGTCTTCCTTGCAGATATCCGGCTTATATCCCTCTTCGATGAAGAAGTCCTGCTTGTGTACGATGCTGTAGTTCGGCAAGATCTTTACCGCTTTTGCCCAGGTGGAGTGCATGGACTCGTACTCGGCACGTGTCAGCGTGAACAGTTCCGGCAGTTCCACCCGGTATGCCACGGTGATGTCCGCATCCTTGCTGATGATGCAGCCGTTCTCCACGGCCAACAGCGGAAACTTGCTTTCCAGCGTGGCTGTTTTCATTACGTTTTTCATGCTTTTCTGTTTTTAATGGTTGGAGAAAACAACCGGAGGAACTTTCTCCGGCTGATGATGTAGCGGGGATGGCTGCGCAGCGCATGGAGTTTCATAAGGCCCCATTCACCGTATTTCGAATTCATCCTGAAAGTGCCCCAGACCAGCACCGATGCGGAAACGACCCCGAAACCGATGCAGACCCACTGGTTGATACCTGCCATGTACATGACGACGAAGATTACGAACAACGCGAGCAATCCTCCCGCAAAGATGAACAGGTACTGGCTCTTGAGTCCCTTGAACTCCGGCTGCGCCCAATCCCCTTGTTGACATTGAATTCCGCCATATTACAGGAAGAATGAGCGTAAGATGGTGGCAGCGACAATCAGGAAGATACACGCACCGAACCAGCTGGCGGCAGTCTTTGAGGTGTCCGGGTCGCCTGACGAGAACTTGGAATAGACCTTCACGCCTCCGATAAGGCCGATAACGGCACCGATAGCGTAAATCAACTTGGTGCCGGGATCGAAATACGAAGTGACCATATTGGTAGCTTCCGTAATTCCACCGATACCGTTGCCCTGGGCGGATGCCCCCATTGAAACCAGCAGCGTCATGGCTGCCAAAAAGAATCTTTTTTTCATGTGTCGAAACTTTTAATTAGTGAGACAAAAAATGATTTCGACTGCGAATATATAATGCTTAATTTATTGATTTACAAACTGTACGATATGTGACACCGTATGACATTACGTTACATCGGCAGGGAATTTTCAATCATTCAAAAAGGGTTTTCCTGGCAATATGAAACAGTAAAAACAGGATAAGGAGAAAGCGGCATTTCATTTCTTCCGGCAAAGGTAGCCCCGTGTCCTGAGAAGCCCGGCAAGGCGGCCCTGCGGGCTGGTTGCCGTGAAATAATCATCCTCGCTGCGCTTGCGGTATTTTTTCACGGCAAGCCTTGCGGGATTCCGGACCGGGGCGGAAAAGCTTCAGGAAATAAAATACCGTTCGGTTTGAATGGATATATGTAAAACAAAAAACAGAAGATAACATGGAAACAAGAAACAATCAGACAGTGGCTTTCACGGGACACCGTAAGGAACGTATTCTGCAAGGGTTCGGAAACGATCCCCGGATACTTGCACAAATCAGGGAAGCTGTGGCTGGAATGGTAATAGAACTGTACGGGCAGGGATACAAGGAATACTACACCGGATGGCCAGCGGATTTAATATGACTGCTGCGGAGGCGGTCTTGCAGGTCAGGGAGAGATACGAAGGTATCAAGCTCATAGCGGCAGTACCTTTTCGGAAACAGCCCTTGTGGTTTGAAGCGGAAGACCGGCTGTTGTATGCCCGTCTGTTGGAAAGGATGGACCGGGTGGTCATGGTTTCCGAGAATTACCACAAGGCTGTTACCTTCGCAGGGATGAATACATGGTGCGTAAAGCGGATACGGTCATAGCCTATTGGGTTCTTGTGCCGAAAGGGGGAACATTCTACACGATAAGCAAGGCGTTGGAAAGCGGCAAGCCGGTCATCAACATCCACGAAAGGCTGAGATAGTGGGAACCGGGTTGTGACATTTACATAACTTATGCAAATCCACATGAACCGGGAACAAGCCGGAATGGACAAACAGGATATATTAAGAAACTATAACTTGAATGTCCGGACAAAACCGGTATCTTTGTCTTTATGAATCAATCCGGTAGCCCGGCTTTACGTATCGCGAGGCAGTATCCGATATCCGGAAGCGGCTCTTGATGATGTGTACAGCCCGTATCTTGATAATAATATTGAAAAAAATATGAACCATGAATGAAAACTGGCCTGAAATTGTGGAGGATTTGTCACCTTGTCTTAGACCGGGAGCGATAAAAGGAGATTATCTGCGGGATGTAGGGTATTGCCTGAGATATCTCGGATGGAAAAAGACCAACGGGACAATGGTGTTCCGGGACATGTGGCATTCAAGTGGGGATGACTCCGGACATCCCGATATCCTGCTCTGTAAAAAAGAGAAGGACGGCACCTGTCTGCCGGTTCTTCCTGTTGTAGTAGAGTTGCCTGACAGTGAACCGTCCGGACGGCTGGCGTTGTCAATGCGGCGGTTAAAGCTTGATATCGGATTATATATAGGAAAAAATATCCGGTTGTATTATCAGACTCCCGGTTACAAGGATGAACCAGTCTGCGCATTTGTGGCGGACTTTCAGAAAGATGACATGAACGGAAGTGCGATTTGCGACCTGCTTCTTTATGAGAACTTCAGTCCGGAAAAGATGAACGGTTTTGTAATGGATGCCATACATGGGTAATAAGAAAAACTTTATACCGGCATTTGTGCATTAATGCTCCCGCTTCATTCCCCATACCAAAAGCCATTTTTATTCAATGGAAGATAATAAAAATGGCTTTTGATATAAACAGAATTTTAAATTATATCAGCACCCGTTTCCTGCTGCATCTTACGCTCCTTCTTTTTCTCTTTTTGCAGCTTTTTCTTAGCCTCCATTTCCGCCATGATCTGTTTCAGAGGCTTGACCGTTTCCGGTTCCTCACGTTTGAACCGCTTGAAATAGATACTTTCGATAAACAGTGGAAGCGGAGCTTTCCAGACCTCTTGCCTGTGGTTGTCTATCTTGCCGAGCTTGTCGGGATTCAGACCCAATTCACGGGCCATCTGCACCTGCCTGTCTGAAAGGCGGTGACGCTTCTGCGCCACCAGCCATTTTTCTAATATCGCTTTTGTCATTGCCATCGTTCATTTTTTTTGCAAAGATAGAGTTTTTGCATTGATTTCTCTTAAATACCTATTTGTCAGCATTATCTTATAGTCCATAATATATAAGTGCCAATATTGGCAGAAATTTAATATGACGATGGAAACAAAAAGAGACAGTTTGGATATATAAATCTCCAAAAACAGGAAAAGGCACACCGATATCACATCGACATGCCTTCTGAAACTATGACAGCAAAAAGAAACAATTAAACGAATTCATCTATATCGAATGCTTCTGTCTTATTTTTTGTATTATCCATTTCTGAAATTTGTGAGTCATCACAAAGCATACTATCAATAAGATTTCCTATCTTCTTTTTAATAGCGGCTTCTTTCCGCATAATTCTGATGATTTCTTCTTCAGATAGATAGATGCGTGGGGCACGAATTGCAGGATTTCTTTTTATGCCGAAAGATTCTGCTTCTGACTTCGGCATTGCTTGTTGTTTTTTGTTTTTCACATTCGATCCCATATTTACATGTATTTATTCCAATCAATTCTAATCTGTTCCAAAGACTGTTTTGGCGTCTCTTTTCCATTTGGCATATTTTCCTTGAGCAGTTTTTCCAATTGGCTTTGAGTACTCAATTCGGTTGCAAAGAACCTGAACAGGTCTGTATCCTGAAGTTGGTACAAGATTTCGGCTGCATTTCGGATTTTCTTTCTGTCATCCGTCCCCGAAATAAGTACATCAGCGACATTGTTCAGTTCTTCAAAAGTCAGTGCCCTTGAAAAATCCGGGTCAGGAACACACCCGTCATTTGACATAAGTTCCCGTTTTTCCGATTCTGTCAGTCCCTTTTGTGAAGAGAAACCATCTATCACATCATCCGGATCTATATCCTCATCTTCCTCTATAGGCTCTTTCTTCATAGGTTCAGAACGTGTGGGAGTTTTTCTCGCCACGTCCGGGTCTTCAAGATAGACTATTTTTGTCTTTCCGATAACTTCATTGTACTCGTCCAGTGGATTCGGCTGCGTTTCGGTTTTCTCTTCATGCCCGACTTTAAGGATATCCTTCTCCGCTTGTGCGATCCACGCTTCAGCCTTGTCCAGTCTTGCTCTATACCGGGCTTTCCTTGCTTTTTCCGCCATCCGCTTTTTGCGTGATTTCCATAACCGGATACGTGCAATACGCATATGACGAAGCTGACTATCCCAAAAATTATAAACTTTCGGACTGAAAATGAACATCCATACCTTATATAATATGTAGGTTGCCGACAGGACTTTTACTGAAAAATAAATTAATGTTGTTTCCATGACTATTGAATTTTAGGGGGTGAAAAACGGTCTTTATACATTCGGGTGATTTCCTCGATGTTGAGTTCTATATGCTCGGCGATGATGTTACTGATATAGCTCGCAATACTTACTTCGGGAGCTATCACATGGAGATAATTCTTTATCTCGTCGTACAGCTTGCGGTTCAGGTATACCTGGATGCGTCCGGGCATGGGGGTATTCACCAGATACTTCTGACGAAAGTTACTGTCACATTCGGGCATATTGCAAGGTTTGGGATTTTTCCGGGCAGTTTCTTTTTCCGTATCCTGCCTTTCATTGTTTTCCTCTTCCGGAACCTCAACCACTATGATATCCTCGTTCTCGATGGCATCAGGAATGTCACCGACCATATACCCCCTGATTTTTTCTTCATTCACTTTTACAATTTTCTTTGCCATATCTCAATTACAGGTTAAATTTTACAATCAGTTCGTTTGCCAGTTCCTGCAATCCGCTGCCTTTAAGCTGTCCTGCCGGCGGGGGAAGGAGTGAACATCGGAAATAGGTGCGGGTCCGGGATGAGAGTTCCTTGTCATAGCGACAGAGATCGGGAATCATTGAATCCAGAATTTTCAACCCCTGTTTCTTCATCAGTGCCATATAATTGTCAAGCACTTCGGTATTGCTTCTTTTCTTGACCTTGGTCCAGAACAGGAACACGTCTTTCAAGGGAATGTTTTTCCGGTTTTCCGCACACTTCATAACACTTTTGGCAAAGACAAAACTGCTGTCCATAACGAAATTGTCAGCGGCAATGGGGGTCAATACATAATCCACATTGAAAATGGTCTGCAAAACGCCGGATATGTCCATAGACCCCGGCAAATCTATGAAAACGATATCAAAATCTGCTTTTGCCGCCAACTCTCCGGCCACCTGGCGTGCATTCTCCGGCTTTGCCTGCCTGATAGGATAAATCCTGCATCCCCTGAGCCTCTGTTCCTCCAGCAACACCATGTACTTTTTGTTTATCTCCACCATCTCCATGTCCCGTTCCCTCAGATTGAACAGGCTGCGCTGGGTGGCGTCACAATCAACGATAGCCACATTCTTGCCCATCGAATAATTCAGGAGACTGGCAAGTGTTACCAACATTGTACTTTTGCCGACCCCACCTTTCTGGTTGCTGACCGCAACGAATAACGGATTCTTCTTCATAACTGAACTTTTTTAATGGTTTATTACACTATTGTTTTACTTGTCTGTTGTTTGCTTTGTGACAAGGTTTGTTAGTGATATGGTTACTTTGTGCTCACCAACCGGCAAACCGACCAACCGATAGTTATCTGCCCTAACAAAGCAAGTAAACAATTACTGCCCACCTGTTGCAACAAGTGTTTTCGCTAACCGACAATACAACGGACAGCCACTTGATTATTGGTTTGTTTTACCGTTCACGCTGCAAATAAAAGGGTATTTTTTCATACCTGCACTATGTTTTAAGGGAGGTGACGACCTGTGTCATCATTTGTCATCACGTTACATATAACCCGCTATTTTACAATAGGATAAACCGCCATAACTTTGCACCGGCAACGGAACGGATACCGCTGCGGAGGTTTCCCGAAGCCGAAGAATGAGGCTGAAGGTCAAAACTTAATTTGACGAAGGAAAATTCATGTTCAAGCGAACATAGCAAGTTGTGTTTTGGGCAGCCGAAATGATTCGGGCATCCCAAAACAAACTTGCACTCGCCTGAAGCTCGGGAAGGATTTCCGTCCAAATGTCCGGAAACTACCG
>ENA-OQCE01000011-OQCE01000011.1-human-gut-metagenome-genome-assembly--contig:-NODE-11-length-71384-cov-3.000337_pt1 | contig 71384 bp, 59 predicted proteins | sample MGYA00242495_ERZ504572 | MGnify/ENA primary metagenome ERZ504572 (study PRJEB26092, sample SAMD00036228) | human gut metagenome | host: Homo sapiens | study: EMG produced TPA metagenomics assembly of... | reverse complement strand
TATAAATCTCTCTTATCTCTTGCGGCCTACCGGGACTTTCACTCCAGTGCAACCAGTCGTCGGGAATCAGAGCACGATCTCCCGGATCTTCTCTTCCGTCAGCAGGCGTTTCATCTCGGCATCTGCCTCTTCCAACCCGGAAGCTTCGGGCAACAGCACGTGATCTTTGACCTGCACGAACGGACTTACGGCATGCTTTTGCCAGTTCACCCATGAATAATGGAAATAAAGCGAAGCGCATGATCGATCAGCCACAGTTCCTTATGCCACATCAGCATATTGGTATTCCGGAATGTACGGTCTACATTGGTCAGAAACGCATCCAGCCACACGATACGGGACGCCAACTCAGCCCCGACCTTCGTCACTGCCGGGTCGAAGGTAAGAGCTCCCGACAGAAAATGCAGCCCGAGGTTTAATCCCCGGCTGCCTTGCAGCAGATCCTGGATTTCCTCATCACCTTCGGTACGCCCGAAAGCCTCGTCCAAATTCAGGAAGACCAGCTCGGGAACTCGGAAACCAAGTGCACGGGCCATTTCACCGCCAACCAGTTCGGCTATCAGCGCTTTCGTCCCATGGCCTGCCCCACGGAACTTCACGACATATTTAAACTCGTCATCAGCTTCCGCCAATGCCGGCAACGATCCGCCTTCCCGAAGAGGCATGATATAACGCGTCACATTCTCTGTTCGTAATTCCATCACATTCCAGTTATTTGAAGATAAAGATACACGTTCTTTTTAAACAAACGAAGATTGACTACACACTATCTGTTTGTTTTTTCGCCATAATCTGCCAACCGCCTTCACCGGAAAAAGTAAACCGAGTACGGGAAGTGTGTTATAAAGCTACAACTGCCATGCTTCTATCGCCAAACTATAATGCCATAGAGCTTTTGACCTAAGTCGAATACCTTTTCGACCTTGGGCAAAAAGGCTTTCGACAATGGGCAAAAAGGTTTTCGACTTAGGTCGATAAGATAGAAGGATATAAGACAAACATTAAATGACTATATATTAAACCATTACACACATTCATAATCTCTTTATTTTTCACTTAAATAGGTTGCTTCGGATAAGAGACAGAAGGGGGAGCATAGTCAACCTATTTCAGGACGAGACACTGGGTGAAAGCAAATTTTTAAGGTGAAGGCAGTCCCAATGTTCACCTTCACCCTTGTACACTTTGATAATCAAAGAGTGAAAGGACAAGGTGAAGCCAAAACATAACAAGATCCGTCATATGAAAAATAAAAAAGGGGAAAAGCTCCCCTCTATAAACAATTAAAGGCTGTCTCACGACAACCCCTAACCAACTTTGTTAACCTTAAATCTAATACTATTATGAAAAAACCACAATGCAAAGATACATGCGTCAAGACCGTTTGTCAAGCCTTTTACAGACAATATATGTTAAGCTCGGAAGAGCTTTGCAATAAAAAGTGTTACAAAGGGCAAAACTTTACACAATGGTATCAAATTCTGCTAAAATTAACATTTCAATTTCTCTTTCTTAAAGAGAAAGACGCTCTTTCAGGAGCTTATAACCGGCATTGCTTGCCCGCAAACAAACTCCGTTTTTCAAACGGACCTGATAATTTTCTTTTCCGAATAACTCCACTCGTAAAATCTGTTCGGTATTGACAATGCAAGAACGGTGAATCCGCACAAACAGAGCAGGTGGAAGATGTGTCTCAAAATATTTCATCGTCTGTTCCTTCACATACTGGCCATCCGGAGTAAAAATCGTCACATAATCGCCTCCGGCTTGCAGATATAACAGTTCCTCGAGATGGATGATATGAATGCGGGAACCGTCTTTTACCGATACGCGATCCAGAAAAGTTTCACCAGCGGGAACCGCTTCTTCTTGTCCCTTATCCGCCTCGGTTCCGGATATCTCCTCAAAATCCGATTCATCCGTCCGGTTCATCCGATACCATTGCAACAGGATGATCCAGCATAATATGCCAAAGACCAGACGGAGGGAAACACTATCCACAAAATCACCGGCATTTCCCTGTTCCAAAAGCACCTGTAGCTCGAAAGCCCCTGCCAGACTGATCGCCTGAACCAATACCGCCAATGCGACCTGTATTTGCAGAGCATGAATAGTCCCGTCAACATATCCGTACAGGAAACCGGCGGCAGCAATAATCCGACAGAGACCAATCCATCCAAGCAGGCTATCCATATCTCCTCTCCCCCATAACAGAACAGGAGCCATGAACACATCATCCAGGCCACAACCGACAGGGTAATCCCCATCACGCGATTGATGACCGACCCTATAAATGGATGCGTCTGCATAAATCAACTTTTAAACTCAATACCTCCAAAAGAGACTTTTCCTCTCACGATCAAAATGTGTTCCTTGTCTATCTCCACAGACGAATTATAGCGTTTATCGTCACATCCGCCGATAAATGCATCAATCTGCGTCAGCAAATTCCAATCCGACGGCAAATAAATCTCGACCCCTCCAAAAGTACAGTCGATATCTATAAACGTCTGGGGAGCTTCCAGCTTGCTCCTCCGTAAATCCAGGACAGTCCCGCCAAACGCATTCCTAAGCCGCGCCCCTCTGAACACAGGGTCCAAAACAATCTGCTGAACCGATCCGAAAGTGTTGTCCGATACGATAAAACCGTCTTCAGAACCATATACCTCTTTTGTATATTCCGGCCTTCTGCCATCCAATGAGCATTGAAGTGGTGACGTTCCGGTTTAAAGAGTATCATGATTCCCACAAAAATAAACAATACCGGCCAGAACATATCGAGCCATTCGCCCTCTACCCAGCTTATTTCCGGCAATAGGAAATAAGCTCCTACGGCAATCGTAATCACTCCCCCGAAGAAATGCCGTTTAATCAAATTGACAACGCCGACCACAATCAGCAACATCTGCCAGGAAACCAGGATACCAAACAGATCAGAGTCTATTATCCCAAAATTCCGCCCAAGAAACAACAGACCTACTATGATAAACACAGCAGCCGTCGTAACCGTGTTCAGTCTACTGTGGCTGGGATAACCGCCTCTGATAAAATCCCCTTGTTGATTCGTTCTCATACTCGTACATTTTTAATTTGTTGCAAAACTACCGCCACATAACCGCTTACACAATAAAAAAACGGTCAGTAACGACTAAATCCCGGCAAATAACGGAATAATCCCGATAAAAAAGCATTGATAGCCTCCCCAAAGATATTCATTCGATCTTTGCCAATGCCCCAAAATTGCATATATTTGCAATGTTCGGAGGAACTATTCGAGAAAAATTCAAGTATAGCTGAATATGAAATCATCGAAAATCTAAAAACAGACCACAAAAACATACAAAACATCATTACCATGCATAACACAACAAACCAAATGTCAAGAAGACATTTTCTTGCAACCACAGGGGCGATTGCCGGAACGGCCTTGCTCAATCCCTTATCTGATATAAAAGCAAAAACTACCGGTATTTCAGCACCGACAGGTAAAAAACTCCGGATCGCACTTGTCGGGACAGGGGCCGCGGGACATCCATGTGGGGAAGGGACATTCTGAAAAGTTATCCTGATTACCTTGAGTTCGTAGGCCTTTGCGATAAAAACGAAGGACGTGTTGAAACCGGCAAACGTATCATCGGCACTTCTTGTCCGACATATACCGATTTTGAAAAAATGATGAACGAGACAAAACCGGATGTATTGATTGTCACGACAATGGACAGCACACACCATCAATTCATTATCCGGGGAATGGAGTTGGGAGCCGACATTATCACGGAAAAACCGATGACGACCGATGAAAAGAAAATCCAAGCGATTCTGGATGCTGAAAAGCGGACGGGCAAGACATGCCGGGTCACGTTCAACTACCGTTATTCCCCTCACCGGGCAAAAATATGGGAACTGCTTCGTGCCGGAGAAATCGGTGATATCACTTCCGTCGATTTCCACTGGTATCTGGATACCTCACACGGGGCCGACTATTTCCGCCGCTGGCACAGGCTCGTTGAATGCAGCGGTTCGTTATGGGTGCACAAAGCCAGCCATCATTTCGACCTCCTGACTGGTGGATCGACAGCGATCCCGAAAGTGTTTATGCGCTTGGGGCTCTCAACCATTATGGAAAGAATGGAACCATACGGGCAGAAAACTGCCGTACATGCCCGCATACAGACAAATGCAAGTTCTTTTTTGACATCACCAAGAACAAGAACTACATGGAACTGTACGTGGCCAATGAAAAGTACGACGGTTACCTGCGCGACGGTTGTGTGTTCAAAAAGGATGTAAACATCTTCGACAAAATGGCGGCAACAATCAAATATAAAAATGGTGTACAAGTAGCCTATTCGTTGACAACCTATTCTCCATACGAAGGTTACCGGATTGCATTCAACGGAACAAAAGGACGTCTGGAAGCCTGGATTCAGGAATCCAAACCGACATCGGATGCCAATTATGACGAAATCGTTTTGTTCAAAAACTTCAATAAACGGCAATATATCCAGATTCCGTTCGGAACATCCGGACATGGCGGCGGGGATGCATTATTAAAAGACCAGATATTCCTGCCCAATATCGACGATCCGTTCCAACAGTGTGCAAATACCCGCGACGGAGCTTTGGCCTGTCTGGTCGGAATCGCGGCCCGCAACAGTATAGCATCCGGACAACCGGTAAAAATTGCAGATTTAACTTCGATCCAACCACAGGAAAAGAAGTTGTATAAACGTATCTTATAAACATTCAAAGAGGATGTCAACCTACCCTGTCCCCGCGTCAAGTGTGGGGACAGGGTAGGTTTAGCCCTTCTTTTTAGCCCATTTTAATTATTTTACTCCATGAACAAACTGATTCTACTTATCCTCTTCTCTCTGTCTTATTGCAATTCTGTAATAGGTCAGGATTCACACATACACTTTATAGAGAAGCCCGACTCACAAAAAATAAGCATATACATAGACCAGACTCTTTTTACAGAATTTCTTTACTCTGACACTTTATATAAACAAGTCCTTTATCCTATCTATACTGCATCCGGTACCGAAATACTCGCGGTTATCCTGCCCGCCCGAAAGCCGATGAACGGACAGATCATCCTCATCAGATGGGACTATGGTTTAGCTTCGGAAGCATCAACGGATTGGATTTTTGGAATAATTCGAATCGCATTCCCCATAATAAAAAAGAACATTACGGCATTATCCGGTTTACCGGCATCAAAAATATAAACGAAAAAGAAAACCAATTTACAGTCGAAGCAAATTGGACAAACCACAATGGATATATCCTACTAAAAGAAAAAACCACCTACGCATTCACCGGTAAGCCACACGAAAGAGGCATTCAGCGAACCACTACACTGACTGCTTTCAACGATTCTATTTTCATTACGGAAAATAAAGAAGGCTTACTCGGTATGCGTTTAGATCGAAACCTTGAAGCCGACATTTCCGGAATCTATCAAAATAAAGAAGGAGATACCGGTAACGATGTTTGGGGAAAACGTTCGGCTTGGGTTGTTTTGAACGGGAAGATAAAAGATGAGAAAATATCGATCGCTATCATAGACCATCCTGAAAATCCCAATTATCCGGGTTGGTCGCATGCACGTGAATACGGCCTGTTTGCGATTAATAACCTGGGAGGACGGTGTTTCGATAAACAGGCGGAAAAAGTTCAAATCCTGCTAAAAAAAGAGGATTCCATCACTTTCACCCATCAGATTTTGATAAAGGACGGAGATTATCTTTCCAACCAGGAAATAGAAAATATTTCTGCAGTACAGAAATCCCTATAAAAAATTAAAGGCTGTCTCACGACAACCCCTAACCAACTTTGTTAACCTTAAATCTAATACTATTATGAAAAAACCACGATGCAAAGATACGGGCTTTTCCTAATTCGTCAATAGTTAAAGTACTAATTTGTGTTGTAAAGCATATAATAAAAACTAATTCATCAAAAAGTAAAGAAAATATGCAACCGTAATATGTCCCCTCTCGTCTATAAAAGAAAATAAACGAAAATATAACAAGACATGAAAACAAAAGCATTTTTCTTTATGGTTTGTATCTGGTTGCTGACAACTAACGGATTTGCCCAGAATACAATAAAAGGGGACGGGAACATCATCACGAAAGAAATTTCCATATCCGATTATGATGAGATCTCATATGTAGGAAAAGTAAACATCAAATATGAACAATCCAACGCCTCCCCCTTTTTTAAGATAACAATAGACGAGAACATACTACCCCACCTCGACATAAAGATAAAGGGCAAGACATTGATCATACAGCCCAAAAATGAAAAAAAAATATTTTAACGGAAATTCTTACGGACTCAATCTCCAACCGACCGTATGCGAGATAAAGACCAGCTCCCGTGAACTGAAAGAGATAAGTGCAGTAGGAGGCGGAGAGTTTGTAATCCAAAGCCCTCTTAAAGCCGACAAACTGGATATCAGTATTGCCGGAAGCAGCACAATAAACTTCGATAAGCAGCTGGAAGCGCGCAAAATCAACTTTAGCGTGGCTGGATCAGGAGATATCAACGCAACCCAACTGAAAGTAGACAACCTGGATTGTAGCGTGGCAGGCAGTGGTTCCATCCTGCTCAAAGGAGAGGCCGAAAGAGGAGATCTGAGCGTAGCTGGCGGTGGGATATCAGTGCTTTCGGATGTGTCCTTCGGAAAGCGGAATGCAGCGTAGCCGGTGGCGGAGACATCGAAGTACATGCGTCCGAACAACTGGATGCCAGTATAGCCGGCGGTGGCCATATACGATATGAAGGCGATCCAGAGCTAAGCAAAAGCGTCATAGGCGGAGGTTCGATCAAAAAGAATTAGTATTTCTATAAAATTCATTCTACATTTGTAACCAAAGTGCGGCAAACGCATTCCTAAGTGTAACATAAAGAAGATAGACATGAAACAAAAGGTTTACTAATGATCGCTTTCCTAATGGGAATGTTTTTCTCTACCCAGGCAGCAGATCATGTGAAAGGAAACGGAAAGCTCTCGACCAAGAAAATAACGATCGACGACTTCAATGCCATCAAGTTCGACGGGGTGATCGACTTCAACTACGAGCAGTCGGAATCTACTCCGCATATCGAAATAACTGTAGATGAAAATCTGCACCCGTACGTAAACATCGATATCCAAGACCGTGTCCTGACCGTTGGATTCAAAGGTGCGAAAGTCGACCATTTCACCAAATTCATCGTCAAGACCAACTCCAAATGGTTGAAGGAAGTAAAAGCCTCCGGCAACGCCAACTTTATGGCCAACAGCCCATTGAAAGGTGACGAGTTGAAAATCAACGCCAACTCCAACTGCCTCGTCCAGCTGAAGCAGAAAGTCGAAGTCGGCAAGCTCGACCTGAACGTGTCTGGTAGCGCCAATATGGTCGTGAATGAACTCAAAACCGACAAGTTGGAATGCAGCATTAACGGTTCCGGCACGATCAACCTAAAAGCTGGAAACGCCGAAGAAGCAGACTACACCATTACGACCGACGGTGAAATCATGGCTTTCGGGGTGGCAGTGCCCGAAGTGAACTGTAAAATCACAGGCAAAGGTTCCGCCCAGATCCATCCGACCGACAACCTGAAAGCAACAATCGTAGGTAAAGGAAATATCCGCTATAAAGGCCCGACAGCCGTACAACAGAAAGTCATCGGCAAAGGAACTGTTGAAGAAGTAAAATAAAATACGAATCGGCAAAAGAAAAGCTGGTCTACAGCCAACCTTCTTTCCTATACCATTCTATGCTTTCTTCCAGGCCACGGCGTAACGGGTAAGCCGGAACGAAGCCCAATTCATCCTGAAGCGGTGTAACATCACAAATCCAGTTACGCTGTTTCAGGATTATATATTTATCCGTATTCAATGTCATACTCTTCTTCAGCAGCTTGCCTATCCATTCGGACCCCTGGCAGGCTATATGCACCAGTCCCATTGGAATACGGGCATGCAGGACATGTTTCTTCCGCAGGATTTCCTGTATCATCCGGGCGAACGATTCATCCGTATAGACATCACCGTCCGCTACAAAATAATGGCGGTTCCGGACAGCCTCATTCTCCAAAGCAAGGAAAGCAACGGTAGCCAAATCCTTTACATATATAAAAGTAATACGCTGGGGCGTAAAGCCGACAGCAAAATCAAAACCAGACTTTACACTTTTAATCTCCATGAAGTAATCTTTCTCGCCCGGTCCATACACCCCTGTCGGACGCAGGATCACATACGGGAAATAAGACTGGTGACGCAAATAATTCTCCGCTTCCAGCTTGCTCTTTCCATAATCTGTATCGGGCAATTGAGGATCATCCAGAGAGATAGGGCGGAATGTTTTCTCGTCTCCACGCCCGTAGCTGCTCAAGCTGCTCATCAAAAGAAATTTCTCAGGCTTGCAACCCGATGCGGCAAGTGCTCGATCAAGTTGGCCGTATTCTGGGCATTGATACGATAAAAGTTTCTTTTATCAAGCGTCTTCGTCAGTCCGGCATTATGGATCACATAATCCCAAGGACCATGCTCACGGACAAAATCAGCCAACTGGGCGGTCAACGACTCACGGTCGGAATATTTCAAGTCGATAAAACGAATCCGTTCATCCTGCAAATTAACGCGGCTACTTGTCGAACGGACACCTGCCCAGGTTTCATATCCCCGGTTAAGCGCCTCCTTCACCAGGAAACCGCCAATAAAGCCACTGGCCCCCGTAATCAATATCTTTTTCATAATTGTCAATTCTTCTTAATGTAATAGGTATAATAATACAGCAACAGGCCGATCCAATTCAATACGACAATAGTCAGTATCCAAAGAATCTTCTGCCCGCGACTGATGAAAGGATTTTGCCTCACCGCAGTAATGCCGAAAATAAGAACAGCGATACCAGCAATATATCCGACTTCCGGTAGACCTATCAAACAAAGATTACTCATGTTCGTGCTTTTTCAAAACCCGGTGCGGCAAATCGCCATGTCCGATCAGCTCTATCGGGCAAGCATATTTCTCGCCCAGCCACTCTTCGGACACATCCGCTCCGGATGGTAATGTAATGTTTCGTTTACACAAGCGATGTTTTTCACCATCGCCAATACAGTCCCGATATCGTGTGAAACCAGAATGACCGCACTTTCTTTATTAATCTCGTCCAAGAGCTTATAGAAATGAGACTCGAACCGTTTGTCCACATACGAATTCGGTTCGTCTAAGATCAGCACTTGCGGACGGGAAACGATAGAACGCCCCAACAACACACGTTGCAACTGTCCGCCGGACAGTTCGCCGATTGCCCGGTTCGCCAAATCTTCCAGTCCCATTTTTCCAAGCACCTCCTCCACGCGCTGTTTCTGGCTTGCACTGTAGGAACGGAAAAGCGGCTTTTCCGAGGCCAACCCCGAAGTCACCACTTCGCGTACGGAGATCGGAAACTTCTTATCTATATTGTTCAACTGAGGAAGATAACCAATCCGTAGAGAAGGGACAGATCGTCCGTCTTCATAAAAGCGGATCACGCCGGAGACAGGCGGCAACAAGCCGAGTATAACCTTCAGCAAAGTCGTCTTCCCTCCCCCGTTCGGTCCGATAATCCCCAGGAAATCATCTTTCCAGATTGTCAGGGAAATATCCCGCAATACGGTTTTATTGCCGTAGGCAGCCGTCACATGATCTATGTCAATCAGTTTCTCCATCAGCCAATGCTTTCGCTATATGAATCAGTTCCGTATTCCAATGATAATCCAGCGGGTTGATTTTCACGAGCCGGCAACCTGTTTCCTTCGCAATCAGTTCGGCATTTTTCTGATCGAACTCCTGCTGGATAAAAACGACTTTCGCATGGTTCTCCCTTGCCGTCATCACCAATTGTTTCAATTGAGCAGGTGAAGGTTCTTTCCCATCCATTTCGATACAAAGCTGGACGAGTTCGAATTCAGCTGCAAAATAAGTCAATGCTGGATGATAGATGATAAAAGTACGGTCGTTCAGCGGATCGAGCAAACGTTTGATCTCGGCCTCTGTCTTATCGATCTCCGCCAGTAAATCGTTATAATTTTTCCAATAATACTCCGTATTCTCCTTATCCAGCTCGATAAAAGCGTTCAGTGTATTCCAGGCAACGACCCTTGCCCCTTCGATGGAACTCCATATATGCGGATCGATACCACCCGCATGGTGATGATGATGTCCGTCATCCGCTTCATGCCCCTCGTGCCGGTGCTCCCCTTCTTCCGTTTCTTTTACAAACTGCATGCCCTTCGAGACATCGAATATCTTCAAATCGGGATTATTCTCGCGAATCTTCTGCATCCATACCTGCTCGAAGCCAATATAACCGATTTGCAAATACGCTTCACTCTGTCCGATCTGCACCATTTGCTTCGGAGTAGGATCATACGTTTCCGGACTCTGCCCGGATGGAACTACACAATGGACAACAAACTTATCTCCTGCAATCCTTTCAGCAAAGAAACGTTGCGGCTCTATCGTCACCGTCACCACCTTTCCTTCCGTCAGCTTTCCGGTACATGCGGCAAGTAGCAACAGCACCGTCAACAGGATATATATTCCGGTATATTTCATCTTATTCATTATTTTGACAAGGACACAAAGATAGGAACATCCGACAAATAAAAAAGAGCTTGCTCTCAATCGAACAAACTCTTTTGTGCGGCTGAAGGGACTCGAACCCCCACGCCGTGAAGCATCAGATCCTAAGTCTGACGTGGCTACCAATTACACCACAGCCGCATTGCGTTTGCAAAGGTAAACAAATTCTGTTAATATGCAAATGTTGCCATAGGATTTAAATGAATTTTCGTTTTCACGCCAGTTTAGTATGAGATGGCCGAATCCCCCTTTGCCAGCAACAACCCTATCGCCGCCTCTATAATCGTGTCCCGTCCTTTCATGATATCCTCGCCCGTAATGGCTACCGCGGTGTCGGGATCGATTCCGAACTCCGTGTGCTGTTTGTTCACATCCAAGACCGGACAAGCTGAGAAACGGACACTCCATCCGTTCGGCAATTCCGAACTGAAAGGCAGGCCGCTGCCACCTCCCGTACGGTCACCCATGACCGTGACTTGCGGAAGGAGACGCATCACATTGACAAAATCGTTCGTAGCGCTGTAGGAATGCCGGTTGGTCAAGACGATGACCGGGCGCAACCAACGAGTGCGGTCAGACGGGGAAAGATAGACCGGATTGGGCTGGGTAAAATCGTTATGCCCGTTTCCTTTCTTATATTGCGTGTAACCCGTCAGAATCCTTTCCTCAAGGAAACGCGAGGCGATGCGGTCGGAATAGAGCATGGAACCGCCCCCATTGTCGCGCACATCGAATATCAATCCTTTGCATTCCTTGAAATGCGCAAACATATAATCGAGGTTGTTTTCACCCACGCCACTTGAAAAACTACCGTAATAGACATATCCTATCTGATCGTCCGCCAGACGCTTATACTTCATTCCCCCGGCAATCTTGTAGTCCGTACCGAGATAATTGTCCTGTATTTCTTTATAGAAGTTAGCCGGATAATCTTCATACCAAGCCCAGTAACGGGACATATCGAAAGAAGAGATCAGATTGGTATGTCCGTCTTTCACCTCGGCAAGCATTTTTCCGAGGATATCAAACAATTCATACTGGTTCATCGTGTCTTTAACAAGCAGATTATAGCGGTCATACACATCGTCCCAGTCCACATCCTTGAAGGCAAAGAAGCAGTAATTCTCGTCCATAATACGCCAAAGCGCCTCGAAATTATCACGGGGAGACGAGTTATATTTTGTCGCTTTCTCGCAACCGAAGAGAAAGAGAAAACAGAGGAAAAAGAAGAAAGGCTTCATAAATCATAAATCTTTAATAGTATGCGCTTTTGTACCGATATCGCTCGCTCTTCAACCGTTTGCCTCCGAAAGAAACAAACTCTTTCACAAGCCCGATCATAAACGAATTGGAAAGGACATGCGTCTTGATGCTGTTCACATCCGTCCGGTACATACTGTTCAGGTAGCCGACACGGACCGTAAAACTCGATACCGGAATGTCGAGCGTGAAATAATTCTTCATCGCAAACTTATTATGGAACGAACTGAATCGCACAACCCCGTCCGCACTGCCTTGCGTTAGGAAATAATAGGGTTCGCCTTTATGCACTGAGAAGAGCACACCGGCAAACGGTATCTCCGCCTGATAACGGAGCGTGAGCGGAAAATCCTTGATCCTGAAATTATAGATCGCCATGGCTGACAGATTCAAGTCGAAATCCGCCTTGCCGGAAACCGGATTGTTACTGTTACGCGTATTATAGATAAAACCACCTGAAAGACGTGCGGATGCCCCAGTCAAGACCTTTAATCCGGACAGCACTTGCGGAAAACGGTAATGATAACCCAGGCTGTAGTCCACAAATCCGGCATATTCGTTTGCCGTCTCCGCGCCGTTGCGGGTCGAACCGAACTCCACGTTGATCAGTTGCTGGCGGGACACATTATAGTCTGCCAACCGAACGATCTTCATCCGTTCATTGAGGACCCGTGCCACCCAGCCCGTATAATTAATGTCCGTACTGGGCGATAAATAGGTGTCCCTCAAATTATAACCGCCGATCCCAACCATAGTGCTCTCATTGATCGAGCGGGGTACGTCCTCTGCCTGAGCGGTTGCCGGGAAAGGGAGGCAAAAGAAGAGAAGGCAGAGGGAATTAACAATTAATAGTTGACGTTTAACAGTTGCCACCTTAATCATTCGTTTTTAATTATTCATTCTCAAAAAAGCTTCATTTGCCCAGTAATCTCATCAATAATATCCGAGTTACTCTTATCGGCATCCGGATCGAGATCCGGATCCTCTCCATCGTCGTCATTCTGCTCCTGCGGTTGTTCCGCCGGAGCAAAACGGACGGGATCGAGTTCGTTGATCGTCTCTATATCAAAAGTCGAAATACGTTTTCCTTTCGCTTTGAATCCTTTCACGGCAATGAATTCTTCCGCATCCAACACCAGCGGTTCACGGAAAGCGTCATGCCCGCCAAACACTGCCTCGATTCGCGGATAGGCCTCGTCGGTAAGCAACATCAGGCGGCTTTTCGGGTTCTCGCCGAGAAAATTCTGCTTGCGGCTTCCAGCCTCCAGCTGGAAACGTTTCAGGTAGTAATACTTCTGGTCGGCATCGTAAAGGGCTGCCGTCCAAACCTTATTCGCATCATACTTCTCAATATTCAATATATCAGGTTCGTAATGATTGCTCAAATCGAAATTGGTCGTATAGAAATCGCCATTCTGAAGGATCACCAGGATCAGATCGTCACTCTGGAACTCGCCCAACTCTTCTCCACGCCCGTCATAATTCAGGCGTAACACATCACGGTCAAACCAAACCATACGGCCTCCTAGTGTCGAACTCCCTTTCTGCTTCAGGCTGATCTTATGCACATCCGCCTTTGTCAGGATATTCCCCATCGAACCGCGTCCTTTGATCGCGATCGTACTGAAATCCTTTTCGAACACCAACAACTTCTGGCGGGGTTTCGGCTTCAGGATCACTTTCACCGTCTCGGCTTCGCCATTGGTATTGGCGCTGAAATAAAGGATACGCGAACCTTCCGTTCCCTTGGTAATGTCATACTCTTTATCACGTGTCACACCTGTTACGGCAAAACGCTTGATATAATTATAACCCACCTTTCCATCTCGGTAGATCACATTATAGATCGTGCGGTTATCATTCCGCTTGAACACATTCAGGTAAAGGATATCCCTTCCGACGAACATTTTCTCGCTCACTTTCACAACCTTGTATGTACCGTTGCGATAGAAAAGAATAATATCGTCGATGTCGGAACAGTTGCAGACAAATTCATCCTTCTTCAAACCTGTCCCGATAAATCCTTCGGCACGGTTGATATACAGTTTCTCATTCGCCTCAACCACTTTGGTCGCCTCGATCGTGTCGAAGTTGCGCACCTCGGTCATACGTGGATAGTTCTTGCCGTATTTTTCTTTCAGCATCATGAACCAGTCAGCCGTATAATCGACGATATGCGCCAGATGATCGTCGATCTTGGCAATATCTTCCTTATATTGGGCAATAGTCGCATTACACTTGTCCGTATTAAACTTGAGGATACGTCCCATCTTAATCTCCATCAGTTTCAGGATATCTTCGCGAGTCACTTCGCGGATAAAGTGCGGTTTGAACAGATCGAGACGTTGGTCGATATGAGCAATCGCCTCGTCCATATCTTTCGCCTCCTCAAATTCCTTGTCTTTATAAATACGTTCTTCGATGAATATCTTTTCCAGGGAGGCAAAGAAGAGCGATTCTTCCAGTTCCCCTTTCTGTATCTCCAGTTCGGTACGGAGCAGATGCAGCGTGTCGTCAGTCGAATGTTTCAGCACATCGCTTACCGTCAGGAAGTGCGGCTTGTTGTCCATAATGACACAACAGTTCGGTGAAATGCTGATCTCGCAATCCGTGAAAGCATACAACGCGTCGATCGTCTTGTCGGAAGATACACCCGGAGCCAGATGCACGAGGATCTCCACGTTACGAGCCGTATTATCATCCACTTTCTTGATCTTGATCTTTCCCTTATCGTTTGCTTTCAAGATCGATTCGATCAAAGTAGAGGTTGTTTTTCCATAAGGGATCTCGCTGATGACAAGCGTCTTGTTGTCCAGTTTCGTAATCTTGGCACGTACTTTTACGGAACCTCCACGTTCGCCGTCATTATATTTTGAGACATCAATATACCCGCCAGTCTGGAAATCGGGATACAGGGTAAACTCTTCCCCCCGCAGATAAGCGACGGAGGCATCCAAAAGTTCGTTGAAATTATGCGGCAATATTTTGGAAGAAAGCCCTACGGCAATACCTTCCACACCTTGCGCCAGCAGCAAAGGAAACTTGACGGGAAGCGTCACCGGTTCCTTGTTCCGTCCGTCGTAGGAAAGTTGCCAGAGAGTCGTTTTCGGATTGAAGACCGTTTCCAGCGCAAACTTGGAGAGGCGCGCCTCTATATAACGCGGAGCCGCAGCACCGTCACCGGTGAGGATATTACCCCAGTTTCCCTGGCAGTCGATCAACAGGTCTTTCTGTCCGAGTTGTACCAGTGCATCACCGATAGAAGCATCGCCGTGCGGATGGAATTGCATGGTATGTCCGACAATATTCGCCACCTTGTTGTAGCGTCCGTCGTCCAACCGCTTCATTGAGTGCAAAATTCGACGTTGTACGGGTTTCAGCCCGTCGTTGATATGCGGAACGGCACGCTCCAAAATCACATAGGAGGCATAATCGAGGAACCAATCCTGATACATACCCGACAAATGATAAGACACCCGGCTTTCCGATTTGCCCGGTATCTTATATTCCGAATGTGTCTCCTGGCTTACTTCTGTTTCGACAGTCTCATTCCTGTTTTCATCAGCAGCCAGTTGTCCTTCCGTATCTTTTATTTTTCCGTTTTCGTCCTGTTCAGTAATATCTTCTGGTCTCATATATCTCTATCCAAATCTTTTGCATCATCCCGGGCTCTGCGGTAATTGCTCATAAGCCATAATAGGCTGTAAATATACGAAATATTGCCGAAATAATAAAAAGAACAAGACAAGGCCTGCAAAAATTCATTATTTGGAAGTATTCATCACGCCAGTATCCGTATCCTGATTCCAGATTTTCTTTCCACCACTCTGATAGTTCCGTCCAAACGGGAAATTCCAGGTTTCATTAATCCGCTTGTAGTTATCGACAAACGGGTTGCCCATTCCCACACCGACAGTGATTCGCTTATGTTTGTACATAACGGACAACATATACAGGTTTTCCCGACTGGGCATAACAACAACCGGTCACATATAATATTTCATCCTTCTTCCATAATACCGTATTTTCTCTTCCAACACATCCCTAACCCAATTCTTCTGCATCCCAGCCAGTACAAACGCATAGGGCAAACGCGGCAGTAAAAGAGATTCGACAACTTCATTGATCAGGAAAAGAGGCTACCTGTTTTTCACAAGAGACAAGCTGCCAGAGCAAACAATAACGAACATATATAGAAAATATCTTTCATGCGATAAACAAAATCAATTTACAGTAAAGTCATCAAAGCCCGGCATTTATTATTTTTGCATCCGTAACGATAAAAAGAAAACGATGAAAATATTGATTCTTTGCTCCGACAACAGCTGCCTTAGCCAAATGGCGCAAGGCTGGTTGCAATCATTCGACAAATCACTCACAGTCTGTTCCGCCGGAATCAGTCCGGCCATAGAGGTGCATCCGCTCGCCGTCCAGACACTGGCATCCTCCGGCATCGATATCAGCCATCATAAACCAGAAGCTGTAGAAGAATATATAGATGAACCTTGGGACTATGTAATCACCGTCAGCAGAGATGCGGAAGAAAACTGTCCTGCTTTCACAGGAAAAGTACGCAACCTGATACACAGCAATTTCCACAACCCGACACGTGCGAAAGGCACGCCTGAATCCATTGCTAATGAATTTCGTCGGATCAGCAACCAAATCAAAATGAAAATGTACGACCTGTACTGCGACGAAATACAAAACGGCGGATACGGACCGACTTGTACCTGTGGCGCGAACCGGTTTTGCAGATGCAATTAGCAACCTTTGGAGCCCTTCTGCTCGATATCCCGTTTCCGCTTCAAAGCCTCCAAGAAGTAATAGTCGGCATAGTTCAACGGGACATCTATTTCTCCATTATGCGGAATGCTTCCGACACAATGCATCAGCAAGAAGTTTCCATTCGTTCCCAATTCAGCCCGGTAAGTCGGAGAAGCCAGACTTTCCATGATCCGGTCGGCATACGCCTTATACGTTTGCGGTTCAGGCACATCCACCGTACTGATCTCATACAAAGCGGAGGCGATACAAGCGGCAGCTGAAGCATCCCGGTAATCGTTAGGAATGTTCGGGGCATCCATATCCCAATAGAACACAAGGTCTTCAGGCGTATTCTTATGATTGAACATAAAACGAACCGCTTTTAAAGCCTGATCGAGATATTTCCGGTCTCCGGTTTCTCGATAACACAGCGTCAGACCGTAAATACCCCAAGCTTGTCCACGGCTCCACGCCGATTCGTGCGCATATCCCTGTGCCGTATGGCGATTGCGTACGGAACCGTCTTTCATACTGTAATCCACCACATGATAGCAACTGCCATCCGGACGATATTGTTCTTTCATAGTGCGGTCGACGTGCGAAACGGCAACCTTATAGAAAGTTGAGTCGCCGGACAACCGTGTAGCGGCAAACAACAGCTCGAGGTTCATCATATTATCGATAATCACCGGGCACTCCCAACCCCTTTCCGAAATCCATCCTCTATCCACATCCCACGACTGGATAATCCCTGCCACCGGACGGAAGCGGGTGGACAAGGAACGGGCAGCCTCAACAATCACCTCCTTATATTCTGGATCGCCCGTCAGACGCAAACCGTTCCCAAAACTGCAATAGATCATAAAACCGACATCATGGTTCCACTTGATGTTTTTGGCATCTTTCACCGCTTCCGTATATTTTTGTGCAAGAGGCAACAGGCTCTTATCTCCTGTCAACTCATACAAATACCAAACCGAACCGGGGAAAAAACCACTGCGCCAATCCGCCAAGTTACAATAATAAACAGAACCGTCCGGGTTCAGCGTAGTCGGATTCATAAACTTACCGCTCGCCTCGATCAGTTCAATCTCTTTTCCTATCTGTTTACGGGCAAACTCTACGTTCTCTTCAACAAACCCGTCTCCTGTCCCCCCGCAGGAAATCAACGCAACACTGAGTGCCATGCCCATTAAATACTTCACTTTTACCATATTTATTATTATTTATTTTTAATGTAACTACTCTTCTATTCTCCCGATAGGAGAACTTTAATCACTTGTACAGGCTCACCTGATACCGATGCCGATAGAATCGTATATCCCTCTATCGGCTTCTCTGCTTCCGTTCCTCTTTTTGCCGCCCTTGCCGTAAAAAAGGCATCGACAGGCGAAACAATCTTCAAGGAAAAAGATTTACCGTCTTTCTTGAGAACGGCAGTATTTCCTTTGCATTCGACGTTTGCCGAAGTTATTACGGACCATTGTACCGACTGAAGCGGGTTCTGTAACCCTATGCTGTCCGTAACCAGTATACGGACATCGTCGAGCATACGGAATGTCCGATAGACAAAACGACTTTGTCCGGCATAAGTCGTGCTCATATCCATTGTGACAAAAGGTTGGGCAGCCTTGTTATCCAGTCGATCAATCTCGCCTGTCCCGGCCGAGTTTTGCAGTCTATGGTCAATCGATAGCGTATTGTGGCTGAAGTTCGAGTTCCTGAAATATGTCCAGCGTTGCCCGTCCGGCTTGTAATCCCAGAACCCGGGCAGGCCATAGTTATCGCTCCCCAAATCGTCCGTCCACCTTATCCCGTTCGTCTCAATAATAAAGGTTCCGATATCCAGCTGCTGGTGCGCCATATCCGGATCTCCAGTTTTAGCAATCAGATAGAGGCTATTAGGAATATTCCGATTTCCGTTGAACACGATAATATCATTGATACCTTCGTACACCTTCAATTTCGGTAAGGCATCAGCAGGAGAAGAGGCCGTATCGTACCAAGGAATGGACAGAAAATAGAATCTGAAATAATTCCCGCTCTGTACCGTCTTTGACAAGATATCCCGATAAAATGCCGCTACTTCCGGCTGGTTGAAAGCCCGACTGAAATAAAAGTAAATAGGTTCTGCCGCAGGAGCCGTACTGCCGGAATTGGCAAAATTAAATATCTTGCCAGAAGGGCTTGTACTATGCATATAATACAGGACGCTTTTGTCCACTCCCACCATTTCCGAAATCCCGAAGTCCTCTCCAAGATTATCATTCAGCGCTTTCAGCAAAAGAGATAGGTACATGTTCGTATATCCCAATAAGCGGGTCCCTCATAGCAAACACCGTCCGGTGCAAAATGCTTTAGGCAATTCGGGATATACCTGACCGCTTCACCAATGATATGTTTAGCCAATTCCGGATAATGCTCTTCAATGGCCAAAGCGCCCAATACCATTCCGGTATTGCATACTACATTCCAATTCGTTTCACGTTTCGCCCAAGAATCCGCATTTCCGGTTTTATATTCCTCAACGACAAGATCCAATGCCTTTGTTTTAATCGAATGAACAACCAGCTGTCTGGTCGAAGGGGCCAATACATCATACAGCCAGTCGTAACCAATGGCTACAGCCGTCGTCATTTCCGCCACATCCAAGTAATGAACAGGGTCCCAGTCCGAGAAATTGCAAACATGAATCAACTCTCTCTCCGCCTTCTCCGCAAAACGTCTGTCTCCACTCAATCGGTAGGCCAGAGCCAAGTTGACCATCCGGTAAACCTGTTCACGGCTGACAGGCAATATGTCTTTCGTGTTTTTTATTTTTCTTCGAGGATCTTCCTGGGGAGGAACCAACAACAAACGTTCAGCCTCCCTCATCAGGCTGGCGCGCAAGCTATCTAATAGAGGTTCAGTTCCAAATAAATCACGAACCCGCTGTTCCTCTTGCTTGCTGAAAAGCAACCTAGGATGCTGGCACAACTCTTTTCCGGGTTGTCGGATTGCGAGATTCTGCCCCTCCACCGCAAACGAGAGCAACAGTAAAAATAAACCTATTAAATTAATCAATCTCATAAACACATTAAGTTAAAGGGATTTTCAATGATCCAAATAAAAGAGACACAGTGTTCACAAAGCCTTCTTATATACTAATCAGAGCTCCGCGACTCTGTGTCTCCATATTACTATATCAAACTTAACACAACTGCTTAATCAATCAAGGCTACCAACCCGGATTCTGTGTCAACTCCTTATTCCGTTCCCGTTCCACACCAGGGATAGGCCAAAGCATATCACGTTCGGTAAACAAATGGGTATAGATCGCTCGCCATAGATATTGACAGCATCCACGTTATTGAGCGTTTTGTGGGCAATCTCATATCCCCAACGACGCAAATCACTGAAACGAAGACCTTCCCCGGCAAACTCAACAGCACGTTCTTTGCGTATCCGTTCAGCCATCTGTTCTTTATTGCTAACAACCATCCATGCGGGACCGGAGTTCAATCCCGGCATGCCGACACGTGCGCGCACCTTGTTGAATTCGGTCACGGCTTTATCTAACTGCCCCGCTTCGTTGTAGGCCTCGGAAAGCATCAAGAGAACGTCGGCAAAGCGGATCAAGGGGAAAGCGAACGGTGTATGCAAACGGTTACTGATCGCACCGCCCTGGTCTCCTTCGGTCACGACTTCCGATAGAGATAAGATACCCAACCTGCATTGTTCTGGATCGTACCGCCATTGGCATTTCCTGCCAGATTGTGATCCAGAGCGAAGATCAAATCCACGTTGGTTGTTCGGCCAATATTCCCCATATAGTGTGAATAAGGAACGATCACAGTGGCCATCAGGCGTGGATCACGACAGGTATAGGCACTTAGTATCTTGCTGTATCCGCCTCACGAAGTCCTACTATCGTTCCAGACCCATCCATCTCGACACTGAGGAGCTCCTTGCGCTGTTCGGGGGTCATAGCATTATAACCGGGGAAAATCTCATCCCAATTGAAGGGGCGACCATCTTTGAACTCATACATATCCACCAATTGTGTGGAAGGAACAGTATTGTTCCAGCAGCTCCCATAAGCGCCACGACAACCCATCAAAGCCTGTATCTGCATACCATACTCAGTTCCGACACCACTCTTGTTCTGGATAGAGAAGACCGTTTCTGGGCTCTTAGCCCCGTTATAGAGTTTAAAAACACGAGCGTAATCATCGTCAAGAGCATAGCCATAATTATTGGACTTGTTATAGACGATTTCTTCAAAATCGTTGATGGCAGACTGCCACTCTTTGTCGTAAAGATGCACTTTTCCACGAAGGGCATAGGCAGCACCTTTAGTAGCACGACCATATTCGCTGGCAGCATGTTCGACAGGGAGGTATTTGATCGCCTCGTCCAAATCTTCTAAAATATGAGCACGTACCTCTTCGAGGCTGCTTCTCGGTTGTTTCAAATTCATAAACTCTTCGTTGACATTAGTCGACTCATCATAGTAGGGGACCCCACCGAAAAGGTCTGTCAAGGAAAAGTAGAACATCGCACGAAGGAATTTAGCTTCCGCCACATACTCATTAATCTGTTCGTCCGTGATAATACCTCTCATTCCTTTTACTGAACGTATAAAAGTGTTGACACGATGTATACCATCGTAGAAGGTCTGCCAATGGGCTTGTATCGTTCCATCACGATCGGTATAGGTAGCCAGAAACATCATATAATAGTTATATCCGTAAGCGATATCTCCCAAATGGTCGAAGCAGAACTGGTAACCGTATGCCTCGTTTAGGCGTAGCATACCATAGATTCCCATCAACCTTGATGAGCGTGATCGCCGGTCTTGTAAAATGTTCCTTCGTTGACTTTGTCTCCCGGATAGGTTTCCAAATCATAGCAACCGGTGAACGTCATGGCAGCTAAAAGCATTGTTGCCAAATAGATTATGATCTTTTTCATGTCTTCAACTATTTAAAATGTAAGGTTTAAACCAAATGTTGTTAATCGCATAGTCGGATATTTCGTGCCAGACACCTCAGGATCCAGTCCCTTATATCCCGTAAAGGTCAAAGCATTGTCGATGCTGACATATAAACGGAAGTTGTCGATCAAGAGTTTTTGCGAGAGATGTTTCGGAACCGTATATCCCAACTGGACATTTTTTACTCTCAAATAAGATTTGTCCTGTACCCAAAAGTCGCTTGCCACCCGGTTCCGTCCGTCGGTATAGTCCAAGAGGCGCGGATAAGTGGCATCCGTACGTCCCGGATACCAACGTCCATCTGCAATAGTCTTGTTGATTTGATTACCCCGGCGCACTTGAGGCCAATAGCTGGCGCCATCTAATCCGCTCCAATATGTTTTCAATCCGGTAGCACCTTGCAAAATACAACTGAAATCCCAGCCTTTCCAATTGGCACCGAAATTAAACCCGAAAGTGAATGTCGGGTTGGTTCCATTACCGACTTTGATCTTATCGTTATCAGTGATGCATCCGTCTCCGTCAATATCTTTATATAAGAAATCTCCATATTCCGGTTTCTTATATTGTTTGAAGGCATCCGGATTATTCGCTTCCATCGCTTCCACTATTGCCATATCTTCTTCCGTCTGGATAATCCGGTCGACCGAAAGTACATATTGGACATTGATCGGTTCGCCTTCCAGGATCATATTGGTTCCATTCAGAGACATTTCATCCCCTTTGAACTTCGTCACTTTATTTTTGACGAATGAAAAATTTCCTCCAACAAAATAATTAACAGAACCGACTTTATCATTCCAGTTCAAACTCAATTCGACACCCCGGTTGCGAACTTCAGCCGCGTTGGATTTAGGAACGGTAGCATTACCATGTACCAATGGAGCCGGCAATTCGATCAAAATTCCCTTGGTGTTTTTGACAAAAGCATCGATGGTTCCACTCAATTTAGAGAACAGTGCAAAGTCCACACCAAAGTTAGTGACATAAGAAGTTTCCCAAGTCAACGCCGCATTAGAAAGAGCGCGTTGCGCCATACCGATCTGCAAAGCGTCGTTTAAGACATAATTAGAAGCCTGATAATATAACTGATAGTCATAGTTGCCTACGGCATTATTTCCCAACGAACCATATGAGGCACGAAGCTTCAACTGGTTAAGCCATGAGATATCTTTCATGAAAGCTTCCTGTTCCATACGCCAGCCCAACGAGAAAGAAGGAAAATAGCCCCAACGATATTTCTTGGCAAAGCGGGAAGAGGCGTCGGCACGAAGATTGGCTTCCAACAAATATTTTTCGTCCCAGTTCAAATTGACCCGACCAAAAAATGAACGCATAGCCCAATTGGAATAGGTTCCGGTTGCCGTAGCATTGGCAGTGGCAGCATTCAACTCCGTCAATTCAGATGAGGTCAAATTTTCTTTGGAAGCTTCAAACCAGTTGTTACGGTAAGCTTCCTGACTAGCACCGACCGTTGCCTGAATGTTCAACCGATCGATATCTGTTTCATATCTGACCAACCCGTCCATATTGTTACGGACAGTCTTATTGTTGCGGTTGATAACCTTCGAAACTCCGGTTCCGGCAATCTGCAACGTATTGTCATACAAGTTCCACAAATCATGAAAAACAGGCTGTTGGTACAGGAACTGGTCGGAAAAGGCATACGTATAAGACCCTTCGATTGTCAAACCTTTAAACGGTCTCAGCTGGGCATAAAAACGAGAAACGATGTTATTGGTCGTGCGATTTCCTTTGACGTCGTTCAACATCTTCAAGACATTGTTGGAGCTACTCTGCGGGTCATCTTCCGAGTTGTTTACACCTCCATACCGACCATCAGGCGCCTGATAGCAGATACCCGGTGTGGTAGCTTGCATATAGGTATAGAAATTGTCATTCGATTCTGTCTTCAACAACCCTAACTCCTCTTTTCCACGCGTACCGTAAGCATTGACACCAATAGTAAACCAATCTTTGACTTCCGCGTCCAAATTGACACGGGCACTATAACGTTCATACCCGGAATTTTCCATAATACCGGGATTGTTCATATAATTACCGGATATATAATAGTGAATCTTGTCAGATCCTCCGTTGATATTGATTGTATGGTTCTGCATCCATCCGGTCTGAAATAGAGCGTCCTGCCAGTCAGAGTTCGGATATTTGACAGGATCACTGTCACCGGCAGCCCGCCATTCGTCGATTTTCTCTTGGCTGAAGATCGCGGGGAGGCCGCTGTTAAGTTGCCCTTCATTATACAATTCCATATAATCGGCATAATTGGAGACCAAGTCGATACGGTTCGCCACTTTCTGCATCGTGACGTAACCGTTATAAGATATTTTCGCTTCACCCGATTTCCCCCTACGGGTAGTGATCAGAATGACACCGTTTGCCGCACGAGAACCATAAATAGCAGACGAAGCGGCATCCTTCAACACCGAAATGCTTTCTACGTCTTGTGGATTGATATTATTCATGCTGGCTTCCACTCCGTCAATGATTACTAACGGATTGGAATCATTTAACGTACCCTGCCCACGTACACGGATCGTTGCCCCATCGTTACCGGGACGTCCACCATTACCGGCTGTTACAGAAACACCGGGAGCCATACCGGCAAGTCCAGCGGAGAGAGAAGTGATCGGGCGGCTATCGACCATCTTGCTCATATCGACAGAAGCGACCGCACCGGTCATATTTACCTTCTTTTGCGTACCATATCCTACAACTACTACTTCATCCAAAGCCTGTGAATCTTCTTTCAGCAGAACCGTGAAAGAACTCTTCCCGTTCACCGGAATCGCCTGGTCTATATAACCGATATAGGAAATGATCAGCACAGCATTCGAAGATACCTGCAAAGAGAAACGGCCTTCCATGTCCGTAACCGTCCCGTTGGTAGTTCCTTTTTCCACTACGTTGGCGCCGACCACCGGGCCGAGCGCATCCTTCACTACTCCCGTAATCGTCACTTTCTTTTGCAAAGGCAATGCCGCAGCGTGTTTTTCCGTCACTTCCTCCCCTGCACTAACCGGATTGGCCTGAGTAACTCCTGTCGACAAGAATAGTGTGGCCATTCCTGCAAACATCGTTTTCCTAAAAAAAGGAATGTTTAAATCATTCATCATTAATAGGTAGATTTAGATTAATAAATTTTGATAAACTCTGGAGGCAAATGTAGCCGGGCATAAAAAAACAGATCTATACAAAACGTCCGTTTCTTATATACACACAGTCCAAATAGAAGATTTAACTATTTGAATATAAACGATTAGAAATTTCATCTAGTTTCTACTGCTCTTTCTTCCTGAATTGGGCAGGCGATACTCCGAACTTCGCCTTAAAGCATCTGCTGAAGTATATGGTCGAGGCAAATCCTAACCGGTCCGATATTTCATTCACCAATAAATCCGGCCGTTCCTGCAACAGGGTTGCCGCACGGTTGATACGTCGGTTTTGTATAAATTCACTGGGAGTCATTCCGGTCAAGTTTTTGACTTTTATAAAAAACGAACTACGCCCCATATTCAACTCGCGGGCAAGAGCATTGACATCAAAGTCCGGTTCTCCCATCCGCAGATCGACGATCTCCGCAATCCGGTTCAAAAGTTGTTGGTCCAGTGAAGTCGTAGCCAGCAACTGTACATCAAAGTCAACTTGCTTAGTCAACCGGGACTTCAACAACAAACGGTTCCGGATCAGATTATTGCAACGCATCAACAATACTTTTGCATGGAAAGGCTTGCTGATATAATCATCCGCTCCCTGTTGAAATCCTTCTATGTTATATTCGATAGAATCGAGAGCCGTCAACAAAACGACCGGAATATGGCACAATTCGATATTATTCTTGATTTTCATACACATCTCCATACCACTCATCAAGGGCATCATGACATCGCTGACAATCAAATCCGGTTTTTCCTCATTCGCCTTCCTCAATCCTTCCTCCCCATTTCCGGCTAATATAACCTGGTAGAAAGGAGAAAAAAGCGTATTTAAAATCTGTAACAGCTCTTCATTGTCTTCAACAATCAGAACTTTATAGGAGCCAGCCTTTAAACTAGGAAAAGTTTTATCCATTTCTTCATATTCTTCGGAAGAAATGGAATCTGGCAAAAAATTTCCTTTAATCATCGGTTCATCCGGGCTTTCCAGAAGAATCGCATTCTTATCATTTTCAAAATGGTTTTTTCCCTTCAACAGCGTGACCGTAAATATCGTCCCATAACCGACCTGGCTCTGTACGGCGATATCTCCATGATGAAGATAAATGATATTCTTGCTTAAAGCCAGTCCAAGCCCTGTACCAGGGTTGGCTCCCGCTACTTGCTTCCCGTTTTCGGCCTGATAGAAACGGTCAAAGATATGCGAGACGTCATCCGGCGAAAGTCCGATCCCTGTATCGATCACTTTTATACGGACCTCATTTCCATCCGAGGACACATGCAATTCTATCGCACCTCCCTGCTTCGTATATTTAAAAGCGTTTGACAAAAGATTGTAAAACACCTTCTGCAACTGATTGGAATCAAACCATAACAACAGATTCTCCTCTGCATGATGAAAATCAAATGTAATGGATTGCTGGGCCGCCAGTTCGCAATAGGAAAGATAAATATCTTTCAGAAATGGAATCAGGTTCTGTTCGCAAACATGCAACGAGACATAATTCTGCTCTAACTTCCGAAATTCCAACAGTTCGGAAATCATATTCCGCATCCGGTTGGCATTCTTGCTGATCTTAATAATCCGGTTATACAAGGTCGGAGGAAGGGATGAACTCTGAAAAAGCATATCTATCTGACTGATAATAAGCGTCAACGGCGTCCGAAACTCATGGCTGATATTGGTAAAGAAGCGCAGTTTCGCCTGGTTCAACTCCTCGTTACGCTCTTTCTCTTCCCGTTCCTTTTCAAGAGACAGCGTCAATTTACGCCGGGCATTTAGAATCCGTACCGTCAGATAAGTGATCGTAAAAGCAGTCAGGACATATAATGTCCACGCCCAACCCGTTTTATACCAGGGTTGGGCAATCTGGATATCCAGAGATATTTCACGATGGTTCATCAAGTGCCGGGACAGATTCTTTTCACGGACCAGCAATGTATATTTACCGGGGTCCAGGTTCGTATAATAAATACTGGAAGAAGAAGTGGAAACCCAATCATCGTCAAAACCGACTAATCGGTATTGATATTCATTATTTTTTTGGATATCGATATAATTAGTTGTGGCAAAATTTATAATCAGGTTGTTTTGCTTGTAGTTCAACCGGATCGATTTGCTAAAAGGAAAAGCCTCCTCCAATATGCCTCCCGAAACGGCTCCCGGATAGATTCTCTTATTATGAATATACAGCTCTGAAAAATATAAGGAATAATTCTTTTCCATCTTATCGAGATCTTCCCGGTAAAAAGAGGTCAGTCCGTCATTCCCTCCAACAAAGAGTTCATTATTCCGACACACCAGAATGCCGCAGCCATCCGCAATGGATGTGATTGGTAAGTTCGCCCCTAGCGTCGCAAACCGGGTATTCCCGCTGAAAGGATTCAGAAAAGTAACCCCTTTATCACTGGTTACCAGCAACTCTTCCGAATTGGTCTCTGTTACATTGTAACAATAATTGCTCAATAAATGTCCGCTTTCTTGCGAATAATGGATAAAAGAATCGGTCTGTTTGTCATACCGATACAGGCCACCTCCCAAAACCACGAAATAGATATCCCCGCGCGGGTAGTCATGATCCGTTTAGGTTCGAACTGGATTCCATAACGGGGCAAAGCATAATGTTTCTGATTATCCGGATGAGCCAGCTCCATCTTGTATAAAGAAGTCCCAATCAAAATCCATAGATTCTCTTCCCTATCGATCGTAAAGCTTTGAGCATTTCTGCATATCCATTGGAACCGATCCGTATCAAGATCCATGACAAAAGTTCCGTTCATCGCGCTTACATACAGCTTATCGTTATGAATCATCGTATGGAAGATAATACCGTCCGGTTTTATGTCTCCTTCCCTGTAATCATTCAAGTAGTTATGAAAAATACCGGTCTTTATATCGTAGCGGGTAAGCCCTCCATGATGCGTGCCGATATACAGACGGTTCCGCTTTCCATCATACGCAATGCATTTCAGGTTATTCTGCAATACGGAATTACGGTGACCTGCAGTGAAATATTTAAAGGTTCGTGTTTTACGATCCATGAAGTTCAATCCTCCCCCTTCAGTACAAATCCAGATGTTTCCTTCTTTATCTTCCGCCAGATTCCCGACAAACGAATAATTCAGGCATTCCTTCCGCAAAGGGTTATCCGTATAATGAGCGAATATTTCCCTTTCCGCATTAAAATAGTTCACACCTCCATAATAGGTTCCTACCCATATGGTTTCCTGTGCATCTATATAAACAGAGAAAACAGAAGAATGTGACAGGCTACCTGGCAAATGATCCTGTTGATATACTGTAAACTGATCCGTGTAAGGGTTATATTTATGCAGTCCCATAAAAGTGCCGAACCAGATATTCCCAAACCGATCTTCAGCAAAGCTCCGTATTTGACTATTCTTTATATGAAAAGGTGCAGAATTACTTTCCGAATACCAGGTGATCCTTTCGTCTTGCGTGATCCTGTATAAACCACCGGTACGGCAACCGGCCCATATCTCGCCAGTAGAACTTTCAAATAAGCGATAAAATTCAGGTCCTTCAATCAGACAACGGACTTTTTTATCCTCTTCAATTACATACAGGCCTTCATAAGTCCCGATCCAAATCTTCTTCCCCGAGATCAGCAGGCTGGATATACCAGGGGTGTTTGTCTTCGCATAAAGTTGCAGACTATCTCCTTTTTCATCATACCGGCAAACCATATCATCGTACCCCGTCCATATATCACCATCGACCGAGGTAACCGTTTTCGCATTACAACCACCAACAACACAAAATTTCTCTTCCCGTATATCATACCTCACCAACGAATCGCAAGTCCTAAAGAAAATATCCCCTTGCCTGTTTCCAGTAAGATGATCACATTCATGTCCGAGTAAAACATTTATAGAGCTTTCCGGATCCAGATTCTCCCAGCCTTTATACACCCGCATCCGTTCCCCGTCATAGATACTGACACCTTCGCGTGTACCGAACCACATACGTCCCAAGCAATCTTGATAAATCGACATCACAGAGACTTGCGATAAGCCGTCACTCATGCCAAGATGTTTAAAATAAACTGGATAGACTACTTGATGTATGAATACAAAACACAACAACAGTAACAGTTTTTTCATATCTTATTTATATAAACTGAAAAATAGTTTTCTCATTCCTCAACACAAAGATATAGAAAATGAAAGCAAATAACAACGGATCTTATCCTACAAGTTTTTGGTTCTTCGTCACTTTCGGGGCAGGTCATGTGTTAAAGCTAGTAAGTTTATTGCCTAGCAAGGTAATGCTTGCCCTGTTGAACATTTCTGATCCCAAAGGCCAGTTCATCTACATACTTGAGGATGCTTTTTGCTGTGGTGACATATGGTCCCTGCCTGTATGGCCACGCATCAACTTGCATATGACAAACGGATGCACATTCAGACCTTTCAGATATTTTTTCAGGTTTTCTTCACCCCGCCCCGAAAGGAGTGTGATGGCTTATGGGTGATCTGATCCACTATCACAGTCCCGTAAATGTGCCTTTTTTCTGTGCATAGTCATCAAGACCGATACAGGCCGGGCCGGCCCCCCTTTATGACGGACATTGGCACATCTCAGGCAAGAAGATTGGCTGCAGACGATGTTTTGTTCATGCAGCAGATTACCGGCGATACGGGAAGTGGTCTTCAAGGATATGCTCCGGATGCGTTCCTCCACTTTCCGGGTATTTCGCGCGTGCGAAGAAGCAGCGGGAGAGAGGGGGCTGAAGACTTTTCTTTGACACGCGGTATTTCTGCAGCGGAACTTACGCACATTGACCATAAGCGTAAGCGGATGCCCCGCTATTTCAAGCCCTTGCAGAACATAGATAATGGCCCTTCACATGATTACTAAACTGACCGCAGACCGGACAGCAGACTCCTTAATGCGTACCGGACAATGTTACATAATAAAATGTGTATGGATTGTGAACTGTTCCGTTATTTAAACTATTGATTTGTAAATTTTATCAATTTGGGAATTGAGTTTCCTGACTATCTCTCTCAAATTCTATTCTGGATACTGAATTCCGAAATGGTCAATAGGGAATGTATGCATGAAAAGGCAAAAACAATTTATTTTGTAATATGCACACTGAATATACAATAGGCATTTCTCTTCCAATCTTATTTTTCATGTGGGATAATTTAAAAGAGGTATTATGTTCATTGTCTATGCCCTTGCTTATTTGAGTGATATAGAATTATGTTATGTGCAGATTAGAATTAAAATGTCTGAGAGAATATATAATATTAGAAAGTGGTATTGTTTTTAACGAGCAAAGTTAAAGTCAAGAATCATAGTTCTATGGGAACTATGTCTTTATGGATATTTCATGTCTGGGTCAAAGATATGATTTTTTTTATTTCGTTACACGTTTTTACGAGAAAAATCACATTGATCTTATTTTTAACAGTTGAATTGTAAAATTCTTAGCGATTATTGGATAATACTATCAGCGATAATCAGGCTATAAGCCTGATTATCGCTATGTCGATTGCAAAAGTTTTAAATTTATCACAGGTCATATTTTAGAAAATGCCATAGTTCCCATAGGACTATGTTGATTGTTGGTATTCCGACAAGTTATTCTAAAGAGTGATGTTATTGTAATGCAGATATAAATCTAATAATTCAAATTTATGAACAACGCTTTACTGAAAGACAATCTTGCTGCAAGAGCAGTGGATTCTCAGACGCGGAAGGTGTTTTCAAGGTCCGGTCTTATAGCTGGATTATGTTTATCTTCCCTCGTTTCTTCGTATGCTATTCCAGGTGGAGTGGATGCAACGAAAGCAAAGAATGAAAGTGTTATGATCACTCAACAGGCTAAAAGGGTGTCGGGGGTTGTAACGGATAGTGCCGGAGAACCTATACCTGGTGCTAATGTCGTGCAGAAAGAAACCACAAATGGTACAGTTACCGATATGAACGGTAAGTATACCTTGGATGTACCTAACAATGCAACTTTGGTTATTTCTTTTATTGGTTATACTACGAAAGAAATTAAAGTAGGTAGCCAGTCTGTGTTGAATGTCAGTTTAGTAGAAGAGGCAATCGGTCTGAATGAGGTGGTTGCCATTGGTTATGGTTATGTAAAGAAGAAAGACCTGACCGGTGCTGTTTCGACTGTATCGGCAGATGACATGGTGCTGGGTGGTACGGTGAGTAACGCAGCCCAGGCATTGCAAGGTAAAACGGCCGGTGTGCAGGTATCGCAAAGTTCAAAAGCACCGGGTGGTACTATTGCGGTACGTGTCCGTGGCAATAACTCAATCTCGTCTACTAACGAACCGCTTTATGTGGTGGATGGTTTCCCTTCTTCTGAAGGCTTGAATCTGAATCCGAATGATATTGAATCCATGCAAATCTTAAAGGATGCGTCGGCCACGGCTATTTATGGAGCACGTGGTGCGAATGGGGTCGTATTGATTACGACGAAACGAGGAAAAGCAGGAGAAAACAAGATTTCTTACAGTGGTTACTTGGGAACTCAGAAGGTGGATAATCCGTTTGAGTTTCTCAATGCAAAGGATTATATGAACTTGCAAAATGCATTGTATCAGGAAATTGATGGCCAAGAAGGCAACCCTAACGGAGTTATACGCCCTCTCAATTACAGTCTACCGTAGATACCGATTGGTGGATGTTTGTACACGCCTAGCTTTGGTACAAGATCATAATATCCAGTTCCGTGGAGGTTCTGAAAAGACAAAGGTATTGACCAGTTTAGGATATTATAAGCAAGAGGGTGTTTTGAAGAATACGGATTTTAACCGTATTTCAGGACGTGTGAATGTAGATCAAACCATTAACGATTTCATTAAAGCCGGTGCTACGATGTATGCCCACCGCGAACGTTCGAATGCTCAAACCTATAGCGGAAATATTTTGGGTGAGAACGTCATGTTGAGCGTGATGGAGTATGATCCTACGGTAAAACCTTATAATGAAGATGGTACGTATGGACGTGTTCCAGGTGGTCGTGGGGATAATCCATTGGCCAATTTGCTGGAACGTAAAAAAGAAATGGTAAATGACAAGTTCAACGGAACAGTTTTCCTTGAAGTCAATCCATTTGATGGATTTACGGCTAAGGCTACAGCCGGTGTCGAATTGTTGCATAATTTCAAAGGTTCTTATTTGCCGAAATCTACTACTTATGCAGGAGAAATAGAAGGGGGTATTGCTTCTACGTATGATTTCAGGTCAACTCGACAGGTGTTTGAAGGTATTTTAAATTATATGAAAACTTTCAACAATATACACGACTTGAATGTAATGTTGGGGTATTCGTATGAGAAGTACAGTGCGGAGTCTCGTTCGGCAAACGGAAAAGGTTTCTCTACCGACTTGTTTGAATGGAACAATTTGGGGGCAGCTTCGATTAAAGGAGTCTCTTCTTCTAAGACAGAGAATTTGTTGGCCTCATTCTTTGGTCGTGTAAATTATACGTTCAATGATAAGTATTTGGCAACGGTAACAGTTCGTCGAGATGGTTCTTCTCGGTTTGGAGCTAACAATCATTGGGGAACATTTCCTTCAGGATCTTTGGCATGGCGTGCCAGCGAAGAAGATTTTGTGAAGAATTGGGGTGTTTTCAGCAACTTGAAAGTACGTGCCGGCTATGGTGTTACTGGGAACGAACGTATTGGCGATTATGCATCGTATGCGTTGGTTTCTACCAATCATGTCACTTTAGATGGTTCAAACAATATGCCGGGTACGCATCTTAACCAAAGCAGTCCTGAAAATGCCAGTTTGAAGTGGGAAACGACAACTCAGTATAATGTCGGTTTCGATATGGGCTTTTTTAACAATCGTTTGTCTGTTACTTTAGATGGTTACTGGAAAAAAACAAAAGATTTGTTACTGAAAGTTTCCTTACCTTATTATACCGGTTTTACTTCCGGTCAGCAGAATGTTGGTGAGATATCGAATCGCGGTTTTGAATTGGATATTACTTCTCATAATTTGACTGGTGATTTCGTTTGGGACACAAAGTTTAATTTAGCACTCAACCGGAATAAGGTATTAGACTTAGGAAGTAGTGGTGACATACGTATCACTTCTTCAAAACCGATGGGAACTGTATCGGAAAATGATTATGCTATCGTACGTGAAGGAGAGCCTCTGGGCTCTTTGTATGGATGGAAGTATATAGGTGTATTGCAAGAAGGTGAATCGTATGCTGCTCAACCGAATTCAAAACCAGGTGATCCGAAATTCGAGGATGTGAATAATGATGGTAAAATCGATGCAGATGACCGTACAATTATAGGCAATGCCAATCCTGATTTGATTTTTGGTTTGACCAATAACTTTGCCTGGAAAGGATTTGACTTGTCAATTTTCTTCCAGGGATCTATTGGCAATGATCTGTTAAACATGACACGTATGAATTTGGAGTGGAAACGTACTACAGACGCATTGAATCGTTGGACACCTTCAAACAAGAATACAGATATCCCGCGTAACGGTTTCTACTATTCGCAGTATGGCGGATATGTGAACGACCATTTTATCGAAGATGCTTCATTCCTTCGTTTGAAGAATTTGACATTGGGTTATACGATTCCGTTTAAAAAGATAGTAAGTTCTTGCCGGGTTTATTTCTCAGCCGAGAACTTGTTTACAATCACAGGTTATTCCGGTTGGGATCCGGAAGTGGATACAAAAGCTAACGAGGCTGCCCAGTCAGGTGGAAGCCAACAAACGGCAAATGCTGGTGCAGGTATGGATTTCAATGCTTATCCTGCTATGCGTACTTATACGGTAGGTTTGAATATTACGTTCTAATGGAAAGGAGAATTTGAAAATGAATTGTAAGAAATATTTATTAGGTCTGGTTACGATGGGGTTGGTTACGGCTTGTACCGATCTGGATCCTGAAATATATAGTAATTTGACGACAACGAATGCTTATAGTACGGAGTCGGATATTGAAGCAGCCGTCGTGGGTTTATATTCGGATATGAATCCTTATCCGGGAGATGCTTGGTTATATTACGGGGGGTATATGATTATGATTACCGATTATGCTACCGATATAGGTTATTCTACAGCGGCTGGCGACCCGACTAAACTAAGTAATATGACGTATGATGCCAGCAACCGCTATTTCAGTAACAACTGGAGGGATATGTATAATGTGGTATCGAATGCCAATACGATTTTAGATAATGTGGATGCTGTCAATATGTCGGAAGAAAAGAAGAATCTGGTGAAGGGGCAGGCTAAATTTTTGCGTGCAATGGCTTATCGTGATTTGACAGATGCATGGGGAGCAGTTCCTTTTATCACTTCGTTGGTGAAGAATCCTTTTACAATGAATGATGCGACATTGACTCCGGTATCCGAAATTGAAGCGACATTGATTTCTGATTTGAAAGAATGTATCAACCTTTTACCTGCTAGCTGGAGTGGTCAGGATTTGGCTCGTGCACGAGTGGAGCCGCCGCTACGTTACTGGGAAAGATCTACTTGCGTAATCATGATTATGCGAATGCGAAAACATATATCGACATGGTGTTGAACAGTGGCCAGTATGAATTGGAAAGTGATTTCAAATATGTATGGTCGGAAAACAACAAATATGGAAAGGAAATGATTTTTGCTTTATTGCATGAAACGGGAAATAATGCTGCCGAGATTGCCTGTCACTTTGGTCCTTCGGATCATCGGAAGTACCGGGGCGTTGGCAATATTATGGCGTATCCCTTCCGTTTTGGCGTAGTTATGACAAAGAAGATCCACGCCGTGAGTTCTTTTATTATGATTATACGGGAGATGCAAAACGGGATGATCAATCTGATTACGGTTTCCATTACATGGTTCCGGAAGAGGGGGTAACGGTTGTTCCGAATGATACGACCAAGTATATGCAAAATGTAGCTACCATGAAATATACGTACGACATGATTTCAGATGCTTATTATGATGGGCGTACGATTTGTATTTTCCGCTTGTCGGATGTAATCCTTTGTAAGGCGGAAATTGAGAATAACTTGAATGGTCCGGCTGCAGCTCTTCCTTACTTGAATCAGATTCGTGCTCGTGCCGGTGCTCCGGAATATGGAAAGCATAATCGTTTCCCAGCTCCTTCAACAAAAGAAGCAATGAATGATGCTATTCTTAAAGAACGTGGTTATGAACTTGTGTTTGAATTCCAGCGTCGTGCAGACTTGATTCGTTTTGGAAAATATGAGGAAGTCGTAATGCGCATTTAAAGAAGCTGGGTATCGCTCAGCCGACAAATGTAACTTCTAGTTTGCGGTATTTCCCGTATCCGTTGAATGATGCTCAATTGAATCCGAATTTGGCAGCAGAGAATCCTTCACGGTTGCCGAAATAAATAATCTTCAAGGGGGGGGCTGTATTCCTTAATTCCGACTTTTGACATGCCCCCCTTACATTTAATTAATACATAAGATCGATATGAAGCGTTTGATAGGAATTGTTGTTGCCATCTGTTTGTTGTCAGCTATTTTTATATGGATTGAAAAGAATACATTGAGATCGATAACTCTGACTTCACCTCGTAATACAGCCATGTATAATAAGGTAGATGTTTCAATAGCCAAGCCAGCTCCTGTATATATTGAATATACGGAAAAAAAGACCGGGAAGTCTTATCGGACCCGAACTTCTCCGGCGGATACGCTTCATCATTTGGATTTGTTACTTTTGAAGGCTAATACCGAATATACTTATCGAGTGGTTATCGATAACTTTTTAAGCAAAAATCAAAAGAACTGACTTTTAAAACTCGTGAGCAGTCTTCTTGGTTGGTCAATCATTGGTTTAATGAACTACATCCGCATGACACAACGGCTTTGGGGGATGGGATGATATTAATTTGTTTTGGTCGTTTGCCTGGCTACATGGCATTGATTGACAATGAGGGTGAAGTACGTTGGGTTTGGCAGGTGGATGATATTGGAGTACGTGCAGCTTCTATTACGCCGAGAGGTACATTCCTGGCAATGCTGCGTCCGTTTGTGAAGGACGTAATAGATGATTATACGATGACTCCGGAGCAAGTACGCAACGATGAACATAAAAAACCGATGCGTCGAGGTTCGATTGGGTTTGCCGGCGGAACCGGCTGGCGGAAGTATCTCTGACGGGCGAAACGATGTGCGCCTAGACTTAGATAAGATAGAAAAGGAAAAGGATTATCAGGTGATTCATCATGATGTATTAATGGATAAAGACCATCATATACATACATTGTACCGTCCGAAGAAGATTGCTACAATATCCGTAAACGGTAAAATGGAGACGGATACGTTAGGGGGCGATGGCATTATGGTTATCGATACACTGGGGAATGTGTTAAAGACATGGTCTGCCTGGGATGTATGGGATATAGAGAATGATCCGTATATCGGAGAATACCGATACGATCGTTTTCATATCAATGGGCTTTGTTTTGATAGAGACGATAATTATTTATTATCGGCCCCTATTGAAGATCAGATTTGGAAGGTGGATGCCAAAAGCGGTGAACTGGTCTGGCGTTTTGGGAGGGACGGAGACTTTAGAATGGATACAACGGCTTATTTCTCTTTCCAACATTCACCTTATATTATGGAGAATGGCGATCTGATGCTTTTCGATAATGGTTTACATAATCAACGTTCCGGAGGTAAGGCTTTCCGGTTGGATGAAGAGAACCGTACGGCCCAAATAACAATCAATGCTTTATTACCTGCCGATAAATATACTTCGCGGATGGGCAATGCCTCTATTTTGCCGAATGGGAACTTACTGCAATGTAGCTCGAAGACCGGTTCGGTGATGGTTACGGATAAGGAAGGAAAGGTTCTTTGGGAAAGTGTCCTGCATTTTGCTCCTTATCGGGCAGTGTATGTTCCGGTAGAAACCTGGGATAAATATTTTAAAGAAATCAAGTAATATGGAACGTGCATCGCTATCCTATATCTTCTTTACATTCCTGAAATTGGGAGCTACGGCATTTGGCGGTTATATGTCGCTAGTGGCTATCGTACAGAAGCAGTTAGTGGAAGTAGACAAGAAACTGAAAGAAGAAGATCTGCTGGATGGGATTTTCCTGACCTCCGTACTGCCAGGACCCGTAGCCGTAAATACGATTGCCTATGTCGGGTACCATTTAAGGGGGATACCGGGGGCGGTTGTGACTTTTGCCGGAATCATTATTCCCTCGTTCTTACTGGTTATATTTCTTTCGTGGTTGTATTTCTCCTACGGAAATATACCTGCGGTAAAGAATGTGTTCAGCGGAATCACTCCGGCTATTACTGCTTTGATCGTTACGGTGGCTATCGGGATGACACGTAAGACGATCAAATTACCTGCCCAATGGGTTCTTTGCCTGCTGGCGGCTTTGTTGCTGATTTTTATCGGTGGTTTTACGGTTACTTTTCTGTTGATTATCGGTAGCGGGATAGTCGGCGGTTTCTTGTTTCGCCAGTCTGTGGGGCAAGAGTTGATATCAGATGGGGAGAAGCGGACGGGTAGCAGGCAGCTGATGACTTCCGGGATTGTTCTTTTGCTATTACTCTGTATCTTACTTTGGGGAGGACAATATCCGGGTGCTCCAGAAGGTATTCAGATTGTATCGACCTTCTCCGGTATCAGCCTGACTTTGTTCGGAGGAGGATATGTTGTTATTCCGGCTTTGCATGAGTTGTTCGTGGATAACTTGAACTGGCTGACCTCGGCTGAGTTTGCCGACGGGATAGCGATAGGGCAGATCACTCCCGGACCGATATTTATTACAGCGACCTTCATCGGGTATAAAGTGGCAGGTATCACGGGGGCGTTGCTGGCAACGTTGGCGATGTTCACTCCGCCGGCTGTATTAACCGTCTTATTATCCCGTTTTGTAAAAATACTGAATCAGTCATCCGTTGTAAAAGCAGCCATGAAAGGGGTACGGGCGGCTGTTATCGGAATGATCTTTGCTTCAGCCGTTACGATCGGACAGACGATTATGCTGTCGGTTGTTTCGGTTATTATCTTCCTGGTTACATTTTTTATTTCACTAAAATACACAATCAGTCCGGTTTACCTGATCATCGGAGCAGGTGTGGCGGGCTTTATCTTATTCTAATTCTATGAATACAATACAAGGTATACAAATGATTGGAACCCAGCGATCCGGATCCAATCTGTTGCGTGTCATGCTAGATGGAATCCGGGAGATCGCTGCTCCCCATCCTCCGCATATTCTTCAGCGTTTCTTACCATTGCTTCCCAAATATAGCGATTTGACGGATCAGTCTAATTTTTATCGGTTGGCACAGGATGTGTGCGAGTTAGTCACAGTGAATCCGGTTCCCTGGAAGGTATTACGATTCGTGCAGATGAAGTGGTAGCAGCCTGCAGGCAACAAACGTTGTATGAGTTGTTCCGGGTGATTTATGAATCAGCAGCCCGTCAGACCGGAGCTTCTTTCTGGCTATGTAAAAGCATGAAAAATATGCTGTATGCAGAAGGCATTGAATCTACCGGGATTTCTCCTTATTATATCTATCTATACCGGGACGGTCGTGATGTCGCTCTTTCGTTTAAAAAGGCTATTGTCGGAGAGAAACATATTTATGCACTGGCTGAAAATTGGAAAAAGGATCAGGAAGCTGCTCTCCGTTTGAAGGACAGGACGGCGGCCGATCATTTCTTTATGCTGAATTACGAAACACTTATTGCCAGTCCGGAAAAAATGATGCGGCAGCTTTGCAATTTCCTGCATCTTCCTTATTCTGATAGGGTGATGGATTATTATAAGAGCCGCGAGTCTGAAAATACAGCGGTTGCAGGCAAAATGTGGGTAAATGTAACCAAACCGATCCTGAAAGACAATACAAAAAAGTTTCTGCGTGAATTATCTTCCGAAGATATTGCTATCTTTGAATCCGTAGCCGGAGATCTATTGCAGCAACTGGGGTATTCCTTATATACTCCCCTTGATCTGTTAAAAGGCAGTTTCTCTGACGAGGAAATAGTGTTTTTTAATGAGGAAAACATACGTTTGAAGAATGTCTTTATCCAGCAGGCTGATCCGGCCGATCTGGCGAAAAGACGTCCGCAGGATGAATTGATCAATCGTATAAAGCAATATTAAAGATAAATACTAGTACACATGAAACAATTGCTATTTACACTTTTTTGCCTGTTTGCCTATAGTAGTTTGCAGGCACAGGCTGTACCACAGACGAACTTTATGGGGTAGGTATATGGAATGCCGATTCATTGGGAAACCATCGGGTAATTGTCTCTGTAGATAAACCGGCCGATGCTGTATTGGCAACGATCGACTGGCGTCGCCGCGATCTGAACCCGGAAGCAAAAAATCTGATCGTTGTGGATGCTGCAACCGGTGAACGTATTACGAATGTATGCCGCTTTACTATCGACCGGGAGCGGGGAGAGGTGGTTTTCCAGCCGCAGACTGTTCCGGGAGAATATTATATCTATTATCTGAAGAATGTAATGAGCGGTAGTCCTTACTATCCGACCGTTAATTATCCGGCTTTCGAGAATACGGCTTCGGCTGACTGGGTAAAGAAAAATAAACTGTCTGGGAAGAAAGCACCTGCCCTTCCGGCGGCTAAAGTCGTACAGTTCCAGGCAATCAATGAGTTGAACAGCTTCTATCCGATGGAAGTGATCGCTACATCGAACGAGACTGCCCGATTATTAAAAGAACATCCCGGGGAGAAATATATTCTCTTTACGGAAGACCGCAAATTCCCCATCCGTATGACAACGGATATTCCTTATAAATGGATTGCTGACAATCGGCATGATTTCTTTAACGGGCAGGCGGATAAGGGAGAGTATTATGTCTTTCAGTTAGGTGTTTGGGCGGCACGTTCGAATGTAGAGAATCTGCATGTCGATTTCTCTGCCCTTACGAATAAAGCGACCGGCGAGCAGATACCAGCTCCTCATTTACCTGTTTCAATACGGAAGGGACGGATGTGACCGGTACCGTCTTTGAAAAGAATTGCTCTGTGGATAAGGGTAAAGTGCAGGCATTATGGGTTGGAACCCAGTTGCCGGAGCATCTTTCTGCAGGTACTTATCAGGGAACAGTGACTGTCTCTGCCGCCAATGCCGAAAGCAAGACCGTACAGGTCTCTCTGAATGTTTCGGAAAATGTAATTGCCAATCATGGAGATAATGAACCTTGGCGTCATTCCCGTCTGCGTTGGCTGAACTCGCAGATCGGTTTTGATGATGAGGTGATTGCCCCTTATACGCCGCTAGTGATGAAGGATAAAACGATCAGCTGCCTGGGACGCGAGATTAAACTCTCTGACTTAGGTTTGCCGGAACATATTACCAGTTATTTCAAAGAGACTATGACGGGCATCGGTACGAATGGCCGTAGTGTATTGGCTGCTCCTATGGAACTGGCTGCCGATGGCGGTGCATGGGAAAACCTGAACTTCGAAATCACCAAACATAAACAAGGTGCAATCGCCTGGAAAGCCCTTAACCAAAACAGCCGTTTCCTGATGGACCTGGAAGGAGAGATGGAATCGGATGGAAACATAGCATATAAAGTGACATTGGTCGCCCGTGAAGATGCTTCTGTGGAGGATGTAGCGTTGCGGACACATTTAGCATCCGGTGTCGGACGTTATATGATGGGTTTGGGAGAGAAAGGCGGTTATTGTCCGAATGATCTTCGCTGGAAATGGGATGTAGAGAAAAACCAGGATGCTGTTTGGGTGGGTGATGTCAATGCCGGTATCCAGATCCGCCTGTATGATAATAAATACGAACGTCCGCTGAATACCAATTTCTATCATCAGAAACCGTTGCACATGCCGGTATCCTGGTGTAATGCCGGAAATGGAGGTATCGATATTCATAATGCTGCCGATGGAACACGTATTAATGCTTATTCCGGTAAGCGCAGCGTGAAAAAAGGAGACCGGCTGTATTATTATTTCAACCTGGCGTTGACTCCGTTCCGTCCGATTGATACGGATAAACAATGGCGCGAACGCTATCATCATAACTATGAGTTCCTGGATGGTATACAAAAGCGAGGTGCCAATGTCATCAATATCCATCATGCGAATGCTATCAATCCGTTCATCAACTATCCGTTCCTGCGTACCAAAGAGATGAAAGCGTACATCGATGGTGCTCACGCCCGCGACATGAAGGTGAAAATTTACAATACCGTTCGTGAGTTGTCCAACAGCTGTGTGGAAATGTTTGCTTTGCGTAGTCTGGGGAACGAGATCTTCTCGGAAGGTCCCGGTGGCGGCTTCTCCTGGTTACAGGAACATTTGGACCAGAATTATATCGGCGCCTGGTTTGTACCCGGACTGAAAGATGCAGCGATTGTGAACAGTGGCATTTCCCGCTGGCATAACTATTATCTGGAAGGTCTCGACTGGCTGATGAAGAACGTCGGTATCGACGGGCTGTATATCGATGACCTGGCTTTCGACCGGATGACGATGAAACGTATCCGCAAAGTGATGAACCGTACGAATCCGGGAGCTATGATCGACCTGCATTCTGCCAATCAGTATAACCCGAAAGACGGTTTTGCCAATAGTGCCAATCTGTATCTGGAACATTTCCCCTACCTCGACCGTCTGTGGTTCGGTGAATACTTCAATTATGATTTCCCGCCGGAGTTCTGGCTGGTTGAAGTTTCCGGTATTCCTTATGGTTTGATGGGCGAGATGCTGGAAGGAGGCGGTAATCCGTGGCGCGGCATGCTGTATGGCATGACAGGACGTAGTCTCGTGTGGATAACGGACCGCTGTGGAAACTGTGGGATTCTTTCGGTATGCAGAATAGTGAAATGATCGGTTACTGGGTGAAAGACAATCCGGTGAAGACGGGTAGCGAAAAGACGTTAGCGACCGTTTACAGCCACATGGGTGATAAAGCACTGATCTCATTGGCTACCTGGGAAGATACGGATGCCAAAGTGAAGCTTTCCATCGACTGGGCTAAACTGGGTCTCGATCCTTCGAAAGTGACATTGCATGCCCCGGCTATCGAGAATTTCCAACAGGAAACAACCTGGAAACCCGGCGATGAGATTGTTGTTCCGAAAGGGAAGGGCTTGTTAATTATTGCAAAATAACCTCTTCCGATATAGTATAATTTACCGGAAATATACTCTTTAATCGTATATAAGGAGGATTAAACTCCTTATATACATTATTGTCCATATAAATGAATTACCATGAAAAAGATGCTCATCCTTCTTTGTGCAACCTCTTTGTTGCAACCCTTGTTTGCACAGCAAGCGACTGTAACCGAGACAGTAGAGACAGTTAAAACCTATCCTTTCTCTGATCCTGATCCGGTGGCTGATCCCTCCGATCTGTTTTATCCTTATTTCCGTTTTGATGGTTTTTCTGCTAAAGGAACCGACCGGCAATGGAAAGTAGTCTCTCTTGAAAATGATTATATTAAACTGACCCTCTTCCCCGAGATAGGTGGAAAGATCTGGGGAGCCGTAGATAAAACGACGGGTAAGGAGTTTATCTACAACAACCACGTCGTGAAATTCCGTGATATTGCGATGCGTGGTCCGTGGACATCAGGCGGTATCGAGTTCAACTTCGGTATCATCGGTCATGCACCGACTTCCAGTACGCCGGTCGACTATGTGACCCGACAGAAACCGGATGGAAGCGTGAGTTGTTATGTATCTTCCTATGAACTGGTTACCCGGACACTGTGGACTGTGGAGGTGAATCTTCCGAAAGATAAGGCTTACTTTACGACGACAACGACCTGGCATAACAGTTCATCCATTGACCAGCCTTACTATCAATGGATGAATGCCGGCTATCCGGCAGCGGGGAATGCCGAGTTCTGCTATCCCGGAACCAATTATATCGGACACGGAGGCGAACTCCATTCGTTTCCTTTGGATGAACAGGGCCGGGATATCTCCTGGTATGAAAAGAACGACTTCGGTAATTCCAAATCGTATCATATTGTAGGGAAGTATAACGATTTCTACGGTGCTTACTGGCACGACAACGATTTCGGCTCTATCCATCATGCGGATTATGACGAGAAACTGGGAATGAAAATTTTCCTTTGGGGACTTTCCCGGGAGGGAGGTATCTGGGAAGATTTGTTGACGGATACGAACGGGCAGTATATCGAACTGCAATCGGGTCGCATGTATAACCAGCCGGCTTCCAATAGTAGCTTAACTCCTTATAAACATACGGCATTCGGTCCGCAGGCGACCGACAGGTGGACTGAGTACTGGTTTCCGGTAAAAGGAATAAAAGGAGTCTCAAAGGCGAGCCGTATCGGAGCGCTTAACGTGTTGAGGGAAGATGGCTTTCTGAAGTTATATTTCTCTCCTTTGCAGAAATTATCTACAACCATAAAACTCTATGAAGGAGAAAAGGAAATGAACTCCATCCCGTTGAACTGCGGTGTACTGGAAACCTGGAAAGATTCTATCCCATTGAATAAGGCTGTTGCCGCCGGTCGACTGAAAGTCGTCGTAGGCGAAGACTTGTTGGTGTATTCGGAAGTACCTTCGGATAACATCACCAGTCGCCCGAAACAACTGCCTGCCGATTTTGACTGGAGTTCGGCATATGGTCTTTATACGCAGGGAGAGCAATGGATGAATCAGAAAGTACTCGACAAGGCAGAAAAGTTTTTACTGGCTTCCCTCGAAAAAGATCCTTATTTCGTGCCTGCACTGACTGATCTGGCTTCCCTCTATTATCGTCAGGGACGTTATGACGAAGCGCTTGCCCGTTGTAAAACAGCGTTAAGCATTAACACGTACGATGGAGATGTCAACTATCTGTATGGATTATGCAACATGGCATTGGGAAATCATACGGATGCCAAAGACGGCTTTTCTGTAGCTTCTTATTCTCCGAGAGTCCGTAGTGCAGCCTATGAGAAATTAGCTGAAATGTACCTGATGGATAGGAACTGGGCAAAGGCTGAACATTATGCCTTGAGAAGTAAAGAGTTCAATCAAATGAATCTGAGTGCTGACCATGTTTTAATGGTGGTTTATCGTAAGACGAACCAGCCGGAGAAAGCTAAAGCGCTTATCGATCCGTTGCTGGAAGACCTTCCGCTGTATCATGCAGCACGTTTTGAACAGCTCTACCAGGGGGAAGGCTCCGGTCATCCTATCGATGATCTTCAGTCGTTGATTCGCAACGAATTGCCTTTCGAAACCTATATGGAACTGGCTGAATGGTATGAATCGGTCGGTTGCACAGAAGAAGCATTGTCTCTCCTGTCATGTGCAGGTAACTATCCGATTGCTCTTTACAAACAGGCTTATTTATTGCATCAGGCTGGCAACGACGATGAAAGCCGCGGAATGTTGCAACGCGCCGGAGCTCTCTCTCCGGCAATGGTATTTCCTTTCCGTCCTTCTTCTTTAAAAGCGTTGGAATGGGCGAAGACGGTACAGCCGGACTGGAAGATCGATTATTATGAAGCTTTGATCCGGTGGGCTAACCAGGATAAGGCAAAGGCGTTGGAGCTGCTGGAGAATTGTGGTGAAGCGACTATGCACCATTCTATTTAAGCCGTGCCTCTTTAAAAGAGGGCGAATCCCGGTTGGCTGACCTGTTGAAAGCAGAGCAGATCGAGATGTCATGGCGTACCGGATTTGCTTTGATCAACCACTATGTCGCCAATAACCAGTGGCAGAAAGCTGTTGAGACAGGAAAGAAGTATACGAAGAAGTATCCGTCGAACTATTATATTGGTTTGAAATATGCAAAGGCTTTGTGTGAGACAGGCCAGTATCAACCTTGTATCTCTCTGTTGAGCCGGATGCAGGTTCTTCCGAATGAAGGTTCGTATGCAGGACGCGCTGTTTATCGCGAGGCTAATTTGTACCGGGCAATGGAACAACTGAGCCATAAGAATTATAAACAGGTAGTGAAGAGTGTGGAGACATCAAAAGAATGGCCGGAGAATTTGGGTGTCGGAAAACCATACGACAATATGATTGACAACCGTCTGGAGGATTATCTGGAAGCAAAAGCAGCGGCAGGGCAGGGAGATAGCCGAAAAACATCTGCTTTATTAGCTGCCGTAGCCGACTATACGATATCCCGTTCTCATTTTGAGTCTGGTAATCTGTTAAGTGCATTGGCTTTGCGCGAGTCAGGAAAAGTGCAGGAAGCAGATCATATGGTAGCTGCCTGGAGCACGGATTTCCCTGAAAATCGTGTAGTCCAATGGTGTACGGCTATTTATCGGGGAGAAAAAGAAAAGGCTGTGGGAATGCTTCAGTCGCGTAATGACCAAACGAATACGACACCCTGGGAGGCATCTTTCCGTGATTCTAATTTCGATTTGATCGTTCGTTTGTTTTCAACAGAACAGTGATATTTATATGATGGTCGTATAGAAATTGAATTAAATGAATATCATGTATAAAATAATTAATACATTATTTACTCTGCTGTTGATCTTGCCGGTAATGGGACAAACGTCTGATCTCAACAATTCTTTTAGGATAACAGCAAATCGTGAAGATGGTCGTTTCTCAAGTTCAAGAGGAGCTGTCCAATATATGTTGAAGCAGAAACCTGCGTTTACTTTCAATCCGGCATTTACGGCGACGGAGTTTAAGAAATGGCAGTTGGGCTTGTGTTCCACTATGAAAGAATTGATACGTTTTCCGGAGGTGAAAGACCAGCCCGCCCCAGTACGTATCAAAATGGTACAGAGGGATGGCTATCGGGTGGAGAAATGGGAGTCTTATCCGTTGCAGGAAGCGTTGTTCCTTATCTGGTATTGATACCTGACGGGATCGATACAACTCAGGATAAGGTGCCTTCTGTGCTTTGTATACCGGGTTTTGGTGGCAGTAAAGAGGAACTGGCGGGTGAGACGGAGGGTGATTACGGTTTGACATCGTTGCCTGTTAAGCCGATGCGAAAGAATGCGATGGCTTTGCGTTATGTAAAGAAAGGTCTGGTTGCGGTTGCTGTAGATAACCCGTCGTGCGGCGAGCTTTCTGACAACGGGTATTTCGATTATCTCAATACTTCGCGTATCTTATTGGAAGTGGGATGGAGCTATCTAGGGCTGACTGCTTGGCAAGACTGGAATATTCTGAACTGGATGAAAGCACAGAGCTATATAGATAAAGAACGAGTCATTATCAGTGGCTTTTCTTTGGGGACCGAGCCGTTGATGGTCTTAGGAGTTTTGGATCCGTCTATCTATGCCTTTGTATATAACGATTTTCTGTGTCGTACACTTGAACGGATTTTGGTGATGACAAAACCAGATGAGAAGGGGAGGCGACCTTTTCCGAATTCTATCGAGCATTTGATACCTGGTTTCTTGACACAGTTTGATTTTCCTGATTTGGTCGCTGCCTTGGCTCCCCGCCCTGTTATTTGTACCGAAGGAGGACTTGACCGTGACTTTGAGCTGATAAAGGAAGCCTATCGGATAGTAGGTAAACCGGATAATTTTACGTTCTATCATTATAAGAAGTTTGCCAACCCGAAAGACCGACAGCAGATAGATCGAGTACCCGAGGGCATTGATCTGGATACATTCTTCCAAGTAGTTAATGTCGATCCAAAGAATCATTATTTTAAAGTAGAATTGGTGTTGCCATGGATAGACAAGGTGTTGAAATAGATTTTTTAATTTATTTTAGTTCTTCGTCACTTTCGGGGCAGCAAATATGCTAAAGGGCTTTATATATGGACTATGCCAGCATATTTAAGGGAATAAATATTCAGTGTTATAAAATGGAGTTAGGGACATTTACTGAATATCCCTAATTAATAATATGTTGTTTATGTGAATTATGCCCCCAAAAAACATATGAACAAACAGAAGCAGTTTTTGTTAAAAACGAAATATTTCCCCGAATAGAAAAACAGAGTATAAAATCCCTCCAAACAAGGCAGAAAAGCAGTCCGACATCCCTGTCACAGTTCCTTGACATCCGGATCTCCCACCTTCCAGCATCTGGATCTCAAAGCTCCGACATCCGGGTCTCAGGAAACTTTTCAAATTGTTTTCCCAAAAAGGCTTGATTATGTGACAAAATAAATGGCTTTAGCATATTTTCCATCTAAGGAATACTGATCTTTAATTTGATATTTGACTGATCTATAGCTATTTTTCGTTTTAAATCATGATGGTATATGATGAATAATAGTTAAAAATTAAAACCATCATACCTTAACATGTTGTTTTCAAACAATATAACTTCATTTATGATCGTATAATAGTTATTGTTCCCGAAAACTTTTATTAATAAGAAATCTCGTTCACATAGGCACGTTGACCTTCCATATAGCTCACCCCAATCAAGTGCCCATCAAGGAAGAGAGCGATCTCTTCTATAACACATACCCTAAATCGTTCGTTATATGACGTAGACTATCAAAGGTTTCCACCGGGCTCGCAATCAAACAAACTTCTCCCTCTTCTGCAAGTTCAGAAGCCCGATCAGCATCCAGATGGTACTGGCGACCAGGAGGAAGATGCGACTTTTGATGATGATGCTTTCCCAGATGACCGGCAGGGAATTGCGGGGGATGGAGAAAGGATTGAGGAGGATATTCCAAAAAGAACGCTCAATAAGAGGCGTATTGCTGAAGATCAACAGGGCGATGCCGATGATAATCATCAAAACGGCAGTTCCGTTACCACTGCGGGTAATGGTGGAAAACATGAAGGCGAGGTTCCCGAAAAAAAGGATCGGGAACATCAGCTGAGCCGACATCTCAAGAAGGTTGACAGGATAAAGCAAGAGCGTAGCCAACCAGGAAAAGACGATCAGGATCACGAAGATCGCCACGTAGATCATCAGTAGACGGACACCCCATACCTTATATTTATAGTCGGGGATGCCGAAAAGGATTTCCAGTATCCGGCTATCCTCATCGTTCTGGATACCAAAAACAGCAGGATAGAACACCAACAGGACACAGGGGAACATCAGGAGGTTGTAGACCACCCCTTCATTGACCTCCGATCGGCTCCAAGCAATCTGAAACATGAAATAGGCAAAGAACAGAAATGCCGCCAGGAGAAACCAGATGAATTTCCCGGCAAAGATAATCTTCAGGTTATATTTTACCAAGCGAGGCAAGAGATATATGAATTGTTTCAGTGTCATAATGATTTATGATTTGAGATTTATGATTTATGATTTATCATCGACGCATAAATCATAAATTATAAATCATAACTTTTTAAAGTTCTTTCAACAAGCAAAGATAAGCATCTTCCAAGTTCGGTTCCACTTGTACCGCTCCATCATACGGAGAGGTGGTCGAGAGGTAACGGACCCGGATACGGTCGTCTTTTTGGATATGGTTGACGATCCGGGACTTATCCAATGCCTGTTCAAATTCTGTCTTACCTATATCGAACTGCCAGACCTTTCCGGCCGCCATGCCGACCATATCAACCGGATCGCCAAAATACTTTAGGCTGCCTTTGTTGATCACGACCACCTGGCTACATGAACTGGATATGTCTTCGATGATATGAGTAGAGAAGATCACGATACGATCCTTGCTCAACTCCACCAACAGGTTTCGGAAACGGATGCGTTCGCGCGGGTCGAGTCCGGCAGTAGGTTCGTCTACCACTAAAATACGTGGCAGGTGCAACAGAATCAGAGCGATACCGATACGTTGTTTCATACCGCCGGAGAAAGAACCGATTTTCTCATCTTTACGGTCGAACATATGGACGGCGCGGAGGACATACTCCAACCGCTCACGGCGCAGCTCGGGATTGACGAGGCCCTTCAAGATCGCCTGATAATCGAGAAATTCCCAAGATGACATATTCTCGTATGTCCCGAACTCCTGTGGCAGGAAACCGATCAGGCTCTGCAGTTCCTCCCGGTAGACACGCGTATCCAGTCCGTTGATCCAGATACTGCCGTAGCTCTGTTCCAAAATGCCGCAGATGATACGCATCAGGGTGGACTTACCTGCTCCGTTCGGTCCCAAGAGGCCGAACATACCTGTACGGATCTCGAACGATACGCCTCGGAGTGCCTTGAACGGCTGCCGACGTTTCCCGATCAGCGGAATACTTTTCACCATACGGAACCACGAACGACGCAGCCCGGCGAAACGTCCTTTTACACGCTCGATATTGATTTCCTTCTCGTACAGATAGCCAGAAGTCACATAGATTGCTATGCAGAACGCCCACAACACCCCGATCGTCCCCACCAAGTTCGGATTATCCAATTTGTGGAACAGACCAAAAAGGATCAGTGGAGGAAGGCCCCAAAAGATGATCCGGTTAACGTATTTCACCGTCCGGCTTCCTGCAAACCGTCCATAGAGATATTCACGTACCTTGCGCCACAGGTAAAGCGTTGCGGCGTAGACTGCGAAAGAGAGAAGAAATATCCACAACCTGTTCCCGACAAAGAACCAGGTGAACCAGACACCGAAACCTAACAGGACGAACTGCCAGCCCAGTTCCATAAAGAATCCTCTTTCTCGCGTCTGAAGCGGGATCGCAGAAGCACCAGTGGTATCCACATAATCAGAGGAGGTATCAGGACTGATCTTTTGCGATCCCATGTCAGGCACGGGAACGGGACAGTCATCCGGCAATCCGGCAGGTATAAGGTAGTTTTTCTCCAAACCTAACCGTCGACGGATCAGCAGGCCACTCTTCCACTGGCGGCTGACACGTCCCGGCCAGTCGTATATCTTCACCAGGTTGCGGACGGATATATGGATGTCCGTCTCCGGATCGATCACCTTCGAACGGGCACGGCGGAGACTTGTCTGCATAAAATAGGTCACTCCCGGAATACCGGCCAACAACAACACCCCATAGACGGACTGCCACAGGAGGCCACCACCATAAAACCAGATACAGCCGGCTCCTGCCATAAAGAGCAAACCGTGCAGAACCCATACTTTCGCGGACAGCTCCTTGTACCATTGCAGCGTGTTTTCCAGTCCCATACAAACGGTAGGATCAGGATCAGCGTCAACAATGCAGAGAAGGAAAGACCGCCGATCACAGTAATGGCAAACGGTGCACCGATCGCTCCGGCATACTCAGAGTTACCCATCGCCATCGGCAACATGGCTACGATCGTCGTGATGGAAGTAATTAGGATCGGGCGAATACGTGACAGCCCAGCCGTCATCAACGCCCTGTTGCGGCGATAACCTCGCCGGCGGAGAATGTTGGCATAATCGATCAGGATAATACCATTGTTCACCACTACTCCCAGTAGGATCAGAAACCCGATCATCACGTTCGCATTGTTCAGCAGGCTGTTGCCCGTCAGCAACAACGCCAGCAGCGAACCGATCGCAGCCAGCGGGATGGAGAACAGCAGGACGAACGGCGTCACAAAGGACTCGAACACCGAAGCCAGGATCATAAAGATCAGGATAAAGGCAGCCAACAGCAGAAACTTGAAGTCGGCAAACATATCTTCCTCGTGAAACACTTCGACCGCCACGCCCGAAGGCAGGTTATAACCCGACACCAACTGGTCGATATCCGACCGGTAGCCTTCGAGGAGGTCTCTCGATCTTCAACGTCGCGCGAGAAAGAATAGAACAACTCAATCTGCTTGTCCTGGTTCACACGGGTGACACGGGCACGCCCGCGGCCATAATTGACGGAGGCGATATCTTCCAGCCTGTGCAGGCTGCCGGAAGCGCTTGGTATATGCACTTCGCGCAGGTCGTCCACCGTCTTGTCCCGATTCTTGCCAGCCTCTTCCTCCTCTACCGTCCGGTTACGGATGATGATATCGTAGGTATCCTCCCCCACCTTGAAAGAAGTCCCGGACGAAATCTCCGGGTTCAGAGATGTGAGGCCGGAAGCTATGTTCTGGCGAGAGATATCGTAGGAGGTCAGCAGGATCGGGTCGAAACCGAGACGAATCTCCGGCTGCGGGCGACTGTAGGAGACACGGGTATTGCGGATGAACTCCTGTTCGTCGAGGTAATAGCGAAAATCCTCCGCCACCCGCTGCATAAGGTCAAAATCAGAGCCTTTGATCACAATGCGTTCGCGGTTCTCACCGATACCCAAAAGACGCATGAAGCTCCCCATGCCACCCATCATATCCCCGGAGCCGCCTCCCCCTCTGCCTCCACCGCTTCCGGCTTCAGAAAGTGATATTTCGGCGCCGTTGATGGTACGGAGGCGAGTTTGCACATCGGATTTAATGTCAGTGATGCTGCGCTTCCCGATCTGGCGGTAATCTTCTTTGAGAACAAGTGTCAGCTCGGCGTCCGTTTCCCGGATACGGCTGATCAGATCTTGTTTCTCCGGAAACCCGGCAAGGCGTTCCTCGATGACACGAACGACCTGGTCGGCATTCTCCAGCGTGCTGCCGGTCGCATCGTCACATAGATGCTGAAACGGTCGCTCTCCACCTCTTTTCGGTCCTGGATATTCAGGGAGACAGAAAGGATCAAGCAAAGGAACAGCAGGATGACGGCCCCAAAGACCGTCACACCGGAATTCCTCATGCAGGTCTTCAACAACACCAGATAGATTTGTACCGGCCGCTGCGTGACAGATACTTTTTCATAAAAGACCGTGCCCCTATCCGGCTTCCTCAGTACCGTATAGGTAGCCATCGGAATGAAAAGGAGGGCGACAGCGAGAGAGATCAGGAGAGTCGAGATGATGGAAACGCCGATATGGTGTCCCATCAGCTTGATCAAAAAATTATCGGAAAAGACGAATGGAAGGAAGACCGTAACCGTTGTTAGGGTAGCGGCAAGGATGGAGCGCCAGACCTCGCGCGTACCTTGCGTCACGGAACGTTCGGGTGTATTGCCGGTAGATGAGATGCGGTAGATGTTCTCCAAGACTACCACACTGTTGTCCAGCAGCATACCAATCGCCAGCGCCATACCAACCAACGTAAGGCTATTGATCGTAATCCCTGCCCCGTAGAAGAAATTGAATGCCGTATAAACGGAAATCGGGATGGACAGAGCGATGAAGAACACCAACCGTAGGTTCTTCAGGAAAAGCCAGAGAATGACGACGGCAAGTAGACCACCCACGATCGCAAGGCGGATGATTTGGTCAATGTTATCCTCCATCGTCTCCGCTTGGTTATTCTCTACGACGATCGAGAGGTCGAGCGGGGCAAGCTGCTCGTTCAGACGGTCAATCACTCCGACCGTACGGTGAGAAAGCTGGATCAAGTTGGCCTGCGAGTCAGCAAGCAGGGAAACGGAAACGGCATCTTTGCCATTGACCCGACTGTAGCTTGTCTCCTCTTTCATGTCGAAGAAAACGGTGGCAACGTCTTTCAGCAACACGGGGCCAGAGGCAACGACGATGTTTTCGAGGTCGGAAACTTCGGTATAAGGAGAATTGACATGGACAAAGTATTTCCCGTCCGGCTCACTGGCATAGCCGACAAACGCCTTCTCTTGCGTATTCTGTGTTAAGAGGCTGCTAATAGCGGAAGGAGTCAAATTGAGGGCTTTGCAGGCATCAGGATCGAGTTGCACCTCTATGGCCTTCTCGCGACCACCATAGATATTGACGGAAGCGATGCCGTCAATGTTTTCCAGGTCGGGCCTTATCTCTTTCTCCACTAAGTTACGAACCCGGTCCGTACCACCCGATCCACGCACCTGGAGCGACATGAAGCCACCGGCAAGCATCGAAACATCGATCTTTTGTACCTGTACTGTAAAGCCTTCGGGAAGAGAAGAGGCGATTTCGTTAATCTTCTCCTGCAACTTCAGGGCAGTAATTTTGAAGTTGATATTTGACTTGAAGTCAATCTTGATGGAAGACTGGCGGCTATCGATCAGGGATTCGATTTGCTCTACTCCACCTATGGTCCAATAGCCCCTTCGATAGGGATCACGACTTCCGACTCGACATACGACGGATCCATATCCTGTGCCGAGGTGACCTGTACAAACAGCATCGGAAGCTCCGCATTAGGCAACAGTTCTACCGGCAACTGCTTGTACGACACGTAGCCTAATCCTGTCAAGGCTATGAACAGCATACAGATCGCAATCTTCCTATGTAGTAAAAAATTCATTTTCCCCTTTTCATTTTTTCAAATACATAATATACACACGGGATTACCATCAGACTCATGACGGTCGAAGTCACCAACCACCGATCACTGCGATCGCCATAGGTGAACGAAGTGAAGCACCTTCGCCGAAGCCGAACGTCATCGGCAGGAGAGCTAGGATCGTCGTGAGCGTCGTCATTAGGATCGGGCGGATACGTTGCTGGCCGGATTCCACGATGGCATCCGTCAGCTCCATGCCGGATTGTTTCAACTGGTTGATACGGTCGACTAGGATAATCGAGTTGTTCACCGCAATACCGACCAGCATCACGATGCCGATCACTCCCATCATATTGATCGTCGTCCCCGTCAGAAAGAACAGTAGAATCGCCCCTACCACCGCCAACGGGATCGTCAGCAAGATCGTGAAGGGATGCAACAGCGACTCAAACTGCGAAGCGAGTACCATATAGACCAGGATCACCGAAAGGGCCAAAGCAAACATCAGGCTGTTCATGGACTCCTGGCGCTTCTCTTCCTCGCCGGTAACGGTAATCAAATAGTTGGCAGGCAAGTCAATATCTTTCACTGCAAAGCGTATTTCGTCCGCCACCTTGTCAAGCGAATAGCCAACATCGAGATTGGCCGTTACCTTGCTGATGCGGTTCTGTCCACGACGGAAGATTTCTTTCGGAGCCTGCGAACAGGTGATCGTTGCGATCTCCTGCAAGCGGAATTCTTTCTCACCGTTTCGTATGACCAGTCCACCGAGGTCGTGCAAGGTGATATCGGGAACCTTGATCAGGATATCCCGCATCTCTCCCCGGTACTCCATCTTGCCGGATTCGAGGCCGCCGAGCTGCTGCTTCAACTGTTCGATAACGGTCGAGACGCTGACATTATGAATGCCGGCAACCGTGCGGTCGACGGAAATCGTTACCTCCGGGGCACCGTCTTCAACGGACGACTGGACATTGTAAAGTCCCGGCAGACCGGTGATCCGTCCTTTTACTTCTTCCGTGATAGACGCTATTTCGTCCAGTTCCTCTCCTTTTACCTCGACCACGATGGGGGCTCCTTCGCTTCCCAAAAGGGAGCTGAGGGAGTTCTCTTCCTGCTTCAGGGTGACCTCTAACCCTTCGGTATCTTCGGTAGCCTGTACGAACTGCGCCATCACCTCTTCGGGCGGAACGGGGCAGGAAGGCGAAAGGATCACTTTCATGACAGCCGTATTCTCCCCTTCGAATATATCATTCTCCGAACCGCTACCCGATCCGACATGGCTGTAGATCGTACACAGGGAGTCTTGCGAGATGGTGTGCATCAAATCCTCCAGGTTACCGACAGCCGAAGCGGTACGCTCCAACGGAGTCCCTTCCGGCAACTTGATAACGGCAGAGAACGCCTTGCTCCCGGCTCTCGGCATAAACTCCGTACCGATAAAGGGAACCAACAACCCCGCTATCACCAGCAACATCAAAGCGCAGCCGATCACCACCCAACGGCGGCGGAGCAGCGTGCGCAACAAGGGGCTGTAACCGGTAATCCGGATGCCGTTTCCCCCCCGTGTACCACCACCAGCACCACGATCCTGCCATCCGGTAATCCGGTCATACAACATCGGGATCACCAAGATCGCCACAAACAACGACGATACCAACGAGAACGTCACCGTCCAGGCCTGATCTTTAAACAGTTCTCCAGAAGCGCCATGCAGATAGACAATCGGCAGAAAGACGACGATCGTCGTCAACGTCGAGGCAATGACCGCACCGGCCACTTCGGAGGTTCCCGCTATGGCAGCTTCACGTATCGTCATCCCTTTCTCCTGATTACGGAAAATACTTTCGATCACTACGATCGCATTATCCACCAACATACCGGCTCCGAGCGCCAATCCACCAAGCGTCATGATATTGAGGGTAAGATGATTAAAGAACATCAAGTTGAAAGTTGCGACAATGGAAATCGGGATAGCCAAGCTGACAATCAACGTCGTCCCCAAACGACGAAGGAAGACGAACAAGATCACCACCGCAAGGATAATCCCTAAAACGGCACTGCTCTTCACCTCTCCTATTGCATTCTTGATAAAGGTACCCTGATTCGTGATCACCTGAAAACGATAGCCGGGCAACGCCTGCTCAATAACCGCCAACCGGCGAATCACACCATCGACAACCTTCACCGTATTGAAACGCATTTCCTTGTAAACAGACAATCCGATACTGCGCTTGCCATTGATGCGGACAATATTTTCCGGACGATCATTCTCGAAGCTGACAGTAGCGACTTCACGTAGGAATATCGGAGCTTTGTCCATAGACGATGTGGAAACCGCACCGGAAGTCCCCGAAGCCGTAGCCTCAGCCGCAACCGGCTTATAACCGACAATCAGATTCTCAAAATCACTCTCCGTCGCAAACAAGCTCGAACTCTTGACCAAGTATTGCAGTCCCAACTCGCTGACACGACCGCCGGAGACGCTTTGGTTATTCGCCTCTATCTTGGAAGACAAATCATTTATCGTCAATTTAAAGGCATCCAGCTTATAAGGTCCGTACGGATCATTAGCGTACTAACCTCATCGCCCGACAACGTAACATCCGCAACCCCTTCCAGACTGATCAACTCGTTACGAATATAGCTCTCCGCCACCTTCCGAAGCTCCGCCATATCGGTAATGCTACGGTGCGAAAGTCCAATCAGAACGACAGGAGACTGATTCGGATCATGCTGCGTGATCTTGAGTTCGGTGATATCTTTATTTTGGGCAAAAGGGTTCATAGCTTTCTGCAAGTCAAGAAAGGCCTCATCCATATCTTTCTTCCAAGTGTACTCGACCGTAATGCGGGCGGAACCGGCACGGATCACGGATGAAACCTGTATCACGTCACTCTGCCGAATCGCCATCGACTCCATGTTCTTGACAAACTGCTTCTCAATCTCCTCCGGCGGACGTTCGCCTGCCTTCAACTCGATAAAAAGACGGGGATTATTCAGGTCGGGCAACAGGTCAACCGCCAACTGGTCATAGGAAATCTTGCCCAACAGCAGGATCGCCAATACCAACATACAAATTGTGACCGGATTGCTTACCGCAAATTTGATAATACTTTTCATTTCTGAACTTTTACCTTTGCATTCTCTTTTAATGTCTCGAAACCTTTCACCACCAAATTATCGTTCTCTTTCAGCCCTTCCAGAATCTGGATGTTCTTGTCGTCTTCCAGTCCGGTCTTGAGTTCGCGAAGCAGGGCCGTGTTCTTCTCGACGATATAAACGTATTTGACACGGCGGTTGGACTGAATCACATCTTTCGGTATGATGATAGCACTGTCCGCCTTATTCACCACGATATCAGCTTTGACAAACATGCCGGGACGGAGTTTCAAACCGTCATTCTGTATCAGTATCTTCCCTTTGAAAGTACGGGTTTCGGAACTGATGGCAGGCGACAATTCGCTAATCACCCCTCGGATCGTATCTTTGGGCAACGTATAATGGGTGATATAGACCGGCTGATCCGCTTTCACATACCCGATAGCACTTTCCGGCAGATTGATATCCATGTACATACGAGCATAGTCCATGATACCGACTATCGGTTTCCCTTGTTCGATACGGACATCAGACGTATAATGGGGCAAATCCACGATCACACCGTCGAAAGGAGCTTTGACATTCATCTTCTCCAAATTGAGCTTACCGTTCTCGTAATCATAGCGGACGTTTGTCACTTTTACCTCCGTATTACGCATTTCACTAAGCGTCACACCGCCTTTCTCATACAAGGCTTTCTGCTTCACTTGCTCCTGCTCGGCTATTTCAAGACTCAACTCTTTGGCATCGATAGCGATACCGTTTTCGTATTCCCGGTCTTCGAGGCGGACGATCAGTTGTCCTTTGGAGACGATATCTCCCAGTTTAAAGGGCTTGCCTGTACGGGGATTGGTTTGCAGTTTGTACAAGCCACTCATTTCGGAATTGAGCGTTACTCCATAGGTAGGCTGTGCCGTACCGGTCGTATTGACCAGCTTGCTGATAGAACCTTTCTTCAATTTCGTTACCGACACGGGTGTAGCAATATCGTTCTGTGTATTCTGTGGCTGATTATTACAACCTGCCGTCAACAGGACGAACAATAAGAGAGATGTGATTGTATATTTCATATTCATATTATTTTTTCGTTACTAAATCTTCCATCGGGACAATAGGCACATCGTGCTCGAAATCGTAGAGGGAAAGTATCTTAAGGTTCAATAATTCGATCTTATAATTGATAAGCGCCTGCGTATAGGCGATCTTTTTATTTGAAAGCTGGGTCTGGAATTGGTTCATGTCCATACCAGTTATATCGCCCTCCCGGTAACGGGTCAGATCAAATCATAGGTACGCTGTGCATTTGCAACATTCTGCTTGGCTATCTTGATCTGCGAAAGCAAGTTTTCCAGGCTACGCCAGGTCTGGCGGATGTTCAGTTCAATGTTGACTTTGTCTTCATGGAATTCCAGCCTGTTGATCTTCTGGGCTACTTCCTGCGCCTTGACACGGGCTTTCTTCTCTCCCCAGTCGAAGATCGGGACACTGAAGCTGATGGCAACACGCGGATTCTGCGTCGGGTTATTATAAATCTTTTCCAGATGTCGGTTATCACCGATCAGACCGAAGGAGAGAGCAATATCTCCCTTGAACTCGTTCAGAGCCTTCGTCTTAATCATATCGAAAGCTAGTTCTTTGCTCTCAATCTCACGCTGACGCAGTTCCAGACGCGATTCAAGACCATGCTGTATCGCCTTTTCCAGATTCACTTCCACCGGCTTGATCTGTACTTCGGCAAAGACCATGATATCCTCGTTCAGATCCATCCCCAACGTCTGCTTTAACTGGTCTTTCGAGTTTTCAAGCGATACTTGCTGTTCTTCTAGAGAAGACGCGCGGAAGCGAGATTCACTTCCGCTTGAAACAACTCATCGCGAGCAGCCAGGTCGGCTTCCACCTTATTCTTGATAATCTCATAGCTTTGCTGTGCATTGGTCAGTTCTTCCCTAGTAATAGCCAATTGCTTTGTGCCATATAGACAGAATAGAACTGTTGGGTAATATCCTTTTCCGTACTCAACCGTTGCAATGCGTAGCTGATATTGGCATTCTCATAATCGTATTCGATCTGTTGCAGTTCCATCTTACGCTTGTTATAAGTAAAGATGGGTTGCGAAAGCTGCAGGTAAAGGTCGTTGCTGAACGCCTTGTTACTGGTCTTCGTACCGTCGATATTGGAGTTATTATCCTGCCAGCCGAAACGGTTGATCAATGAGAGAACACCATCCGTCCACAAGATCGGTTGATCCACCTGGAATGTTCCAGTCGCACTGAACCTCTCATTCGTATACCACTGAGACAGGCGGTTATCGAAACTGCGGCTCTTGCTGTAATCCACCGGATTAAGGTTCAACGAGAACTTCGATTTCAGGGAAGCCCGCTGTGCAACCAAGTTCTGCTGATAACGTTCCAGATTCATGTGGGAACGGCGCAGGGAAGGACTATGCTCTTCCGCTATATCCATCGCCTTCTCGATCGTCAGCGAGACCTGCCCCTGCGACGAGACATACCCACCTAGGCAGACGGCAGCCGTCAGTATTATCTTTTTCATGGATAGTAACTCTCTTCGTATCATGTATCTAATTCTATTAATATCGTTTTACTATTTTGACCGCATCTGCCGTCACGCTTCGTAGCTTGCACTCGTTCGTCAGGGTGATCCGGACCGTATCGGAACTGAAGTAGTAGGCGCCTATGGGTTCCCAGCCTTCATTCGCTTTTTTCAGATCTATATAAGCATCTTCGTTTTCTTCGTCATACTCCACCTTAAAATGGTATTCACCGCCAGCCTGCTTATTATATTTCAGCTCATTATCTTTGGAAACATAATAGTAGACATCATATTGTCCGGCAGAAAGAATCGGAACTTTCCAGGTTGCCGTTTGGCTGCCGTTACCACTCTTGATCACATAGGCTGACCGGATATAGCGGCCATAGTAGGCGGCATTCGTCGTAGCCGTCCACTGCAACGGGGCACGCCAGGGAGAGACACCGGCATATTTAAAAGAAGTATTTTCGACCTTATCGAGCCACTTGGGCAGAAGCCCAACACGGCTGGTTCGGACAGGAAAAAAAGAGAATCTTCATTATCGACGATCACCTCTCCTTCACTACGGGAGAAAAGTCTGTAACAATGAAATCTCCTTCGGTATCGACCGCCCTCTCTCGTTCTTCCCGGATGTTAGTAACAGGCAGGTTCAGTATACTCGGCAGATTTCCGGCTATCAGCGTATTCACATCCACTTGGCGAGGCGCTTCCTCCCAGACCGTTACCAGCAACTTGGTCTGTCGGGCGGCAAGAGGCAGTTTACGGCTCACACGCGGATCGATACTCGGACCATAGCCTCCGATCTGTATATTGAGTTGAAGCATACCGTCATTATCAGAATTATTGCTGACCAATTGCTTCAGCACGAAACTCTCCTGTCCCTTGTTCGTGATCTTGGTCACTTCGGGCTGCCCGATCGTATAGAAAGGAAGAGGCGTCGGACGATCCCATCCGGAAATACCTGCACGGATATCGGCCCCGCTGATCATCTCCAACGTATCTAACAGGTTCTCGAAGCGCATATTACGAAATTCGTTCCGTTCCAACAGGGCATACAGGGAATCCCTGAACAGACTTATCCCCATATTCACTTCGGCAGGAGCAAACAAGCAATACCCTTTCAGACTGATCGTGTTATTCAGCAAATCGAGATGTTTCACATCAGACAGAAGCTCTTTAAACGAATATCTCTCCATCAGCCGGTTCGCTTTCTCATTATTGCTGATCCCGTTTATCTCGCGTTCCCACCCATTATTATCGGATTTCCTCTGCAGATAAAGTTCGACCAATCGGTTCGTAACAGACCATTCGGAAGAATAGATATTATACCGGAAATTATAGAGTTCGGGAAACAGGAAATATGGATTGCTTTGGGAAGAGATATTGAACTTGCCTCGACTGCCAGAAGAGAAATTATAATTACCTTCCGTCTGCGAAAAAATCCACAGGAAACTGTTCATCACCCGAATCTCCGCCTCTTCTTCACTGATCTCACGCCCTCCCCGCTTCGACCATTTCAACTGGTTTTTCTTGCTTCTGACAAAATCCATCTGATTGAACATACAGCCCAGTTCCGGGAAAAGAACCATTTCCGGCTGCACCACTTCCTGCGCTTGCGACCAGGAACGGACATAGCTATAGAACTGTGCCGGAACTTCCACCACTGAAAACCGGTCGAACGGGTAACTCAACTTATACGTACGTTCGAGATTCTCCCGCAGGTTGCGGATCAATCCCGGAATCGTATCACGGATCGAATCGAACGCCGCCTCGTAATAATCGTGCCCTTTTATATGCCAGATGCTATAGAGCGTACTATCACTTTCCACACTCTTCTGTTCGTATTTTCCGATAATAAGGGAAATGGACTGATAGGGATTGTTTGCTGACTGCGAAATAGCAACCAGTCCGGGAAGCGGCTTCACATCCAACCGAAAACGACTGAAATAGGTCTGTTGCCAATCAGGACTCTTGTCGCTATACCCCGTTCCGGGACGCGGATACCAATAGGTTTCGGGCGTAAACAGCACATAATCTGATGTCTGAAAACTATATTTCTTATCGAGCTTAAGCATTTCCTTATCATGCGGTTGCTGCAAGACCTCCTCCGGGATATCCAGATAACAAAAATCATCTTTTATCCTCCCTTCATAACTGACCGAAAACGAAATGGTATCACCCTTTTCTATCTTCCTTCCGAAATCCACCGCTAAAATCTGTTCCTCCCGCTTAAAATTCAACGACTTCTCTCCATCCTTTACCTCCTCGACCCTCAATCCGGGATTCAGGCAAAAGATAAATACTTCCGATGCAGCAAGCGCCGTTCCCTCCATCCCGACAACGGAACGGATTGTTTCAGACTTCTGTTCCACCGAAATATCGTAGTAATCAATCGCCATCTTTGGCTCATATACATATTTATTGTTAATACTTGTGTATAAAGCACGCATCTCCCCTTCCCAGAGAATCGAACGTACATGTCGAAAACCCGCCGTCACCATTAGCAAGAACATGCAGAACGAAAGGAACAACCACGGATAATGGCTTCTCCTAGCATTCGGCAACCGCTTGAACAAGAAGATCGTAAAGAAGATGAATCCCAAACCGGCAAAGAAATAAATCGCTCGGTGGTTTAAGATCAGCTCCAGGTTACTGAACCCGACGATCGTCGATTTGAACAACGGCAGGTTATACACCATATAATCGAACAGATAGTAGAACTTATCCTGTATATAAAACAAGGTCAGCCCAATATACCCTAACAAAAGTATAAAAGTGAGCGCCTGGTTCTTTAACAACAACATAAGGAAAATTGAAAGTCCGATGATAAATATCAAAGTAGGAATACTGATCAGAAAGAAATAAACCAGATAAGCCGGCAAATCGACCGTCACGCCCGATGCCATAAAGTTAAAAGCCAGCACAATCGCCAATACCAGCAGGTTCAGGAACAGGAACACCCTGAGGTTTCCCCATATCTTCCCGACCACATACTCGGCATTACTGAGCGGCCGGACATAAAAGACCTCGGAAGTATCGAGCTTCTTGTCCCTTTTCAGAAATTCGGAAGAAAGGAAAACTGCGACCACCGCCTGTCCCGTATTCAACAACAAAAGGTTCAGATAGGGTATATTGGATGAAACCGATTTTGCAAACCACAGGCCGAAATTGTCCTCCATCAACATCATGGCAAAGTTGAAAAATCCTAAAAACACCACGGCAAGCAGGGTGAAGATACGGAAAAACCAACTCCTCACCAATATCTTGCTTTCGTATTTAGCTACAGATCGTATGTTCATGATAAATGACATAGGCAAGTGATCTCTTTTAATCGTTTCTCCAACGGTTCAACTTGTTTTCCATATAATAGACATAGGCATGTTCCAGATTAGGCGGATAGGATTCCGCATCATATCCCTGTACCTCGTCAGCCACGACCTGCACTTCCCAGCCCGTACCGGAGGGAATCGTCGAGATAACCGGATACAGTTTATCCACCTCATGCAATTCGTCGCTAGTCACCCGTATACGCCACACTTTTCCTTCCGCCTGCCTCAACATATCTTGCGGGGAACCGTAAAAAGAAACTTCTCCCTTATTCATAAGCGCCATACAGTTGCATGTACTCGATATATCGCCCACGATATGGGTGGAAAGGATAATTGTCACGTCTTTCGCTGACTTCCGACAGGAGATTGCGAAAACGAATCCGCTCCTCAGGATCGAGCCCCGTCGTGGGTTCGTCTACAATAATCACTTTCGGATGATGAATCAATGCCTGCGCAATCCCCAAACGGCGCTTCATACCTCCCGACAACTTATTGGCATACCGGTCGCGTACATCGAAAAGTCCGACATTCTCCAGCATCTCGTCCACTGCATTTTTCCGCAAAGACTTACAGTTCATACCGGAAAGACGCGCAGCATAATCTAAAAACTCATACGTTTTATATTTGGCGAAAAAACGGAAATCCTGTGGTAGATATCCCAATACCCCCCGTATCTCCTTGCGCTGCCGCATCAGGTCGTACCCGCAGATATTCACCTCACCCGAAGTAGGTTCCATAAGAGCCACTAAAATACGCATCAAAGTAGATTTGCCAGCCCCGTTCGGGCCCAAAAGTCCGAACATACCAGTCGGTATTTCTAGACAGACATCTTTCAATGCGTGGTTTCCGTTCGGATACACTTTATTGAGTTTTCTAATCGATATGCTCATCAACAAGTAAATTCAAATTCATATAAATAGAGAGTCTAAAGATAATAGTTATAATATAAAAACAGGCACGGATTACATGGATTTCACAGTTTTAAATCAAATTAAACCGTGCAATCCGTGTAATCCGTGCCCGAAAAACAGATAAAACTATGTAAATCTATCGATTAATAGTTCCGTTTCATCGGTTCGAAGTAAGCCTGAGGATGTTCGCATGCCGGACATTTCTGCGGAGCTTTCTTTGATTCGATAACGAAACCGCAATTACGACACTGCCATAAAATAGCTTCGGCTTTTTCAAACACCGTACCTGTTTCGATGTTAGACAACAGCTTGCGATACCGTTTTTCGTGTTCAGCCTCAACCTTGGCAATCATACGGAAAGCAACAGCAATAGTTTTAAATCCTTCTTCTTCAGCAATATCAGCGAAAGCAGGGTAAAGGTCAGCCCACTCTTCGTTTTCTCCGGCAGCAGCAGCAGCCAGGTTTTCAGCAGTTGTTCCGATCACGCCTGCCGGATAAGCTGCTGTGATTTCAACCATACCACCTTCGAGGAATTTGAAGAAACGTTTGGCGTGTTCCTTTTCCTGTTCAGCTGTTTCCATAAATACACCTGCAATTTGTTCGTAACCTTCTTTTTTGGCCACGCTTGCGAAGAACGTGTAACGACTTCTTGCCTGAGATTCACCGGCAAATGATTTCAGCAGATTCTGCTCGGTACGAGTACCCTTAATACTTTTTTCCATAATGCTAATTTATGTATATATAAAATAAGTTCATATAATCACCCTAAATAAATAACGTTCAAAGGTAGGAAAATGTTCAAGCAAACAGCAAATTTACATATACAAAATATTTCTATAACCCAATAGATAATATTTATGCTAACCCGAAAATAAATTATTTAAGTATCTAACTGCAGATTCCTTTGCAGGAGACAGAAGGTTTCATTGCAACAACAGATTCATACAAGCTTATAAAAAAGATTAAAAACATATTTACTTTTTTTGTAACTTTGCAGCACTTTTAATCAATCAGGCAGAAAGATGAAGAACAAGTTTGATTTTCAGCCCAAGCTAGTATCAGCGCTGAAAAACTACTCTAAAGAGAAATTTATGACCGACCTGATGGCCGGTATTATTGTTGGGATCGTAGCATTACCACTCGCTATCGCTTTCGGTATCGCTTCGGGAGTAAGCCCGGAAAAAGGGTTGATCACGCTATTCTCGGTGGATTTTTCGTATCGTTGTTAGGAGGATGCAACGTACAAATCGGCGGACCGACAGGTGCGTTTATCGTAATCGTATACGGCATTATCCAAAATTTCGGAATCGAAGGACTGGCTATCGCCACTGTTGTCGCCGGTATTATTCTAGTAATCATGGGGGCGTTGAAACTAGGAACAGTTATCAAGTTTATCCCCTACCCGATCGTTGTCGGTTTCACCAGTGGTATCGCCCTCACCATTTTCACCACGCAGATGAAAGACCTTTTTGGGCTGACAATGGATAAGGTCCCTGCGGATTTCATTTCCAAATGGATCGCCTATTTCGAACATTTCGATACGATGAACCTCTGGTCGTTACTGATCGGGCTTACCAGTATCGTGATTATCGCCATCACACCGAAGTTTTCCAAAAAGATTCCGGGTTCGTTGATTGCCATTATCCTGATGACAGTTGTCGTCTACGTCATGCGCTATCATTTAGGGATCACGGGAATCGAAACGATCGGAGACCGTTTTACGATCAATGCTTCCCTGCCCGGTCCCGAAACGATCAACTTCAATATGGAAACGATCAATCTTCTGCTTCCTTCCGCATTCACCATCGCAATGTTAGGAGCAATCGAATCGTTGCTGTCCGCTACGGTGGCCGACGGTGTGACAGGAGACAAGCATAACTCCAATACCGAACTGATTGCACAAGGGGCCGCCAATATCATCGTACCTATTTTCGGCGGTATTCCCGTTACCGGTGCGATTGCCCGTACCATGACGAATATCAACAACGGCGGACGCACTCCGGTTGCCGGCATCATCCATGCAATCGTATTGTTGCTGATTTTACTCTTTTTGGGTCCGTTGACCAAACATATTCCGATGGCTTGCCTGGCAGGCGTGTTGATTATCGTTTCGTATAATATGAGTGAATGGCGTACGTTCCGTTCGCTGATGAAGAACCCGAAAAGCGATGTGTCAGTGTTACTGGTAACTTTCTTTCTGACGGTTATCTTCGACCTGACGATCGCAATCGAAGTAGGATTGCTTATCGCCATGTTTCTCTTTATGAAGCGTGTAGCTGAAACGACTCATGTATCGGTAGTAAAAGACGAGATCGATCTATCGGACGATGGAGAAATCCACCATGACGAAGAAGTCCTTTCCCTTCCTAAAGGTGTGGAAGTATATGAAATCGACGGTCCGTTTTTCTTCGGGGTGGCAAGCAAGTTCGACGATATCATGCACAATATGGGAGATAAACCGAAGATCCGTATCATCCGCATGCGTAAGGTTCCCTTTATGGACTCGACAGGATTGCATAACTTAGAGAACCTGTTCCGCCTGTCACAAGCCGAACACATACATATGATTCTTTCAGGGGTGAACGAGCATGTACGTCGTGTACTTGTCAAATCTGGTTTCGACAAAAAGATCGGAACGGAAAATATTTGCAGCAATATAAACGAAGCTGTAGCAAAAGCACACGAAGCAATAAGATAAATAAAAAATAGCTCCCGTCCTCCTTTTTTCAGATGGGAGCTATTTTTTCAGATTGGAGACAAAAGATAATTCTGTACGACTCAAACATCACACAAACGCTATATGAAGAAAACGGTCTCCCGATTTATCCTTCCTTGCCTCAAACACAAACTCTTTTGCAATCGTCTCTGCATCTTCAAAACTAAACCCATTCTCCGGCTGGCTCCAATACCAGAGCTGCGGGACATTTTTTTTTGCTATTCGATGATTCCATTATTTTATATATTTATCCAACTTTATCCATAAGACACAGAATATGAAAAAACCCCTATCCAAATCAGAAATAAATATTACATTTGTCAATTCTGTCTATACCTCTAAATTGGATACCAGGATATTGGTTATACAAAAACAGATTTATATCCAATTATAAAATATATGAACAAAAAGGCCCTACTCCCGCTAATCGGTTTATTCCTGTTGGTAACAGGAATAGTTCTTCCCGGATCTGCCCATGCACAAATCAGCGAAGGTGGAACACCCACTTCCTTCAAGTATCAAAACACACTGAAAAGCGATCTGCCAACCGTTCAGATCCCCATCAATTTCAGCGTAGAGGACCTGAAAACAGTAGACAGATGGCAGGTCAGCCAAGGGGCACCGTTGAAAGTAGGAGTTTTACTCCCGACAGACCTGACAATAGACAATGCTGGTAGCTGGAATACCCTACCTGATGGCAAAAGAGTATGGCGACTACAAGTACAGGCAAAAGACGCCATAGCTTTAATGCTCAGTTTCAGAGATTTTTATATTCCGGAAAATGGGAAACTCTTTATTTACAGCTCCGATAAAACACACCTGATTGGTGCCTTTACCCATCATACCAATCCACCGACGAAAGAATATGCCACCGAATTTTTAGCCGGTGACAAGATCATACTCGAATATGAAGCAGGCATATCGGAAAACGAACATCCCCGCATCGCAATAGATGCTGTAGGATACGGATATAACCATTTGCATGTTTCACGTACGATGGCCGATACAGGCCCTGGCACTTCTGGATCTTGTATGGTAAATATCAATTGCGAAGAGGGAGAAGCTTGGCAAACAGAGAAAAACGGTATTTGTCAAATGACATTGCCTATTGGAAACTACATCTATATCTGCTCCGGAGCTTGGTAAACAACACAGCTGAAGATTTGAAACCTTACATCCTTTCTGCTTTCCATTGCATTGACTTGGATATACCAGTCACAGAAAAAAACTTAAACAAATATACTTTCTATTTCCATTTCGAACATACCGGATGTGAAAATAACTCCAGTATCGCATCTTATAGAACAATAACCGGATGCAAGAAAATAGCCGGAATCCCATTAGATGGCGGTTCAGACGGTCTGCTTCTTTTATTGAACCAAACTATCCCGGAACACTACAATGCCTACTACAACGGTTGGGATCGGAGCAACACAGCCGCCCAATCAGGAGTAGGTATCCATCATCCGTCAGGGGATTATATGAAGATATCGACTTTCAACAAGGTGGCAAGGACCTCTACTTGGTATGGTATAGACAACATCAAAGGCGCACCAAACGCACATTGGAACGTCGTGTTCGAACAAACAGCCAATGGGCATGCTGTAACGGAAGGAGGATCCTCTGGTTCTCCATTGTTCAATCAAAACAAACAGATTGTCGGTACATTGAGTGGCGGTTCATCTTCTTGCGAAAAACCGAACGGAGCCAATACTTATGGTAAACTTTATTATCACTGGGATCAATATCCAAACAAAGACAATACATCTCGTATGGATATATATTTAGATCCCAATCATACCGGCAAAACACAACTGGCCGGCCGATACGCGACAGCTCCGAAAGCAATGCCAACTGATCTGACATCGGTCTACCAAACGGAGAGGTTCTATTGAAATGGAAAGCACCCCTCTCTGCCAGCGAAAAAACGGAACAGTATAACGTTTATCGAAACAATATATTGATCGGACGTACCTTTTCTACATCTTATATTGACAAAGAACCTGAAACCGGTATCCAATCTTACAGCGTTTCCGCATCGTATACAGACAACAAAGAGTCTGCTGTAGCTACCACATCTATTTATGTCTATGAACTGAAGATCCCAACCGATGTAACCACCTCAACTGATGGCAAGAATATCCTCGTCAAATGGAAGGAACCTATTTACCAGCAAATGATCTACTGGGGAAATGGGACAGCTTATCTTTCGTTAGGTTTCAAACAACCTTTCTATTTCGGACAAAGATGGAATAAGGAAGATCTGAAACTCCTGCACGGGCACCTTGTTGAATCTGTTTCCTTCATACCAAACTCAGGTTCATCTTATACGCTGAACATCATACAAGGAAAACGAAAATATGTACAAAAGTTGACTAATTTACCTTTTGATAAATTAATTGAAATCCCGCTTAAAGAACCATTTGTCATTGATGCTTCCCAAGAACTAATCATTGCTTTCCACGCTGAAGCTAAACTATCCACCGCCTATCCAGCAGTCATGGACGAAGGACCAGCAGTCAATGGAAAAGGTAATTTAATTTCATTCGATGGAGAAACGTGGGAATATCTGTATGAACCTTCTGAAAATGAAAATTATGATTTCAACTTCTTTCTTGCCGCCACCGTCAGTTCAAAAACAAAGGATATACCAACTATAAAACTGTATCCAACGACACAACATTGTTAAGTAAGTCATCAGCAATGCCCATACTCACTCGGATATCCGAAGTCGGTTCTTCACTCCGGAGCAGCCAGGCAAGTGCATTTCCGACAATAACAGGTTATAACATTTATCGTAATGGAAGCAAAATCGGCAACGTCCCCAATAAGTTTATTACCCAATATATAGACAAGCAAGCACCGACAGGTAGTATCTTGTACCAGGTTTCCACTCTATACGGAAAAGACGAAAGCAAGAAAGCGGATGCCGACAAAGAAGTAAATGTAGGAAATGAAAAGATCATCCTTTCGGAAACAACGATCTCTCCCACTGTGTTTACAGATCAGGTAGAACTATTCGGAAATGAAAAAGTGGATTTGCTAGAAGTCATCACGTTAGACGGTAAAACGGTCATTCGCCAAAAGAACCCTGGAAAGATCGTTTACACCGGCTCTCTTTCTTCCGGTATTTATATCTTCCGCATCCATACAGATGGAAAAGCTAAGACAATGAAAGCACAAAAAATAAATTGAGAATTAAAAATGGAGAATTGAAAAGCATTGTGACTTCTTACAATGCTTTTCAATTCTCCATTTTTTAATTTTTCAAGCTGACACCGTTACATCAAACCCTTCTTGACGGGCACGGTCGGCAATAGCTTCCAATTCATCTTTTGTCACCTTCTTCAAGTTTTTTACGGGAGTTTCACGGTCGATTGTATAGATCATGACCTGTCTAGGCTTGATTTGTTTTAAAGCTTCCAGCCAACCGGAAATTTCGTGTTCGGTTGTATTCGTCACGCTTTCTCCATCCACTTCCCCTTTCAGGAACATGGTTTGTATAATCAGATTGCCATTAAAACGGCAAAGTTGTTCCAACAACCTATCGAAAGTAAAAGTCGAGGAATTGGGAACATTCAACTGCCCGATACGATTATCCGATATGGAGTCGAGTTTCAATATATTATCTTCAATCTTATTCAATGCCAAGAAGACATCCTCCTTATGGAGCATGGTCGAGTTCGAGAGCACGGCAATCTTAGCCTTCGGGAAAAAACGGTTACGGGTTTCAATCGTATCATCGATAATATCGGCAAATTCAGGGTGCATGGTAGGTTCACCATTCCCAGCAAAAGTGATTACATCGGGAGCAACACCCTCTGCTGCATGGAAGACAATTTATTTATCAAAGCCTCCTTTACCTCTGCACGGGTTGGCAGTTTACTGCGCGTACGATGATTCTCGTTTAGTCCGCATTCACAATAAATGCAATTGAATGAACAAAGTTTCCCGTCTGTAGGAAGCAGATTCATGCCTAAAGAAATACCTAACCGACGGCTATGTATCGGTCCGAATACTATTTTATCAAAAAGAATTGTAGACATAATAATTTATATTTGAGTGCAAAGCTACAAAAGCTATCAAAATGAAGATATGAATCTCCCCAGCTTAGACTATTTAGCAAACCGTCAAAATTTCCAGCGCAGTAACGTATATATATCTGCTTTAATATTTCCTTCGATCTCTTCTAAGTCAGTACCGACCACGTCACGATCAGCATAATATGTGTATCCTAATTTAGCAGACACAGAAAGTTGCTTCACAATATCCCACCGGAAAGAAAGCGCCAACCGAACACCTTTTCCATAAAAGGAAGGCATATTGAAAGCATACAAGATATTTTTTTCATAAGAAAATATACGGGTCCGATAATTATCCGTATGAAATCCGGCTATATGAAAATCTGTTTGAACAGGAACATCAACCGGTTTCCAACCTACGCTTTGGGCAATCATCCACCTCTGCTTTTTTCGTTCGCTTCTGTATAACAAATACCGTCTGCAGATGTCCGCAGCGAGACGGATGAAGAAACCGTATATAAGGCCTGCATACGCAAACGCTGTTGATGGTAAGGTGTTATATCTTCCCTTTGTTTGTATTTATAACGGACGTATACAGACAAATTCCGGCTCGGCGTATAATCAAGTTGAAGCATATATTCCTTTCCCGTCGACGCGCATCCACTCCATATTTCAGCCAGGGAAACCGGAATACATCCGCATACGCGAACAACTTCCAGCGGGCAAAAGGCGTCCATTGCATCCCTATATACATTCCCTGTTCATTCCGGACAGCCGAGTTTTGTGAAAAGCATTCCCGAAAAAAGCCTGGTAACGTTTATCATAATAACGATACAACAACAGCAAGGAAAAATAAGAAGCAGGTGTCAACTGCAAGGCATTCAGGGAAGCAACCGCCCCATTCCGCTTAAAGCCGTTTCACCATAAAACTTGATCAACTTATTTTTCAACAAGTAATCCACACTGATATTCAGATTCCGGTTACCGCGAAAATAGAAAAGATTATAAGGTTTCGGATCGGGCTGTATCGAATAATTTCCGAAAGAATAAGAAAGGGCAGTCAGACCTATACATAAACCGGGAGTTGCATATCGTACATTCCCGCCATATGTCTGCATGGAAACTTTATGCATCTTCTCCCTGTCCCGTACCAAACGATGTAAACCGTCTGTTTTAAACGAAGTAACGATCGTACTGTCCACACCTCCATCCAACTTCCGATACGAATAGAAGAGGTTGATATCTAAATTTTTCCAATTGACAGTAGCAGCAGCTCCCCGGAAAAAGTCATTTTCATTGGTTGAAAAATGACGGCGAAATCCGTTTGTCCTTCTTTCCGTTTGTGAAACAAGAGCACTTCGGCCTGGAGAAAAGTCATTACTGATCACCAAGCCTTGCCCAAAAGATATTTTATAATCACCTATGGCAAGACTTTTCAACCATTTATTCATTTCTTTGAGAAAAAGATGCACCGAATAATAGTCATACCCTTTATGATATTCATTCCAGAAAGGTTCTCCCACATCTTTTTCTGCAACCAGACCGAATTGAATACGTTCATCAAATTCATACGAATAACGAACAGAATGATAGAACGGCTCTCCCAGATACTTCCGATTCGGATATTGTTGTAGTACACTATCGGGATATGAACAATAGCCTTTCTTTTGTTGAAAACATCTGTCATATCTGATTTGTAAGTTATTAGAACCTCGTTTCAACAAATTTTTCACTGTAATAGGACGTTTATCAACTATTATTTCACTTATATAAATAAACGGGACAAGCAGAGAAATCGTTTCTAAATCGAATGCTTCCACATTTTTAAGCTCATAAAGGGTTAACATTTTTCCATAACGGGAACGATATTCCAACAATTCCCTTATTTGTAGAT